>Ga0308175_100000016_pt1 | contig 152725 bp, 119 predicted proteins | sample PhyCR1_3_FD_203893 | JGI IMG/M metagenome (GOLD analysis project Ga0308175, IMG submission 203893) | Soil microbial communities from UC Gill Tract Community Farm, Albany, California, United States - DLSLS.C.R1 | ecosystem: Environmental > Terrestrial > Soil > Agricultural land | place: USA...
AGAGATCTCGACGAGACGACGTGCTCGAGCGGCCACAAGGCGACAACTCGACCGTCATCATTGCTCTCGCGAACAGGTGATTCATGGCGCTCTTGCGCATCGAACGCCCAGGCCGGCGTCTCGGTACATCGGGGTCCTGTTGGTGTCGCCGCGATCACCTGTCCGCAGATAGGTCGCAGGAAGATTGAAGGCCCCACCGCGAACCACTCGGGGCGATGCGGCTATGAGGTCCGCGCAATCCGTGCATGTGCTCACATATGGTGCGTACGAGTCGAGGGTCCACTCAGCCACGTTCCCGGCAAGGTCCGACTGCCCCCACTTTCCATCTCCCGCGAGCTTGTTACCTACCTGCACCAGATCGGTCACCGCACAGCCTGACATACCATCGCCCACACAGTCCGTCCCGTCTTGGTAGCTCGCGTGGGAACCATCGACCGGCATAGGTGTCCCCGCCGGATCTGACCATGGGTATACCCGCTGCTGCCCCCCACCCGTCGCCGCGTAGTTCCATTCCGCCTCCGTCGGCAGATATCCACCGTCCCACGCGCAGAACGCCATCGCCTCATACCACGTGATGACGCTGATCGGGCGGCTCTCGTTGAGCCCCGGCATATCCGTCCACGTCACGTACATGGTCGGCCCACTGTTCACTGCGGAGATGAGTGCCGCCTTGTTCGCGACCAGGCTCGTGTTCCAACTGGGATCCCACCCGCTCCCAGAAATGTTCGCGTGGGCCCCCGCGCCAAGCACCGGCGGGCCGGCCTGTGTTCCCATCCCTGCGTTGATGAACGCCCGAAACCGGCCCAACGTTACCTCGTACTTGTCGAGCCGAAACGTGCTGACGGTGGCCGGATAGTTCATGTTCCCGGAACGAGCGTCGCCCGCAACATCGTAGCTCCGGTAGTACATGCCCCCGGTGACCGGAGGGCTACTGCAGCAACTGTCGTTGGCGCTGGCGCCGCACGTCGCCGGCAGCCCGGCGCAGCTGGGTGGCGGGGGCGGGGCTGCATCGACGTCCCCTGCACCACGGTCACAGATGAGCTCGGCGTTACAAGTCATCCCACTCGGACACTCGCCGTACGGGCCGCACGCCGGGTGGTCGTAGACCGGATGAAAACACGCAGGAACAAGCAACAAGCCCCAGACCACATGGCCCAAACCGGTCATGGCAGCGCTCCCCACCCGACGAGCACAGTCACCTGCTCCGTTACCATTGACGCCTCCCATAGATCGCCCATCTTACATCAGTAGGCTCCCCCGGTAAAGGCTGGTGATCTTCGCCGTGATCTGGCCGGCGACAACTGAGTCCACCGGCGGTCAGGCCCAGCCCGCGTCGTAGTGCTACTCGGTGAGCGGCGGCCCCGGTAGCCACCAGCCGTCGAGCGAGATCTCGAACTCGAACGGCGGAAGGATCCGCCGCTCGTCCTCCTGTGCCGTGGTCACCAGCGCCGGTAAGCCGTTCACCGTCTGATAGACCTCGACGAGCCGCAACATGGGATCGACGAGCCAGCTCCATGGAACCCCGGAGCGCGCGAACAACGGCAGCTTCAGCCGCTTGTCGTCACGTGCGGTCCGCGGCGACAGGATCTCGCAGCACCAGTCAGGGAGCACGGTCAGCGGGTTCTCGTCCGGAAGATCAGGAACTCGCTCGACGCGCCATCCCGCAAGATCGGGCACCGCGAGGCGACCGGGCGGGAAGCGAATCTCGGTCTCGACCTCGATCCACCAGCCTGTACCCCGCAGGTTGGCGTTGGCGCGCGACAAGGCATCGAGACACGCACCCGCGGCCCGGCGGTGGCGCTTGCCGGGCCGCGACATGACTCTCACCACATCCTCCTCGAGGATCTCGCCTGTCATCCCCTCGGGAAGCCGTACGATCTCCGCGTACAACTCCTCGAACGGTCGCACTCGGCGCGCTGGCTCAGCCACACCAGCAGCATACCGTGCTGACCACCGTCCCGCACGCTCGTCGGCCGAGAGCATGGTCATCGCCTGAACGGTGGAGCTTACCTCTCCTGAATCCGACCCCATGCCGGCGAGGCACGGTCGAAGAGCCAGGTCACGGCGGGAATGGCCGCGGACGGTGAGGCGCGCGATGCTCGACTGTCGAGTTCCGGCTCGTCCGCGACTCAGTGATCTCGGAACGCCTGCGATGCGAGCTCGGCTTCCCGGGTCTGGGCGCGGCGTAGTCGCGCAACGGCCTCGTGATAGGCGGGCTGGAGCTGCGGATCGTTCGGCGATGCTCCGAGCGCACGGAGCGCTCGAAGACCTGGTGGTGCAGCGCCTCGAGCCCGACCCTCGTTGGGTTGGCTTGTGTTGGTTACAGCAGGCGGAGGTTGGCGCGCAGGTACAGGAGGCCCTCGCCCTGGATGCCCTGGTAGTGGGTCGAGGCGTCGTTGGCCGACACGCCGTTGCCGTTCTTGAAGAAGTAGCCCCACGACACCGGGACCGACAGCCCGAAGTCGAACACGCTGCTGAGGTGCTTGCCGGCGCCGAGGCGCCCCTCGACGAGGAACGCCTTGTCGGAGATCTGCGCGTTGTCGAGCGGCGGCATCACCTGCTGCCCGGTGCCCAGGCCGAACCACCCGCCGAGGCCGAACTCGAAGAACCAGCCATCGTGCGCCTTTTGCTGCTTCTCATCGCCGAGATCGATCGTTCCGTGCACGCCGACGCCGAACTGCGTCCAGGTCGCGATCCGGCTGCCGTTGGTGAACTGGTGGTGCTGGATCCACGCATCGAGGAACAGGAGCTCGGCGCCGATCAGCGCGCCGTAGTCGGCGTGCGGCGCCCTGGCGAAGAACGCCGCGTCCTTGAGCGTCCCGCTGGTCCCCCTGCCGAACGCGCCGCCGCCGTCGGCCTCAGCGAACAGCTTGAACACGTCGGCCGACGCGGGGGCAGCCATGGCAAGCACGAGGGCGAGGCTGAGGGCGCGTATCATGCGGTTGATTGTCACCGGTTTCGGCGCCCCGCGCCAATGGCGTGGCCAGGCTCACACGCTATGCTGCCCTCGTGCGAAGTTGGCTCGCGATTCTCGTCACGCTCGCCGCATGCCACGATCGGGAGCTCGAGCGCCTGACGGCCGCCAAGGCGGAGGTCTGTTCGTGCAAGACCGCGAGCTGCGCCGAGGCGGCGATCAAGCGGCTGCCGGCGGGCACGAGCGAGTCGACGGATCGGATGCAGGCGCATCGCCGGCAGGTGATCGCGCGCGAGATGATCGAATGCCTGGCCAAGCTGCAAGCCGCCGAGCGGCCCATCACGGACCCCGACGCTGAAGACTCCGAGCCGGACCAGCCGCCCGCCGCGCCGGTGGGCGTGACGCCGCCCGCCAGCCCGGCGGCGGCCCAGCATCCCTGACGCGCGGCGGCCACCTCAGGGCGGGTCGTCCGGCTTGGCCGGCCTGGGCGCGCCCGATGGACCGAGCGGTAGCTCGGCGTCGAACATCCACGCGTGGGCGGTGCTGCCCGGCGCCGAGCGCTCGAGTTCGGGCGCGGGCTCGCCATCGACCTCGGGCTGGCGATCGGCGCCGATCACCTTCGCGCCGGGCACGACGCCCGGCATGATCAGCGCCATCGCGGGGGTGATCACGACGTCGGCATCGGACTCGTGGCCGAAGAACGCGGTGTGCTCGTAGAACCGGACCGCGTAGCGCACGAGCACCGCGGTGGTCGCCGCGATCGGCACCGCGAGCACGACGCCGACGAAGCCGAGCAGCTTGCCGCCCGCGACCACGGCGAGCAGCGCCCCCGACTCCGACAGCCCGACCCGATGGCCGACGATCTTGGGCGTCAGCACCGCGGCCTCGAGCAGGTGCAGGCACAGGATCACCCCGGCGACCATGCCGAGCATCTGGAGGCTGCCGCCATCGGCGAGCGTGACGAGCAGCGCGATGCTCGCCCCGACGAACGTCCCGACGAACGGGATCACGGTCAGCCCGCCGACCAGGAGGCCGAGCGGCAGCGACAGCGGCATGCCGATCGCCGTGAAGCCGGCCGCGTAGAGGATCGCGAGCGTCGTCGTCACGATCGCCTGCCCGCGCACCCAGCCGGCGACCACGCGATCGATATCGCGCGCGACCTCGCGAACATCGGCGCGCCGGCGCGGCGGGACCACGTGATCGAGCCGGAGCAGGATGTTCGGCCAGTCGGTCAAGAAGTAGAACGAGAACACCGGGACCAGCAGGAACTCCGCGAGCACGCCGAGCACGCTGAACACGCCGCCGACCGCCGCGCTCGCGATCTCGCGCACCGGCCCCGACGCCTCGCCGAGGGTCTCGCGCAGGTGATCGCCCGCGAGGTAGGCCTTCCAGTCCGACGGGATCTGGAGGTTCAGGTGCTGCTTGGTCCACCCGCTGAGGTTGTCGAAGAACCGCGGCAGGTCGGCGGCGAACTCGGTCAGCTGATGCACCACCATCGGCGCAAAGAACGTGATCGCGATCGCCACGAGCGCGACGAACGTCACGAGCAGGAGGCCCGCGCCCACCGCGCGGCTCACCCCGCGCTTCACCAGCCGCTCGAGCAGCGGGTTCAACAGGTACGCGATGCCGAACGCCGTCAGGATCGGCCCCAGCACCGCCGCGAGGTAGCCGAGCACGAAGTACGCCAGCACCACGAAGATCATGATCAGGAGCCAGCGCAGGAGGCTCAGGACCTGCGTGACGTCGCGCGGCGGCAAGCTGGCGGGACTCGACACCCGCGTCGCTGTACCACAACTCCAGCCGAGCCGGCGGCGCGATCACCGAGCGCACGGGCCCGACGGAGCGGTTCATCGCGGAGCTCACGCGATCGTCTCGGATAACGCGCGCGCGAATCGATGAGCCATCTCGACGCCAGCGTGGCACCTGCGCACGAGGTTGTCCTCCGGGTTCTTCGCAGGCGACCGCGCCCGGAGAGCGCCTGCGGGCGCCCTGGCCGTGGCGGAAGGCACGGCACGCCGGATGCTTACGCTCGGGGTGGAGGACACCATGAGGTACAAATCCATCCTGCTCGCCGCCGGCCTTGCCACGCTCTCGGGCGCGAGCGCAGCGAGCGCCGATCGTGGGCCATCCGACCGGCTCGGCGAGCTGAAGTTCGCGTTCGACTCCGCCGCGCTGCGCGCCAAGGCGCCGGCCACGCTCGACAAGGTCGCGGCATTTGCGTCCGCACACCCCGAAGCGAAGATCGTGCTCGACGCTCACACCGACCCGATCGGCGCGGCCCCCTACAACGTCAAGCTCGCGATCCGCCGCGCCGAAGCGGTGCGCGCCGGGCTGAAGGCGCGGGGCATCGAAGATGACCAGATCGTCCTGGCGATCTACGGCGAGGACGGCCGGCACCGCGCGCACGACGCCGACGACCGGCGCGTGACGATCTGGTCGACGCGCGAGCCGCTGGCGACCGTCATCGATCACACGTTCGCCGGACGTGGCACCGCGGTGACGTGGCAACGACCGCTGACCGTCGCCCAGATCGAGGCACGCCAATCGGTGGCGTCGCGGTAGCCACGCGCTCGCGGCCGGCAGGGCCGGACCAGCGTCAACCATCCGTGACGCGGAGCTCGCCGGCTGGCCTTGCTGAGGCGAGGTCAGCTCGGCTATACGCGAGGCATGATGCCCCGCGCGTCGCACGTTCTCGTCGGCCTTGCGTGGCTCCTCCCTGCATGCGAACTGCGCCACGGTCCCGCCGCGGGCCCGACCGCTGTTTCCTCCTCGACCGCCGCGGCTCCTGCGAGCGCCGGTTCTGCAAGCCCGGCTCACGCCGCCGGGTCAGGTTCCACAACCCCGGCTCACGCCGCCGGCTCCGGCGCCACGCGCGCCTGTACGTCGCCAGCAACGTGCGAGCAGCGCGCCGCGGCCCGGCTCGAGGCCGTACGCAACGATCCTGCCGCGCTGGCGAAGCTGCTGCAGCGGTTCCCCAAGGGGGCCGACCTGCATAATCACCTGTCGGGCGCCGTCTATGCAGAGAGCTACCTCGCCTGGGCGCGCCAGGACGGGTTTCGCGTCGACAACTCGCTCAAGCTCGTCGCCGCGAACGCGTGCGCCACCGTCACCTGCGCCGACCTCCCGACCTCGCCCGCCGATCCGCGGTTCGACGCCATCCTCCGCGCCTGGTCGATGAAGGACTTCCAGCCCGGCGCCGAAACCGGCCACGATCACTTCTTCGCCGCGTTCTCCAAGTTCGGCCTCGTGTCGCACGAGGCCACGCGGGAAGGCGCCATGCTCGCCGAGACGATCCGCCACGCCGCCGACGACGGCGCGACCTACCTCGAGGTCCTGGTGACCGTCGGGCGCCCGCTGGTGAACGACATCGCCAGGGCCGCCGGCACGCTCGATCCGCATGACCTCCCCGCGTTCGAGCGCAAGCTCCACGCCGACCCGCGGTGGCGCACGCTGCTCGCGACCTCGCAGGGCAACATCACGGCGCGCGACCAGCAGGCCCGCGAGCTCCTCCGGTGCGATACGCCGGACGCCTTGCCCGCCTGCAGCGTCACCGTGCGCTACCTCGGCCAGGTCGGCCGGACCTCCCCGGCCTCGCAGATCTTCACCGAGCTCCTCGCGGTGTTCGAGGTCAGCGCGACCGAGCCTCGCCTGGTCGGGGTGAACCTGGTGTCCCCCGAGGACAACGCCACGGCGCTCAAGGACTACGACCTCCAGATGTCGTTGATCGGCGCCCTCAAGGACGAGTTCCGCGGCAAGAGCCCGGCGCGCGTCACGCTCCACGCCGGCGAGCTGACCGCGGCGCTCGTCCCACCGGCGAACCTCCAGTCCCACGTCCGCAACGCCGTCGAGATCGCGCACGCCGAGCGCATCGGCCACGGCGTCGACGTCCTCTCCGAGCGCGACGCCCCCCAGCTCCTCGCCGAGCTGCACGAGCGCAACGTCGCCGTCGAGATCTGCCTGTCCAGCAACGCCATCATCCTCGGTGTCTCCGGCCCTGCCCATCCGCTCTCGGCCTACCTCGCCGCCGGGGTGCCCGTGATGCTCGCCACCGACGACGCCGGCGTCTCACGCTCGAGCCTCACCGGCGAGTTCACCCGCGCCGTCGCCGTGCAGGGGCTCACGTACCCGCAGCTCAAGGCGCTGGCGCGCACGAGCCTCACCGCCGCGTTCGTACCGGGTGCAAGCCTGTGGGCCGAGGCGCCCCCGCCGCGCATGATCGATGCCTGCGCCGGCAGCGCCACGGCACCGAAGCCCTCCGCGGCCTGCTCGGCCTTCCTGGCGACCAGCGCGCGCGCGCGGCTGCAGTGGAAGCTCGAGCAGCAGCTCGCAGCATTCGAAGCGGAATAGCGCCAATGCTCACGCCGCAGCTTGCAGCATGCGAAGCCGAATAATGCCAATGCTCATCCAGCGACTCCCGGGTCAGGCAATCTCGATCTCGTGCCGACGCTCACCGCGAGATCGTGCGCGGCAGCCGGGTCTCGATCGTCCGATTCGATGCGAACCTTCGCTCGCCGAAGCTCCGTCAGCGTGACATCGTAGGGCGGTCATGCCGAGTCCCCACGTCGATCCCGAGATGGGCATCCTGCAGCTGCCTGGCGACGAGCAGAGCTGGATCTGGGCGTTCACCTGCCCCACGCGCGGTTGTGCGTGCCGCAGCGCGCTCGTGCTCGCGACGACAGGCGATCGCGAGACCCTGCGGTCGCGCGGCGCGGAGGTCGGCGAGGCCTGGCTGCGCGGCCGGGACCGCGTCGCCGTCGCGGAGTCGCTGGCCGGCGTCACGGTGTTCCAGCTCGACCTCGACTCCGCCGAGGTGGGCCCACCCAGGAGCGACCACCGGTTCACACCCGACGACCTCGCCGCGCGGCCGGAGCTGGCCCGCGTGGTCGAGCGGATCGACGGCGAGGTGCTCGACGCGATCGGGCACCTCTGGTACCTTGGGAAAGGCACGCCCGACCCCCAGGAGGCCAGGCGCGAGGCGCCGCAGATCGAGGTCGCCGACTGGGAGGCCGGCCAGCTCGTGGGCTGGAACGAGGCGCTACTCGGCGCCCGGGACGATCTGTATATCGTCGACGACGGCGTGTTCGAGGCCACGGAGCTCTACTGCGTCGCCAAGGGCTGCACGTGCGGCGACACCGTCGTGCGGTTTGCCGAGAGCAAGTCACGCGATGTCCTGGTGCACCTCGGCGCGGTCCGGATTTCCGGATCCGGCGCGGTCGTGGTCGATCCCGATCAAGTGCGCGAGCGCGTGCGCCTCGAGCAGCTGTGGACGGCGTTCCAGCACCGCCATCCGCGCTACCGCGAGCGCTTCGCGCGACGCGCCGCCACGATGCAGGAGCTCGGCCCCAAGATCGTGTCCGCGCCGGCCGGCCGAGCCCTCCAGGCTCCGGTCACGGCGGCGGCCAAGATCGGCCGCAACGAGCCCTGCCCGTGCGGCTCGGGCAAGAAGTACAAGAAGTGCTGCGGCGCGTCCTGACGGGAACGGTTCGCGGGCTGCAGCCATGCAGCCGCTCGTGAGCTTCGATCGGCCCAGCGTGCGAAGGTCACTCACCTCCTGGCTGGCAAGGGCGAGTACATCTCATCAGATCCATCTGGCATCTGCTAGGGTCCGCGCCATGATGACGAGAATCGCCGTGCTCCTCGGGTTGTACAGCGCTGGATGTGCCGCGACGGTGGGAACCAGTGGGGCCATCTACGTCCCCAAGGACGCCGCCGCAACATGCTCGGCGCATTGCAACGAGATCGGCCTGGCGCTCAACTCGGTGGTGATCATGGCGAACAACGTAGGCTGTGTGTGCAGTGCAGCCTCACCGGCGGCCGGCAACGCCGCGGCCGCCGGCGGGATGGCGGCGCTCATGATGGACGCAGAGCAACGCAGACAATCGAGCAACCACCAGCAGCTGCTACAATCGCACCCCCACTGAGCCGGTCGGGTCGCGCGACCTCGGCAAGAAACCGGTAACCTTGGTTCGCTCCCGCTTTACGCGTGGAGCGTCCTCGTGGGATCCGTCTCCCATGCTCGCTTCGCCCCCCGCCCGATGCTGCCCCCCCTCCGCCTTCCGGCTGCTCGTCGTGTTCGCGGCCCTGGCGCTCGGCTGTTCGAAGCATGGATCCGAGGGGTCGGGCGGCGCGAAGACGCTCCGGCTCAGCATGATCCCGACGACCGATCCGGGGAAGCTGGCGCGCGAGAGCGAGCCGCTGGTCGCGTACCTCGAGAAGACGACCGGCGCCAAGATCGAGCTGACCGTGCCGCTCAACTACGCCGCGGTCGTCGAGGCGTTCGGCGCCGACAAGGTCGACGTCGCGTACTTCGGCGGCTTCACCTACGTGCAGGCGCACAAGCGGTTCGACGCCCAGCCGCTCGTCCAGCGCGAGCGCGATCAGGCGTTCCACTCGCTGTTCCTCACCCAGGCCGACTCCCCCATCGCCCAGCTCGCCGATCTCAAGGGTCACAGCTTCGCGTTCGGCGACGTCAACTCGACCTCGGGGCACCTCATGCCCGAGTACTACCTGCGGAAGGCCGGCGTCGACCCCGACGTCATCGCCAGGGCGATCTACACCGGCGGTCACGACGCGACCGCGCTCGCCGTGGCCAACAAGAAGGTCGACGCCGGCGCGCTCGATGAAGCGGTGTTCCAGAGGCTCACCAAGGACGGCAAGCTCGACCCGAGGGCGGTGAAGGTCTTCTACACGACGCCGCCGTTCTTCGACTACGTGTGGTGCGGCCGCAAGGGGCTCGATCCGGCGCTAGCCGAGGCGTTCCGCAAGGCGATGCTCGAGCTCGACGCCGGCGATCCGCAGCAGAAGGCGGTGCTCGAGCTCCTGCAGGCGACCAGGTACGTCCCCGCCATCGACGCGAGCTACGACAGGCTGCGCGAGGCCGCGACGAGCGCCGGGCTGCTCCGGTGATCTACCGGCTCGACGCGGTCGGCAAGGTGTACCCGTCGCGGCGCGGCGGCGTGACCTCGCTCGCCGGCGTCGGCCTCACCATCGCCAAGGGCGAGCGCGTCGCCGTGATCGGCCCGTCGGGCGCGGGCAAGACCACGCTGTTCCGGCTGCTCAACGGCACGCTGCGGCCTTCGTCGGGCACGCTCCGCTTCCACGATCAGGACGTCGCGGCGTTGTCGCCGCGCCAGGCGCGGGCCATGCGCCGCCGCATCGGGACGATCCACCAGCAGGCGCTGCTGGTGCCGTCGCTCAGCGTGCTCGAGAACACGCTGTGCGGCGCGCTCGGCTCCTGGTCGCTGCTCCACGCCGTGCGCACTGCGTTCTCGCCGGCCGGCGCCGACCTCCAGCGCGCGGTGGCGGCGCTCGCCCAGGTGGAGCTGACCGACAAGCGCGACGCGCGCGCCGACGAGCTGTCGGGGGGCCAGCAGCAGCGCGTGGCCATCGCGCGCCTCATCATGCAGGACCCCGAGGTGATCCTCGCCGACGAGCCGTTCGCGGCGCTCGATCCGGCGCTCACTGATTCGATCGCGCAGCTCCTCCTCGGCCTCGCCGGCACCGGGCGCACCCTGGTGTGCACGTTGCACGACGTCGAGCGCGCGCTGGCGCTGTTCCCGCGCATCATCGGCCTGCGCGGCGGCCGGGTCGCGTTCGACCTGCCGAGCGGCGCCGTCTCGCCGGGCGTGCTCGACGAGCTCTACCGCGGCGCGCCGGCCGCACCAGCCGACGCCGCCCCCTCGCCGAACCCCCGTGAACCTGCCGTCGCGTTCTAGCCTCCGCCGGACCAGCGTCGCCGGGGCCGCCGTCATCGCGGTGATCGCGAGCGCGCGGCTGGCCGAGGTGCGGCTGTCGGCCCTCCTCGATCCGGACTCCCACCGGAGGGTCGGCGCGTTCCTGCACGGCCTGTTCCCGGCGGACCTCTCGCGGTCCTTCCTGCGCGTGGTGGCCCTCGCGGCGGCGCGCACCGTCAGCATCGCCGTGGCCGGCACCGTGCTCGCGATCGCCATCGCCCTGCCGCTCGGCATCCTCGCGACCGCCACGCTGTTCCGCCGGGGGACGCTGCTCGAGGGCGAGCCACGCACGCCGGGGCGGCTGCTGCTCGCGTCGCTGAGCGCCCTGGCGCGCGCCGTCCTGGGCGTGTTCCGGGCGGTGCCCGATCTGGTGTGGGCCCTGTTGTTCGTCGTCGGCGTGGGGCTGGGGCCGGTCGCGGGCGTCCTGGCCCTCGCCGTCAGCTACGGCGGCGTGCTCGGCCGCGTGTTCGCCGACCTGTTCGAGGACGTCGACCCGCGCCCGCTCGAGGCCCTGCACACCACCGGCGCGACCCGGCTCCAGATCTTCCTGTTCGCCATCTGGCCGCAGGCGCGCCCGAGCGCCGTGGCCTACACCCTCTACTCCTTCGAGTGCTGCGTGCGCGCCGCCGCGGTCCTCGGCCTCGTCGGCGCGGGCGGCATCGGCTACGAGATCGCGCTGTCGATGCGCAACTTCGACTACGGTCAGATCATCCCGCTCGTCGGCGCGCTGCTCGTCCTGGTGTGGCTCACCGACGCCGGCAGCGCCGCCCTGCGGCGGGCCTTGCGCGCCAACGCGCCGCCCGGGCTGCTCGGCCACGAGCACCTGCGCCAGGGCCTCCCGCAGCGTGCCTCGCGCGTCATCGCCCTGGGGGGCGTGGCCGCGATCGTCCTCGCCTGTACCGCCTGGGTGGGCGTCTTCGATCGCGACGCCTTCGACACCTCGACCGTGAGCCGCATGGCGCACTTCACACGCGGCCTGTTCCCGCCGGACCTCACGCCCGCGTTCCTCCGCAGCGTGCTCGATCCGGTGGTCCGCACGCTCGGCATCTCGGTGATCGGCACGCTGCTCGGCGTCGTGATCGGCGCGCTGCTCGGCATCCCCGCGACCGCGGCCCACGCAGAGGACGATCCGTCGCGGGGCGTTCCGTGGCTCGTGCGGCTCGCGCTGCGCCGGCTGTGCCGCGGCGTGCTCTCGCTCCTGCGCGCCATCCCCGAGGTGCTCTGGGTCCTGGTGTTCATCCTCGCCGTCGGCCTGGGCCCGTTCGCCGGCACCCTGGCGCTCGGCGTCCACACCGGCGGCGTGCTGGGCAAGCTGTACGCTGACACCTTCGAGGAGGTCTCGCCGCTGCCGCTGCGCGGGCTGCGAGCGACGGGCGCGACGCCGCTGCAGATCTTGCTGTGGGGCGCGTGGCCCGAGGCCCGCCGGATGCTGGTCAGCTACACGATGCTGCGCTGGGAGATGAACCTGCGCACCTCGACCGTGGTCGGCATCGCCGGCGGCGGCGGCATCGGCATCGCGCTCTACAACACCATGCAGCTCGGCTTCTACCCGCAGATGGCGACCCTGACCCTCGCGGTCTACCTCCTGGTCGCCGCGACCGGATGGATCGGCGACGCCATCCGCCGGAGCTTTGCGCCTGCGAGCCAGGACGTCCGCGGCCGCCGCCGGCCACGGCCGACCACGCGCCGGCCACGCTGGCGAGCGAACCGATGATAGGTTGACCCATGGCACCGCCAGAGCCGCACCTCGCCGTCCGCAACGAACAGGGCCTGTCGCGCCAGCTGTCCTCGGCCCAGCAGACGACGATGGCGCTCGGCGGCGCGATCGGGACGGGCCTGTTCCTGTCGAGCGGCCTGGCGGTCAACGTCGCCGGACCGGCCGTCATCCTGTCCTTCGTGATCGTCGCCGGCATCTCGATGCTGCTCGGGCGAGCGGTCTCCGAGATGGCCGTGGCCCACCCCACGGCAGGTGCCTTCGGCGTGTACGCCGATATGTACGTCTCGCCGTTCGTCGGCTACGCGGTGCGCGTCAGCTACTGGCTCATGGAGGTGATCGCCACCGGCGGACAGCTCGTCGCCGCGTCGATCTACATGGGCTTCTGGTTTCCAGGCGTCCCCGGCGCCGTGTGGGTGCTCGCGTTCGCGGTGGTGCTGCTCTACGTGAACTCGCGCGAGGTCGGCCGGCTCGGCGCGATCGAGTACTGGCTCGTCATGATCAAGGTCCTCGCGGTGGTCGTCTTCGTCGCGCTCGCCGTGCTGCTCCTGTTCGGCGCCACCGGCGAGCCGGCCATCGGCCTCGCCAACCTCACCGGACACACCGGCTTCGCGCCGTTCGGCGCCACCGGCATCTGGCTCGCCTGCGGCTTCGTGATCTACTCGTTCATCGGCGTCGAGATCGTCGGCGTCACCTCGGGCGAAGCCTCCGATCCGGCCCGCACGATTCCGCGCGCCATGCGCCGCCTGGTCCTCGGCCTCTCCGCGATCTACATCGTGACGATCACGGTCCTCGTGGCGCTGACCCCGTGGCAGCAGCTCGGCGTCGGCGAGAGCCCGTTCGTCACCGTGCTGGCCAAGCTCGGCATCCCCGCCGCGGCGGGCGTGATGAACTTCGTCGTGCTCTCCGCCGCCCTCTCGAGCGCGAACGCCAACCTCTACTTGATCTCGCGCACGCTGTTCTCGCTGGCCCGCGCCGGCTTCGCCCCCGCCGCGCTGGGTTCGGTCTCTCGACACGGCGCGCCCGTCAACGCCCTCCTGGTCTCGGGCATCGGCCTCGGAGCCGCCGTCGTGGTCCGCGCGCTGTGGCCCAACTCGGCCTACGTCGCGTTCTTCGGCGTCGCGCTGTTCGGCGCGCTGTTCGTCTGGCTGATGATCTTCGTCACCCACATCGCGTTTCGCCGGCCCGCTCGCCCGCTGGGGTCCTACGCGGGCGCGGTGCTGATCGCCGCGATGCTGATCTCCACCTGGTGGGTGCCCGATCTGCGGCTCACCCTCCTGGCCGGCGGCCCATGGCTCCTCCTGCTCGCGATCGGCTACTTCGCGTCGTCCGCGTCACGACGCCGGAGCCGCATCTCCGCAGATCCGTCGCTGTAGAACTCGAGGCGAACCCTGAGGGCGACCGCTCAGGGCAGGATCGCGGCCTATCGCATCTCATGCGACGTGTGTGTGCCAGGTCCTGGGCTCGCCCGGTGACCCCGCCTCCGAGCGCTGCGCGACGAGGCGATGGGGTCCCGGACCTGCCGTTTCAGCTATTCTTCGACATGCTGCCAGGTGATCGGTAATATCGACCGTGGTGGTGCGCTCTGCCCTCGCCAGCCTTGGTGCGGTTGTCATCGCGGTCGCGTTGCGCGGCGTCCCGGCGCGCGCCGACGTTCATACGCCCACCGGTCTCGCCGTCTCGTCCGCGTCGATCGAGCCGCGCCACGCGCCCGAACTTGCCGTCCCGGCGGCGCGGAGCCCCGAGGACGTGCTCGACGAGCGTGTGCAAGCCGGCCAGCACTGGCGCCTCGAGACCGAGCACGGTGCGGTCCATGTCTGGGCCCCCGCCGACTACGACGCCGCCACCGCCGCGACCATCGTGTTCGTGCACGGCTACTGGATCGATGTGGACGAGGCCTGGACGTCGTATCGGCTGGCGCAGCAGTTCGCGCTCTCGGGGATCAACGCGCTGTTCATCGCCCCGGACGCGCCCGCGGCAAAGTGGGCGCGGATCGCGTGGCCATCGCTCCCCGAGCTGATGCGCACCGTCGCCGGCAACGTCGCGGTCGCCATGCCGGCCGGCCGGCTCGTCGCGGTCGGCCACTCCGGCGCGTATCGCACGCTCGCGGCGTGGCTTGCCACCCCGGCGCTCGACACGGTGGTCTTGCTCGACGCGCTCTACACCGAGTTTGGCCTGTTACCGTGGATGCGCGCGTCCAAGCAGCACCGGCTGGTCAACATCGTCTACGAGACCGGCAGGTTCAGTAACTACCTGCACCGCCGGCTGCCGGGAACCCGGCGCGTCGACGGTCTGCCGCACAGCGGGCTCCCCGATGCGCCCATCCTCTACGTCAGGACCGATGTCGGCCACTGGCCGCTGGTCACCGACGGCGTCGCCCTGCCCCTCGCGCTGCGGGCCATCGGAGTTCCGCCCGTGGCCTCGGCACCGCTCGATCTACCCCTGGGCCTGCCGCCGCGCCCCGACGACGTACCGCCCACGTTGCCCTGGCTCACCACGCTGTCGTTTGTACGGCAGATCAGCGAGCTCGCGCCCTGACCGGGCGCCGCGCCGTCAGCCCATGGTCGGTTGGTGGAGCACGCTGCCCCGCCCGATCCGCTCGCGCTTGTGCCTGCTGCGCGCCAGGGTGTAGCCGGCCAGCATCATCCCGGCGCCACCGAGGACCACGAAGCCCAGGTCCCAGGCGAGCTGTCCGGATCCCGGATGCACGTGGTGGATGCCGAGGAGCTGGTGATCGATCAGGCCCTCGACGAAGTTGAACAGCCCCCAGCCACCGATCAGCGAGCCGACGAACACCGAGCCGGACCACCGCACGTTCGCGCGGCCACCGGCGCGGAACAGGAGGCCGATGCCGATCACGCACATCGTCCACGTCACCGCGTGAAACAAGCCATCCCACACCATGTTGTACTTCATGTCGATCAGATCGGTCGGTGCGACCACGCTGGACAGCATGTTGTGCCACTGCAGGATCTGGTGCAGCAGGATACCGTCGACGAAGCCGCCCAGGCCCACGCCGAGCACCAGACCGGCAGCGACCAGGGGCGCACTACGCACATGATTATTCGATGTCAACCGGGTCATCCTCACCTGCTCCTTGATCCACGCGACGCACCACCCAGCGGACGACGAGCACGGCCACCAAGAACGGCAGTAGCGTGTACCATGCATTGAGCCAGAACGTGTCCGAGAACACGAGGCCGCGCGCCGCCCTTCCTGATGCGCAGTTCGGACACATCGTGGCCAGGGCATGTAGCACGATCACACGTTCAGCCATTGCAATTTACCGGCCTACGAAACAGGCGTAGACGGGTCCCCCGACGAGGTCCAACCGAGCGTTCATGCCTCGCTGTGCCACTCGTGTTGCGTGTCGCCGAGCATCAGCCTGTAATTTTCGAGCTCCGCTGGTGACGGAGGCATCTGGCATCTATCGTCCGGATTCCACCGATCAGGAGAGGTGATCGGGCGGCACTCGAGAGGATCCTAGGCGCGACCCGGCAATTGCGGTCCAGGATCCTCGGTCAGGTGCTGTATGCAGTTGGCGAGCCGGACCGCAAAAGGCGGCGCAGGATCGAGCAGCGTGAGGCCGGCGTTGGCAAAATGTTCCGGCCTCGAGTCGGCGCTGGTGTGGTTCTCGAGGATCGCGTGGCAGACCAGCCCGTGGGTCACGACGACCAGGGGCCCGGATAAGCCAAGCCGCCGCTCGGCGATGAGCGCGAAGGCCTGGGCGACGCGGCGATGGAAGACCGCGACGCTCTCGCCGTTCGGTGGCACGTAGTCGGGCGCGAACGGGTCCTCGGTCAACTCGGCGTACGGCGTGCCGCGCAGGTCGCCGAAGTTGCGCTCCTGCAGGAGCGGCGTCTCCTCGATCACCACGCTCGTGTGCGCACGTAGCGGCTCGGCGGTCATCCGCGCGCGCACGAGATCGCTGCACAGGACGTGGGCGAACCCCATCGTGACCAGCCGCTCGGCGAGCTGTGCGGCCTGGCGGATGCCGCGCTCGTTGAGCGGGACGTCCGGCCGTTGCACCACGCGCGCGGCGTTACCGGCCGTCTCGCCGTGCCGGACCAGGTAGATCGTCATGGGCCCCCGTACGGGCTGCGCAGCATGCCCGCGATGGCGCGAATGCCATCGAGGTAGTGGCCGATCCGCATGTTCTCGTCGAAGGTGTGCTGGTTATTGTCGCCGTTGACGAGCGGGACGATGACGAACGGCGCGCCGAGGACCTCGACCAGGCTGTCGGTGGGGACGCTGCCGCCCATCATGCGGATACGCACGGGCACGCCGCTCTGGCTGGTCTGCTGGAGCGATGCGTACGCCCACTTGCCGAGGGGTGCGTCGAGCGGCGTGCGGACCGCGCGGCTGCCGGAGTCCATGGTGAGCGTGGCGAGCTTGTCATAGCTGGCGCGCTCCTCGTCGCTGGGCGGCCCCTTGACCAGGTGATAGCCCTGGGCCTGGATATGCTTCTGGATCAGGCCGAACAGGTAGTCAGGCGGGGTCTCGGGCGTGGTTCGCAGGTCGAAGTCGGCGATGGCCTGGTGCGGAATGATGTTGGAGGCCTTGTCGCCGACCGAGGCGGCGGCCATGCCGCGCACGTTGAGCGAGGGGAACTGGAGCGCCTCCTGGAGGTTGGCGCCGACGCCGTCGGCGAGCTTGATGCCGGTGCGGCGCCGGATGGCCGCCTCGTCGTCGCCGGTCTCGGCGAGGATCTTCTTCTCGGCGGCGGTCAGCTTGATCCGGTCGTAGTAGCCGGGCACGGTGACGCGGCCCTGGTCGTCCTTCATCGAGGCGATGAGGCGCGCCAGCCGCACGGCGGGGTTGGGGACGTAGTTGCCGAAGTGGCCGCTGTGCAGCGGCTGCTTGGGGCCGTACACGACGAGGCTGACGCTCGCCGCGCCGCGGTTGCCGAACACGATCGTCGGGCGTTCGCTCTGATGGCGCGGGCCGTCCTGGATGATGAGCCCGTCGCAAGCCAGCAGGGCCTTGTTCGCCTGGACCACGGCGCGCATCGTGGGCGAGCCTTTCTCCTCCTCGCTGTCGATCAGCACCTTGACGTTGATCGCCGGCTCCGCGCCGGCCTGCCTCAGGCCGTCGAACGCGGCGAGGAACATCATGATGGGCGCTTTATCGTCGGAGGCCGCGCGCGCAAACACGCGCAGCTCGGGATCGAGCACCGGGGCGAACAAGAGCTCGCTGCTCACGATCTCCCAGGCGCCCGCGGGGCCGCGCTTCTTCACCACCGGCTGCCACGGGCTCGGCTGCGACCACTCGCGGTCGACGACGGGCTGGCCGTCGAGGTGCATGTAGTACAGGATGGTCCTGGCGCCGGGCACCTGCTTCGGCCACTCGGCGTAGAGCAAGGGCTTGCCGTGGTTGTCGAGCCGGCGCGTGGTGAAGCCGCGCTTGCCGAAGGCGCGCTCGAGGAAGTCGACGTTGCGCTGGATATCGGACGGGTTGATCGCGTCGTTCGGCAGCGAGAGCAGCTCGAGGTACTCGTGGAAGGTGCCCTGCGCGAGCTTCTGCACGGCCTCCGGCGCGAGGGGCGACTGGGCCGGGGCCCGGGCCGGAATGGCCGGAACCGCAAGAACGACAAGCAAGATGAAACACAGGCGCATGGCGACCCCCTCGGTACGGCCGACGCTACCGCTGCGCCCGCATCCAGTCGAGGGCACCTCGACGTGTGTCGGTACCCGGCGAGCCGATAAACCGCCGCGTCAGCCTCGCGCGGCCCGGAGCGCCCTGTAGCCGGCGTACACCGCGAGCCCGACCAGGAGGCCGATCCCGCCGGCGACGGCCTGCGCGCGCGAGACGCCGCTGAGCAGCCAGATCGAGAGCCCGACGGCGAGCAGCGGAATGACGGGCCCTGCGGGCAACACGAAGCTCGGCGCGAGGTCACGCCGGCGACGCCGCAAGACCGGCACGGCCAGGCAGGTGATGGCGCTGAACAAGAGCCGCGCCACCGCGCTCATGGCGGCAAGCTGGGCAAAGCCGCCGGCGAGCGCCGCCGCCCAGGTGAACAACGCGAACACGATCACCGCCCAGTGCGGCGAGCGATGGCGCGGGTGGATGCGGGCCAGCACCGCCGGCAGCTGGCCGTGGCGCGCGAACGCATAGAGGACGCGCGGCCCGACGAGGACCACGGCGCTGATGCTGCCGAGCGTGGAGACGATGGCCGCGCCCGTGAGCAGAAGGCCGCCCGGCGCGCCCATCACCTCGCGCGCGGCGGAGGCCAGCGGGGTCTTGCTGGCGGCGAGCCCCGGCAGCGCCGCCTGGGCCACGACCTGGATGAGCACGTAGAGCACCGCCACCCCGGCGATCGTGGTGAGGAGGGCGATCGGCAGGTGGCGGCGGGGGTTCACCGCCTCCTCGGTCGGGACGTTCGCGTTCTCGAAGCCGCCGTACGCGAACACCAGGAGCAGCGCGGCCTGGCGCAGCGATCCGAGCTCGGGGCGCGCGAGGACCGTGATCCCGTGCATGGCGATCAGGCCCGCGCCGATGAAGATCACCAGCGGCACCAGCTTGGCGACCGTGAGCAGATTCACCGTGAACGAGGCGCCGCGCACGCCGAAGATGTTGATGACCGCGAGCCCGCCGACCGCGATCGTGATCGCCGCGAACCGTCCGACGCCGGTCGCCAGCGACGGCTCGATGTACCCGAGGGACGCCACGAACGCGTTGGCGATCGCGGCGGTGGCGGCCAGGCGCGTCAGCAAGAACATCCAGCCGACCAGGAAGCCGACCAGGTCCCCGAAGGCGGCCCGCGCATACAGGTACGGGCCCCCGGTCTCCTCGGAGCGGCTGCCCGCCTCGGCGAAGCAGGCCACGACCAGCGTCATGAGCAGCGCCGCCACGAGGTAGGCGATCGGGCTCGCCGCGCCCGTGAGCCCGTAGACCGTGGCCGGCAGGACGAAGATCGCGGAGCCGACCACCCCGTTGAGCGCGATCGCGGTCAGCCCGGCAAGGCCGACCGCGCGCAAGAGGCGTGGCGTGGTGCCGGGATCACTCACCTGCTCGCCGGGATCCGCGAGTAGCGGTGCTTCACGCCGATGGGAAAGTACTCGGGGTGGCCGGTCGGCCACAGCGTGATCCGCGGGCGCTGCCGCGCGGCCGGGACGTAGTTGGCGAACTCGCTGTTCAGGCGCAAGAGCGTGGCGAGGATGGACTCGGCCACGGCGTCGCCGACCGGACCGGGTGCAGCCTCGGCGCCGCGCGCCGACAGCTCGACGGCGATCCACAGCTCGCGGTCGCGGTCATCGCTCTCGCGTACCTCGAGGACGAACTTGCCGGTGACCAGCTCCCGGATCGCCGGCTGCTCGAGCCCGATGATCACCGTGTCGGGGAAGACGTTCGCGCCGTAATAGGACACCGCGAAGTGCGAGCGGCCGAACACGTAGACGAACGGCAACGGGCGGATGCCGCGGGCGCCGCCGCGCCGCGCCTCGGCCTCGGCGTCAAAGCCCAGGCCGCGCAGCTGCGCCATCAGGGCCGCGTAGGGCAAGACGCCGCCCTCGTCGGCGATGTGGTAACGAACGAGCGGGATGCCGCCCTCGCCGGAGAACACCAGCGTCCCTTCGTGCTCCTCGAAGAACCGCTCGAACGGGTCGAACTGGACCAGCGTCGGTAGGCGCGCCTGGCCGAACACCGCGCGCGCCGCCTCGGGGTCGCGGGCGAGGAAGCGGCGCACGGCGATCGAGATCGGGGTCTCGTTGCCGAGGACGCCGCCGTCCGCAGTACCGTAGAGCGACGCGGTGTCGCGCGCCGGGTCGCCGAGCCCGAGGCGCTCGGCCATCAGATCGCGCCACGCCTCGCTGATGACCTCGCCGGCGAGGACCAGGCGGATCGCCTGCGCGCGCCACGCGAAGCCCTCGGCGATCCCGGCGTCGACCACGTCCTTGAGGAACGGCGGATAGCCGAGCAGCACGGTCTGGGCGAACCGCGGGCCGAGCGCGCGGACCACGCGCAGGATCTCGACGCGGTTGTTGCCCGGCGTGACCACGGTGATCGGATAGCCCTTCGTGGCCAGGTGGCGGCACGCGGCGGCGGTGAACATGCCGCCGACCCAGGTGCCGAGTGGAAAGCACACGACGGCGAGCGTGGGCCGCTCGTCGGCGCCAAAGCTGTCGCGGAACACCTGCTCGAACCGGCTGGCCACGGCGAGCTCGTCGGCCAGCGCGCGCGGCCAGAACGTCGGCTCGCCGGTCGATCCCGACGACACGGCGACCATGTCGCACGCCGCGAGATCGCCGTCGCGGCACAGCTCGGGCAGCGGGTAGCGATGAAAGTAGTCGGCCTTGGTCATGAACGGCAGGCGACGCCAGTCGTCGGGGCCGCGCACCGACGCGGGGTCGATGCCGCGCTCGCGCAGGAACGCGGCGTACGCGGGGACGCCGGCCGCGGCCCGCTGAAATCGCGCCAGGGCCGCCGGCAGGGGATCCGCCCCTGCCCGCTCCTCGAGCAGCCGGTCGAGATCGGTCTCGATGAAGCGCTGTACGGCGAGTGCGGCGCGGGCCGCGCGCTCGGTGTCGGGCATGGCGGGCTCCTCCGGCGAGACTCTACCTCGACGCCGGCGCCCGGTGCTATGGAGTCGGGTACGCTGACATGTCCATCCTCCAAGGTTCGGCCGGCCGAAACGCGTGGGTCACGTTGATCGTCATGTCCGCCGCGTGCGGCGGCCATCCACCACCCGCCATGCCCACGCCCCCTGCCACGTTCCTCGAGGCCATGACCTGGCAGGAGGCCGAGCATGCGCTCACGCCCGAGACCATCGTCGTCATCCCGATCGGTGCCGCCGCCAAGGAGCACGGGCCGCACCTGCGCCTGGCCAACGACTGGATCCTGGCCGACTACCTGCGCCGGCGCCTCTCCGAGCGCACCCCGGTGGTGGTCGCGCCCATCGTGGGGCTGTCCTACTACCCGGCGTTCGTCGAGTACCCGGGGTCGATCGGCCTTCGCCTGGAGACCGCGCGTGACGTCCTGGTCGACGTCGTGCGCAGCCTGGCGCGACATGGTCCGCGGCGGTTCTATGCGCTGAACACCGGCGTCTCGACGGTCAAGGCGCTCGAGCCCGCCGCCGAGCTCCTGGCCGCCGACGGCATCCTGCTGCACTTCACGAACCTCGGCCACGCGCTCGGGCCCATCGAGAAGCAGCTGGCCCAGCAGGAAGGCGGCACCCACGCCGACGAGATCGAGACCTCGATGATGCTCTTCCTCGCCCCCGAGACCGTCGACATGCCCCGGGCGGTCAAGGACTACCATCCGGGCAGCGGCCCCCTGACCCGCGATCCACACGGCCCGGGGGTCTACTCGCCGACCGGCACGTGGGGCGATCCGACGCTGGCCACACGCGCCAAGGGCGAGCGCATCGTGCATGCCCTCGTTGACGCGCTGGTCGCCGACGTCGAGGCGCTTCGCCGCGCGCCCCTGCCCTGAGCACTCCCCCGCTCACCGAGTGTTACGCGCCGTCTGCGCTTCGAGGCGTCTCACGCGCGTTCGCGCCATGGGTGTCGATTCGCGACCGGGGTGGGAATCTGGCGCCGATGGATCTGGTTAGATGGCCCATGATGCTCGTACGTGGATGCGTCCTCGCCGCGCTGGCCGCGTGTGGTGCTACAGCTACCTCTGTGACACCGCCGGAGCCAACGCCCGCCCCCGTGGCGAGCAGCGCACCCGCCGACCAGGGCACGACGGCCGCGCAGAAGCCGCACCAGCACGACGACAGCCTCACCGGCGTGATCGACCAGCCGGCGCCGCCGTGGCAGGTCTCGCAGTGGTTCAACTCGCCGCCGCTGTCGCTCGAAGATCTCCGCGGCAAGGTGGTGCTCGTGCGCTGGTTCATGGGCCCGTCGTGCCCGTTCTGCAGCGGCACAGCGCCGACGCTGCGCGCGCTCCACGAACGCTACGCGGACAAGGGCCTCGCGGTGATCGGCATGTATCACCACAAAGAAGAGACGTCGCTCGATCCGCAGCAAGTCGAGGGCTGGGTCAAGCATTTCGGCTATCAGTTCCCGGTCGCGATCGACAAGGACTGGACCACGCTGCGCAAGTGGTGGCTCGACGGCCACCACCGCTCCTACACCAGCGCGAGCTTCCTGATCGACAAGACCGGCGTCATCCGCCGCGTCCACCTGGGCGGCCTGATCGCCCCCGAAGGCGACGACATCAAGGCGATCACCGCCGACATCGAGCGCCTGCTGGCACAGTGACGTCCATGGCCCGGCCGCAAGATGCGCGGCGGGGCCAGCGCGATTCAGCGTGCCAGCGAGGGCAAGCGGATCGCCAGCGAGGCCAGCGCGACCCGAGGATCGATCATCCGCTGGTCCTGGGCCGGCTCCTCGGTCGGAACGACCTTCCAGCGGTCGTCATGGGACGCGCTGATTGCCCGCGCGATCTCGAAGAACGTCCACCGCGCGTTGCTATCGAGCTGGTAACAACCGGGGCCCGCCCCCAGGAGGCGCACCAGCGCATCCGCGGTGTCGTCGAGGAACGAGCACGCCGGCCACCACCGCGTACTCGCGCCGACTTGCCCGTGCGCGCGGGCCGCGCGATCGAAGAAGTCGATCATGTTGTTCGACCCGGGCTGCTCGCCGATCTGCCACCCGAGCCGAGCGATCGTCGCGTGCGGGTTCTGGTACTGGACGCGCTGCTCGGCCATGCGCTTCTCGTAGCCGTAGCCCTCCGTCGCATCGGGCACCGAATCGACCGTGAAGGGCCCGGGTGCGCTGCCCGAGAACACCATGGCGGTGCTGGCATGGACGAAGCGGATCCCGAGCTGGCGGGCGATCCACGCGAGCTCGCTCGGCCATTCGTAGTTGACGAGCCAGGCTTCGTTGTCGCGCCCGGTCGGCGACGAGGCGATCGCGAGGTGAACGATCGCATCGGGCGCGGTCTGGGCCACGAACCGCTCCATCGCGTCGTAGCGATCGATCGGCACCGTGCTGCGATCCCAGCCGACCACCCGCACGCCGTCCTGACTCAGCCGGGCCTGCAACGCCCGGCCCACCGTGCCGCGCAGCCCCGTGACGAGCACGGTCGCAAGGGCGCCACGGCCCGCGCCCAGCCCGAGCCGCGCCCGCACGAGGCCGACGATCTCGTCGACCGGCAGGGTGGCATCGACCACGACGAGGTCGGGCGAGCGCTCGAGGGTGGCGAGCTGGCTGGCCACGAGCGTGGCCGGCATGAAGTGGCTGCGGCGCGCGGCGACCCGCCGGGACAGCGTGGCCTCATCGGCGTCCGGCAAGACGAAGTGCACCTCGGGCGCGGCGGTTCGCAGCGTGTCGCGATACCGTTGCCGCAGCGCCGAGCACGCCAGTACGACGCCGGGGCCGGCCGTTGCGAGTTCGGTGAGCCGCTGGCAGATCCGCGCAAGCCACGGCGCGCGGTCAGCGTCGTCGAGCGGCACGCCAGCCGCCATCTTGGCGCGCGCGGCGGCATCGTGCAGATCATCGGCATCGACGAATGGCCAGCCCAGCCCCGTGGCGAGCGCGCAGCCAATGGTGGTCTTGCCGCAGCCCGACGGGCCCATCACGACGATGATCACGCCCAACGCTACCACCGACCATCGCTCGCAACATCCCGAAGGGCTACTCGTGCAGCCGCGCTCGCGAACCTCGGTTGGCCAAAAATTTGACACGGCCCTCTCGCGGACGACCATGGAACCATGAACGCCGCCGAGAACTTGGCGCCCGAGATCTCCGAACCACTGACGTGGGCCGAGATCTGCGCGCGATATCCCGACGAATGGGTGTGCCTCGTCGAGGTCGATCACGTACACCCGAACGGGGTCGAGTTTCGTACCGCGCGCGTCATCGGCCACGGCAAGACCCGGCGCGCGCCGTTCGATCAGGCGCGCCCCTGGCGAGCTCACTACCAGGTGATCGAACACCACTTCACCGGTCACATCGCGATACGCCCCCCCCGCCCCTCCTTCATCCTCGATGACGCAACACGAGACGCCATTCGTTACCGGCGGTGATCTGATCATCGTCAAGGCGTTCATCACCGGACCGTTTGGAACGACCGGCGGACGCTTCGTGCTCGACACAGGCGCCGTCTTGACGACCATGACTCACGAGCTTGCGGACTCGATCGGCTACAGCGCTCGTGACGGCATCAAGCGTGCCCGCGTACGCACGGCCATCGGCAGCGAGGAAGGCTACGTCCTGCGCGTGGCCGAGTTCGCCGTGCTCGGGTTCACGATGACGAGCTTCCCGATCAACGTGTTCGACCTCGGCTACGATGACATCGATGGCCTCATCGGGCTGAACTTCTTGAGCGAGCTCAACTACGAGGTTCGGTCGGCCGAACGGCGGATCCTCGTAGAACAGATCGAACCGCGACCGTGAGCGGCTCAGTCGTAAGCCGGTCCACGGTCTGCGACGTCACCCTCGGGTAGGGAGTTCCGGAGTTTCTACGATCCCCCGAGCGGCGCGTCTGGACGCGGCGGGGAACATAGGGAGAAACCAGGGCGCTTCGTCCATGAGATGGAGCATTCGACTGTTCCAAGGTCGGAAGCTGCCTTGCTGCCCCGCCGTGACGGCGCATCAATTCGAGCTGTCGATCACGTCCCCGATCGACGTGGCGACGATGGCCTCTCGAGCCACTGCTCCAGCCGCTGCAGATCCTGCTGGGCCAGGATCTGCTGCCGCACGGCGTCCGGTACGGCGATGCCGCGAACACGGAGCACCGTGAGCACGGCATTTGCTCGCGCCTCTGCGCGCGCCTGTGTTTTCCCCTCCTTCCAGGTCTTGTGCATGGCCATGATGAACTCCTGCTCTTCTGCGTCCTGGCTCGGGTTCTGCCCGAGCATCCGTTGGAAGTCTAGCAAAACTGGCTCGGCGACGACACGCTCGATCGCGCCCGAGGGAAGCGCGGCCAGCTCCTCGACGGCCGGCGCCAACAGCGGCCCGCCCGCCATGATCCGGACCAGCAGCGTCGCTCGGTCGCGCGGCCAAAACGTATCTAACGGAGATTTCTCGCTCGACATACACAGCATCAGTACAAAATCAGTGACTGATGCTCCGAATGCGCCGTCGCACTCCCTCGCCGGGGCCACCGGGGCCATCCGGGCCGCCGGGCTGCCGATGTTCGTCGGACGCTTGATGACATTCACTCGATGGGTTGTGCCGAGTCGGCCGCTCGCGCGGGTGCTGGTGAAGCCTCGTCGTGACAGTGCTCATCGTCCGTGGCCATCCGTTCGCGGACCCGGCAGACGATCTGGCCATCGAAGCCACACGTGAACCGGTGGTTGTCCTCGATGCACTTCCAGATATGCGGATCGACGGCCGCGGACAGCACAGGACCCGCGTACCGCAGCAGCGCGCAGCCGGTGGCGGCGTCGGTATGGCCGCGCGTCATCGCATCGTCACGCGCCTCGGCCTCCGTGGCCCGCAGGTCCAGCCGGTTCGCGTTGATCGTCAGTGGATACCGGAGCTCTTGCGCTGGCCCCAGCACCTCACCGCGCAGGTGGGCGCACCCGGCGAGCCGCGCGCGCGCTTCATCGGCGTAGGCGCCGGTGGGATACGCCTGCAGGTAGCCGCGCAGCTCATCCCCCGAGCGCTGCGCCCGCGCGTGCTCCCACCGCGCCTGCTCGTCGGCCGTGGGCACGTTGCCGACCGCCACCGCCGCGCACAGTGTGCCGAGCCCCGGAGCGCGACATGCCGTGCGCCTGGCATCCGCGCTGAGCGCCAGCAAACTGGAGAGCGTCATCCCCAGCGTGGCCACGCAGATGACGAGCCGCTTCCGACGCGCGCGCTGGGCCGCTCGGGCGAGCTCCGTGCGCGGCGTCCACGCGTCGTAGCTGGGATCGCAGTCAATGATCCATGGCCACCGCTGCGGCTCGCCGGGGGCCGTGACGTCGCGCTCGGCCCCGGTCACGATGTCGCGCGTGATGGCGCGCGGATCATCGCCCCACCGCGTCTTGACCGCGTGCGCCGCGGTGTCGAACGCCTCGCGCAGCGGGCGCACCGCCAGCTCGGCGTAGAACGCCTCCGCAAACTCGGCCGCGACCGCATCCTCGATCGCGCGCGTGGTCGCCACCACCGCCTTGACGCCCGCCGCCCGCAGCCGCCGAACCTGGGGCTCGGTGCAGCAGCCGTTGAGGAACACCAGCACCAGCCCCGGCTGCTCGCCGAGATAGCCCGCGAGGCCGCCAGCGTGCGCTTGGGTCGGCGCGCCAGCGTCGTCCTCGAACAAGAGCGTCGATCCGCTCGCGTGGCCGCCGAAGTGGAACACGCGGATCTGATCGTGATGATCGCGAAATGCACCGATCACATCGTCGACCGTCGCATTGTGGACAGGCGGCAAGACGTTCAGGCCCGTCTTGATCAGCGGTGCAAGCGCCTTGCCGATCGCCTTGCCTTCGCCGAGCAAGCTGCGGAGTTGACGGTGGCTGTCACTCCAGTCATTGGCAAACACCAGGAGGACGGCGGGCATGGTCATGGCACCAAGTCGAGCGCCAATGTGATCTTGTCGAGCATACCGCGATCGCTGGGTGCCAGACGTCCTGACTGCTCGAGTTGCTGCGCAAGCTGCAGCGCCTCGTGCAGGAGCGTGCGGTCGGGCGTTGCCACGCCCAGCTTGAACAGCGAGGTCACGACATCGCGCTGAGCCAGGGACGACGTCGGGTTACCCAGGGCGAGCTTGCGGGTGCTGGTCAACTCCTCACCGTAGCGCACCTTGGCGCCAACCAGGTCGCCCGCTTGCAACGCCACATCGCCTAGCCTCTCGAGGTTGACGCAGACGTCGCGCTGCGCCTCGGCCGACGTCGGGTTCCCAAGGGCGAGCTTGCGGGTGATAATCAGCATCTCCTCGTAGCGCACCTTGGCGTTCGCCAGGTCCCCGACTTGCATCGCCACGTTGCCCAGCCTCTCGAGGCTGGTGCTGACGTCGCGCTGGGCCTGGGCCGATGCCGGGTTACCGCGAGCGAGCTTGCGGAAGATGGCGAGTCCTTCTTCGCAGCGCGCTTTGGCGCCCGCCAGGTCTCTGGCCTGCACCGCCACGTCTGCCAGCTTCAGGAGATTGACGCCGACGTCGCGCTGCGCCTCGGCCGACGTCGGGTTCCCAAGGGCGAGCTTGCGGGTGATAATCAGCATCTCCTCGTAGCGCGCCTTGGCGTTGGCTAGGTCCCCAATCCGCATCGCCACGTCCCCCAGCTTCTCGAGACTGGTGCTGACGTCACGCCGCGCCTGGGCTGACGTCGGGTTGTCCCCGGCGAGCTTGCGGGCGATGGGTTGCCCCTCTTCGTAGCGCGCCTTGGCGCCCGCCAGGTCCCCGGCCTGCACCGCCACGTTTCCAAGCTTGTCGAGACTGACGAGGACGTCACGCTGGGCCTCGGCGGACGTCGGGTTGTTCTGGGTGAGCTTGCGACGAAGATCCAGCTCCTCCGCGTGGCGCGCCTTGGCACCTGCCAGGTCCCCGGCCTGTACCGCCACGTCTCCCAGTTTCTCGAGGCTGATGGTGACGTCGCGCTGCGCCTGGGCCGACGTGGGGTTGTCATGGGCCAGCTTGCGACGAAGATCCAGCCCCTCCGCGTAGTACATTTTGGCGCTCGCTAGGTCCCCGGTCTGCATCGCCACGTCCCCCAATCTCTCGAGGCTAAAGCTGAGGTTGCGTTGGGCCTCGGCCGACCTCGGGTTGTCTCGGACAAGCTTGCGGAGAATGGCCGCTTCTTCCTCGTAGTTCGCCTTGGAACCCGCTAGATTCCCGGCCTGCACCCCCACGTCTCCCAACCTCCCGAGGCTAAAGCTGAGGTCGCGCTGCGCCTCCGCCGACGTCGGGTTGTCCCGGGCCAGCTTGCGACGAAGGTCCAGCCCCTCCTCGAAGCGCGCGTTGGCGCCCGCTAGATCCCCGGCCTTGACCGCCACGTCCCCCAACTTCTCAAGGCTGACCCAGACGTTGCGCTGGGCCTGGGCCGACATCGGGTAGTCCCGGGCGAGCTTGCGAGCGATGGTCAGCCCCTCCTCGTAGTGCGCCTTGGCGCCCGCCAGATCTCCGGCCTGCGCCGTTACGTCGCCCATCTTGATGAGACTGACGGTGGCGTCATGCTGGGCTAGCGGCGACGTCGGATTATCCCGGGCGAGCTTGCGGGCGATTGCCAGATCCTCCTCGTAGCGCCGCTTGGCACCCGCCAGGTCCCCAGCCTCCGCCGCCACGTCGCCCAGCGCCTCCAGCACGATCGAGCGATCGCGTTCATTGCCAGCGGGCACGCTCCTGGCCGCCGCCTCGGCCGCCCGCCGGGCATCCGCCAGTCGCCCTCGGTCCTGATATAGCTGCGTCAGCTCGATCCAGTCCCACGTCATCGTCGGATCCAGCTGCGTGAGCCGCTCGAACCGCTCCACAAGCTGGTCCAGCGTCACCTTGCCGGCGTCGTGGGCCTGGACTGCCAGCCAGGCGGTGGGTCGCTGCTCCGCTGCGTCCGCAAGGTCCACGGCCTTGGCGACGGCCTTTTCATGGGCCGCACGCTTGGCACGCGCAATCATGTCGAGGTCGACCAGTGCCTCGGCCTGCTCGCCATCGGCAAAACGCTGCAGCGCCTTCTGCTTCTGCGGGTCCGGCGACGACGCCAGCTTGGTCACCTCCTCGCGATACGCCCGCACCTCCGCCGCCAGCTGTTGATCGCGCTGAGCCAGGGTCGCGACCAGATCCTGCTGCTGCCCGGCAATCTCGTCGCGCTCCTTGCGCACCTGGGCCAGCGCTTTGGCATTGCCGTTGGCCCGCACCTCGGCAGCTCGCAGCTCCCGGACCTTGTCCTTGAGCCGCTGGTACAGCTCGTCTTGCGCCGCATCGGCCAGCCGGCGCTCGTTGGCCAGCGTAATCGCGCGCTCGGCGGTGAGCTGCGCGACCAGGGCGCGCTGATCGGCGTTGAGATCCACGCTGACGGCTGGATCGGCCACGGCCGCGACCGCCCAGCCGAGCGCCCCGGCGACGACGACCACACGGAGCGCCCAGACCACGGCCCAGCTCGCCGGACCGCGCGCCCACCGGATCCTGCTCGGGTGTGGGTGCTGCAGCTCCGCCGTGGGTCCGACAAACGTCATGCGCTTCAGGCGACCGGACCACGCGGATCACGACAGCTGCTGCACACAATCCGGAATGCCAAGCGGATCCAGAGGTTGCAAGTGGACCTGAAGCGACCCGGGGGCACTGCTTCCGGGCCGCACCAAAGGCCGGTGCTGCCTGGCGGGCGCCACCTGTCACGGCACCGTCATCCGGGCCGTCGATCACGTTTGCGAATCGACGTAGCGACGCTGGTCCTTCAGGCCGCTGGTCCAGCCGCTATAGCTGTTGCTGGGCCAAGATCTGCCGCCGCACGGCGTCCGGTACAGCGATGCCGCGAAGGCGGATCAGGGTGAGCATGTCATTCGCTCGCGTTGTTGCCCCCCCTCGACACGCCCTCTGCGCGGATCTTCGAGCGTCCCTCCAACACCCTCAGCACGCACGCTGCACGGGTCTTCGAGCGTCTCTCCTCTCAGGCCTTGGCACACTTGGATGCTTTCTTGCCGCGGACGTGTATGGCAGTGACGGCATCGCCGACTCCGCGGCATGCGCAACGTGATCGAGTCCACATCAGGCATGATGCGAGTGTGCCGCCCAACCGAATCGACTGGCGATCGATAGCACCGGTATCGACAATTGCTCTGGCCGGACAGCCGGTCCAATGCCTACGGATTATCCACAGATCAATTCACAGGCCCTGCTTCCAAGGCGGTGTCCACTCATTCTCACCACAAATCTCGCGATCGCCATTGGCATGTCAGAGTCAGATGCTATGCAGTCGCCATGGATGGCGATCTGGAACAACTCGGCGAACGCATCGCAGAACAAGCCGCACACCTCGATGCAGCCATGCACCGGCTGCTCGCAGATCTGCGCGAGTTCGATCAGCGCGGCGGCTGGTACGTCCAGGGCGGGCTGTCGTGTGCGCACTGGCTGTCGTGGCGGGTCGGATGGGAGCTCGTCACGGCCCGGGAGCGCGTTCGGGTCGCCAACAAGCTCGCCGAGTTCCCCGCGATCGACGATGCGCTCCGGCGCGGCGAAATCTCGTATTCGAAGGTACGAGCGATGGTGCGCGTCGCGACGCCGGCCAACGAAGGCCTGTTGCTCGACCACGCACGCTTCATGACCGCCGCCCAGCTCGAGAAGCTGACGCGCAAGTACGCCCTCGTGCAACGTCATGCCCAGGACCCGCATCCCACCGGTGACGTGCAGCGGCGCTACGTCCGCCGCCGCGACACCGAGGATGGCATGGTCAAGATCGAAGCCGTCCTCCACCCCGAAGAGGCCGAGTTGGTCTGGGCGATGCTCGATCACGCCGCCAAACAACGCGTTCGAGATCCAGCATCCCCCGCGGGTAACGCGGCCAGCGATGCCGCGGAGGGTAGTGCTGCAGACGGCGGTGTCGCGCGAGGTGACGCCGCAGACAGCGATGCCACAGGGAACGATGCCGCGGAATCGCGGCGGGCCGACCGGAACCACGAGGCCACCCGTAGCCCGCGGTCACAGACCGTCGCTGGGGAGGGTAATGATGGAATCGACGATTTCGCGGAATCACGCGATGTGAGCGAGCCTACATCAGAGCATGGCGCGAGCGGGCTGCACCAGCGCACCGATGCCGCGGAATCGCCGAGGACCGGGCAGAACCACGCGGGCTGTGACAGCTCGCCACAACAGACCCAGGCTACGGACGGCAGCGATGGAACCGCAGATTCCGCGGAATCACGCGATGTGAGCGAGCCCACATCAGGGCATGACGCAGGTGGGCTGCACCAGCGCGCCGATGCCGCCAGGCGCGGCTTCAACCGCGCCGATGCGCTTGTCTCCCTCGCCCAGGGCTACCTCCGCGGCGATCGACCGAACCGTTCGCCGATCGAGGTCACGCTCACGATTCCGGCCGCGAGCCTGCATTCCGACGCCGCGGACCCGCTCGAGGCAGGTGAGATGGGCGAATCCTTCCTTTCCCAGGACGCCGCGCGGCGGCTCAGTTGCGACGCCAGCGTGGTCGAGGTTACTGAAGATGAGCACGGCGTCCCGCTATCGGTCGGGCGCAAACGGCGAACGATCTCAGGCGCGCTCCGGCGCACGCTCTACAAGCGCGATGTGACCTGTACGTTCCCCGGGTGCACCCACCGGATCTTCCTGGAAGGCCACCACATCAAGCACTGGGCCGACGGCGGCGAGACCAGCCTGAACAATACCGCACTTTTGTGCAGTTTCCATCACCGATATGTCCATGAATATGGTTATGAGATCGAGCTTGGGCCCGATCAGCGGCCACAGTTCCGCGATCCGTATAGCCGGGTAGTGACCGCGACACCGCCACGTCCGGCGGCTACCGATCTCGGCTGGCCGCGGATCCGGGCAATGAACGATCCGCTCGCGATCGACGCCGACACGATAGCCTGCCAGTGGGATGGCAAGCCGGTCGATTATGGCGCCATCGTCGGGCACCTGGTGGTCGCCGATGGCCTGTGACGGATTCATGCATGGAAACCTGTCCCCCATCCCTGCGATGGCGGCCTGGGCATGCAGGCGACGATCTCGTCGCAAGGGCGGGGGTCAGGGTCGACGACCCGGTTCAACGCGCGACGGCTCGCACTTCGCTTTCCAGCAGTCGCCCACACGAGCGGCCCAGTCCTCGAAACGCAACGACGTGGTGACCTGGCGACTGTCCCAGTAGTGGTTGTTGCCGTGGACGTAGAGGCGGAGTGCATCGAGGATCTTGACGTAGTCGGCGCGATCGGCGGCGGGCAGCGCCTGGTCATCGGCGCGCGCGTTGAGGAACCGGATGGTCGCGTCGCGCAGCCGGACCTGGTCACGCACCGGCCACTTGGCCATGACCATGTCGTTGTCCGGACTCTTGTCGGTCTTGTTGGCGGCCAGGATGATCTGCAGCGCGGCTCCCTGCTGGCGCAGGTTCTCTGCATACGATGAGATCACGTGTTCGTGGGCAACGGTGTGGATCAGGATCTGCTGTCCTGGGGTGAGCGAGCTCCACACCGACTTGTTGATGAGCATCCAGGTGATGAGGAACTGCTGCTGCCAGCCGGGCGTGTGGACGTAGCGGATCCCGGCGGTACCCGGGTTGTTCGCGGTATTGAACAGCTGCGATACATCGTCGAGTGGAGTGGCGAACTCGAAGCCGTGGAGCGTCTTGGCCAGGACCGCATCGACGAGCGAGCCGCCCCCCGGGATGGCCTGGACGAAGCTGAGGTTCTTGCGCGGGATCTTGTGGGTGGCGACGAGGTCGTCACAGGCCAGGCTGATCACGTTCTCGCCGGGCGGCAGGTAGCGCAGGATCCAGGGCTTCTGGCACAGGCCGGCCAGGCCGATGCCCTTGTGCCCGGGGACGTCGTCGATCGGCTCGAAGAAGTACCCGGACAGCTGCTCCGGGCTGCCGACGATCGGGATGGCCACGACGTTCCGGCCCCTGGCGTCGAGGCTGTCCTGGACCAGGTCCAGGCCGGTCTTCTGGCCGTTGTCGACCGACTTGCCAAACAGAAAGCCGATGAACTCGTCGAAGGTCGGACCGAACGGCACGCCCGAGTTGTAGAGGAAGCCCCACGTCTTGTTGAGCTCGCTGCCGGACGAGTAGGCGGCGTCGAAGCCACCCCCGGCCTGGCCGGCCGCCACCGCCGCGATGATGTCCCCCGAGAACTGTTTCGGAACCGGCGGCGTGCCGGCCAGCTTGACGAAGTGAACCTCGCCCGCAGCCCCCAGCGCCGTCTTCGTGACCGTCTGCAGCTTGGCGGCGAAGTCCTCGGCCGGCGGGCCGATGGCAGCGGACGCGCTGAAGCTCCGGAAGGTGATGTCGCCGGCGATGGCAACGCGGGAGGTCAGCGCGGTCAGCGCGATCAGCGCGATCGCCCCCCCAGCGGCCGCACGCAGTCCAAAACAAGCTCTTGCCATCACGTCAGCTCCTCTCGTCGATGATTGCCAGACTCGCATCCAGGCGGAGCGCCGGTCGAGCAATCGGTGGGGATCGGCCGATTTTGCATCCGGTCCACGTACCTGCCTGGTTTCGCTACCAGCGAAATCATGCCCGACCTGCAGTCAAAGGCTGACCCGACGAAAATTGCGACGCTACGTTCAGCGGGCGAGCTCAACCGCACCAGGTTCCAGCTGTGGACGGCCACGCCGCGGTCACTCCGCACCGTCGTGGTATTCCCGCGCGGCTCGCCAGGCATCGACGAACGCCGAGGCGCGCGCGGCGACGTCGCTCGCCGAGGCGCCCGGGTGATAGAGCGCCGCCCCGAGCCCCGCGCCAGTGGCGCCCGCCGCCACGAAGCCCGCGAGCTTCTCGGGCGTGATGCCTCCGACGGGCACGATGGGCGTGCCGGCCGGCAGGACCGCGCGCCAGGCCTTGAGCACCGCGGTCCCGAGGAGGTCGGCGGGGAACATCTTCAGAGCGTCGGCGCCGGCGGCGAGCGCGGCGATGGCTTCGGTCGGGGTCGCGACGCCGGGCACCACGGCCAAGTGAGCGGCCCTGGCGGCGCGAATCACGTCGGGATCCGAGTGCGGCATGACGATGAACTCGCCACCGGCTTGCCGGACCTCCTCGACCTGCGAGCGCACGAGCACCGTGCCGGCGCCGACCAGGCATGCCGGGGGCAAGCCCGCGCGGAGGATGCGAATGCTGGCCAGGGTATCCGGCGAGCCGAGGGGCACCTCGATGAGGCAGATGCCCGCCGCGAACAGCGCGGCCCCGATCTCGGCGACCTCCGTCGACTTGACGCCGCGGAGGATCGCGATGAGACCGGTCCGGCGCAAGACCTCGGTCAGCATGCATCGCTCCGGCCCACGAACAAGACCGCGGTCAGCATCCATCGCTCCGGCCCACGAGCCCGGCCGAGCTGGCGACGCGCCAGAGCCCACGCTCGGTCGCCCCCGAGGCGATCGTGACCGAGGCGTGGCCGAAGGCGGCCAGCGCGCGCCGGTAGCGCTGACAGAGCTCGTCGTTGCCGACCAGCACGATGGGCTCGCGGCGCTCGCCGAGCTGCGCGAGCGCGGCGATCTCATGCCCGATGAGGAGCCCGGACAGGTAGTCGGCCTGTGCCTCGGCGGGGAGCGCGCCCACGAGGCCCAGCGTACGCGTGCTGAAGATGGTCGACAACACCCCCGCGCGCGACTCCGGGGAGCGCGCGACCGCGACGCCGCGATCGAACGCGTGAAGATCCGGGGCCACCGGGGGCCGCATCGTGCGCCCGAGGAGAGTGTGCGCGCACAGCGCCGCGAACACCTCGCCGGTCATGAAGGTATGAAATTGCACGATGCGGCGATCCCGGACGCGGACCCACTTGGAGTGGGTGCCCGGCAGGCCGATCCAACGGTCGGCGCCGGCCTGGGTCGGCACCGCCTCGCCGTCGATCATGCCCTCGATCACGCCCGCGACCTGCGTCTCCTCGCCGCGCATCACCTCGGGCCAGGGCCCGCGCGCGATGAGCCCGGGGATGATGTGAAGCACGGCGCCGCTCGCGGTCTCGACCTCGGTCAACGCGCGACCGAGGTCATCGAGGCTCGCCGGCACCTCGAGGTACGGGGCCTCGCGCCAGCCTTGCGCGCTGCCGATCATGCCGCATGCGATGATCGGGCTTGCCGGGGCGCCCCTCCAGTCGCCGCACGCCTCGTCGAAGGCCCGCTCGAAGCCGGACGTTGCGCCGCCGTCGGTCGCGACGCGCAGGATGCCGGAGGACAGCTGTCGCGCCTCGACGACCTGGCCGTCACCATCGAACCGGTAGGCGCGAAGCGAGGTCGTGCCCCAGTCGAGCGCGATGAGCTGCGCATCTGCCATTTTCGTGACCTTGAAAGCTAGGAAACATTCTGGGAAATATCCAGGACCGATTGACAGGCATGATTTCGCGGCCCTACGATTCGCGCGGCCCAACCGAGGCGGCCCGATAACACCCAAAGGAGAATCGTGATGGATCGCATTCGTCGCCTGATTCGTCGCTTGATCTATCGCCTGCTCCGGCCGGCCCTCGGCGGGCTCTCGCTGACCTTCGTCCTGGTGGCGATCGCCTTTGCCGCTGGTCCGGACGCCGTGCAAGGCCCCGGCACCGCCCCCGACTGCTTCAAGCCGTGGGGAAAAGACACCAAGTACTACCAGTGGAAGAAAAAGTCGGGTCCGTTCCGCATCGCGCTCGATAACGGCTTCATCGGCAACACCTGGCGCATCCAGATGATCAAGACGGCCAAGGCGTATGCCGAGCAGCCGGGCGTCAAGGAGAAGTTGAAGGAGTTCAAGGTCATCTCGACAGGCGAGGATCTCCCCGCGCAGATCGCCGCGGCCAATAACCTCATCGACGCCGGCTACGACGCGGTGATCGTCAACGCGCTCAACCCGGCGGCGTTCGCGCCCGTGGTCAAGAAGGCCAGGAAGGCCGGCGTGGTCCTCCTGTCGTTCGACAACGTCATCGAGTCCACCGACAACGTCGTCATCAACGTCGATCAAGTCGAGCTCGGCCGGCTCGCGGCGAAGTGGCTGCTCAAGGAGGTCAAGACCGAGGGTGGCAAGCTGCTCGAGGTCCGCGGCCCGTCGGGGAACTCGGTCGACCGCGATCGGCACGACGGCTTTCGCGAGGTGATGAAGCAGTCGGGCAAGAAGTTCGAGATCGTCGAGGTCGTCGGCAAGTGGGATGACGGCACGGCGCAGAAGGCCACCGCCGACGCGATCGCCATCCACAAGAAGTTCGACGGCGTCTACGTGCAGGGCGGCTCGACCGGCACCGTGCGCGCGCTGCTCGACGCAAAGCACCCGATGGTCCCGATCTCGGGAGAGACCGAGAACGGGTTCCGCAAGCTGTGCGCCCAGTACGCCGCGAAGGGCCTGCATTGCTCGTCGGCCGGCACCGGGCCGGCCCAGGTCGCCGTGACGATCAAGGCGGCGATCGCCGCGCTCGAGGGCGAGAAGCTCCCCCAGTCGATCTCGCTCCCCGCGTCGTACGTCGAGTACCCGAACATCAAGGAGGGCGCGGACTTCTATCCGAAGCTGTCCGATAACTTCTTCGTCGGGAACTCGTTTCCGGCCTGCAAGATCGGCTTCACCGCGGACGAGATCATGGGCAAATCGGAGGCCAACCAGTAGCCCGAGGGAGCATGACGCCGCTCCTCCGCATGGAGGGCATCTCGAAGCGCTACGGTGGGGTCCGTGCGCTGGAGGGTGCCCGGCTCGCATGTGCGCGCGGACGCATCCACGCCGTGCTCGGCGAGAACGGCGCCGGTAAGTCGACGCTCCTCAAGGTGCTGGCGGGCGTGGTGCGGCCCGACGCGGGGACCCTCGAGCTCGAAGGCAAGCCCATCGTGCTCCCCAGCCCGGCGGCGGCGAGCCGGGCCGGGATCGTGAGCGTGTTCCAGGAGCTGTCGCTCTTGCCCGATCTCACCGTGGCCGACAACATCGGCATCGTCGACCCGCCCCGGATATGGGGCCTGCGGTGGGGGCTGATCGATCAGCGCGCGCAGCGCCGGCGCGCGGAAGCAGCCCTCGCGAGGGTGGGCGCCGAGGATATCCACCCGCTCGCGCCGGTGCGTGACCTGCCGCTGTCGCGCCGCCAGATGGTCGAGATCGCCAAGGCGCTGGCCCGCAACCCGAAGATCCTGCTGCTCGACGAGGCCACCTCGGCGCTGACCGCGTCCGACGTCGCCAAGGTGTTCCGCGTGCTGCGCCAGCTCCGCGACGACGGGCTCGCCATCGTCTTCATCTCGCACCGCATGCCCGAGATCGCCGAGCTCGCCGACGATTGCTCGGTGTACCGCAATGGCAAGCACGTCGCGAGCTTCGTCGCGGGCACCAGGACCGACGCCGAGATCATCGAGATGATGATCGGCCGAGAGCACACGAGCGTGTTCCCGCCGCGCCCCACGCACCCGCCGAGCGAGCCGCCGGCCCTGAAGGTGACGAACCTGTCGTGGGCAGGGCGCCTGCGCAACATCGACTTCGCGATCCGGCCCGGCGAGGTCGTCGGGCTCGGCGGGCTCGACGGCCAGGGCCAGCGCGATCTGCTCCTCGCGCTGTTCGGCGCCCTGACCGGCGTCCGCGGAACGATCGAGGTGAACGGCACGCCGGTCACGCTGTCGAGCCCCGAGCGCACCAACCTGCGCGGCGGCGGGATCGCGCTCATCCCCGAGGACCGCAAGACCGAGGGGCTGATGCTGCCCATGTCGGTGCGCGACAACCTGTCGTTCGCGGCGATCGACCGGTTCCGCCGGTTCGGGTTGATCGACCGAGCCGCCGAGGACACGGCGATCGCCTCGATGATCCGGCTACTCGGTATTCGCGCCGATGGCCTCGACGGACCGGTCGCCGCGCTGTCGGGCGGCAACCAGCAGAAGGTCGTCATCGGCAAGTGGTTGATGACCAGGCCGCAGATCATCCTCTTGAACGATCCGACGCGCGGCATCGACGTGGGCACCAAGCAGGAGCTTTATCAACTGCTACACACGCTGGCGGCCGACCGGGCCGCGCTCCTGTTCTACTCGACCGACTACGCCGAGCTGATCGGCTGCTGCGACCGGGTCCTCATCTTCTACGACGGCGCGATCGTCCGCGTGCTCGAGGGCGACGCCTTGACCGAGCACAACCTCGTCGCCGGCGCCCACAACCTGGCGACCGTGCCCGGGGCGGCGCCGTGACCGCTGCCCGCCTGCGCTCGCAGGACTTCCGGTACTGGCTGGCGTCGCACCGCGGCCCCCTCTTCGCCGCCGCGCTGTTCGTCGCGATGTTCGCCCTGTTCGTCACCAAGCACCCGGCGGGCGCCAGCGCCAACGTCCTCAACACCGCAGCGAACAAGGGCGCCCTCCTGGCCTTCGTCGCCATGGCCCAGACCCTGCCCGTCCTCACCGGTGGCCTCGATCTCTCCGTCGGCAGCGTGTTCGTGATGACCAACTGCCTCGCCTCGACCCTGATCGCCGGAACGCCCGGCCAGGTCGCCCTCGGCGTGGCCATCGTCCTGGCGAGCGGCCTGGTCTGCGGCGTCCTGAACGGCCTCGTCGTCGTGTTCGGGCGGCTGCAGCCGATCATCGCGACCCTGGCGACCGGCGCGATGTACGGAGGCGTCGCGCTCTGGCTGCGCCCTGCCCCCGGCGGCGACGTCAACGAGGACTTCGCCGACTTCATGACCGGCTCGCTCCACGATGTGGTCCCGTTCTCGATCGTCGTCCTGGCCGGCGCGGTCGTGGTGATCTGGCTCCCCTACCGCCGGTCGGTGCTGGGCCGGGCGGCCTATGCCGTTGGCTCGTCGGAGCAAGCCGCGTACATGTCCGGCGTGCCGGTCGCCCGGGCGAAGTTCCTCGCCTACGTGCTCGCCGGCCTGTTCGCCGCGATCGCCGGGCTCCTGCTCACCTGCCTGACCTACTCGGGCGAGGCCAACGCGCTCCTGGGCGGCAGCTACACGCTCAACTCGATCGCCGCCGTCGTCGTGGGCGGGACGTCGCTGTACGGCGGCTCCGGCGGCGCGATCGGCACCATCTTCGGCGCCTTCGCGCTGCGCACGATCGGCGACCTCTTGTTCGTGTTCGACATCGACCCGCTGTCGCAGCCGCTGTTCCTCGGCGTCGTCCTCCTGATCGCGGTCAGCCTCGGCTCGTTCCGGCTGCTCAAGGTCAAGAAGCGCGTGGATCTCTACCGATGAGCACGGCGGGCGCGCGGTTCGGGCGGCTGGCCGGCCCGTTCAGGCGGATCGACCGGGCGCTGCTCGCGGCGATCGGCTGCATCGTCGTCCTGCTCATCGCCGGCGCGCTGTACGACCGCAACTTCCTGTCTCCCGACTACCTCTTGCAACAGCTCCAGGTCGCATCCTTCCTCGGCGTCATCGCCACCGGCGTCATGCTCGTCGTGCTCCTCGGCCACATCGATCTCTCGATCCCGTGGGTCGTGACCCTCGGTGGCATGATGTCGACCGCGGCGGCGGGCCACGCAGGCCTGGCCGGCTCGCTCGCGATCCCGTTCGCCGTCGCCTGCGGGCTCGGCATCGGCATCGTCAACGGCATCGGCGTCGCCTACCTCCGCGTCCCCTCGATGATCTTCACCCTCGCCACCAACGCCATCGCGCAGGGCCTGATGATCGTCCACACCAGCGGCTTTGCCCCCGAGGACCACGCCACGCCCACCATGCACCTCCTCGCCGTCGAGCGCTCGATCCTCGGCATCCCCAACGCGGTCTGGGTCTGGGCGGCGCTCGGCGCGGGAGCGGTGGTCCTGCTCCGGCGCACCCCGTTCGGCCGCCGGGTCTATGCGATCGGCAACAGCGAGCGCGCCGTCTTCCTGTCGCGCGGCAACGTCCGCCGCGTCGTGGTCGCCTGCTTCGCCATCGCGGGCGCCTGCTCGGCGTTTGCCGGCGTGCTCCTGGCAGGCTATTCGACCAAGGCCTACCAGGCGATGGGCGATCCGTACGTCCTGCCGGCGATCGCGGCCGTCGTGCTCGGCGGCACCAGCATCCTCGGCGGCCGCGGAAGCTACCTCGGCACCGTCGCCGGCGTGGTCCTCGTGACGCTGTTACAGTCCATCCTGTCCATCGTGCAGATGCCCGAGGCGGGCCGACAGGTCATCTACGGTGCCGTCATCATCGTCATGTTGCTCGTCTATGGCCGCGGCCCGAAAGTGGTGAGTTGATGGCGACTTCGCCTTTTACTGCCCTCGATGATCGATTCCGGCGCTTGACCCTCGTCAACGTACAACTCGAGACGCTGTGGACCGGGGCGCGCTGGGCGGAGGGTCCGGCCTACTTCGCCGCCGGCCGTTACCTCGTGTGGTCGGATATCCCGAACAACCGGATCATGCGCTGGGACGAGACCGATGGATCGGTATCGGTATTCCGCCAGCCCAGCCACAACGCCAACGGTCATACCGTCGATCGCGAAGGCCGGCTGGTCTCCTGCGAGCACCAGACCCGCTGCGTCACCCGGACCGAGCACGACGGATCGCGGACCGTCCTCGTCGATCGGATCGGGGGCAAGCGGTTCAATTCGCCGAACGACGTCGTCGTCAAGTCCGACGGCACCCTCTGGTTCTCCGATCCGACCTACGGTATCGATAGCGACTACGAGGGCGAGGCGGCGGTATCCGAGATCGGCGCCTCCCACGTCTATCGCTACGATCCCGCCAGCGGCGATTGCGCGGCCGTCACGACGGACTTCGTGAAGCCCAACGGCCTGGCGTTCTCGCCCGACGAGCAATTCCTCTACATCGCCGACACCGGCATCAGCCACGTCAAGGACGGCCCTCGCCACATCCGCCGGTTCACCGTGGCCGCCGATGGCCGGACCCTCTCGGGCGGCGACGTCTTCGCGACCTGCCGGCCGGGCGTGTTCGACGGCTTTCGCCTCGACGCCTCGGGCAACCTCTGGACCAGCGCCGGCGATGGCGTCCACTGCTACGCCCCCGACGCTACGCTGCTCGGCAAGATCAACGTCCCCGAGGTCGTCGCCAACGTCTGCTTCGGCGGCCCCAAGCGCAACCGCCTGTTCATCTGCGGGACGACGTCGCTCTACTCGATCTACCTCGCAACCCAGGGTTGCCGGCGCCCGTAGCCTGGCCTGATTGACAGCGGGCGCGACATCAGCCACCGTGGATACGTGGGAGCGAGTTTTGAGAGTGTCGAGGAACCGAGAGGAACACCGTCGTGTGGCCGCCATCCGGGGACGCGAGCGATCGCCACGTGTGAGCGCTGCCTGTCGGCGATCTGCGAGATCTGCAGCGGCGCCAGCTTGGACGGAACATTCTGCGCCCGCTGCGTCCGGGACCGGCGTCGGGCGCGCGAACGCCGGCTGGTCTTCGCATATACAGGGCTCGTGGTAGCGGCGATCGCCTCACCGTTCATCTACCGCGCGATCACGAGGCCCGCCAGCGAGGCCAAGCCAACCGCGCCGGTGGCCGAGAAAGCCGCGCCGGGCGGTGAGAAAGTCGCGCCAGTGATGAGCGGCAAGACCGCCGAGATCAGCGCTGCCCTCGACAAGGAACCGTGCGATCGCCAGAAGATCCTCGACCTCTGCGAATCGTTGCTGCGCGACGGCGAACCGCGTGGTTGCCTGACACGCTCGGAGGCGTTCTTCACCCGCTGTGGCGATTTCTGGCGCCTGCGCTGGCTGACCTATACGTCCCACCAGCACCTCTCCGAATGGGACCCGGCGATCGCCGACGCCACCCGCCTCGTCACGGAGTTTCCCGACGACCGCGACTATCTGATCTGGCGCGGCCTCGCCTACGCAGACAAGGGCGACACGCCACATGCGATCGCCGATTACGAGCAGGCGATTGCCATCGAGCCGCGGCTCGCCGACGTCCCGTTCAACCTGGCGGACGCCTACCGGAAGCTCGGGCGCCCGTGCGACGGCATCTTTCCCCTCGAGCAGCTCTCGTTCTACAACCCGGACCGCGACGCCAACGCGCGACGCCGCCTGCGCGAGCTCTACGACGATCCGCAGTGCGCCGATCGCCTGGGCACGGGCAAGGCTACCATTCGGTTCGGTACCGGCGCCCGCCGCGTGACCTCCAAGGTCACCATCAACCAGACCAAGCCGGCCGAACTGGTCGTGGATACCGGCGCCAGCACCGTCATGCTCGGCGTGCGGCTCGCCACGCAACTCGGCCTTCCCTTCGACCACTGGCCCACACAGCGGGCGGCCACGGCCGGTGGCATTCGCACGATCCGGACAGGCTATCTGGATGAGGTCTCGGTACAAGGGGTCACCGCGCGCCACGTGGAGTGTGCGGTCCTCGACGATCTGCCAGGCGTCGACGGGCTCCTCGGCCTGAGCTTCCTGGCACGCTTCGAGATGCACACGGACCCGGGCAAGGGCGTGATCACGCTCGTGGACAGGCGCGCCGCGACGCACTGAGCCGCCACCGCCTCGTCATCCGACCGTGTGATTCACGGACGTGTGCATTATTGACGAGTAACAGGCGTCCCGCAAGCTCATCGGATACACGCTTACATCAACTAGCATATGCCGGTCGCGTGCTCCACTGACAAATAACCGATGACATCGACGTCACCCGTCATGCGTGGTTCACCGATGACAGCGACGGCAAGCCCACCGATGATCAGATACGGGGTCGATGTGCCCGTCAGGAAGTCAATCGACTCACGGCAGAACGCGTCGAAGGTCGGTGGTGACCTGCGTTTCACGGCCCCGTAGGTTTGATGGCCCGAACGACGCGGCTCGCATCAATGCCGAGAGATCGGGCGAGGTTGAGGGGACGTGGAGCGCGCCTGAAGTCGCAATGTGCGAGCACGCTCGAGGTCAGGAGCGCCTCAGCCATCGTGAGGGCATCCTCGTCATCGAGCTCCCGCAGCGCACGACGTTCGTCTTCGGCGCGAAGTCGCTCGTATGCTGCTCGATCGCGAATCACCGCATGAGCGTAGCATGGACGAACCGCACGCAGGTCCGGTCTTACCCAGGGGCGAGGACAGGCGGATCGAACGCCGCACGAGCACCGGCCTCCCATTCATGTCAGACTGTCCACGCGCCGCGATCCCGTCCACAGCTTCACGCGACGCGATATGTACAAGGCTAGCATCGCGCAAGGGGGAGCCGCTGATATGGTTCCGGTTGCCAACGCGAGCGGCCATCGCTCGACCGAGCCGTCGTGGCGAATGCTTCGGGCTCTACAGCGTGAAGCCGCCGTCGACGAAGTAGCTCGCCCCGGTCGTGAAGCTGCTCTCGTCGCCCGCCAGGTGGACGGCCACCGCGGCGACCTCCTCGGGTGTGCCGAGGCGGCCGAGGGGCTGACGGGGCGATGAACATCTCGCGGGCGTTGCCGCCGAGCGCCTGGATGCGGCCGGCGAGCGAGGGCGTGTCGATGGTGCCCGGGCAGATGCAGTTGCAGCGAATCCCCTTGGTGATGAAGTCGATCGCGACCGCCTTGGTCAGCGCGACCACCGCGCCCTTGGTCGCCGCGTAGACGTAGCGGTTGGGGGCGGCCTTGGTCGCGGCCACGCTCGAGGCGATGTTGACGATCGAGCCGCCGCCGGCAGCGATCATCGCCGGCAGGAACGCGCCGATCACGCGGTGCATCGACTTGACGTTGAGGTCGAACGATTCGTCCCAGTCGTTCTCCGAGCACTCAAGGATGGTGCCGTGGTGGACGAAGCCCGCTGCGTTGAGGAGGATCTGGACCGGGCCGATGCGCCGCGCCAGGGCCGCGATGGCGGCGGTGTCGCGCACATCAAGGCGCGCCCGTTCGGCGATGCCGTCCGCCGCGGTCAGCAGAGCGTCCTCGTCGAGGTCGGTGGCGACCACGGTGGCGCCCTCGCGCGCGAAGGCGATGGCGCAGGCCCGCCCGATACCCGCGGCGGCAGCGGTCACGAGGGCACGCTTGCCTGAGAGCCGATTCGACATGGTGGCTTTCTCGTCCAGGCTAGTGCGAGTGGCGTGGCGTGCGGAAGCGGGCCACGAGATCGTGATAGCGAGTCGCCAGCTCCAGGCAGGCGCCGGTGTCATGCTGGCCCACGGTGCCGCGGTAGATCTCCTGCCAGGGCGTGTGGTGCTCGGGATACGGAAAGCCGCCGCTGGCCGTGAGCCGGGCCCGCCGCCGGTCGAGCTCCTCGGGCGAGATCAGGATATTGGCCTGGCCCTTGTGGAGATCGACGCGCACGCGGTCGCCGGTCTCGAGCAGCGCCAGGTTGCCGCCCGCCGCCGCCTCGGGCGAGGCGTTGAGGATCGACGGCGTCCCCGAGGTGCCGGACTGCCGGCCATCGCCGATGCAGGGCAGTGACAGGATGCCTCGCTTGATGAGCGCGGCCGGCGGTTGCATGTTGACGACCTCGGCGCCGCCCGGATAGCCGATAGGGCCGGTGCCGCGGATGACGAGGATCGAGCGCTCGTCGATGCCGAGGGACGGGTCGTCGATGCGGTGGTGATAGTCCTCGGGGCCGTCGAACACGATGGCGCGGCCCTCGAAGGCCATCGGGTCGTCGGGGTTCGCCAGATAGCGCTCGCGAAACTCCGTCGAGATGCCGCTCGTCTTCATGATCGCCGAGTCGAACAGGTTCCCCGACAGCACGAGGAAGCCGGCGTCCTTCATGAGCGGCGCGTCGAACCGGCGGATCACGTCGCCGTCGGGCGCGGGCGCGCCCTGGCAGTTCTCGCCGATCGTCCGGCCGTTGACGGTCATCGCGTCGGCGTGGATACAGCCGTGCGCCATGAGCTCGCGCACCACCGCCGGGACCCCGCCGGCGCGATGGTACTCCTCGCCGAGGTACACCCCCGCGGGCTGCAGGTTGACCAGGAGCGGGATGCGGTGGCCCACGGTCTGCCAGTCGGCGATCGACAGCGCGACGCCGACGTGGCGCGCCAGCGCATTGATGTGGATCGGCGCGTTGGTCGATCCGCCGATCGCCGAGTTCACGACGATGGCATTCTCGAACGCCTTGCGCGTCAGGATATCGGAGGGCTTCAGATCGTCCCACACCATCGCCACGATCCGCTTGCCGGTCTCGTAGGCGATCTGGGCGCGCTCGCGGTGGGGCGCCGGGATCGCGGCGCAGCCCGGCAGCGACATGCCGAGCGCCTCGGCGAGCGAGTTCATGGTGGTGGCCGTGCCCATGGTGTTGCAGTGCCCGGCCGACGGCGCCGACGAGGCGACCAGGTCCATGAACTGCTCGTAATCGATCTCGCCGGCCGCGAGCCGCGAGCGCGACTTCCAGACGATGGTTCCGGAGCCGGTCCGCTCGCCGTTGTACCAGCCGTTCAGCATCGGGCCGCCCGACAGCACGATGGCGGGGAAGTTGACGGTCGCCGCCGCCATGAGGAAGGCCGGCGTGGTCTTGTCGCAGCCGGTGGTGAGGACGACGCCGTCGAGCGGATAGCCGAACAGCACCTCGACCAGCCCGAGGTAGGCGAGGTTCCGGTCGAGCGCGGCGGTCGGCCGCTTGCCCGTCTCCTGGATCGGGTGCGTGGGGAACTCGATCGCGACCCCGCCGGCCTCGCGGATGCCTTCGCGGACGCGGTGCGCGAGCTCGAGGTGGTGGCGGTTGCACGGCGACAGATCGCTCCCCGACTGGGCAATGCCGATGATCGGCTTGCCCGATTGCAGCTCGTGCCGGGTCAGGCCGAAGTTCAGGTAGCGCTCGAGGTAGAGCGCGGTCATCCCCGGATTGCTGGGGTCGTCGAACCACAGCCTGGAGCGCAGCGCGCGCTTGTCCTTCGGTGCCGTCATCGCGGCCCCCCGCGCCGGCTGTGTGGATCGAAGGCGCGATCTGCGCCGTGGCGCTCATCCGTCGTCATCGCCGACATGTTCGCGTTTCTGTCGAGTTCTTGGCAATCGGCATGGGCGCCGATCCGGCGGCGCCTTCGGATGGTGTTGATCGCGTTGCTTGATGGTGGCGGGATTGGGCGCATAGCAAGCCGGGTCGGGGATCTCACGGGATCTCACGTAATGTGGTCGAAATCTCACAGCGTCCGTGCCGGGCGAAGAACCGTACACTTCCCGCATCCATGCCCCCTACCCGAGCATTGCTGATGATGCCTTTCGTGTTCGCCATGGTCGCCTGTGTCGAAGACGATCTACGAATCGAACAATATCAGGCGGCGATCACGATCACCTGGGAAAGCGATCAGACGATCTCCAGAACGTACGTCGTCCCGGCGGGGAGCGCGCTGGTCGTGAGGCCGGGCACGACGGTGGGGTTCGATGCTGGCGCCAAGCTGATCGTCGAAGGGGCGCTCATCGCGACGGGGGTGACGTTCACCGCGAGCGGTCCCGATGGATGGAGCGGGATCGAGGTGCGTGGTGCCGGATCGTCGCTCTATCTGAACGACGCGACGATCGAACGCGCGGTGCTGGCACTATCGATCACAGGCAGCGCAGCGGAGAACACGAAGCAGATTCTCGGCTCTCGGCTCTGGAACAGCGTTACTTGTTCAGACGGCGTCTGCCCGCCGTTCATCCAGGCCGTCGATACTTCGAAGGTGGTGATCGCCGACAACCAGATCGGCACGGGGCTCGGGTGGGATGGCACGTACGGGATCACCTTCACACGCGTCGATGACTCGATCATCTCCGGCAATCTCATCAATCCCGTCGGGCGCGACGGCATCGTGCTCGGCGGTAAGGACTACGTGGGCTCCAGTGGCAACCAGGTCACGGGAAACACGGTCAGGGGAAGCAACTGGCAGTGCTATTACCTGAACTCACGCGCACATAACAACCTGTTCGAAGACGACATCGCGGATGGCTGTGGTAGCGCGGTTGATGTCTGGAGTGCACCCGGAAACCGGTTCGTACGCTTGACGATCAAGAATATCCCCGCTGGCGGCTTCGGGATCGCACCGATCGGCGCGTTGGTGGAGGACGACCAAGCACCGGCGGCCACTACGTTCGAACATCTCGTCTTCCGGGGCTGGGGGAGCGGCGCGCAGTTGATCGACGTCGGCGACAATGGCTTGCCCTTTGACCTTACGCAGTCTCACACGATCATCTTCAACGACGTCGTGTTCGCGAATGCCGAGACGGGCACGGCGGCGATCTACAATCGCGACGGCGACTTCCGGTTCCACGGGCTGGGCACAGAGGACCGGCGCTCGACCGCAGCGCTCACGTTCGCCGTCGCGGACGTCGATGGTGATGGCAACGACGACATCCTTTCACCTAGCAACGATGTACCCCATACGATGGACATCCTCTACAATCTGGGAGCCGCGGGGTTCCGGCGGACCGGCGCGCGCTGGGAGATCCCCTGGACGTTTATCTCCAGTCTGCGATTCTCTGACTTCACGGGAGATGGCAAGGCCGATGTGCTCGCGCTACTCGGAGATGCTCATCAAGCGCAGGTAGCGCAAAGCAGCGGGAGCGCCGGATTCGCCAACCTCGGCGTCTGGGAGCTACCCTGGACCAGCGACGCGAACATGCGCTTCGCAGACTTCACCGGCGATGGCAAGGCCGACGTGCTCGCGCTGCTCGGAGATCGCTTTCGAGCCCAAGTGGCGCAAAGCGGTGGGAGCGGCGGATTCGCCAACGTGGGCATTTGGGAACTGCCGTGGACCGGCGACGAGAATATGCGCTTCGCAGACTTCACTGGCGACGGCAAGGCCGACGTGCTGGCGTACGCGGACGGCGGTGTTGCACAAATCGCCCGGAGCGCAGGCAACAGCGGGTTCGCGAACGTCGGGCTCTGGACACTGCCATCTACGAACTTTGGCGCGATGCGCTTTTTCGACGAAGATCACGATGGCTATGCCGACCTGGTCTTGCAAGTCGATGGCGGCTTTCGCATCTATCGAAACCTCGGCGGTACTGGCTTCGATAGCGCTTACACCTTCTATGCCATCAACTGACTCGAAGCCTCGCGCCTCGCGATGGGTGGCTCTGAGCTGCCCCCGAGCTGACCGAGGCCGTGCGAACCGCGAGCGCCGGCGGGCTCGAGCGCGTGCTCGCGACTCGCGTACAATCACTTCCTGGCGTCGTGCCTCGTCGCGTCGCGCCAGTTCGTCATCAGCTCGCGTGCGTCGATCACTGTCGGTGGACGGCGGCTTCGGCCCTGCCAGCGCATGGTCCATAGCCGGAGGGTGAGCTGCTTGTTCCGCGCCCATGCGCACGATCGGGTCTTCTGCTCGAGCGCGTAGAGCAAGCGCGTCACATCGGACGGGCCGAGCGAGAGCTTGACCTCGCCGACGAGCACGCGGGTTCGATCGTCGCGATGAGCCGCCACGACGTCGAGCTCGCAGTCCTGGCCGACCGCTGCACCGCCCCACCAGCCCTGCGCCGGCTGCCATCGCGCATCGTCGATCGAGACGCTCGGGATGCTGGTCCGGACGATCTCCTCCCAGATCTCGCCGAGGTGGGCGAGCCACGCAGGCTTGGTCTGGACATCGAGCTGGCGAGCTTCGAGCAGCGACCGGTTCGGCCCTGGGCGAACTCCCAGTAGCGCGGGATACCAACCCCAGGTCGCAAACGCCGCAACGGCGACGAACGGGAGCGTCACCGAAATGATGCTGCCAGAACATTATGTTCCTGTGACATATAAGCGGTACCTCCGCGGCATCCCCCTCCGCTGCCCGAGGACCAGCTCCTGCGGGATCGTGCGGACCTTGGCCCCCGGGTTCGGCGCCGCCGGGAACTACGGGCAGGTCGTGCTGGAGAGCTGGGTTGGGGCATCGTTGATCGTTTGCCCACCCGGTACGACCGCGATCAGGGCGCGCTGGCGGGCGTGGCTCGCGCCTGGCGGTAGGCGGCGGGCGTCGAGCCGGTCCAGCGCTTGAACGCGCGGTGGAACGCGCGGACCTCGGCGAATCCGAGCAGGAACGAGATCTCTGCGATCGACTCCTTCGAGTCGGCGAGGTGACGCAGCGAGAGCTGATGGCGAACGTCGTCGAGCAGCGCCTGCATCGAGGCCCCCTCGCGTCCGAGGTTGCGCTGCAGCGTCCGCTCGCTCATGCGCATGCGCGCGGCGAGCCGTGCGAGGGTGGGCTCGCCGTGCCGGAGCTCCTCGACGAGCACGCGCCGCACGCGGGCGGCGAACGTGTCGGCGGGCGGGATCTCGTCGAGCATCCGCCGCAGGTGGCGCTCCGCGACCGCGACCAGCGTGTCGTCGGGAGCGAGGTTCGGCAGATCGAGCACCTGGCGAGGGAACACGAGCTCGGTCGCCGGCTGGCTGAAGCTCGGCACCACGCCGAAGGTACGCCGGTGCGCGGCGAGGTCAGGCGGCGCGGCGTGACGGAACGAGACGGCGAGCGGCGAAAGCGGCGCGCCGGTGCTGCGCCGGCTCACCACGAGCAGCATGGCCAGCAGGCACTCCATCGGGTGGCGCAGCTCGTCGGCGGCGATCTCGTGATCGACGGCGACGCGCACGCGCACGCGCGGTCCGTCCTCGCAGAGCACGAGTGACGCGAGCTGGTTCACGACGCGAAAGAACCGTGCGAGCCGGTGGAGCCCCTCGCCGAGGGTCGCGCTGCCGTGGACCGCGTATCCGAGACTACCGATCAGGCCAGGGTGCAGGTATTCCATGACGGATAGGCCGAACCCCGGATCGCCGCTCAGCTCGGCCGCCACCTGCCAGGTGCGCAGCGCGGTCTCGACCGGGACGCGCCCGTCGGCGTCGATGAGCTGCTGCGGCATGAGGCCGATCGCCTCGAGCAACCTGGCAGGCGGGACGCCACGCGATATGGCCGCTGCAAGCACGAGCTGGACGTTCTGAACGGCCGCGGTCCCCATCGACGACCCCGTATTGTAACCGCGTGCGCCTGGTTTGTGTGTGGTTCGTGATCGTCCAGCAACGCGCGCTGCGCGCACCTCGTCTTCGTTCACCCAGTCGATGTCGACGAGCGCAACCCACTGATCCGGGGACCGAAGACAGGTTCTTGCCAACGCAGGGACTCCAAGGCTCGGCCGTCGAGAACGCGTGCACTTCACTCCTTGGGGAGCCTGCTCAATCCCGCGACGAGCGACCAGGTTTCCCGACGATCTCGGCGTCTTCATGCACCTCCCGGCGACAACAGCCGCGGGAGATCGGCCATCTGATCGAAGACGTGATGCGCCCCGGCCGCACGCAACCGGTGTGCCGGCGTCAAGGCGGCGTAGCCGAGCACGGTCATGCCGGCCCTGGCCGCGGCCTCGACCCCCGTCGGGGTATCTTCCACGACGACGCAGTCGCCGGGCGCGACCCCGGAGCGGCTGGCGGCATGCAGGAACACATCCGGCGCCGGCTTGGGGCGCGCAACTTCGGTGACGCTGAACAGCTTGCCCTCGAAGTGCGGCAGGAGGCCTGTGAGCCCGAGCGTCAAGCGCATCTTCTCGAGCGCACCGTTCGAGGCGACACACCAGGGGATGGCGATCTGCGCGAGCGCTTGTTCGATGCCCGGTACCGGCAAGAGCTGGGTCTCGAGGGCGCGCTTGGTGCGCGCGCGGTACGTCGCGGTGAAGTCCGCCGGCGGCGGCCTACCCAGCAGCACGGCGATCTCGTCCAGGCACTGCGCCATCGAGCGGCCGATGAAGCGCTCGAACATGTCCTCGAGGGTGAACGCCAGCCCGATCTCGCCGAGCAGGTCTGCGAACACCTGGTTGGTGATGCGCTCGCTGTCCACGAGCACACCATCGCAATCGAAGATCACCAGCTGGTAGCGAGGCATGGCCCAGCCCCACGATAGCGCGTGCCGAGGCGCGCATCAGGAAGCTTTCCGATGGAAGTCGGGCGGATTTCGGCGAGTTGCGCCGGGCCTGAGACGATCAGTGCACGGGGGTGTAGACCTGATCGTGACCGCCGGGCGACGGGCTATGCGGGGCGTCCGACCCGGCGGCGGCATGGCAGCCGACGCAGATCGACATGGCCGGGCCGCTCCCGCCCTTGCCGTCGGCGACCACCCCGTTGGCGTCGTGCGGCGCCGTACTCGAGGCAGGTACGCGCTCGATCACGCGAGCGGCGGCGAACTCGCCCTGCCCTGCCGGAACAACGGCACCTTGCACGCGAGGCGACGCCTGAAGCCCCTTCGCGCAATGAGCGACGGCTTGTGGGAGCCCCTCCCTGCGCTACTAGCCGCTCGGGGCTGCCGGTGCGGTGCTGCGCTGCGGATCGCGGTTCGCCTGGGCCATGACGACGAATCACTGAACTGAACACACTGATGAAAATGATGCACGAGAGCTTTCCTATGTCAGCAGTGCAGCTACCACTCGCTCAGACCGCCAACGCCGACCACGCGCACCTCGACAGCCTCGACAGCCTCGACGGATCGAACGGCCACGCGCGACGCTAGCTTGGGGCGAGATTGCCATCGATCCTGTGCTGCTCGATAAGCTGTGCGCACAGGTGCCATGAACGCCACTGTCTGACCCAATGTAGGCTCCGTCTGCGTCGAGGTCCGCTGATTCTAGATTGAGTTCGATCGCGCTGCGTGAGAACATCAATCGTCTTCACTACTTATCTTCCCGGGGTATTTCCGTGGATACGGTACACGCTCACTTTATACGAGCACTCGAGCGCTACCCAGAGAAGCCACTGTTTCGAGAGCAGCGCGGCACCCTGAGCTACGGCGAGACCGCGGTGCGCGTTGGTGCGGCGGTCGAGCGGTTCCGCCGTCTCGGGCTCAAGCGAGGAGACATCGTCGCCTGCTTTACCGATCAGACGATCCCGCAGGCGATGTTCGTGCTCACCGCAGGACTGATGCGCGTGATCCCGGCCACGATCTCGCCGGTGTTCTCGCGGCAGTACCTCAAGACGCTCTGCAAGATGAGCGGCGCGCGCGCGATCTACACGACGGCGGAGCACGTGAAAGTCGCCGAGGGGCTCGGGATCCCGGTCATCGTCTACGGCGGCGAGCTCGGGGCGAAGGAGCAGCTCGATCCGCGCGCGGTGCCTCGCGAGCGCGTGCTGTTCGATGATGCCACCCGCATCGAACTCCGAGACGCCCATGCGGCGATTCGCGATCTGAGTAGCACGCTGTGCGTGGAAGATGCGTTGTTGATTCAACCCACCTCGGGAAGCAGCGGCGTTCCCAAGCTGGTGCTTCGCAACCACGTCGCGTTCAGTCGGTACGCGATGTTCGTCGGGCGAGAGCTCGAGCGCGGCCTGGGGTCGGCTCGACGGTTCCGGATGCTCGCGGCGAACGCGTTGACCCACGCGTTCGCCTGTCACATGTTCGCGACCGCCCTGCGGTTCGGCGCCGAGCTCGCGATCCCGAGCGAGCTCGACATCAGCGCCAGCCTCGAAGAGGTTCGCGCCCTCGATCCGGAGGTGCTGCCGATGACGCCGCGGATCCTGCGCTCGCTGATCCGTCAACAGCAGGCGAGCGAAGCCGGCGCGGGACGGCTGTTTGGACCGAGCGCCAAGCTGTACTTGACCGCCGGCGGCAAGAGCGACGCGGACGCCCTGCACCGGCTTCGCGCCGAAGGCGTCGAGATCATCGAGTTCTACGGATCCAGCGAGGCATCGCTCGTCACGGTGACGCCGTACGGCGGCTGGAGCCCGGGCTCGGCGGGTGTCCCCGTGCCGGACGTGAGCCTCAAGTTCAACCGTTCGGGCGAGGTGCTCGTGAAGAGCCCCGGGTTGATGCTGGGGTATCACGGCGACACGGAGCTGACCGACGTCATGATCGACGAGGACGGATATTTCCGGACGGGCGATCTCGGTCGTCTCGACGAGCATGGATACGTCCAGATCTTCGGTCGGCGTCGCGACATCTTCAACACACCCGAAGGGTCAAACATCTATCCCGAGCGTGTCGAGATCCAGCTCGAGTCGCTCGCCTGGGTGGAGCAAGCGTTCCTGGTCGGCGATGGACGCCCGTACGTGACGGCTCATCTCGTCGTGCGTCCCGAGCTCCGCCACGCCAAAGCCATCCCGCGGACCGCCGCTGTCGAACTCCTGCGCGAGTGCGACATACCGGAGCGAAGCTCGAACGCGATTTCAGTTGAGGGCAACGAGGACCTTTACGACTATGCAGGTGGAGAGCTCGCGCGGCTCAACCAGGTGTTCGAGGTGATCGAACAGGTCGTGGCGTTCGTGCTCTACGATTCGTCCTTGTCGCCGGACGTCTACAAGACCGTCACGGCGGGGAAGGTCCATCGCGATCGCCCGCGCTTCCTCGAACTCTACAAGAACAACCTGGAGTCGCTGTACGACGATCTCGCCAACGACTCGCTCATGCGCGTGCCACCTGGAGAGCGTCGTTGTCGCTTCCGGACCGCTCCCATCATCGCGACGGATCAGCCAAAGCCAGGCAAGATCGCGCTGTGAGGCGCTGCCGCTTCGGTGCTGCGGCCGTCGTGCGCTCAGTGCACGGGGGTGTAGACCTGATCGTGACCGCCGAGCGATGGGGTATGCGCGGCGTCCGACCCGGCGGCCGCATGGCAGGCGACGCAGATCGAGTTGGCCGTGCCGCTACCACCCATCCCGTCGGCGACGACCCCGTTGGCGTCGTGGGGCGCCGTACTCGAGGCGGGTACGCGCTCGTACCAGTACCAGTTCGCGCCTGCGGCCGAGTCGGCCGAGGTCTTGAGGTACACCGCATAACCGGCGGGCGTTGTGTCGGTCATGCTCGTGTAGATCTCCTTGACCGCGGCAGCGCCCTTGGGCCACGGCCCGGTCGCCGCGGCAGCGCCCGTGATCACCTCATTGGAGCAGATCCGGTTGAAGCCGTGGGGAGACGGAGAGCGCGCCGCGTGGACCGCCGTCTCGCACGTCCAGGTCTTGTACGACGCATCGCTGATCCACTTCTCGATGTCGACGCGTCCGCTGGTCGGCGGGGTCTGCGCGTCCGAGCTGCTGGAGGCGTTCGAGTCGCTCGAGCAAGCCGCGAGTACACTGGCCAAGCTAATGCAAAGTAGTCCTGCAAGTTTCATTTCATCCTCCGGGTTGGGAGCGCACGCGCACGAACGCGCACACGCGCGCGGCTGACCTACGCCGACCCGATGGAATGGTTACAGCGAATCATCGCCGTGACCTCGATCACGAGGTCACGGCGGATCGAACGAGCGGGCGCGCTGATCGGCCTTGGCCTCGAAGGTCTGCCGCAGCTCCGGGATGCTGCCCGACAGCATCGCGAACTCGCGCTGCGGGAGCGCGAGCACGTCCATGGGCTCGAGGCAGCGCACCGTCGCATTGCGCTGCGCGCCGCCGAGCACCGCCATCTCGCCGAAGTAGTCGCCGCGCGCGAGCTGGGCGACGCGCTGGCCATCACGCACGACCTCGGCGGCGCCCGACAACACGACATAGACGCGATCACCGACGTCACCCTGCTCGAACACCTCCTGGCCGGGCTCGAAGTGCTCCCGCACGATCCCCGCCGAGCTCTGCGCCTCGAGCTGGACGAGCTCGGGCGGCAGGATCAGATCGAGCGTCCAGGCGACGGCCACCTTGAGCCGCCGGCCCCAGCCCGGCAGCTTCATCAGGTAGACCGATCGCCACAAGAACCACGCGACGAAGCCCGACAGCCGGATGCCGAACACCTCGGCGACCGCCGAGTGCCGGCCGAGCGCGCCCATCTTGCCCAGGCCCTGGAACGCGAACGGCCGGGTCGGTCGGCCATCGAGCGTCGCCACGATGTTCTCGGCGAGCGTGCGCGCCTGGCGGATCGCGTGCTGCGCCGTGGGCGGGGCGACCGTGCCGTCGGGTGCGGGCACGCGCGCGCAATCACCGAGCGCCCACACGCGGGGCATCCCCGGCACCGCGAGCGTGGCCTCGACCTCGAGCCGGCCTTGCTTGGTCTTGGCCAGCGGCAGCGCGTCGACCAGTGGGTGCGGCGACGACGGCACGGTCGAGACCAAGGTCTGCGTCGGGAGCGTCGTACCGTTGGCGAGCACCGCCGCCTGGCCGGTCGCCGCCGCGAGCCGGGTGTCGAGCAGGATCTCGACGCCGCGCTTTTGCAGCAGGCGCTGGGCAAACGTCGCGAGCCGCGGATCCATCTCGGGCAGGATCCGGTCCTGCGAGTGGACGAGCACGACGCGCAGCTCGGCCGGATCGATCCCGCGGAAGTGGCGCGCCACGGCGCGGACGAAGTCGTTGAGCTCGGCGACGACCTCGACGCCGGAGAACCCCCCGCCGGCGACCACGAAGGTGAGCAGCTGGCGGCGCAGCGCGGGGTCATGATGCTCCACCGCGGCCTCCTCGAGCACGCGGATCACGTGGTTGCGCAGGCGCAGCGCGTCGCCGAGGTCCTTGAACGGGAACGCATGCTCGGGCAGGCCGCGCAGGCCCCGGAAGTCGGTGACCGAGCCCATGGCGAGCACGAGGTGATCGAACGCGATCTCGTGGGCGTGGGGATGAAACCCGGTGCTGGTCTGGACCGTGCGCGCGGTGAAGTCGACGCCCTCGACGTGCCGGACGTGGAGCTCGGTCCTGGGCAACATGCGCCGGATCGGGCTCACCACGTCCATGATCCCGATGCTGCCGGAGATGACCTCGGGCAGCATGGGGTGAAACACGAAGTGGTTGCGCGGGCTGATCAGCACGATCTCGATGCGATCGCCCGCCAGCTTCTCCAGGTACTGCGCGGTGTAGACACCCGCGAAGCCGCCGCCGATGATCACGACGCGCGGCCGGTGCGACGCATGATCGTGCACGACCGCCGGCCGCACCCGCCACGCGAACACGACCGCGAGCACGATCAACGCGAACCCGATCGCCGCGATCACGAGGAGCGACGACAGCATCATGTCCCGCTCCACGCGAACCGAGCGCGGCCGATCTCCGCCCAGTACTGGACGCGCGGATCCAGTGGTGCGGTAAAGCGACACGTGTCTAACCGAGGGGTGGTCACGGTTCGTTGCAGCACGTACATGACGGCCGGTGAGCGTTACAGATTTTTGATCTGAGCACCAGCGTCCGAGGACCGCGTGAGGCCGCCAGGATCACGTTGACCGTAGCTGTGGGCGCGCGTATCCGGACGTCTCGTCGGCACGCGCAACGGTTGCCTCACCGATCCCCCGCCGAGCAGGCCATGCCCCTGCCCTGCGCTGCACGCCGGCTTCACGAACCTCGGCGTCTACGAGGGTCGGCCGCGCGACATCGAGGAAGCGACCCGGTGCCGGTACTCACGCGTGACGCCGCGCGCCCGCGCCGGCACCAGGACCAGCGTGCTGATGCCCACGCTGAGCCGCGGCCTTGCTCCACAAACGGAATCACCGTTTCGCGCGCAGACTCCATCAGTACGTCTATCGATGGATCGTTCGCCCTTGCACCACGTAACTGTTTTACTGTCGTGGCGCTTACGCGCGTGCCGTGTTCCGCGATCCAGACGGTGTGCCCGTGCGCTCACCAGCCCGCCAACCGTACCGGCGCTCAACGATCCCGCAGCCTCCCCGGCAAGCACTCCGGAGCGGAATGGCAAAAAGCCATCAAATGATGTCGATATTACATCAGCAACGTAAACGCGCGACCAAGTGCCGTCATGTCACAGGGCGTTCTGTCACAGGGCGCATCTGTCACAGGGCGCATCTGTCACAGCGTCCACACCACACATCCAAATGCCCGGCACGTCCAAGTATTGGCACATTTCAGGATGTTCCGTTTATCTAACACGAACACAGTAAAACCCGCCTACAACACATACTCGGCCAACAAACAACGCTTGACGAACGCTCCAGAACAGTGAAGCCTCCTTGCCCGAACCGCAAAACTCGGCCTTGGCAATTTCACGACTTCGATCGCTTAAAACCCTTGATAAAGCCGCAGCACTCAGAGTACGTATTGAGCCCAGCACAGAGGTGAGCATGACGGAGTCCAATGATGAGTGGCTGGTCGTGGTGAATCACGAGGAGCAGTTCTCGATCTGGCCTTGTATCAGGCCCTTGCCATCGGGCTGGCGTGAAGAAGGCACACGAGGGCCGAAGGAAATGTGCCTCACTCACATCCAGAAAGTGTGGACTGATCTACGCCCTGCGAGCCTTCGCCGGGCCATGGACTCGCGCAGGACATGAATCGTCGGTCCCACACCGTCGCATGGAGACCTGCAGCAGCGCGGCGCAAACCTTGCATCACGCCGCGACAAGCCCAATAGTCTGTCCATCTATCGTGAGAACCCCGACTACGAGACCAGGCAGGAACGGTGTTTAAGAGTGCTTTACAGCACCACAAGGAGCAACAATGGCGGTGCGTCAAGGAGATGTGAACATCAATGAGAACAAATCAGAAAAGCCCGCCGAGGTAAAAGCAGCCACTGACGGTGGCCGGATGGGGACGGGCACCGAAGGTTCAGATGGCGGGCACGTCATGGCTGGGGGACAAGGAGCTGCTGCCGAAACCGGTACGACGGCCTTCTTGAGGGCCGAGGCCGCGGTCGAGGCAGTGCGTGCCGAGCTCGAGCAAGCATGGCTCGACCTCCACAAGCAGCTGCAACATTGTGAGAGGGAGCACCTCCAACGCGTCGAGACCTTCGTGCTCAGCATGCCGTGGTATGGCGGGACGGAGCAGGCCGCCCGCTGGGAGCGAGGCCAGGCGGCGCTCGAGGCCGCTGGCAAGGAAGCACGTGCAGCTGCCGATCAGGCGTCGACCAGCTTCCTGCAAGTGGTCAGTCGTCAGCTCACCTCGGGTCCGCACGATCGCCGGCTGCTACTCGCGATTGCCACCAGCCTACAACAACTGGCGTTTGATCTCCGCGCCTGCTGATATCGGGATCGTCGCTTAGATCAGCATTATCATATGGATGACCCCGCCGATCGAATGAGTCGCCTCTCGGCCGCACGCCGGGAGCTCTTGCTGCGAAAGCTGAGATCCCAGCAGGCCGTCGGGCGACGAGATATCCCGCGACGGGGGGCGTCCAGCGCACGGGCTTCGTTGGAACAGGAACGGATGTGGCTCCTTCAGCGCATGCGCCCGGGGGCGTCCACCTACAACATGCCGGTGGTCCTGCGCTTTCAAGGTGGCATCGACGGTCGAGCACTTCAGGCGGCCGTCAATGGCCTGGTCGCCCGGCACGAGATTCTGCGAACTATCTATGAAGAGCGGAACGGGGTGCCTTGGCAACGGGTGCTCGACTCAGGGCATGTCGCCGTTGGCGAACACGATGCGCGCAAGCTCCCGGAGCGCGATGTTCGCGCGCTCCTGGAGAGCTTGGCCCGGCAGCCGTTCGATCTGCAGCACGACCTGCCACTCCGCGTTCACCTCGCGCACGAAGATCACCAGGCGTGGCTCCTCATCGTGATGCATCACGTCGCGTCGGACGCTCGCTCTCTCAAGATTCTCGTTGGAGATCTGCTGAATATCCGGATGCAGGCCGCGATGCCACCACTGCCGATCCAGTATGCGGATTATGCGGCATGGCAGCGCGAGCGAGCCGGTGGGGCGGAGGAGGACCAACGGAAAGCCTACTGGCGCCGCACGCTCGGCGACTTGCCGCTCCTGGTGGATGTGCCCGGCGACGCGACACGGCGTGCCCCCGGGGAGGTGCCGAGCCTTGTGCCGGTGAGCTTTTCAGCGGCGCTGTCGGCGCGCATCGACGGGCTTGCCACCGAGCTGGGAGCAACGGCATTTCACGTCATTCTGGCCATGTGGAGCATCGTGCTCGGTGCGTTGGTCCGGGAGTCGGAGTTCGTCATAGGAACGCCTTCCACCGGACGAACGCGCTCGGAGCTCGAGCAGGTGGTCGGTTGCTTCGTCAACCTGGTGCCCGTGCGTGTGGAGCCCGGCCGCGCGCGAACGTTTCTCGATCTGGTGACCCGCGTGCGCGGCGAGGCCATCGCCGCCCTGTCGAGCGAGTTGGCTTTTTCGGTCCTCGTGGACACCATCCAGGCCGCGCGCGTGGCCGATCGCTCGCCCGTCGTACAGCTGGCCATTGTCATTCAAGAGCCCCCAGTCGGCTCCCATCCTCCGGGGGTAGACGAGGCGATCTCCGAGATCGCGCCCGGCGGCGCCAAGTTCGATCTGAGCCTCGCGCTCGCGAACGATGGACGGCGCTACCTGGGTGGGGTCGAGTACGATCCCGAGCGTGTGTCTCGCGCTCTCGCCGAGACGGTCGCGAGGACACTGTTGCATATCGCCGGCCAGGTGCTCGACAATCCGGATGCCAAGCTGGCCGCGTTGTCATGGCTACCCGATGAACGCGACAGTGGATGGCGTGAAGGGGCACCGCCCCCCCCACCTACTCGTATCGAGGCTATCGTCGAGCAGCTGCAGCGCGAGACGCCGCACAACATCGCTCTTCGTGACACCACAGGTGAGCTGACGTACGCGGACTGGTGGAACCGCGCCGCCCAGATCGCCGGCGGGGCGGCGCTGGCGGAGCTCGCGCCAGGCACGGTCGTCGCGATCACTGTCGAGAGGAGCGTGGATGCGTGGATTCTCGCGCTTGCGGTTTGGATCGCCGGAGGCACAGTGGCATTCGTGCCGCCCGACCTCCCGCAGGTGCGGCGAGAACGCATGCTATGCCATGCCTCCCGAAGGCTGGATCGGCAGGCACTGCAGCAGATCGGCCCTGCTCGGCCAGCCACGGGGGGCACCACCGATGCGGCAGCCTGGCTCGTATTCACGTCCGGGACCACCGGCACGCCCAAGGGGGTGCTCGTACCTCATGCTGGGATTAGTTGTATCGTGGAGGGACAGCGCAGCCTCCTGGCTCCCCCCCGCGGCGCGCGGGTGCACCAGGGCGCCGCGCTCGTGTTCGATGCTGCCTACTTCGAGCTGCTGCTATCACTCTCTTGCGGCGGCGAGCTGGTCGTATCCCCCCCCGACATCGTGGGCGGGGAACCCCTCGCGCGACATCTCGCCGGGCAGCGGATCGACGCTGCGGTCCTCGTGCCGAGCGTCCTGGATGGCCTGAACCCCGCGCACGTCCCGGAGCTCGCCTTGATCGTGTCGGCCGGCGAGGTGCTGCCTCCAGCCACCGCCGCACGGTGGCTGGACCGCCACCTGTTCAACGCCTATGGCCCTGCGGAGGCTCGGATCTGGGCCACGGTGAGCGCCATCCGGCCGGGCGTGCCCCCCGACATTGGCCTGCCGATCCCAGGCACTCGGCTCTCCATCGTCGATAACGCAGGACGGCCGCTACCGCTTGGATTCCCCGGCGAGCTCAGCATCCAGGCCGTAGGGCTTGCGCACGGCTATCTGGGAGACGCGTACCGCACCGCGACGGTGTTCGAACCGGCGCCCGGGGGCGGCCGGGCCTACCGTACCGGCGATCTCGTGCACTGGCAATCGGACGGAACCCTGCGCTTCCTCGGTAGAGTCGACCGACAGGTCAAGGTCCGAGGCGTGCGCCTGGAGCTTGCCGAGGTGGAATCACACCTGCGGGCCTTGCTCGCCGTGCAAGACGCGCTCGTCGAACTACAAGAGAGTACGCACGGCGGAACGCTCGTGGCCTTGTTCGTCGCATCGGAGCCCATCGACGGTAATACCCTGTATCGGAGCCTGGCGGACAAACTGCCATCCTCGGGGATTCCCGACCGCTTCGTGCAGGTCTCGGCGATTCCGCGAACGCCGAGCGGCAAGCTCGACCGTAACGCGCTCGTCCTCCCCGAGCAGATCGTACCGGGCGAACCACCCTGTGGAAAGTTCGAGGAGCTCGTCGCGGCGATCTGGAAAGACGTGCTCGGCATCGCAACCATCTCGCGGACAGATGACTTCTTCGACCTCGGCGGAAACTCCCTGCTTGCCGTGCAGGTTCTCACGCGCATGCAGGAGCAAGGATACTCACCGTCTCTCCGCATGCTGTTCGATAGGCGTACATGCGTCGATCTCGCCGGCTTTCTCGCTACTGCACCCCTCCCGCACACGCAACCCGAAGCGAAGTGACGGGCGGCGCGCCTCGTAACATATTGAAGTTTGCCGCGTACTCCCAGATTGCTCGGATCACACGATCATTTGTCATCGCAAGAGATCTGCACCACAATGAATCCCTCGATCCGCTCCACCAGCAGCGAAGACCCAGAGCATGCGAGCCCCGCATCCTTCACACAGCGCAGGCTGTGGTTTCTCGAGCGCCTCGCCCCGGGTAGCCCGCTCTACAACATGCCGGCACCGCTCGAGCTTCGCGGCATGGTCGACGCCGACCTCCTGGAGCGCGCGATTGGCCTGATCGTGGACCGGCATGAAGTGCTGCGCACCATCTTCGAGAGCCGGAGAGGCGTGCCGTATCAGATCGTCACCAGCGCACGTCCCAAGCTGGAGCGGGTGGACCTCACGGCAACGACCGGTGATCGGGAAACCCGGCTCGCCGAAGCCCTTGCCGAGGCCTCGACCCGTCCCTTCGATCTCGCCCGCGGCCCGCTCCTGCGCTGCACGCTGTTCCGGAGCGAGCCGGAGCGGCATGTGCTGCTGGTCAACATGCACCACATCGTCGCCGATGGCTGGTCGATGGGAATCTTCTTCCGCGAGCTGCGGGAGACCTACGTTGCGCTGCTCGAACGGCGCAACGCTCGGCTTCCGGCTTTGCCGATGCAGTACAGACAGTGGTCGGAGCTCCAGCATCTGCGGCTCGCGGGGCCGGAACGCGACCGCTTGCTCGCGTTTTTTCGCGAAGCGCTCGCCGGCGCTCCCCCGGTGATCGAGCTTCCCCTGGATCGACCGCGGCCTGTCGCGGCGAGTGGCCGGGGTGCCCATCTGCTGTTTTCGATCCCGGCACCGGAACTGCAACCGCTCCTCGAGCTGGTCCGCGAGCTGCGCGCGACGCCCTTCATGGGATTGCTCGCGGTATTCGCGCTCCTGCTCGGGCGGGCCGGGAATCAGCGGGACCTCGTGATCGGGACCCCCATCGCCAGCCGCACTCACAAGAACATCGAGCACCTGATCGGCTTCTTTGCCAATACCTTGGCGCTGCGGATCCAGCTCGAGCCCGGCATGACCGGCCGCGACCTGCTCCGGGTAGTCGCAGACACCACGATCCATGCCTTCGAGCACCAGGAGCTGCCGTTCGAGCTCCTGGTCGAGGATCTAGCCCCCGAGAGGCACCTCAGCCACAACCCGGTGTTCCAGGTGATGTTCGTCCTCCAGAACGATCCCATGTCGGCCCGTCCCTCGGGCTCGACACACGCCGAACAGCCGATTCACAGCGACGGGACGGGGACTTCCAAGTTCGATTTGACGCTCTACATCGTGGAGACTGCCGACCGCGGGCTCCGCGGTTCATTCGAATACAACATCGATATCTTCGATAGGGAGACAGTCGAGCAACTCGCGGTATCCTGGCGGCGATTGCTTGGCGCGCTGGCGCGCGAGCCCGACCGCCCGGTCGAAACCTTGGGCCTGGAAGACGACGCGGAGGCCATCGCTCGCTGGCAATCGCGCTGGACCACATCGGCCGCGCCTGAAGGCTCGATCATCGATCCGATCCTCGAGATGGCGATGCGGCAGCCTCGAGCAGTCGCCGTCGTCGATCGCCAGGAGTCCGTGTCCTACGAGGAGCTGGTACGAGCGGCCGAGACGGTGGCCGCCGGGCTCCGCGCGCTGGGGGTCGGCACGGGCGACCGCGTCGCGGTGTGCCTGCCCCGGCAGCGGTCGATGGTGGAGGTGATTCTTGGCATCCTGTTCGCCGGTGGAGCGTACGTGCCCATCGACATGCGGCACCCGAAATACCGTCAGGCGTTCGCGATCAGCGATAGCCAAGCGCGCCTGGTCATCGGATCCCTGCCGGCCGACGTGCCGACCGTTACCATCGAGGAACTTCTCGCCGCGGCCGGCGGCGCGCGGCTGCGAACCGAGATCCACCCCGAGCAGCTCGCATACATGATTTACACCTCGGGATCGACGGGCCAGCCCAAGGCCGTGGCCGTCCCACACCGGGCCGTCGCCGCCATGCTCGGCTGGGCGATCGGGACGTACAGTGCCCGCGACCTCTCCGCCGTCCTTGCTTCGACGTCCCTCGCCTTCGACATCTCGGTGTTCGAGCTGTTCGCGCCGCTCTGGGCAGGTGGCACCGTGGTGGTGGTCGAGGACGTGCTCGAGTTGCTCGAGGCTGCGCCACTACGACCGTTGTCACTCGTGAACACGGTCCCGTCCGCAGCCCGGGAGCTCTTGCGCGCGGGCGCGTTGGGCGGCGCTCCGGTGTTGAACGTCGCCGGAGAGGCGCTGTCTGCCACGCTGGCACGTGGCCTCCTGGGCGCTGGACTGCGGCTTTATAACCTGTATGGCCCGACCGAAGATGCGGTGTATTCCACCTACGAGCGTGTCGTGGCTCCGGTCATTTCGGCACCGGCGATCGGGCGGCCGCTGACCGACACGCGTGCCTACGTGCTGGACGAAGCACTGAATCCCGTGCCGGACGGCTTCCGCGGTCAGCTCTACCTGGGCGGACGAGGCAACGCCTGGGGCTACCACGGACGGACCGACCTCACCGCAGCCGCCTTCTTGCCTGACAGACTCTCCCCGCAGCCGGGCGCCAGGATGTATGCGACAGGCGACGTCGTGAGCTGGCGCCGTGATGGGACCTTGGAGTTTCACGGCCGGATCGACCAGCAGGTCAAGCATCGCGGGTACCGGATCGAGCCTGGTGAGATCGAAGCTGCTCTCGAGGCACACCCTGACGTGATCCGCGCGGTCGTCGGGCTGCGCGGTAGAGGAGATAGGCCGATGCTCGTGGCCTGGTATCAAGGAGAAGCAGAGGTGTCGGCCGTGCGGGCGCACATCCTCGGCCGGCTGCCCGAGTACATGGTCCCAGAGGTATGGTGTCGAGTCGCGGCGTTCCCCGCCACGACCAGCGGGAAGATCGACCGCGCTCGCCTCCCGCCGCCCGAGGTCACCGAACCGACAGGCGGGGAACCTCCCCGCGACGCGCTCGAGAAGACCATCTCCGAGATCTGGAGCCAGGTGCTCGGGAGCGCGAACGTGGCGCGCGACGATGACTTCTTCGCCATCGGGGGCCAGTCGCTGCTCGCCACCCAGGTGGCCGCGCGGCTCTCCGAGATGTTCCAGCCGAGCATCGGACTCCGTGACCTGTTTCAGTTCCGCACCCTCGCAGGGCTGGCAGGGCGCATGCGGGAAGTCGGAGCCCGCCCGCGCGAAGCGGCCCCCACGAGCGCGGGCGTCCCAAAGACGCCCGGGGAGGCCCGCGCGCTGCTCGGCCAGCTGGAGTCGCTCTCGACGATGGAAATCGCCCGCATCCTGAAGGAGATGACTCGTGACCAGTGAGCCTGATCCCAACGAGAGGGAATCCCTCCGCCTGCTGTTGACGCAGATGATCGCTCGGACGCCGATCGGCGAGTATCCACTTTCGCTCGCGCAGCAACGCCTGTGGTTCATGGATCGTCTGCAGCCCGGGAGCCCTCTGTACAACGTGCCGATGGTGTTGCCGCTCCAAGGCCGCGTCCAGCCGACGCTGCTCGATCGCGCGCTCAACCTGCTCGTCGCGAGGCACGAGGCCCTCCGGACCACGTTCCATATGAGAGGCGGCCAACCGGTTCAGGTGGTCGCGGAGCAGTTGGAGATCGACCTCGAGGTCGTGGACTTATCGGTGGTCCCCGCCGGTGAACGCGATCTGTTCACGCAGCGCACGGTCAGCGCCGAGGCCCGCGCACCGTTCGACCTGGAGCACGGACCGCTGCTCCGGGCGCGGCTCCTGTCTATCGATCCGGACCGGCACCTGCTGCTCCTGAGCCTTCATCATATCGTCTCGGACGGATGGAGCATGACGATCCTCCTCCGGGAGCTCTCGCAGAGCTACGTCGCGTTGCTCCAGGGGGGCAAGCCAAACCTGCCGCCGCTTCCCATCCAGTATGGTGAGTTCGCGCGGCGCCAGAGGCAGCAACTCGACGAGGCGAAGCTCGAGGCGCTCACGCGGTACTGGGTGGAGCGGCTGGCCGGAATCGACGAAGGAATCGACGATCTACCAACGGACTTCATCCGCCCTCGGACGCGTGGGTACAAAGGGGCCCACGTCGACATATCCATTCCGTCCGCCGTGGTCGCGCCGTTCATGCAGGCATGCCGGGCACGCGGCGCCACGGTGTTCATGGGGTTGCTGGCCGGCCTCGTTGTGGTGCTGCACCGCTACACGGGGCGAGAGGACATCTGCATTGGGACCCCGATCGCCAATCGAACGAGCGCCGATGTGGAGAACCTCATCGGTTTCTTCGTGAACACGCTGGTCATGCGCGTCGGGCTCAACGAGACTCCCACGTTTCTGGAACTGCTCGATCGCGTTCGCGAATGCACGCTGGAGGCCTACACGCACCAGGATCTGCCGTACGCCCATCTCGTCGAGCTATTGCGACCTACCCGGGACACAAGCCGAAATCCCATCTTCCAGATGATGCTCGTCCTCCAGAACTTGCCCGGAGCAGGAGCACCTGCGGCAGACACGCCCGCTGTCCCGCTCGACCTCGGTACCGGCACGTCGAAGTTCGACATCACGCTGACCCTGGGAGAAACCGCTGAGGGGGGCCTCCAAGGTGGCGTCGAATACGATCCAGACCTGTTCCGTCGAAGTACGATAGAGCAGCTCGGCCGCCATCTTCGCCTCGTGATGGCCGACACCGTGCGCCGTCCCGAGCTCTCGATTACGGATATCAAGCTTGCGGACCACGAGGAACTCACGCGTCTTGCCAAGCTGGCGCGCGGCCCCACCGGGGGGCTCAAGCGATCCGTCCTCGACCAGATCGTCAGCCGCGCCACCGCCCACCCCACGCGTATCGCGCTCGAGTACGGAGGCCAGCAGGTCACGTATGGCGAGCTCCTCGGTCGCGCCGCGGGTATGATGGCGGCGCTGGTCGAGGCCGGCGCCCGTCACGACGATCGCATCGCGATCCTCTTGCCGGGTTCGATCCAGCTCGTCGTCGCGGCGCTCGGCGCGTGGCTCGCCGGCTGCTCGTATGTTCCGCTCGACCCCGCGAGCCCGGTTGATCGCCTGGTCGGGATGCTCGCGGATGGCGGCGCACGGCTGCTCGTCACGGATCGCAGAGATCTCGTGGGATGCGCGCCGGTAGAGCTCGTGGCTCCCGAGCAACCGGCGCTCGCTTGGCCCGCGCACGCCGTCCGCCACCTTGGTGAGGCGTATACCATGTTCACGTCCGGATCGACGGGTCGCCCCAAGGGAGTGGCGATTTCCCACGACAACCTCGCATGGTTCGTCGCGGCGATGGAGGCGGTTCTACCGATGGCTTGCTGGGAGCGCTTTGCCCAGGCGGCCAGCCCTGCGTTCGACGCCACGACGATCGAGATCTGGTGCACGCTGGCGCTCGGCGGTACGGTCGTTGGCCTCCGTCGCGACGAGGTGCTCTCTCCCAGGCTCTCGGCGGACCTCCAGGCCCGCGGGATCTCCGGGATGTACCTGACGGCGGCGTTGTTCCACCAGGCCGCGCCCCGCCTGCCAAACAACCTGAGCAGCATTCGCGCGATCCTCATCGGTGGGGACGTCGTCGATCCAGGCCTCGCTTGCGAGCTCGCGGGCCGCCTGCCTGCGTGTGCGATCGTCCACGTGTACGGTCCAACCGAGACGACCGTGCTCTCCTCGATCCGGCTGGTCACGTCCGGTGAGCCGCCGCCGAGGACCCTGCCGATTGGTACACCGCTCCCCGATAGCGCGAGCTACGTTCTCGACGCAGATCTCCACCCCTGTCCGATGGGCGTTCCGGGCGATCTCTGGATCGGCGGTGATTGCGTCGGCATAGGCTACGTAGGACTCGCAGCACGAACTGCCGAACGCTTCAGGCCTGACCCGTACGCCCAGCGGCCCGGAAGCCGGATGTATCTCACAGGCGATCGCGCGCGCTGGTTATCTTCCGGTGAGCTCGAGTTCCTCGGGCGCAGCGACGACCAGGTCAAGATCCGTGGATTCCGCGTCGAGCCTGCGGAGGTCGCACACGTGATCTCGCGGGCCCCGGGCGTGGATCGCGCGGTGGTCGTGGTGCACGGTGCACAAAGCGATGACAAGCGCCTCGTGGCGTATGTGGCAAGCGCTCGGCCGGATCGGCCGTCCATCAGCGATCTGCACCGCTTCGTCGAGCGCCATCTGCCGCCCTACATGAGCCCGAGCGCATGGGTGGTCCTCGACACGTTACCCCTGGGTACGGCCGGCAAGGTCGATCTCGCGCAGCTCCCGCCGCCCCCGGACGAGCGACCGGATCTGCAGGCCCCATTCACGCCGCCGACCGATGCCGTGGAGGAGGTCCTTTCAGCCCTGTGGATGGAGCTGATGAACCTCCCGCAGGTCGGCATCCTGGATAACTTCTTCGAACTCGGCGGCCACTCGTTGATGGCGACGCAGCTCGTTGCGCGGATCACGGACGCCTTCGATATCAAGTTCCCCCTCCGCACGGTCTTCGAGGCGCCGACCATACGCGAGCAGGCGGAGCACCTCCGTCTGCTCGCCGAGCCGGGAGAGATCCGGCGCATGGCGGAGCTCATTCTGACGCTGTCGAAGATGAGCGACACGGAAGTGGAAGCTTTGACGGGCCACCGCGGAACTGCTCTATGATCCAGCGCATTCAGCTCGATCCAGCGCGGAAAGCCGCGCTCCGGGCGCTCAAGTCCGGTTCCGATCCGTCGGCGGCGAACCCACCAAGCCCACCCGCGCACCCGAGCCAGAGCTCCCGTACAGAGCCAACTCGCACGCGTGTGCCATTGTCGTTCTCCCAGAACCGGCTCTGGTTCCTCGAGCGGTTCCAGCCCGGCACCTCGGCGTACAACATGTACCTGCCGATCCCACTACATGGAACGGTCGATGTCGCGATCCTGCGCCTCGCCCTGAACCAGCTCGTGAGCCGTCATGAGTCACTGCGCACGACCTTCCGCGTGGAGACGGGAGAGCCCTATCAAGAGATCGCGCCCCCATCGGAGGCGGCCTTCGACGCGGTGGACCTCGAACCACTCGGGGCGGCGCGCGAGCAGCGGTTCAGCGAGCTCGCGATGGAGTTTGCCCTCGCTCCGTTTTCCCTGGAGCGCGGTCCCCTGTTCCGCGCCCGGCTGTTCCGCGATGGCGACCAGCCGAGCCTGCTCGTGCTGTGCATGCACCACATCGTCTCGGACGGCTGGTCGATGGGGCTCATCATGCGTGATCTCGCCGAGCTCTACAGTGCGCAGCTCGAGGGGCGTGCTCCCAATCTGGGAGGGCTGCCGCTCCAGTACAAGGACTTCGTCCGCTGGCAGCGCGAGCACGTCAATGGCCCCGAACGGGATCGCCTCCTCGCCTACTGGACGCGGCAGCTCGCAGGCGCGCCGCAGCTGATCGATCTCCCGACGGATCGCGCCCGCCCCGCGCGCCAGACCTTCAAGGGGGATGTCCGCACCCGGGCGCTTGGCGGCGAGCTCAGCGCGGCCATACAGGCGCTCTGCCTCCGGACAGGGTGTACGCCGTTCATGGTCCTGCTCGCGGCCTTCGGGACACTACTGGGCCGGATGTCCGGTCAGGACGATGTCCTGCTCGGCACCCCGATCGCCAATCGAGTGCGAAACGAGTTCGAGAACATCGTCGGGTTCTTTGCGAACACCCTCGTGTTGCGTGTCTCCATCGGAGGTGGCCCCACGTTTCTAGAGCTACTCGAGCGCGTACGGCGGATGAGCCTCGACGCCTACGAGCACCAGGACATGCCGTTCGAGGACCTTGTCGCGGTGCTGAAGCCCGAGCGGAGCATGGGGCACAACCCCCTGTTCCAGGTATTGTGTGCACTCAAGAACGATCCCTTCGCCACGCCGGGAGCGGCTGCGCCGGGCGGCGAGGATCGGTATGCGACGGGACGGTCCAAGTTCGATCTGGGCCTGTTCATCACGCCATCCACGAACGGCCTCTGCGCCGTGCTCGAGTTCAGCACGGACCTGTTCGACGCGACCACGGCGGAGACCATCCTCGATGCGTTTGTTGCGCTGATCCAGGATGCCGTCTCCGCGCCCGACCAAGTCATCACCGACCTCCGGCTCGCCCCATTTGCGGAACACGGGCACTTGCTATCGGGTGACCACTCGCCGAGCATCGATCACGACGTAGTTCCGCTGATCGCGCAATGGGAAGCGGCGGTCTTGGCAGCCGGAGATGCACCGGCGGTGCGCGCCGGCGGACAGACGTGGTCGTATCGCGCGCTCGACATGTGGGAGCGCCAGCTCGCGGCGCTGCTCCAGGCCCAGGGCGTGGCCCCCGGCGGCCGGGTCGCGGTGTCGCTCGACCGTACGCCGCTGCGGATCGCCCTCACGCTGGCGATCGCGCGGCTCGGAGCCAGCTGCGTCCCGATCGACCCGAGATACCCTGACGAGGACATCCGAGAGCGCGGCAGGCAGGCGGTGCCGGTCCTGCTGATCGCCGAAGCCGCCGATGCCCCACGGCTTGGCGAGCTCCTGTCCTCGCCGGTCCTGTCGCCCGCTGCGCTGGCTGGCGACGCCGCGAGCCCACGACTGGACCACGCCCTCCCCGGCGGCGAGGCGTACGTACTGTTCACGTCGGGATCGACCGGCCGGCCCAAGGGGGTCGCGATGTCCGCGGAGGCCATCGCGCGACTCGTGGCATGGCAGGTCGGAGCGTCGCAGCTGGGTCCAGGCGCGGTGACGCTGTGGTGGGCGGCGCCGACCTTCGACGTGTCGTTTCAGGAGATCTGGGGGACGCTGTGCGGGGGAGGCATCCTGGTCCCGACGCCTGAGACCGTACGCCTGGATCCACGCCTGCTCCTGAGCTTCCTGGAGCAAGAGCAGGTCGAGCGGCTGATCCTCCCCTACGTCGCCCTCGCGCAGCTCGCCGAGGCGTACGTCCGGCGTCCTGGGGCACGCCTTCGCCTGCGCGAGGTGCTCACGTCCGGGGAGCAGCTCGTCGTGAACGACGCGATCCGCGCGATGTTCGACGGGCTCGGCGGCGCCATCCTGCAAAACCAGTACGGGCCGACCGAAACGCACGTGGTGAGCGCGCACACGCTCGAAGGGGACCCGTGGCGATGGCCCGAACTCCCGCCGATCGGGCGCGCTGTGGCCGGCGCCGAGTTGCTCGTCCTCGATCCGCGGGGAAACCCGGTCCGCCCCGGAATCGTGGGAGAGCTGTGCGTCACGGGCCACGCGCTTGCGCATGGCTATCTGCTCACCGCGCGCACGGTGGAGTCGTTCGTTCCGTGCCCGATCGGACACGGGCGGCGGATGTACCGCACGGGTGACCTCGTCCGGCAGCGTCATGACAAGACGCTTCAGTTCATCGGACGTCGCGATACACAGCTCAAGATCCGCGGCCATCGCGTCGAGGCCGGCCAGGTCGAAGCGGCCCTCCTTCGCCACCCCTACGTCGCCGAAGCGGTCGTGGATGCGCGCGGCGAGACCGCAGCGCAGCGCCAGCTGACCGCCTGGGTGCTGCCGCAGGTCCCCGCTGCCCCGCTGCCGGTGGCCGACATCCGATCGTTCCTCAGAGCTACACTCCCCGAGTATGCGGTGCCTTCCCGGATCCAGCTCGTCTCCGAGTGGCCACGCACCAGCAGCGGAAAGATCGACCGCCGGGCGCTTAGCGTGGATGTCTCCCCGGAGCCTCCTGCCGCAACCCGGCTCGAAGGCTCCACCGAACGGCTGATCGCCGAGTTCCTGCGAGACAAGCTCGGGCTCGTCGAGGTCTCACGCGAGCATAACTTCTTCGAGGTCGGCGGACACTCCTTGCTCGCCGTGCAGCTCCTGGCGCGCATCGAATGTGAGCTGTCCGTGGAGCTATCGCTGCGCGCCGTCTTCGAGCATCCCGTGATCGCCGATCTGGCGCAAGTCATCGACAACCTATTACTGGGGAGTTTGAATGTGGAATCGCAACGATTACTCGACGAGATCGAGGCGCTCACGGAGGAAGATGTGATTCGCCAGCTGCGAGGGGAGGCGTAAGGGTGTCTGTGGCCTGCCGCATCGGCAGCGGCTCCTCGTTCGGTCACCACGGCGAGGTCCTCCAGGGGCTCATCTCGTGGGATGGCGCGCGGCACCGCGCGCTGGTGACGATGCCCTGTTATCGGCTCCGGTCGACCGCCAGCTTCACGCCCGTGCCGTCGGCGCCGCTCACGGTCACATGCGGCAAGCGCTCCAAGGCGAAGCGCGCGGCGGAGCTCACGCTACGGCTGCTGAACGTCTCCGACATCGGAGGGGGCATCGAGGTCGCAAGCAACATCCCCTGGGGTGCGGGAATGGGCTCATCGACGGCGGACGTGGTCGCTACGATCGGCGCGGTGTCCGACGCGCTGGACGTGCAACTCGGGCCTGCGGAGGTCGGACGGATCGCGGTGGCGGCCGAGGTCGCCAGCGATCCCGTGATGTTCGGGAACCAGGCGGTGCTGTTCGCGCAGCGAGAAGGCTGCATCCTCGAGTACCTTGGCGCCCCCCTGCCGCCTGTGGATCTGCTGAGCGTCGAGGTTGGGGGCGCGGTATCGACCCTCGACCTTCCCCTGCCGCAGTACACTTCGGCGGAGGTCGAAGCGTTCCGCCCACTGATGGGGCTTCTGCGCCGAGCGGTCTACGCCCAGGATGCCCGCTTGCTCGGACGTGTGGCCATGGCCAGCGCGCGGATCAACCAGCGCTTCCTCCCCAAGCCGTTCTTCGAAGATCTGGCCGCGATCAACGAGGAGACCGGTGGCCTTGGCGTCCAGGTCGCGCACAGCGGCTCGGTCGTCGGCCTGCTGTACGAGGCAGGAGATCAGCGAGGCTGTGCGATTGCCAAACAGTTAATCCGAGACCGGCTGGGACTGTCGCCCGCCGGAGTGTTCATGAGCCGTCGCCCCTTGGAGGTTGTTCTATGACGATTCGCAACATCTATCGCTCCATCATCGAAGCAAAGGAGCTGCCACAGGTCGTACAGCTGGAAGACTCGCTGTACGGCGCCGCCTTCGGGTTGATGAAGCTTTTGCCCGCACACCACATGCTCGACCGCGCCAAAGAGCAGAAGTTTCTCGACCAGTCCACGACGGTGGTCGAGTCGACCTCTGGTACGTTCGGGCTCGCGCTCGCGATGTTGTGCGCCATCGACAAGCGCCCGCTCGTGCTCGTGAGCGACCCCGCGATCGACGCCGCGTTCCGCCTGCGCCTCGAGGACCTGGGCGCCACGGTGGACATCGTCAGGAAACCCGAGGCCGTCGGTGGCTACCAGGCGGCGCGGCTCGCCCGGCTCCGGGAACACCAGCATCGAGTGTCAAACCACTACTGGCCACGCCAGTATACCAACCCGGACAACGTCGGTGCGTACTCCAAGGTAGCGGAGATCCTCGTAGAGTCGCTCGGAGAGATCGATTGCCTGGTGGGCACCGTCGGCTCCGGTGGATCGGTCTGCGGCACCTCGCGCTTCCTCCGCCAGCTCCTGCCGAAGCTCCGGGTCATCGGTATCGACACCCCCGGGAGCGTCCTGTTCGGGTTGCCGGATGCCAAGCGCGTGCTCCGCGGCCTGGGCAACAGCGTCCATCCCACCAACCTCGACCACACCGCGATCGACGAGGTGCACTGGGTCGACGGCGCCACGGCGTTCCTCGCGACCCGGCTCTTGCATCGCGAGGCCGCGCTGTTCCGCGGCGGGACGAGCGGTGCGGCCTTCCTCGTGGCGCGTTGGTGGGCGCGCCGCAACCCCGGCGCCAAGACGGTGGTGCTCCTGCCGGACGAGGGCGACCGGTATTTGACGACGATCTACGACGATAACTGGCTCGAGGCGGAAGGGCTTCGCCGCAGCAAGCTACCCGAGGCACCGGTGGAAGCGTCGTCGTTGGCCGACGTTCCCGCCAACGCATGGAGTCGCTTCGATTGGCGGCGCCGCACGTTCGAAGCCGTAACCGGGCAACGCTACGGCTCGAGTGAGCTCTTATGAAGCTGCTGTTCCTGGAGAGCAACACCTCGGGGACGGGGCCGCTGTTCTGCCGGCGCGCGCGCGCGCGCGGGGTGCAGCCCGTGCTGCTCGCAAGCACCCGCTCACGCTATCGCTTCGCAGCCGAAGACGATGTCGCGGTCATGGAGCTCGACACCAGCGATCCCGACCGCGTCCGCTCCGTCGTCGCGGAGCTGCAGGGGCGCGGAGAGCTGTTCGGGATCACCACGAGCTCCGAGTACTTCATCGCCGCCACGGCCCGGCTCGCGGCAGAGTTCGGGTATGCCGGTCCTCCGCCGGAGGCGGTCGAGCTATGCCGGAACAAAGCGCGCCTCACCGAGCGGCTCGCCGCGGCGGGCGTTCCGGTCCCGCGTTCACGCACCGTGTCCTCGGCCGAGGAGGTCCGAGCCGCCGTAGCCGAACTCGAGCTCCCGGTGGTGATAAAGCCCGTATCGGGCTCCGGCAGCATGGGTGTGTCGCGCGCAGACGACGAAACGGCAGCCGAGGACAAGGTCAAGGCGATCCTGGCGGTCCGCAAGAACGAGCGCGGGTTGCCGCTGCCCGACGAGGTGCTCGTGCAGACCTGCATCGTCGGCCGCGAGTACTCTGTCGAGGCGATGGGCACCACGATCATCGGCGTGACCAGCAAGCACCTGGGTGGCCCGGCCGGCACGTTCGTCGAGATTGGACACGATCACCCGGCGTGCGGACCCGACCAGGAGATCCGGGAGGTAGCGGAGGTCGCTCGGCGCGCGCTCGAGGTCGTGGGATTCACGTATGGCCCGACCCACACCGAGATCAAGGTCGGCCCCGAAGGGGCCGCCGTCCTGGAGATCAATCCACGCCTGGCGGGCGGCTTCATTCCGGAGCTCGTGCGCCTGGCACGCCGCATCGATCTCATCGATGCCACGATCGGTTCGGCGCTCGGTGACATGTCACCCCTCGGAGACTTTGCGGTCAGGGCACACGCGTCGATCCGGTTCCTCCTGCCGCCTGGAGATGGCGTCGTGCGCGCCGTGAACGGGGAGGAGGAGGCGGCCAAGGATCCAGCCATCGTCGAGGTGCTGCTGTATCGGCGCCCTGGGGACGACGTGGCACTGCGGGGCGATTTTCGCGATCGCATCGGCCATGTGATCGCCGTCTCGAACACCCCAGAAGCCGCCGTCGCGAGCGCCGAGCGAGCGATCTCGAAGCTCGCGGTCAACCTGCAAGGACCACCATGACGACGCATACCGGGCGTATCGGGGGAACGATCCCGGACGAAGCCAGGCAGATCCTCTACGGCGCATCGATCGACGCGCTGCTCCCGCAGTTACCGGCGTACCTCCAGGTCGATCGCGCACACATCGTGATGCTCGTGGAGGCCGAGCTCCTGGATCACCCGCGGGCCGCGGCGCTGCTCGCTGCAATCGCAGAGCTCGAGCGCTCGGGGTTCGCCGGCCTGCGTGGGCGGCCCACGCCCCGCGGCCTCTATCTTGCTTACGAGCAGTACCTGATCGAGCAAACGGGTCCCAACGTGGGGGGAATGCTCCAGCTCGGTCGCTCACGCAACGATCTGCAAGCGACCCTCGCCCTCCTCCGGCAACGCGAGACCGTCGCCGTCGTCCTCGCGGAGTTGCTGCACTTGATCGAGTCGGTGATCGGCAAGGCCCGCGAGCACGCGCGGGTCCTGATGCCCGCGTACACGCACGGCCAGCCCGCGGTCCCGATCACCCTCGGTCACTATCTGGCGGGGATCGCGGAGGCGCTCGTTCGCGACGCCGATGGTGTCCATGGCGCCGCGCTGGGCCTGACCCGGTGTCCGCTCGGCGCGGGTGCGGTGGGGGGGACGACCTTGCCGATTCGCCCCGATCGGACGGCGACGCTGCTCGGTTTCGAGTTGCCGCTCGTCAACTCCGTCGATGCGGTGGCGAGCCGCGATACGGCGCTGCGGCTCCTCGCGAGCTGTGCGGTGGCCGGGACCACGCTGAGCCGTTTCAGCCAAGACCTCCTCGGCTGGCTCGGTGACGTAGGGTTTTTCGAGCTACCTGATGAGCTCGTCGGATCGAGCTCGATGATGCCTCAGAAACGAAACCCCTACTTCCTCGAACACGTGCAGGGCCGAGCTGGGCGGCCACTCGGCGCCTTCGTCGCAGCATGCACCGCCATGCATGCCAAGCCGTTCACGAACTCCATCGCCGTCGGGACCGAGGGGACCGCGGAGCTCGAGGGTGCGCTCGAGTCGCTGCGGACTGCGCTGGTGCTGTTGCGGCTCGTCGTCCTGGGCGCACGTCCACGCCCCGAGCGGATGGCGCGGCGCGCGGAGGAAGGCTTCGTGCAGGCCACCGAGGTCGCGACACGGCTCGCGCGGCACCTGGGGTTCCGGCAAGCGCACGCGGTCGTCGGACAGGCGATCACCGAGGCGCTGGAGGGCGGCGCCACGCTTCCGGACGTCCTGGGAGCGAGGCTCATGGAGCTCGGGTTACCTGCAGAGCTTGCCGCGGTGAGCCCATCAGATGTCGTCGCAGCTGCAGAGCACCTCGGTGGGCCAGGCCCGCGCGCGGTAGAAAAAGCGCTCGACCGCCTGGCCGAGTTGCTCCAGGAGCGGCGGCTCCGGCTCGCCGACATGCGTCGAGCGTGGGACAGCGCGCGCGGGGAGCTGGCGGCCGCCGTCGATCGGATTCGCAAGGCGGCGGACGGCGCCGCGAAGAGGGTAGGATGAGCGAGGTGCAAACAGCCGTCTACTTCATCTGCGATGATCTCTCAAAGGACCCCGCCGGCCCACGCGTCCTCGAGCGGGTGCGGGCGCTCCGAAATCCGCAGCCATGCGGCCTCGAGCTCGATGGCCGTGCCGTGCTCGCCGAGACCGACCCTCTCGGCAATCGTCTCATCTACGTCCCCACGCGCGACGTCGTCAGCCATGACTACCCGCATTTCGCCCCGCTCATGAGCGCGCACTTCGCCGAGGTCGACATCGCGGGATGCGTGAACTGGCACGAGGGTGCCAATGCCCCGGACGCGATCTTCACGGTCCATACCACGGGCGACGTCGACGCCGGCGTGTTCGGTGCGATGTCACCGCGCTGGGTCCGTGCCCTGATGCTGCAGCTCGAACGCGCGAGGGCACAAGCGGGCATGGAGACCTGGTCCGTGCAGACCGAAGGGACCCACTGGTCTGGCATCCTCCATGGAGGGCGCCCCGAGTGGGTACTCGAGTTTGCCGCACCGCTTGTGGACATCGAGATCGGCAGCAGCCTCGCGTCATGGTCGAACGCGACCGCGGTAGATGTCGTGGCACGCGGCATCGCCGGGGTGTTCCTGGAACCCGAGCCATCACGCCCGCTCCGCTCGGTGCTCTGTGTTGGTGGCGTGCACATCGAAACCGCCTTCGTTCGTGCCGTCCTGCAGGAACCGAATACTCACCCGGTGGCCATCTCTCACGTGCTATCCAATCAGTGGCTCGTCACCGGTCGTTACGAGGACCCGAGCGGACTCGAGCGGCTGCGACGCTGTGTGCAGAGCATCAACGGAGGTGTTCACGGGATCGCCTTTCATGACAACCTGAAGGGGCCCCACAAGACGCTCGTCCGTGACCTGGCCGCGGAGCTCGGGGTGCCTGCTTTCAAGCACCGCGCGATGCGCGAGCCCGCCTCGCTCCCGCTATGGTGATGCGATGTGCGAACGCGGAGGGTGTGGATGCATGAAGCGCTGAGGCGGGGCTGTGTCGCCCTACGTCGCAGCTCGGCCAGATCGCGCCGGCTCCTGCTGTTCGCGTTCGGCGGCTCGACCGTCGCCGGGTATGCCCCGCTCGCGCGCGCGCTCCCCCCCGATCTCGACGTCTGGGGCGTGGAATCAGCGGGACGGGGCACGCGACTCTCGGAGCCTCCTTGGTCGAACGTCGAGGCAGCCGTCGAGGGCCTGCTCCCCGTGGTCCGCGCGCTGTGCGATGGGCCTCCGATCGCGATCTTCGGTCACAGCATGGGAGCTATCCTCGGCTACGAGATCGCCCGGCGGCTGGAAGCCCAGGGAGCGAGGTTCGCCCCCGTCGTGCTGTCCGGACAGCGCCCTCCCGGCGCGCGCCCCCTGCGTCCCCCGATCTCAGGCCTCCCTCGCGAGCAATTTCTACAAGCGATCCGCGCGCTGGGCGGGGCCGCTCCTGCCCTGTTCGACCACCTCGAGTTGCTGGAGCTGATCCTCCCCGCGCTGCGAGCCGATACCGCGCTCACCGAGTCGTGGTCGCCTCCCACCGGGTTCCTGGTCTCCCCTCTCATCGTCTATGGCGGAGACCAAGATCCGACGGTCCCGGTCCGGGATCTCGACGGCTGGGCGGCGCACACCACGGCTGGGTTTCGCATGCGCGTCTTCGCAGGAAATCACTTCTTCTTCCAGGGCGCACTCGCCGCGTTCGCGGCGACCCTCGCCAGCGATCTTGCCGTCCCCTGATGCCAAGCCTTATCGAGCTCGACATCCTACCTCGTACTTGGAGGCCACTCATGAGCCAACAGCTGCGTGTCGTCGTACTCTGCTCGGACGAGCCGCACAACGTCTATCTCACGTTGAGGATTGCCGAGGCATTCGACCTGCGTGCGGTCGTGGTCGAGCCCGGGGACGCCCAGGTCAGCCGCCGCCTGCACCGGAAGCAATACCGCGACTGGCTATACCTGCGATATCACGGTCTCCGGCGACAGTTGCTTGGGTTGTCGGCTTACCGGCGTACGTACTTTGCGTGTCCAGATCCCGCGCCCACGATTCGCCACCAGATCGTCGATGACGTGAACGCACCGGAGGTGGTCGCGCTGCTCGAGCGCCAGCGGCCGGACGTCACGGTCGTGATCTGCACGTCCGTCCTCAGGCGCAAGGTCCTCGAGGCCGCCGGTCCGGTCATCATCAACGTCCATGGTGGCTTCCTGCCGCACTACAAGGGCAATCACTGCTTTTTCTTCGCCCTGCTCGCTGGAGACTTCGATCGGATTGGCAGCACGCTCCATTTCATCGACAGCGGGGTCGACACCGGGAACATCATCGAGCAGGTACGCCCGCCGCTGGTTCCGGATGACAACGCCGAGACGCTCTACTGTCGCGCCGAACGCCTCGCCATCGATCGGTTGATCGAGCACCTCAAGGCGTATGAATCAGGTCAACCGCTGCCGCGTCGTCCACAGGACAAGGTTGGGCGACAGTACCTCACTCGGGACCGCGGTCCCCTCGACGAGCTTCGGATGTGGTGGCGCCGTTGGTCCGGCCAGCTCGTGATCCCTCATCGCGCCGCGGCCGGCGTGGCAAAGGCCTGCCCCCCCGCCCGAGTCATCCCGCCAGCCTTCGAAAGGCCTCGACCGTGATATTGCCTCCGGTCAACACCGTCGCAACGGTTCGGTTCGCCCACCGAGCGGGATCGGCCTGAATCGCCGCGATCGCTACAGCACCGGCTGGCTCGACGAGCATGCCGAGCTGCTCGTGCAGCAGCTTCATGGAGGCGATGATGTCATCGTCGGAGACCAGCACGACATCATCGAGCACCTCATGAAGGTCACGAATCGCCTGCGGAATCGGTAAGCGGATCGCGATCCCGTCCGCGATGGTGTCGACACCGGGGAACTCGACCATCTGCTCATGATCCGGCCCCCGCCGCCAGGACTCCGCCATCGCAGGGGCCCCGGCCGCACAGACACCAATGATCCGGGTCGCCGGCGCCGCCGCCTTGATCCACCGTCCCACACCCGCTGCGAGCGCACCGTTCCCGATGGGGAGCACCACGTCGTCGAACGCATCCCCGCGCGCCAGCAACTCCATGCCGATGGTCCCGGCACCTTCGGAGATCCCCGGCTCCAACCCGTCCTCCACCATGCGTGCCCCGGTGTTGCGCGCGTGCTCGTGTGCGGCAGCCTTGCTGGAGTCGACATCGCTGCCGACGAGCTGCACATCCGCCCCGAGCTGGCGCATGCGTTGGAGCTTCAGCGGGTTCGCGTTACACGGCGCATACACGGTCAGGGGGATACGGCGAACCCGGCAGGCCAGGGCCAGCGCCTGGCCGAAGTTCCCGGCGCTCGAGCAGACGAGCTTGGGCCCCCCCCCCATCTCCGACGCCATCGCCACAAAGAACTGCGCTCCGCGCGCCTTGAAGCAGCGGATTGGATTGCTGATCTCGCTCTTCACGGTGAGGCGGCAACCGAGGGCGGCGGCCAGCGGCTCGTACTCGAACTGAGGTGAATGGAGGAACACCGGGTCGATGACCTGCGATGCGCGAGCGATATTCATCAGCGAGAGCCGGGAGGTCGGGCGCTGAGGCTGGACAAGCGCAGCCCGCTCGGAGATCGAGCGCACCGGATCGGGACCGACCGCCCGATCCGTCATCAGCACGCCGTCCAGGTGATCGATCTCGTGCTGCATCAGCTCGGACAGGTCTGGTGGGAGACGCTCCCAAGTTCGGGAGCGCAGCTGTTCATCCAGAAACCGCAGGGAGATGGAGCGGTGGCGTCGAACCCGGACGAGCCGATCCGGGACGCTCATGCAGTCGTCCCATAGCTCGAAGCACTGATCGCTTCTCCAGGTAATCTCAGGGTTCACGACAAGAAACGGCCCGGCTCCCAGATCCACGGCCACCATTCTCCGGCACAGGCCAATCTGGTTTGCGGCGATGGCTCGCCCGAACCCGTGCGTGGCCCGAAACTGCGCGAGGGCAGCCTTCAAGTCGGACACCTCCGCCGGATTCAGAAATTGTACTATGGATGTCACCTGACGGAGTAGCGGGTCATCTTCACGCAGGATCCTTGACGTAGACATTTCATCCTATTTCTGACGCAACATGAAACCTGGCTGCCTGTTCCCCGCCCGACCGTAGCGGGCATCTCGAGTGATTTCTGACGAGCGTTCGCAGCTCCTGCGCCGGGCGCTCGATCCGCTGCGCCGGTGGACACCCTATCATCGACGCGCCGGTGCGGGTCAAGGAATGCCGTAGAGCTTGGCGGCATTATCATGCAGGACACCGCGCGCGATGGCGGCGGCCTGCTCGCGGGTGACCTCGTGATCGCGGAGCATGCCGGTGAGCGCGATGCCGAGCGCCTGGCGGATGTTGTGGCTGGCGATGAACGCGGCGTCCTCCCAGCCGAGCGCGTCGGAGAACGGATAGCCATCGGTGGCGAACAGGACCTTGTCGGGGAACACCTCGAGCCATTCGCGGAGCCAGCCGGCGAGCGTGTGGGGCGGGATGACGAGCGACTGCTGCGACAGGTCGAGCCAGGCGTTGGGCTTCTGTAGCAGCGCGCCGGCCTCGTGGACGAACGGCCAGCCACCGTGCAGCATGACGAACTGCGTCTTGCGGAGCCGGGGCGTGTTGAACAGCGGCTCGAGCAGGAGCGGGTTGGCCCCGGCGATGGAGAAGTACCCGCCGCCGCCGCTCATCGCGTGCAGGTGGACGGCCATCTGCAGGCGGCCACACTCGGTGGCGATGAAGCGGAACAGGAAGTCCTGCAGGATCTTGTATTCGGCGGGATCGGGGTGCGGGTGATTGACCAGGTGGGCGTAGATCCGAGCGGCCTCTTCGCGGGTCGGATCGGTGAAGTCAAAGCCGCGCAGGTAGGCGATCTCGAACTTCTCGGCGACGGCGCCCTCGCTGTGCTGGCGCTCGAGCGTGGCCGTGACGACCTGCTTCAGGTAGGCGTCCAGCGTGGGCGGCGGGGCCTGCAGGTGGACGGCCTGCAGGTACTGGGTGCGGAGCTTGTCCTCGAGGGCGAAGAACTGGGTGCGATCGGGCGTGGCCGCCGCGATCCCGGAGTTGTCGAACGGAAACACGAGCGCATCGATGTACGGGACCCAGCGGAACCTGGGCGGCTGGACGCCCGGGCCGAGGGCGACCCGATTGGACAGCATGGTGGCGATATGCGCCTGATCGAGCACCCACTGATCGTAACGCTCGCCCTGCTGCGCGCGGACCTTGTCGCGGCTCGCGTTCAGGCGCTTCATGGCGTCGGCGGAGAGCGGCGGCACCTCGTTGAAATGCCAGAGCGCCTTCCAGGCTAAGGTCAGCTGCAGGCTGTCGGGCCGCCAGCCCACCGGATCGGTCTGCGGCTCCATGTTGTCGACGGGGAGCGCGTCGAAGCCGCGATCGGTCGCGAGGTTCGGCGGCGGCAGCACGGGGTGGGCGTGGTTGTCGATGGCGGGCGTCGCGGCGATCAGGCGGGCAAGCTCCGGGTCGACGTCACCTGGCGCCGGGCCGGCCTGGGCGCGCGCGAGGCTGGGAACGAACACGGCAGCGAGCAGGGTCAGCTGGCGGGTTGTGCGCATGGCGCACCGTATCCCGACCCGACCGGGTCCGAACAACCTGATCGCTCGAACAACGCCGCCAATGGACGAGGTCGATCCCGTTTTCCGGCCCCTGCGAGCTCCGGCCCTTCCGGATGGCGGTCAGTCGTCGCCGGCGCTCTTGAGCAGCGCGGTGAAGCCGGCGTCGTCGGTGATGAACGGCGGGCGCTTCATGGTGGTCACGCACGAGGTATCGAGGCCCAGGGTGGTGCCGCGCTCGAAGAACGCCGCGGCGAGCCCGCTCATGCATTCCTGGTGGGACAGGCCGCCGGCGCCATGGTGGGCCTCGGGGACGAGCACCTGGAGGCCATGCGAGAGGTGCGGCGCGACCTCGTCGGCCCAGCGCGGCGGCGTCACCGGATCGTAGGGTCCGGATACGAGGAGCACGGGGACATCGGAGGTGACCGGCTGGTGAAAGTCGGCCGGGATGTCGCCGCGCCGCCACTCCTTGCAGGCCGCGATCTGCTGCAGCACGCGGTAGCCGCGCAGGTAGGTGCCGGCGATCGCCGGCTCGATCGCGCCCGGCGAGATGAACGGCACATCCTCGGCGCAGGTCACCGACAGGTGCATGCCCATGGCCAGGATGCCGCGGAAGCTTGGCTCCCACAGCATCGCGAAGTGAGCGAACGGCTCGAAGTCGCCCTGCGCGGCACGGTGGATGATGTAAGGTGCCGCCGACGCGACGCCGGCACTGTAGAGCGTGAAGCGGATCTGCTCGGCGAAGATGTCGCGCGGAATGGTCACGGCGACCGGGTGATGATCGACCGGGCTCTCCACCGTGGCATGCCCGCGCTCGCGCTCGAGCCCCGCGAGCACCCGCGCGTGCTCGGCCGGTAGATCGGGGAACGCGGCCGCACACGCCGGCTCCTTGGCACACGCGTCGAACAGGAGGTCGAGCGCGTGCTTGCCGTCGCGCGCATGGAACAGCGGCAGGTACTGGTCCATCCCGGCGACGCCGATCAGGATGGCGCTGCGGACGTGGTCGCCGTGCCGGCGCAAGTAGACCTGGGCGGCGCGGGTGCCGTAGGAGCCGCCCTGGAGGTTGATCTTGTCATAGCCGAGCCAGGCGCGGACCTCGTCGAGATCATCGGCGGCGATGGATGTCGTGTACTGGGTGAGGTCGGCGGTCGCCTCGAGCTCGGCGCGGCAGCGGCGGACCTCGGCGGGCGGCAGGGTCGGCTCGAAGTACGCCTGCACGTCGCCCGGGTCCTTCGGCACCTTGCAGTCCAGGCGGTGGGACGCGCCGGTGCCGCGCTGGTCGACCAGGACGATGTCGCGGTGCGCGCGGATCGCGCGATCCTGCGCCCAGCCGCGAACGGCGTTGCCGGCGGCGTCTCCCGGACCTCCGGCGAACTCGAAGATCGGATCCGGCGCCAGATCCTTCCCCAGGGCCGGCAGGACCACGACGCGGAGGTCGATCTTGCGACCTTGCCGGGTCGTCCGGTTCTCCCATACCGCGTAGGTGCCGCACAGCAGCTTCTCCGCGACACCCTCGACGGTACAGGGGGTGAGCCGCTCGTGCAGCGCCGGCCGCGCGGTCGCGACGCCCGACGAGGGCGAGGTCGAGGTCGAGGTCGAGGGTGACGTCGACGAGCCGCAGGCCGCCGCTGCGACAAGGAACACGACCCGGAGCGGTGCTTTCATGGCGTTCTCTCCAGCGTAAGAGATCTGGGCCTGGATGTACGGCCCCCCCGCGCGTGCTTGTTCGATCATCACCTGGAGATGCCCGGCGCAGCTGCCCGGATGACACCCCAGCTGGCTCGCGGCCGGCCGGGCGACCTCGCCGGCGAAGCGTTCAGTATCCGCCCAGCGCGGCGAACCGATCGCGATGATAGGCGGCGTCGCCGAACGTCATCTCGGAGGCGCGGGCGCGCTTCAGGAAGAAGCCGATGTCGTGCTCGTCGGTCATGCCGATCCCGCCGTGCAGCTGCACGGCCTCGTTGGCGACGAGGCAGTAGGCGTCGGACAGCCGCGCCTTGGCGAGCGAGACCAGCTGCGCGGCGTCGGCGCTCTGGGCGTCGAGCGCGCGGGCCGCCGCCATCACCGCGGAGCGCGACAGCTCGAGCTCGATGTAGAGCCGCGCGGCGCGGTGCTTGAGCGCCTGGAAGCTGCCGATCGGCACGCCGAACTGCCGGCGCTCGCGCAGGTAGGTGAGCGTGCGATCGAACGCCTCGGTCATGCCGCCCAGCATCTCGCCGGTCAGGGCAACGGTCGCCTCGTCGACCACGCGGCCGAGCAACGCATGGCCCTGCCCTGCGCTCCCGAGCACGTCGGCGTCGCGAACCAGGGCGTCTTCGAAGGTCACCTGCGCCACGTTGAGGGAGTCGACCCGGTGCTGGCGGACGCTCGCGACCCCGCGCGCCTGGGCGGGCACGATGAACAAGGTGATGCCCTCGCGATCGCCGTCCTGCCCGGCGGTGCGCGCGGCCACGACGTACGCGTCGGCGAGGTAGCCGCCCCAGACCTGCGTGGCCTGGCCGGTCAGCCGGAAGCCGCCGTCCGCCCGCGTCGCGCGCACCGGCACGCGCGCCAGATCGAAGCGGCCCTGGCGCCGCGTGTGGGCGAGCGCGAGGATCTTCTCGCCGGCGATGGCGGGGCGAAGCCAGCTCGCCTTCTGCGCCGCGCCGCCGCCCAGCGCGATCGCGCGCCCGGCCAGCATGATCGACGGGATGTACGGCTCGGGGGCGAGCCCCTTGCCCATCGCCTCGGTCACCAGCACGACCTCGGCCAGGCCCATGCCGAGCCCGCCGTCTTGTTCGGTGAACGGAATCGCCGTCCAGCCGAGCTCGGCCATCTTGGCGAACCGGTCGCGCGCATAGCCGCGCTCGTCGCGGGTATCGCGCAGCTTGCGCAGCCGCGCGAGCGGCGAGCCGCTCGTGATGAACTCGTTCGCCGTGCGCGACAGGAGCGTTTGATCTTCGGTCAGGATGAGCTGCATACGTGGCTCCTAGTCGCACCTAGTCTGGGAGGCCGAGGGCGTGCTTGGCGATGATGTTGAGCTGGACCTCGCTGGTCCCACCCTCGATGGAGTTGCCGCGCGATCGCAGCCACTCGCGGGTCTGCACCAGCTCGCGCTCCTCGAAGCCCGGGCCTTCCCAGCCCAGGCACGCGGGCCCGCGCAGCGACAGCATCAGCTCGTGCCGGCGCTGGTTCAGCTCGGTGCCGTAGATCTTGAAGATCGACGACTCCGGCCCCGGCTTGTGCCCGGCCTTGAGCGAGTCGGCGCTGCGCTGCGTGGTCAGCGCGAAGCACCGCTCGTCCATGCTGATCTGCACGACCCGATCGCGCAGCACCGGATCGGCGATCCGCCCGTCGCGATCGCCCAGCGACTCGCGCGCCAGCTCGGCCAGCGGGTTACCGGCGGTGACCTTGTTGCGCGCCCCGGCGCCCGCGCCGAACACGTCGCCGATCATGGTGCGCTCGTGGCCGAGCAGCGCCTTGGCCACGGTCCAGCCCTTGCCGATGCCGAAGATGACGTCCTTGGCGTGGGCGCGCGCGTCGGTGAAGAACGTCTCGCAGAACGGCGACGCGCCGCTGATCAGCTTGATCGGCCGCACCAGGACGCCCGGTTGCGCCATGTCGAGCAGGAGGAAGGTGATGCCTTCCTGCTTCTTGCCGCTGGTCTCGGTGCGAAAGATCCCGAACATCCAGTCGGCCTTGTCGGCGTAGCTGGTCCAGATCTTCTGCCCGTTGATGACGAACTCGTCGCCCGTGAGGCGCGCCGAGGCTTGCAGGGAGGCCAGGTCGCTGCCGGCGTTGGGCTCCGAGTAGCCCTGCGCCCAGCGGATCTCGCCGCGTACGATCTTCGGCAGGTGCTCGCGCTTCTGCTCCTCGGTGCCGAACTGCAGCAAGGTGGGGCCGATCATCGACAGCCCGAAGCCCACCAGCGGCAGCGGCAGCCCCAGGCGCCGCAGCTCCGCGAGGAAGATCTTGGTCTCTTCCTTGCTCAGCCCGCCGCCGCCGTACTCCTTGGGCCAGGTCGGCGCCGTCAACCCGCGCGCGGCCAGGAGCTCGCAATAGCGCCGCGATTGCGGATGCGGGAGCTCGGGCTTGCGCCCGCCCCAGTAGTCCCCGGTGGGCGGCGGCAGCTCGCCCAGCTGGGCCGGGAGCTCGTGCTCCAGGAACTTCACAAGCTCGGCTCGAAAGCTCTCGACGTCGGTCATGCTTGTTCTCCTGCGCATCGGCGCAGTGCGGTGGATACCCCGCTCATCGCATATCGACGCCGGGTTTGCCAGCGTTTCAGGGGCGCGGCGTGTTACGCAGCTGGCGCCCCCGACGGCGGCGGTTGGCGACCGCGAAACTCGCACCGGGACGGCTCGCCGGCGGTGAGCCGGTACGCTCGTCGGACCGTCAGACCGCGCGGTCGCGACACGCGCAAAGGAGCGGGGGGCATGCTGCCGGGGGTTGCCGAGGATTGCCAGGGATTGATGATGTCCGCATTCCGGACGTGAGCTAACTTCAAGTCCGAGCGTCCGAGGAAGCGCTCACGGTGCGGGGTGGAGCGGGAAGCTACATTCTTGTAGGTGGGATCTGCGCGTCGAGGACGGCGACGCCCGCCGAGCGCGAACCGACATCACGCACAAACAGCTGTTGACCGAAAAGCAGATAAAAGCATATAGGTGTTAGTACGCGGACTCTCCCTATGAACTCGGCCTCTCTAGCAGCCACACCACTCCTTCCCTTCGACGCCCCTGGCGAGGCTGGGAGATTCGGAGCTTTCTCGACCAACTCCGAGAACTTAGCGCAATTACTGCACGAGCGAGCCAACAAATCACCTGATGCTCTCGCGTATCGATTTGTTGGTAAAGGAGAGTCAGCCGAAGAGATCACGTACGCCGAGCTCGACGCTCGGGCCCGCGCGGTCGCGGCCACGATCATGGCCGCCACGGGAGCACGCCCCCACCCGATGCTCCTGCTGTTTGCGCCCGGACTGGATTATATCGTCGGCCTGTTCGGCTGCTTCTACGCCGGTGCCCCCGCGGTGCCCGCGTTCCCGCCGGACCCGACCCGGCTGGCGCGTACGCTGCCGCGGCTCGTCGCGATCATGGATGACGCCGGCTCAGACGTGGTACTGACCACCTCGGACCTCGAGGCGCTCATGGCAGGCTTTCTGGCCACCACGCGCCGCTCGCTGCGCGTGATCGCGACCGATCGGATCAGCACGGGTGGCGAGGGCCTCGCCCCGACCGTCCGGCCCGAGATGCTCGCGCTGCTCCAGTACACCTCGGGATCGACGTCGCTGCCGCGCGGCGTGATGCTGAGCCACACCCAGCTGCTGACCAACTGCCGTGATATCGGGCGCGGTTTCGGGCTCCACCGCGGCAGCTCGGCCGGCCTGTGGCTGCCCCCGTACCACGACATGGGGCTGATCGGCGGCATCCTGACCCCCCTGCTGTGGGGGATCCCGGTCTCGCTGATGTCGCCGGTGTCGTTCGTGCAGCGCCCCCTGTCGTGGCTGCACATGGTCTCCCGCTATCGCACGACGGTCATCGGCGGCCCGAACTTCGCGTACGACCTGTGCGCCCGGCGCGCGAAGGACGCCGACCTCGAAGGACTCGACCTGTCGGGCGTCGAGCTGGCGTTCACCGGCGCCGAACCGATCCGCGTCGATACGATCGAGCGGTTCGTCGAGCGGTTCGGACCCTACGGCTTCCGCGCCGAGGCGTTCTACCCGTGCTACGGCCTCGCCGAGGCCACGCTGTTCGTGACCGGCGCCAAGCGGCTCACCGGCTGGCGCGCGGTCTCGGTCGCCCGCGACGCCCTCGAGTTTCACGGCACCGCCCGCCCCGCCGGGCCCGAGGAGCCGTCGCGCTCGCTGGTGAGCTGCGGGGCCCCCGGCCCGAGCACCCGGCTGCGCATCGCCGACCCGGCGACCGGCGAGCCGCTCCCCGACGGAGTGGTCGGGGAGATCTGGATCCACTCGCCGAGCGTCGCCGATGGCTACTGGCGCCGCCCCGAGGAGACCGCGGCCGCCTTCGGGGCGATGACCACCGGCGGCGAGGGGCCGTACCTGCGCTCCGGCGACCTGGGCTTCATCCTCGACGGCGAGCTGTTCGTGGCCGGGCGGATGAAGGACCTGATCGTCATCAACGGCCGCAACCACTACCCGATCGACATCGAGCGGGTCTGCGAGACCTCGGTCACCGGCATCCGCCGCAACTGCGGGGCGGCGTTCGCCATCGAAGACGACGCCTCGTCCGCCGAGCGCCTGGTCCTCGTCTACGAGGCCAACCCCGGCGACGCGGACCACTACCAGGCGACCATCGACGAGCTCCGGCGGACCGTCTCGCTGGAGCTGAGCGTTCCCGCGCACGCCGTGGTCCTGATCCGGCCGCGCACGGTCCCCAAGACGTCCAGCGGCAAGGTGCAGCGCTGGTTGACCCGCCGCCACTACCTCGCCGGCGAGCTGGATGAGCTCGCCCGCTGGCAGGCGCCCACCCGACCCGCCGCGGCACCGTGAGTGCGCGCGCGGCCATACGACCACCCAAGCGAAAGGGACCGCGGCCATGATCGTCCAGGTGAGGGGCATCCTGCTCCGCTTCACCAACTACCAGAATGAAATCGAGATCCACGGCACCACCGTCCGCGAAGGCCTGACCGCGCTGATCGAGCGCTTCCCCAACCTGAGCGCGGTCCTCATGGATCGCGAGGGCAGCATCCGCCCCACGCACCTCATCGCCTTGAACGGCGAACAGCTCTCCGTGGACGAGCTGGACCGGGCGGCCACCGAGGACGATCGCGTGGACATCGTCACCGCGGTCTCGGGAGGGTAGCCCCCGATGCCGCGCAGCTCTACCTACGAGGTCGTGCTCGACGCGAGCTTGTTCACCCCCACCCAGCTGCAGCCCACGGCGGTCGGCCGGCTCGCCTTCCAGGCCGGGACCCGCTGGATGCGCGATCACGTGTGCAGCCACCGCACGCTGGTCTCCAAGCACCAGGTCGGCTTCGTGCTGTGGGCCTTGCAGGTGGACTACGAGCAGCCGCTGCGGTTCCTCGACGCCGACGAGGTGACCGTCGACGTACGCGCCCGGGTGCGCGGGCCCCACGCCTCGCAGCTCGAGATGGCAATGTCGATCTCGAGCCCGTCGGGCGTCGCGGTCCGCACCCGCGCGACCTCCGTGCCGCTACGGCTCACCGGCGACGCGTCGCTGTCCGGCGCGCCGAGCCGCCTGCCCGAGACCCTCCTCGCGGCGTTTCACGACGACGAGATCGAGCGCTCGCCGTACCTGTCGCAGGTACGCGCGCTGCGCGGCGAGCTCGAGCGCAAGGGCGAGCAGCTCGGCACGAACACCACGACGTTCCGGATCCACCGCCATCACTGCGAGGTCGCCGACCAGTGGTACTGGGCCGAGACCCTCGGGTTCGCGGGCGGCGGGCGCGAGGAGTTCGTGATGCGGCACGGCAACAAGGCGTCCGAGCTGCGCCGCGTGCTCACCGAAGGCGTCCGCCGGGTCGACGTGACCTGGCTGCGGGCCGGCCAGCTGTGGGACCAGCTGGAGGTCCGCACCGCCGCTTACCGCCACGGCGAGGATCTCGCCTTCACCCATGAGCTCTGGATCACCAACGACCCGACGGCCGGGCCGTACGCACTCGTCGTGGAGCGCACATGACCGACCCCATCGCCCTGTCGCCGGCCGCGCCGGCCGCCCCCGCCGCACGGACCAGCTTCGAGGCAGCAGCCGAGCTGGAGCAGATCCTCGGCTGCCCGTTCGACCCCGACAACGCCATGTCGCTCGCGCGCGGGGTGCGCGCCGACGACCTCGAGGCCGAGCCCACCGCCGCCTACGAAGCGGCGTGGTCGGCCGGACTGCACGAACACCTGGTGCCGGTCAGCGAGGGGGGGCGCCTCGCCTCGTTCGAGTCGCTGCTCGCGGTGGTGCGCGTGGCCTCCCGCCGCGAGCTGGTGGTCTCGGTCGGGCTCGGGTCCACGATGCTCGCCACGGTCGGGGTGTGGCTCTGGGGCGATGACGCGCAGCGCCGCCGCGTCGCCGAGCTCGTCCTGGGCCGGGCCTGGGGCACCGCGGGCATCAGCGAGGACGCCGCCGGCAGCGACCTCCTGGCCACGGCCACGCGCGCCACCCCCGTCGACGGCGGATACCTGCTCAACGGCAAGAAGTGGCTGGTCGGCAACGGCCGCCGGTCCCGGTTCGCGACCGTCCTTGCCGCCTCCGAGCCGTCGTTCGGGCTGTTCCTGCTCGACTTCGATGCCCTCGGCGGCCAGGGAGTCGAGCGGCTGCCGAAGGTGCGGACCCATGGCCTGCGCGGCCACGACCTGAGCGGCTTCACGCTCGAGAACGCGCGGCTCGGCGCCGGCGCCATGATCGGGCGGCCCGGCCGCGGCATCGAGATGATCTCCGGAATGCTCCAGTTCACCCGGACCCTGATCGGCGGCTCCAGCCTCGGCGCGGCCGACACGGCGCTGCGCCTGGCGCTGCGGCATGCGCGCGGGCGCAAGCTGTACGGTGGATCCGCGCTGGCGCTGGGGCCGGTGCGCTCGCTGCTCGCGCGCGGCTTCGCCGATCTGCTGGTCGCGGAGTGCACGGAGCTGGCCGCCGCCCGCGCCCTCGATGTCGCGCGCGAGCGCATGCCGCTGTGGTCGGCCGTGGCCAAGTACGTCGTGCCGCAGCTGTGCGTCGACGCGGTGACCGCCTGCGGCGAGGTGCTGAGCGCCCGGGCCTACCTGCGCGAGGGCATCGGCGACGGCGCCTACCAGAAGATCGTGCGCGACATCGCGATCACCCCGGTGTTCGAGGGCACCCAGCTGGTCCTCCTGGACACCGTCCGTTCGCAGCTGACCAGCGCGGCGCGGCGGCGCGGCGGACCGCCCAAGCTGGCGCTGTCCCTGCTGTTCGGCTTCGGCGAGCCGGTCGCGACGCTCGCGCCCCGCGAGGGCCGCCCGGGGCTCGTCTACGGCGGCGTCGACGAGGTCGTCCAGCTCCTCGACGAAGCGGTCGCGGCGCTGCACGGCGACGCGGAGCTCACCGCGCTCGGCCGCACCCTGCTCGCGGTCCGCGACGAGACCCGCGAGGCGTTCCGCGGGTTCCCCACCCATCGCACCCCCGAGGCCTACGAGGCGGCCCGCCGCCACTGCCTGGTGCACGCCGCCGCCTGCTGCCTGCACACCTGGCGAGAGCGGCGAGACGCCCTCGGCGGCCTGGCCACCGACCGGGCCTGGCTCTCGCTCGCGCTGCGCCGCGTGGTGGAGCGGCTCGGCTTCCCCGTGACGCCCGACCGGGAGGCCGAGGATCGCCTCGTGCACCGGCTGACCGAGCTCGACGACGACGACCGCGCGTTCTCCCTGGTCCCGCTCCGGCTGGCGCCGCAGCACCGGGAGAGCCGCACCAGGCCCGACCTCAGGAGTACGCCATGACCACGAAGCCTTCCGACCGCGCCGAGCCCACCGGCGCCTGGCTGGTGTCGCTGATCGCCGAGCTGCTCGGCATCGACAAGGAACAGGTTCCCACCGACCGCCCGATCGGCGAGCTCGGCATCGACTCGCTCACGGCGGCGCAGCTGTCGGTGGAGGTCGAGGAGCGCACCGGCGCCAACATCCCCCTCCAGCGCTTCCTCGGTGGCGAGACCCTGGCAGAGCTGGTCGCCGAGGCGGAGCACGCCAAGCCCGGGGCCTCGCCGGCGGCCGGCCGCGGCAAGGCGCCGGGAGCCGGGGAATGACCCCCCGCGCGCGCGCGGTCGATGTGATGAACCGGGCCGACCCGGCCTACCGCACCCTCGGAGCGGAGGTCGAGGAGATCCGGCGCGAAGCCCGCCGCCGGTTCGGGGCGTTCGTGCTCGACCACGTCAACCCCGGCTCGCACTTCCGCAACAAGGAGTGCCAGCCGCACGACAACCGGATCTTCGAGCAGGCCGGCGACCTCGGCCTGATGCGGTTTTCGCTTCCGGCCGCGAGCGGCGGCGAGGGCCGCGACAAGCTCGCCTGGGGGGTGGTCGTCGAGGAGGTCGCCCGCCTGTCCCGCGACCCAGGGTTCGCCGTCCTCCTCGACATCACCGTCGAGATCTGCGAGCTGATCCTGTCCAGCGGCAAGCCCGAGCTGATCGAGCGCTACGTCCCGGACATGATGGCCGGCCGCCGGTACGGCGTGCAGGGCGCCTACGAGAACCGCGACCCCTATGATTACCAGTCCACCGCCCGGCTCGACGGCGACACGTGGGTGCTGAACGGCGCCAAGCGCTTCCTCGCCGCGGGAAGCATCGCGGATCTGTTCATCCTGTTCCTGCGCGACGAGGCGTCGAACGACATGCTGGCGTTCCTCGTCGAGAAAGACGACCCGGGCGTCGCGCGGGTCCACATGGACACGATGGGCATGCACACCCTCGGCCTCGGCCAGGTGGTGCTGCACCAGGTGCGGCTGCCCGCGTGGCGCCTCATGTGGCGCGCCGACGCCCTCAGCGAGCTGAACACGTACGCCCGGATCCGCCGCACGATGAGCGCCTGCGGCGTGCTCGGCGCGCTGGAGGGCGTGATCGATGACTGCGTGGAGACGCTCTCCACGCGCAAGCGGTCCGGACGCCGGGTCCTCGATTACCCCAACGTCGAGCGCACCGTCGGCGAGATGCGCGCGCTGCTCCAGCAGGCCCGCGCCAGCATCTACCGCGCGCTCGACGGCACCCGCTCGCCGGACCGCGACGCCTACTTCGACGAGTACGCCACCGTCGCCAAGCACCACGCCTCGGAGTGCGCCCTGCGCGTCGGCCACCTGGTGATGGGCCTCATGGGCGGCGAAGCCTACATGTCCACGTTCCCGTGGGAACGCTTCATGCGCGACATGCTGGGCTTGATCTCCGGCCAGGGCTCCCAGGAGATGCTGCTGATCCAGCTGGGCCAGCGCGCGATCGTCGGCATCGAGGGCAAGCGGCTACGCGAGGAGGGCGCCGAGCGCACCCTCGGCAAGCTGACCGACTCGTGGTGGGCGCTGCATGCCGCCGAGTCAGGCGCCGCCACCGAACCCGTGGGTGCCGTGGGTGCCGTGGGTGCCGCGGAAGGCGCGTCGTCGGGCAGCCCCGCGGCGCGCGACGCCGGCGAGCCCCTGCTGCCGAATGCCGTCCGCGAGGTGATCTCCGCCGCCAAGCTCGCCCCCCTCACCCCGGAGCAGCGCCGTGAGGTGACCGCCCTGCTCGACCGTGCGCACGCCCTGATCACCGCCGTCCGAGCCGGTCAACCACCGGACGCCCTGCCGCGCGGCCCGGATGGCGTGTTCGACGGGCGGCTCGCGGCCGTGGCCCAGGACGCGTGGTCCTTCCTGGCCTGCGCCGTCGCCCAGGAAGCCGGCCTGCTTCCCCGGCTGTTCGACCCGTGCACGATGAAGGAGGCCGCGGGCAACCTTCCGGAGGCCCTCACCGCCGGCCTCCTCGGCCTCCTCACGGCCGCCTCGGTCGTCCGGGTCGACGGTCACGGCCGCTACCACGCCGACGAGGGCCTGGAGCGCGTCCTCATCGGTGGCCCGCGGACGTCCGCCTTCGCGGCCCGGCTGTCGCGCGCGGTGGCCAGCGCGGCACGCTTGCGGAACACGCCGTCGTCCAGCGGAAGCAAGCGGCCCGCCGGACGCGCCCTGGTGGCCGGGTGCGGCGCCGAATCCCCTCCCCTCGTGGACGAGCTGGTCAACGGGCTGCTCGGTCGCCTCGAAGGCCTGCCCGAGGCCCTGGACCGCCCGGGCGCCAAGGTTGGCTGTCTCGCCGGTGACGGCGGCCGGACCGCCGTGGAGCTGGCGCGTCACATCCCGTTCGTGCCGGTGCTCGCGCTCGAGCCGGAGCCGGTGGACGTACGCGTGGCCCAGGGCTCCGTGGAGGTCCGGACCGACTACGCGGACGGAGACCAGATCGCCCTCGCCTGGCTGCCCGTCGCCGGGCGCCCGCTCGCCGACCTGAAGCGCGCCATCACCGCGGCCGCCGGATCGCTGATCCGCGGCGGCTGGATCGTCCTTGCGTGCCCGTTGCCTCCCAGGCGGCCCCTGGGCGCCGCGGCCTGCCGCCTCGACCTCGCCCTCGCGGGTGGGCCGCTGCCCGCGGCCGGGGAGATCGAGGATCTGCTGAAGGCGGCGGCGCTCAGCCACGTGCGCACCGCGTGGGAAGACACGGTGCTCGGCATCCGGCTCGTCGCGGCCCGCCGCCCGTAGCGCGGCCCCTGACGCTCGATCACGCCCACGTCTTGGCGTGGACGGCGCAGATGACGCAGATGACGCAGATGACGCAGATGACGCAGATCAACGTGTTTGCCAGGTGGCCAGCACGCATCGCCGGGATCGCCCGAACAACTTCTAGGTCAAGCTGAGGTCGCAGATGCCAGAAAGCATCCTGGCGTCGGCAACTCCCGAGTGGCGAGCGATTTCAATGAACTTCTGGGCTTCAGCGATCAACATGTACTTGTGGGATCTCGTCGCGCCGATAAACCAAGGCTCGAGTCCGAGAGCGTAGACATACACCTTTTTCGCCCCCAAAGCCTTGACGACCGACCACGCTTGCTCGGCGTTGGAACCATCCGTCAGTCGGCTCCCATATTTCTCTTTCCAGGCAGCCGCCTGTTGCCCTGGCTCGAACCAGCCAAACAGGAACGGATAAAACGCTTCGACCGACACCCCCATATCGGCAGTTCCGATGAATACAGTTTGGATATCCCCGGTAATCTTCCGGACATTCTCGTAGAGATGAGGGTCATCCGCCTTGGAATCAGCCGCAAAAAATATCTGTTCGGTCCCGGCTCGCACTAGCCAACAGCTCTTTGCGCAGAAAAGCTCACCATGCTCGCCGACGAAAGGAATGGAGGTGATCTCCATGTCCGGACAAGGAACAAATGAATCGAACGCATCGACCTCGACAACGTGTTTGAACCCGATTCTTTGAGCCACAGCCTTCAACGAATAATCCCAGAGCAGCCCGGAGGCCTTTGGAACAAGGAGGCTGCCGATTCTATGCCGGAGACGAAGCAGCGAGCTAAGCTCGTAGTGATCATCATGACCATGCGTGATCAAGACGTAGTCGATCCGGTCGGGAAGATCCGAGAAGGAGTACCGGGGCTCACCAGGAACTGCAGAGCCACACGGGATCCAGGGATCGATAAGAATAGAAATTCCTTTCCACTCGACGAGCGCACACGCGTGGCCGAGATAACGCACCCGAGGACCTGTTCCGGTCCAAGGTTCAGGCTTGCGAACGGGTTGGTCCGTGAACAGCCGAGCTAGCCGTGGGTCCTTGCTCGAGTTCAGCTCGAGCAGATCCATCACTTCTTCGCGAGGCCGCGGCTTGAGGTCCAAGGAGAACAGCCGATCCATTCGCGCATCATCGAACGGTACACGCAAGGCGATTTCAGTCTCCGGGGTCGGCAAGCGAACCGGCAGATACTCCGCATCGTTCGTCTTCACGAAAAACCGAAACCCCTGCCGGGAGGCGTCGTACCGCCCATCGGCGTACAGCATCTTTTCATAAAGTCTCAGGGACGGGTTGTTGTGGCTGTCATATGCAAGCTCAACCGCACCTCGCAATTCTTGGGGCAGCTCGTGATAAAGCGCACTGATACTACCGCCTGTTCCCTGCTGTATGAGTCTTTTTTCGAAGGCGGCAATTCGTTCCGCCGCCTGCCAGTCCGACTGGCGATCAACCTTGATGGTATGCAAGAGCCGCTCCAGCTCGTCCAGGCGGCCGTGCAGGGGTCGGATTTCCGCGTTTCTTGGCGTCTGCCGGAAGGCCTCGTCATCCTGGCAGCGCTGAACCTGCCCGACCAAGCGTTCGAGCTCCGCCACCTCCTGATATCGAAAGCTGAGCTTGGACACGATCGGATGAACATGATCAGGCTTGAGTGGCCAACAACCGTTCATGGCAAGCACCGTGGTCGCATCGGAGAACCGAATATCAGTAGCCAAAGTCATGATCCTTCTGGTTCGTCGGCTGTCACCTTGGGAACCGTTGGAGTGTTGCGGAAGTCATCCCCCCTGCAATCGGACCGCCACGTCAGCTTCTGCGCCCGTGCTCACCTCGATCGATCTCCGTGGCGAGCGAAGCGAGGGGCTATTTTGAGCCGCGCCGCCCGCGCGAGCAACACCGAGGCCGTCGAGCTTCTGTCCGATCAGCCCTTGAATCTCCCGGGCCATCTCGGAGAATGCATCCGCCGATTTCCCATCATGAGGAAAGCTGACGTCAGCGTCCGGGTGCAGGCAGTACGTCTTCGCCATGGCCTCTGGAAACTTCACCGCAACTTCGGTGCGCTGCTTCTCGGTCATACAGAAGATGGCCTCCGCCCGCTGGACCATGGCGTGCGTCAGGTTGCGCGACCGGTGCTCGAGCGCCGGTACCCCGATCTCTCCCAGCGCCTGCTCCGCCTCGGCGGCGAGGCCCCCCCCCGGCTGGGCCGTCAAGCCGGCGCTCACCGCCTTGATGCCAAATCGGTCCAGTGACTCCAGCGGCACGCCGAGCCGGGCGGCGATCTCGGCGTTGCAGATCGCCTGGGCGATCGGCGAGCGAATCGTATTTCCCTGGCATACGAACACAAAGAGTCGCTGCAAGGCCTCGAACAGGCTCGATCGGACCAGATGGAACGTACGGGTCCTGATCATCATCCAGATGTCCGCCGGCGTGTCGAGCCCGTGAGGCTCGATCGTTCGCGTGGCCAGATGAACGCGAAACTCGGCGCCGCAGCTCACCCGGGCCTCGACCACCGCGCCATTCCGCTCGACCCGCGTGAGCTTCCCGCGAATCACGTTGCAATCGCCGAGGATGGCCGGCGGTGAAGACGCCACGAGGATCTCGTCGGCGCGAACGCCAACGCACACCTCCGAGCCCACGGCGACTTGCGCCAGCGGAGCCTCGACGCGGATCGACGTCCCGGTGAGCTCACAGACCATGGTGCCGTCCTGCTCCCGGAGCTCGACCACGGTGGCATCGAACACGTTCTCGAACCTCTCCGTTTGCGCCGCGGCCGCTCGAAGCGGGTTCGAGATCACGTCGAGCGGCAGCCCGTCCGTGACGATCTTCCCCTGCTCCAGCACGATCGCACGATCGCCCAGCGCCAGCAGCTCATCATGATCGTGCGTGACATAAAGGATCGGAATACGGCGCGTCTTGTTCCACCGCCGCAGGTCGTCGATGATGAGGACCTTCGTGCGCGGGTCGAGGGACGACAGCGGCTCGTCCAGGAGCAACACCGAAGGCTCGGTGACCAGCGAGCGCGCCAGCGCGGCCCGCTGCTGCTCGCCCCCCGAGATCTCTCGCGGGAACCGGCCCGCAAGGTGCTCGATCTGAAATGACGCCAGGATCTCGCGCATCCTCCGCTTACGCTCGGCCGCGTCCAGCCGGCGAAGCCCGTACATGACATTGTCTTCGACCGACAGGTGCGGAAACAGGGCCAGATCCTGAAATACGAACGCGACCCCGCGTCGAGCCGGCTCGAGCTGGATGTTCTTCCGCGAATCAAACAGCACGCGATCGCCGACCGCAATGCGGCCTTCCTCAGGGTTGGACAGACCCGCGATGCAACGCAGGAGCGTCGTCTTGCCCGCCCCGGAGCGGCCGATGATCACCGTCACGCCCGGAAATACAGCGAGCTTTGCTTCGAGCTGGAAGCGCGACGATCGGCCCGGAGCGTGACGTTTGCATACCTCGACGCACAGCGTCCTTGGATCGGAAGCTACCGGCCGAGCCGCCTCATTCCGCGTCGCGGAGATCATGACGGCCTCCCGTACGTGTCGCCGAGCACCGCCGAGGTGTCGCGATAACCGCTGACGCGGCTGAGCAGCGAGGAGATCGCCACGGCCGCCCCCGCGAGGAGGACCAGGAGGAAGGCCACGGGCAAGGCTCCGGTCAGGCCGTCCGCTTCGAACTTCACCCACATATAGACCGGCAGGGTATGGGGGTTGTAGGCGACGATCAGGGTCGCCCCGAACTCGCCGAGCGCACGGATCCACGCGAGCGTGATGCCCGCCGCGATACCGGGCCATGCAAGAGGGAGTGAAACTCGCCAGAAGATATGCCACTGCGAATCACCCAGCGTCGCCGCCGCCATCTCCAGCTTCGGGTCGACGCCGGCGAACGCCGCCAGCGCCGATACGACAACGAACGGGGCCGACACGAACAGCTGCGCCAGGACAACCCCGGCCAGATTGCTTGTGAGCTCGAGGCTCCAGGCGTCCAGCGGATGACCGATCGTCCCATGTGGCCCGAACGTCTGCAGCAGCAGGATGCCGCCCGCGAGGTCCGGGACGACCATCGGTAGAAACACGAGGCCAATCCAGAGCTGCGTGAAGGGGAGCCGCCCGCGCGCGAGCAAGTATCCGAGCGGCACGCCGAACAGCGTCATGATCAGCACGGTGATCGCGGAGGACAGCGCGGAGACCCCCAGCGCATCGCTTGCGCCTTGCTCTCGCAACGACGTCATCCAGCCGGCCCAGTCGGCCTGGATGAACAGATTGACGATCGGCAGCACGAGGTTCACCAGCAGCAGGCCGCCCAGCGCGCCGAACACGAGGAACGTCGGCTTGAGGCGCCGCGTCATGGCTTGGATGTCCCCGAGCAAACGTCTCGGAGACCTGCGGGAAGCTGCTCGCGATCGCCGCCCACCTGATGTTCGACGGTCCCGAACCCGAACTCCTCCAGGAGCTTGGTCGACGACAGCATGAACCGCACAAATGCCTCGGCAGCGGCCGGATGACTAACCGTCTTGGGGATCGTGATCGTGAAGATGATCGGCGCGCCCTTGACCTGATCGCCGGACGGAAGTTTATAGGTGGCCTCCGCATACAACGTGGCGAACTTCGGGTCGCCCAGGTTGATCTCGGGGGGAAGCGTGACGAAGGGCAAGTGGTGAGCGACGACCTCGTGCTTGTAAAAAATCCCGGCGTCGAACTGGCCGGTCTCGACGCGGGCGAGCAGCACGATCTCGGGGAACACCTGGGCCGGGTTCAGCGGATCACCCAGCATGTGGGGGATCTCGGGCTTCTGATAGTGTTTACCTGCCAGGTCGAACAGGAAGAGCGTTCGGTATCCCTTCGGATCGATCGTCGGATCGCCCCGCCCGAACCGCACGCCGGGGATCTGGAGGACCTCGTACCAAGGGATCGTGTTGGCGGCCGCGGCCTGGAACTTGTCCGCGAACGAGCTCTTCGGGTTATAGGCGAGCACGAGCTGCGACGACGCCATCGTCACGAACCACGACACGAGGTTCTCGTTCTTGTCGCCCATCAGCACGGTCTCGTTGACCGTCGGATCGGCGCTGATGAAGATGTCCGGGGTCCTCAGGTGATCGTGGATCAGTCGCGCGGCCCCCAGCGAGCCTTGCGCCTCACCTTTGTAGGCGTCGCCGATCGCCTTCGAAAACGCCGCGCCGAGACCGTTCTCCATGGCCGTGGCCAGGGAGCCCGCATACAGGACCGAGACCATGTTGTCCCGAGAGCTCTTCTTGCACGAGGACAGGACCGCCGACCCAGCGCAGAGCGCAATCAACAGCGCTCCAGGGCCGATCATCGACCGAGCTCGCGTCATTGATGCACCTGGCTTGACAGGACCCGCCATCACGCGAGGTATCCCCCCTTGCGCATCGCGAGCAAGCCGTCTTTCACCGCCTCCTCGAGCGCGAGCAGGTCGCCGTCGGAATGTGCGACGGAGACGAAGAACAGCATGTTCTCCTGGGTGTAGATGCCTCGCATCGCGAGGTGGTGGGTGAGCAGGGTCATCTGCGGCGAGCCCATGAAGCGGAACATCGAGCCGAAGCGGGCGATCGAGATCGGCATGCGGTGCTCGCGGATCCAGATCGAGAGCCGGTCCACCAGGGTCCCGGCGCGCTGGTTGAGGCGCTCTTGCAGCGCGGGGCCGTCTTGCGAGAGGCGCTCCACGACGGCCTGAGCGCTGGCCATGGTCAACGGATTCTTGGTGAAGGTGCCGGAGAACCAGATCTTGTCGACCTCGGGCAAGTCCTCGGCGTCGCTCCACGCGCCGCCATCGAGCCGATCCATGAACCGAGCGCTCCCGGCGATCGCGCCGATCGGCAGGCCGCCGCCGAGGATCTTGCCGTAGGTCGCGAGGTCGCCCCTGATGCCGAAGTGCGCCTGGCACCCGCCCTGGTGGATCCGGAATCCCTGCATGACCTCATCGACGATCAGCGCGGTGCCGTGCTCGGCGGTGATGCGCCGGAGCTCGGTGAGGAAGGCCGCCGGCTGGAGCCCGGGCTGGCGCGACTGCACGGGCTCGACGATCACCGCGGCGAGCTGATCGCCGAGCTCGGCGATGCGCTCGAGCGACGCGCCGGCGCCGTACTCGAGGACGATCGTGTCCTGAATGGCACCAGGCGTCACGCCGAGCAACATGCCGAGCCCCGGGATGGTGGCGTCGGAGGAGCCGTGATAGGAGATCGCGAACACGACGATCTTGTTGCGGCCGGTCGCGGCGCGGGCGAGCCGGAGCGCGACCATCACCGCCTCCGCGCCCGTGTTGGCAAACGCCACGCGCTCCATGCCGATCATGCGGGCGATCCCCTCGGCGACGTCGCGACACACCTCGGATTGAAAGCCCATGGTCATGCCGGTGTCGATCCGGCGGTGTAACGCCTCCACGATGAAGTCCGGGCTGTAGCCGAACAGGTAGACGCCGAGCCCGAGGCCGAAGTCGATGTACTCGTTGCCGTCGATGTCCCAGCCCCGGGATCCTGCGCTGCGCTTGCCGACGATCGGATAGCGCATGCGCTTGGTGGCGTTCCAGAACTCGCGGATCGCCGGCGGAGCCTTGGGCCCCCCGGACGAGCGCGGGTCGGAGAGGAACGGGTAGGCCGCGCGTTGCGCCGCGGCCGACCCAGGCGTCCTGGCCGTGTACGCCTCGACGAACTGCGCGATGTAGCGGAGCTGGGGGGGAGTGAGGGGCTCGGAGGTGGGCGGCGTGGGGGTCATGATGATTGCCTTCGCAGGGTGTGAAGCGGCGCCTGTTGCGGGCGCGGGCGGAGTTCGCTCAGGGCTTGTAGAACGAGACGTCGTGGCGCTCGCCCAGCACCTCGCGGCCGATGGTCGCGAGCACGTGGTCGTCGTTGTCGTGCCGGAGGTAAAATGTCAGATCGCGCAGGATGCGCTCGATCGGGCTCGGCCGGATCAGGGATCGAGCTCCGCAGGCACGGATACAGTGATGCACGGACTGTTCGGCCAGGTGCTCCACCAGGTGCCGCACCCGGGTGCCGGCGACGGCGGCTTCGTCCCGGCGACCTCGGTCCCACAACCCCGCGACGTGGTGCAGCCAGAGATGTCCTGTGTCCACGTTGACTCCCATGCTGCCGATCCGATGCTGGATGTACGGATCGCTCACCTTGTCCTGGTGCTTGACGTACTTCACGGCGTAGTCGAAGGCCGCTTCGGCAGCTCCGAGGAAGCTCGCGGCATAGTGCGGCACGAACGCCACCTGCCACCGATCGAGCAGATAGCTCCCGGGCTTGCCGATCAGGCAATCGCGCGACACGAAGGTCTGATCGAACCGGACCAGGTGGCTCGCGGTCGCGCGCATGCCAACCGGGTCCCACCACGAGGTATCGATGGTGATGCTCGGATCCGAGAGATCGCAGGCCAGCATGAGCAGCCCCTCGGGTGATCCCGCGTTGTGCCGTGCACCTCCCGGCCCCTCGGTGTTGACCAGCAGGATGGCGTGGGTCGCGCCGCTGGCGCTCGTGGCGAACGCCTTGCTGCCGTTGATGATCCAGCCGTCCGTCGTGGGGGTGACCGTGGTGCCGAACCGCGCCCGCTCGCCGGGCTTGGGTGCGCTCGGCTCGCCGCTCCACCCCACCCAGATCTCGCCGCGCTCGACCACGCCGGTGAACCAGCGCTGCTTCTGCTGCGGCGTGCCCAGCGCGTCGATCAGCACCAGGCAATTGGTGTGCCCCTCCCAGCAGCGCGCCAGCGACAGGTCGGCCTTGGCGATCAGCTTGGTCATCATCCACAGCGGGAACGTCTTGCCGCGATAGGTGCCGAACCCGAGGCCACCGGCCTCGACCGGGATCGTCGCCCCCAGGAGGCCTGCGCCGAACAGGGCCTCGAAGCTCGATTTCGGAAACGCAGCGAGGCGATCGTACTCGTCGGCCCGGGCGCGCAGTGCTTCCTCGGCCAGCCTGGCGACCTGCCCCAGCGCGTCGCGATCGGCGGTGGAAGCCTCGCCGAGCAGGATCTCGAGTGTGGTCATACCGTTTCTCCCTCGGCCAGGTGAAGGTGTACGCGGGTCATCACGTTGGCCGATGTACGAACGTCCGTGACATACGTGTCGATGGTGAGGAGCCCCCGGTTCAGGTACGCGCACAGCGCGCCGCAGTGCGGTCCATCGCCTTGCTCCGCGAACAGGTCGCCCATGGCGAGAAAGCCAATGGCCGGCCCGCCGCTGGTGCGCTCGGCCATCGCGATACCCGGCAGCGCCGGCCAGTGACGAACCCCGTCGCGACCGGCCTGGTCGATCGCGATGGTGAGCCGGTCGCCGTCTGCCCGCACGGTGACCCCGGTGATGTCCGGAGCCTCGCAGTCGAAGTTGACCCAGCGACCGATCATCGGGGCCGGATCTATGTGCCCGACGTGCCCGGGGGCCGTGCCCAAGCTCCGGTCGCGATCGCGGCTGATCCCGTGGGGGAGCGCCGTCGTCGGGGGCTCGGCCCGTATGCGGCGGTGGAAGAACTCACGGGTCCAGTACGGTGTCCGCTCGCTGCCGTCATGAAAGGTATTGTAAGTCGTCGCGACCAGGACGCTGGTCTTGTAGTAACCCGCGATGATGGTCCGCATGAACCCGAAGTCGTAATCGACCAGGAAGCCCCATGCCTGACGCGATGCCGGATCAGGCGCAAAACTGGCCGTATGGACGCGGTGCCAGGCGTACCCAGCCGGCTTCGCCATGCCCAGCCCGCGCACCCAGAGGGTGCCTTCCTGCTCGACCAAGGTCACCCCGAGCATGCCGGGGGTGCCGTTGTGATCCGCGTTCAACCAGTCTCCACACATCGGGGAGATCTGAAGGGGTTTGCCAGCGGAAAGCGCCAGGCTCGGATACGATCTCGTCATCAGGATTCCTCCGTCAATGGGGGGTCGACTACCCGCAAGGGGGCGCGCAGGTCGAGTGCCGCGTTCGCCGGCATCACCGCGCCGGTCATGAGCTGAAGGTGCAGGTCCCCTTCGATCGCGAGCACCTGCCAGCCGTCGACCGCGAGCAACCCGCGGGCGCGGGCCTCCGCGATCAGCGGTGTGGTCGTGTGTGCAGGCACCATCTCGAGCACCGCGGCATCGCTGGGCAGGCCGGCGAGCGAAAACAGGGCACGATCGGTCACTGGCGTGGCGTGCACGAGTAGCGCGAAGCCCGCCGGCGAGAACTCGGCCAGCGGCACGAACGGCAACCCGAGCAGCTGCGCGGCGAACCCGCCACGATCCTCGCTGCGGTTCACCAGGACGACCTCGGCTCCCCGCAGGGTCAGCGCGGCGGCGATGTTTCGCCCGGCGGCGCCACAGCCCACCACCGCGGCTCGACGACCGCTCAACTCGACACCCATCGCGGCCAGGGCAGCCACGACGCAGACATCCGTGGCATCTGCCACCCACTCGTGCCCTTCACGCCAGACGATATTTCCAGCGCCGCAGTGGACCGCGGCCGCGGTCGTGCGCTCGACAAGGTCGAGCACGGGTTCCTTGAACGGGGTGCACACGGTCATGCCCCGCAGCGGCAAGCTCACCGCGTCCAGCGCCGGGATCAAGGTATGCCAGAATCGCCGGAGATCCTGGGTCGCGAACGGGAGGAAGATGGCGGGCAGACCCAGCGTGCGATAGGCGTGGTTGTGCAGTCGCGCCCAGGCCGATGGACGCAGCGATGGACTGACAATGCCATACAGACCCTGCACCGGGGCGAGCTCCGGAAATCCGTAGTCGGTCTGCAACTCGGCCAGCGTGGGCAACCCGGCCTGTGTGGCCGTGCCGAGCCCGGCAAACACGACGGGCGCGCCCAGCCGGGGTGCCAGGATCCGGGTAAACAGCCCGGGTAGGCCGGTCGCGTAAGCAGTCAGATCCGATCGCCGCGCCATCGCCAGCAGCGACAGCACGACCACCGCATCCTCGGCCGTGTCGGCGTCGATCGACAGCACGTACAGCGCGGCCGGGGTCGCGGTCATCCGGTCGAGCACCTCGGTCAGCTCGGCCCCCCCGGTGGCTTCGCCGAGCCGGCCGACATGTCGGGACAGCCGGCGACGGCCGGCGGGCACCGCGGCGAGTAGTTCCGTCGTGACATCCGTGGCCCATTCGAGATCCACGTGATCGTAGCCTCGGGCGGCGGCGGCAAGCCGAGCATGACGCTGGGCGCGGTCTCCGGTGAACTGGCCACCTTCCCGGGCGCTGCGAAGCGTATAGACGAGCGTTCCCGAGAAGTGTTGACGCAGCCAGCTCACATCCAGGTCGCCGACCAGATCGGCGCGGATCTCGAGCGAATCGGCGCGCGCGGCCAGGGCGCGCAGCTCGGCGCCGTCTGGACCGGGCGGGCTCCCGAGCACCGCGACGATCGCCGCGCGCGTGGCCGCCCGTGGCGCGCTCTCGCCAGGGACAGCTGCGTAGAGCTGATCATCTTCTGCTAGGTTGTACGCCATGAGCTTCGATGTCCTCTCTGCGATCACCGCCCGGCATTGCAAGCGGGCATATCTGGACCGGCCGGTCCCACAAGCGCTGCTCCAGGAGGTGCTCACCGCCGCTGCGCATGCACCTTCGACGAGAAATGCCCAGCCCTGGCAGGTGATCGTGCTGAGTGGAGCAGCAAGACAGCGGTTGGCCGACCGGCTGTGTGCCGCCTTCGACGCGGATGAGCCGCTCCGCGCCGACTATGCCAACCGGCGTCCGAGCTCGGACCCGCGCGAGCTCGAGCGCGCTGAGCGCGCGGGCCAGGGACTGCTCGAGGCCAGGGGTATCGCGCGCGACGACCAGCAGGCGCGACGTGCCAACCAGCGAGTCAATTACCAGTTCCATGGCGCGCCGGTGGCGATGATCCTGCATCTCCCCACAGACGCCGTGGCCGGGACGTTCCTGGAGATGGGGTTCTTCCTGCAGAACATCATGGTCGGGTTGGTGGCCTGCGGACTCGGGAGCTGCCCGCAGTTCAGCGTCGCAGGGTACAGTGACTGTATCCGGTCGGAGCTGGGCATGGGCGCCGACCGCTTGATCGTGTGCTCGCTCGCCGTGGGCTACCCCGATCCGCAGGCCCCGGTGAACGCGTTCGCGCCCCAGCGCGCCGGGCTGGCCGAGTATACCCGCTGGCTCGATTGAGCCTGACCACGTTGGTCGGTCGCCGATCATGAATGCTGTTCCGCAAGCCGCGGACGCACGGCATAAGGCAGGTACAAGATGAAGTATCCTATCGTCAAATAGAACACATTGCCCTCGATCGGTTTCAGGTAGCCATGACGCGAGAGGTGGCCGCGATGCGATAGAGCCAGCTTGAGACAGGGCTATCGCAGTGCTTCTCTCACAGCGAACGCTTCGCGGCAAGCGGTATCGATACCTGTGATCATGATGCAAGGCACTCCCGGATCTTTCGATCGGCCCCTCTTGGCGGCGGAATAGCCGTCACTGCAGGGAAATGTCGATCGACATCTATCCCCGGGGCTCTGGCCCAAAGAATGTGACCGACATCTATCCCGGGCTCCAGCCCAAAGAATGGCGATCGACATCTATGCCGACTCCAGATTAAGAATGGCGATCGATATCGAGCTTCAGATCGGAATGTCGACCGACATCTATACCGATTCCAGAGCAGAATGGCGATCGACATCTATACCGACTCCAGATTCCTTGGCGGCGTGCGGGCTTACGCGGTGCGCCTGGCCGTCATTCAGTGCGCAATTTTTGCACTCTGATTCCATCCGGCATGGATTGCTGGGAGTGCTATCGGCCCGGCGAAAATGCGCTGCTCGCCCGGTGCATTCGAAACTGCGCTGGAGTGGGTGCAGGTGACACAGTCGATACAGCCAATGCAGTGTGCCATCAGCCAGGTACAACATAAATTACCTTTTCCAGCTCGCCCCGGTTGACTTGGAAAACCGTTATCTGTTAATCGCGTTAACAATTCGTCATGCAAGCTGAGCGCTCGCGATCGGGCCCGACACTCCCGGGCTGGCCAATGAGCGCTCCTGTCGACCAAACAACCCATGAGAGCGCTCTCCGAGGGCAACCCGATGTGATACGGCCCACAGTTTGCCATGCCGACGTACCGACAGACACCACAGCGAAACTACCGAAGGGGGCAGTGTGACACTCGACCGCTTTTCATATGGCTCCAATCTGGAACGTGCAACCAGTTACCGCGAGTGGAGCCACGCGTCACGGCCGCCGGCGTACGACTATCGCCTGTTTTATCTCGATCTCGCGAATGAGGTCCCCGCGCTCGGTGCGGGGTTGCACGCCGAGCTAGAAGCGCTGCGCGCTGCGGTCGAAGCGGAGTGGAAGCGATGCCACGCCCTGAGCGGCAACGCCCCCGCGCGCATGCAGGACGCGGTAACGATCGCTCGCTGCTTGCATCGGATCGCCGAGCTCTTGCCGGGCGAGGCCGATCGGCTCGCGCTCGGGCTGAGAGCCGACGTGATCGAGCGCGGCCACCTCAATGGCACGCGGGCGGCGCTCGCCAGCATCGACGAGGGCATCGGGATCGTCGCCGGCAATCTGGCGACGTGGTACGGCCAGCCGGCCGGCGGATTGCCGGCTGCCTTCGGCTGCGTCCGAGATACCGCATCTCAGGCATCGCTCACCGCGGCGCGTGCGCGGCTCGGCGACGTCACGGCGTACCTGCTCGATCTGCACGACCAACTCCGGATCGGCGAGGTCCCTGCGCTCACCGCGACGCGGCTGTTCTTCATGGCCGGCGAAGGCAACCGTCACCCCAAGCAGATCGCCTATTTCGTTCCCGAGGACGAAGGGGTGGAACGCGGTCCGTTCCAGAAGATGTACTACTTCGCCAACACCCACCGCGCGCTGATCGATGTGGTGTCGCTGCCGCTCGGACGTCGCTTGCTCAACCTCGGCCTGCGGCTGCCGGCGAGCGCGGCGAGCTTCGGCGCGATCCCCGCGCTCAGCGTGCTGGCACACGTGTTCGGTCGCTTCATCCGCCGCGGCGGCGCGTCGTTCGCGGCGCTCGACGCCGCCGATCGCTGGGCGTCGTATAGCCTGCAGGAGGCCGCCGCCGACGTGTTCGGCACGCTCGTGCTCGCCGAGGTGCTGGCGCCGCGACTCGGCCTCGAACCGTCCGACGTGGTCGCGTATCACCTCGCCGAGTGCCTGCGCTATGTCGATCGCGGGCTCGGCAACTTCCCCGGCTCTGATGGGAGATACCTGCAACTCAACTACCTGGCGTCGTCCGGCGCGCTCACGCTCGGCGGAGGTGTGCCGCGGCTCACCGGCGAGCCCGCGGCCGTGATCGCCGGGTTCCGCTCGATGGCGCGGTTACTCATCGACACGCTGCTCGCGGGACAGGTCGACGACGCGCTCGCGTTCTATCGCGCCTACGGGCCGGCAGGCGACCACGCGCTTCACCCGTTGGTCGTGGCGCTGCGCGAGGAACCACCCAAGACCATCGAGTACCTCCAGGAGCCGCGGATCACCGCACGGGCGCGGGAAGCGTCGTCGCCGGCCGCACCAGCCACGAACTCGGCGACGGACGCGCTGCACGATTTCTACTGCCGTCCGGTCGGCGACACGGCGCTCAACCGCTACGAGATCTGGGAGCGCGGCGGGGCGGTCGGCGATTCGGTGACACCGTCGATCTACTGTCCGGAATATCGGATGCACATGGTGCTCAAGATCCTGTCGCTGCCGAGGCCACACGAGCGCGTGTTCTCGATCGGCTGCGGCAACGCGTTCGTGGAGGCCGACCTGCAGACCCGCGGGCTGCCCGTCCAGGCCATCGACTACAACGAAGAGGCGGTCGTGCTGGCGGCTTCGAAGGGTATCGATGCGTTCACCGCCGACTACCACGCGCTACCGCCAGGCCACCTCGCCGGTTTCGGTGTGGTCTACGCCGATGGCCTGGTCGGCCACCTCTACCATCCGGATACCGGGCTCACCACCTTCTTCGAGACGCTGCGCGCGCTGAAGCCGCCGCCGGGGAGCTGGCTGGTGCTGTCGAACGACGCACCGGCCCAGCCGGGCTCGGGGGTGACACCACACGGCAAAGTGCAGGGCTTCTGGCTGTTCTCGCCCGAGTACCTGCGCAACACCGCGCAGCGTTTCGGCTACACGGTCACCGAAGCCTACAGCTTCCCCTACGAGCGGCCGCTGAGCGGCCTGCGCAACCGGACGATCTGCATCGCGCGCCTGGCCGGCGACACGGCGGCGGTGTGACGAGCTGCCGATCGACCCCAAATCTATTGAATTATTTGCATGAAGAATACCTCACCTGTCTCACCTGAGTCTTTTGCAACGACCCGCACGGGGGGAAGCAACATGGACTTGAGCCAAGCACAGATCGAAACCTTTCAGCGAGAGGGATTTCTCGTCATCGAGCGGGTGTTCTCCCCACCCGAGGTGGTGGTGCTCGAAGCGGCGCTCCCCGAGATCACCGATCCATCGCGCGGCAAGATCGGTTTCGACAAGGCGAGCGGGATGGTCCGCCTGTCACACGGCGCGCATCTCTACAACGAGGCAGCCCGCCGGCTGTCCTTGCATCCTCGGCTGGTGCGCCCAGCGCAACAACTGCTCGGACCCGAGATCCACATCTATCAGTCTCGGTTGACGATCAAGCCCGCCGCGATGGGTGCCGCCCAGGCGAGCGGCTGGGTCTGGCACCAGGACGTCTCCACCTGGTACCGCTACGACGGGATGCCGGAGCCGCGCGCGCTCGTCACGTTCATCTTCCTGGATGATGTGACCGCCGCCAACGCACCGGTGCTGGTGATTCCTCGCTCGCATCACCAGGGGGTGATCGGCACCATATCGGAGGACCCGCAAGCGTCCGACGACGCGTACCGGGACGTGGAGGTGAAGCCGGAGCTCGTGCACGAATTGGCCCAGCGAGGCGGCGTCACCGCGATGACCGGTCCGGCCGGGACCGTGGCCTTCATGCACTGCGCCGCGGTTCACGCCTCGGCCGAGAACATCGCGCCGCTGCGCCGCGCGCTGTTCTCGGTGGTGTTCAACCCGGTCGACAATCGCTCACGGCACCCCCGCCCCAAGGGGGAGCACTGGATCTCCACGAACCTGGCCCCCGTCCAGCCGCTGGCCGACGACTGCCTCCTCACGATCGAGAACTGACGCTCGCTCCCCGCTCGGGCACGCGCACCTGCAGCTGGATGCGCTCGCCACACCCCCAGTCACTGGCCAGTCACTCGATGGAGTTATGATGGCCGATTCCGGCGACTCACACACGGACCCGGCGCTCGATGGCGTAGCCGAGCGCGGCGTACACGAACGTCATTGCGATGGCCAGCCACGCGACGTGGTCGATGCCGGCGAGCGAGCTATCCGGGCGCTCGGTCAGCATCTGCGCGCCCAGCATCGCGCCGGTCGCGGCGGCGAAGGAGTCCACCACGGAGCGCGTGGACATGAAGCGCGCTCGCTCGTGTGGCGCGGGGATGCGCGACGACAACGCCAGCATCGGGACGAACCGGAAGCCCGACGAGATCATGAAGCCAACGAAGATCACGAGCACGGGGATCGCATCCACCGGGTAGATGAACCCGAAGATCAGCACAGCGGTGTACAGCGTCGTGCCGATCACCGTGATCGACGACGCACCGTAGCGATCGCCGAGCCAGCCGGCGAGCCGCGCGGTGCCGAAAACGAACACGCCGCCGACCATGTAGAGCAGGCCGAGCTGGTCGCGCGGGCAACCGCGGTTGAACTGGACGTACGCCGAGAGGTTCGGCACCAGCGTGTAGTGCGCGAGCGTGCCGATGGCCGTAGCCGTGAGCGCGAGCCGGACAACGGGCCGGCTCAACACCTCGCGGAACGGTGCCGGCTGGGCGGACAGGTGCGCCCGCTGCGGTGGCAGCATCGCCATGACCGCGGCAGTGACCAGGGCCCCGAGCGCGACCAAGGCGAAGAACGGCGCACGCCACCCCCCCAGGCGCGCCAGCTCGAGGCCAGCCGGCACGCCGAACACCGACGCCACCGCGGAGACGCTCTGAATGACTCCCATCGCTCGGCCCCGCCGCTCGGGCGCGACCGCATCACTCACGATCGTGAACGCGAGCGTGTCCACGGTGCCGCCGAACACCCCCGCGACGATGCGCGCCGCCAGCAAGCTGACGAGGCCCGTCGCAAACCCACAGGCGGCGGTCCCGACGACGAGCCCGGTGAGCGCGACGGCGAGAACCCGGCGCCGGTCGAAGCGATCGAGGAAGAACACGCCCGCGATGCCGGCGACTACCTCGGCCGCGATGTAGCTACCACCGAGTATGCCGAGCTTCGAGACGGGGATACCGAGGTTCTTCGCAAAGTCGGGGCCCAGCGGCAGTATCATCGTGGAGTCGAGCATATTGATGAGCTGTCCGGATCCGATCAGGAGTATGAGCTTGCGCTCGGATATCAGGGGCCGCATTTCTCGAATATAGCGTTTGCAGCCGGCCATGTGGGAGTCCTTCAGCCAAGAAATCTCGATCTCGTGCTCTCGCGCCGGACGCGTGTACAGGGAAACCGCAGGCACGATTCGAAGGAGGGTTTTGCCCACACCTGGCCTTCGCCGGGAGAATGGTGGATTTACCAATGCGCAACGTAGTGTTCGCCACGCCGTTCCCCAGCAGGACGATGGATTACGCGCGCGGCGTGGCAGGTCTGGGCGAGGTTCGCATACTCGGCATCGCGCAGGAGCTACCCCGCGGTGGCGACGCGGAGGTGTTCGCCGATCTGGTAACGGTGGACAACACGGACGATCCCGAGCAGCTGGTCGCCGCCGCCCGCGTGCTCGAACGCCGCCACGGCCGGATCCACCGCGTACTCGGCGTCCGCGAGTCGCTGCAGGTCCCGCTCGGCAAGCTGCGCCGCGCGCTCGGCGTGCCGGGGCCGGGCCCCGACACCGCCGAACTGTTCCGCAACAAGGCGCGGATGAAGGACGAGCTTCGGCGCCACGGCCTGCCGTGCGCGCGCCACCGCCTGCTCCGGTCGTGGAACGACGCCGAGGCGATGCTCATCGAGATCGGCCTGCCCGTGGTGCTGAAGCCCCTCACCGGCACCAACTGCGAGGGGGTCTGGCGGGCTCGCACGCTCGACGAGCTGCGCGACGCACTGTCGGCGCTCCACGTCTCGCCCGAGAGCCCGGCGCTGGCCGAGGAGATGCTGGTCGGCTGCGAGTTCACGTTCGAGACCATCACGATCGACGGCCAGGTTCGGTTCCACTCGCTGTCGCGGTATCACCCGGCGCCGCTCGAGGTCATCGAGAACCCGGGGAGCCCCGGTGTGATCGTGTTTCCGCGCGACATCTCCGGCCCCGAATGGTCCAACGCCGTCGAGCTCGGCGTTCGCGCGGTCACCGCGCTTGGGCTCGACACCGGGTTCACGCACATGGAGTGGTTCCGGCGCGACGATGGGTCGCTCGCGATCGGCGAGATCGCCGCACGGCCGCCGAGCTCTTTCATCGATTCCATGACCGGCCTGGTGCACGACACCGACATGTGTCGCGCCTGGGCGCGCGCTGTCGTGGACGACGCGTTCGACGGGCCGTTCACCCGGCGCTACGCGGTCGGCTGCGCGTTCCTGCGCGGGGTCGGTCCCGGCCGGGTGCGGCGGGTCACCGGCGTCGATCGCGTCCAGGAGCTGGTCGGCCGCCTCATCATCGAGGCCAGCCTGCCCAAGCCGGGAGCACCGCACAGCGACAGCTACGAGGGCGACGGCTACATCATCGTACGGCATCCGGAGACCGAGGTCGTCACCGCTGCGATGAAGACGATCATCGAGACGATCGGGGTCGAGTACGGCTGATGCTGTCTATTCACCGAGCAGGAAGAGGACCAGGCCATGTACAACATGCAACAGCAGGCTGCGCTGTACGATTTATTCTACATGTCCATGAAGGCGTGCGGGCATCGTCGGGAGTGCCCTCTCCATCTCATGCCCTCCATGCATAAAGTGAGCCCGAGAACACAATGGGGCACTGTGAAGCACGGTAGAGCAATTCGGAACATGTACCGTTGCATGGCATTGACATAAACATATGACCGGAGCAGTCTGCCGCATAATGGAGGAGTCAATGGAGCTTCGCATCGCAAAGACAGACGTCCCAGAGTGCGACATCGAAGTCGGGCTGTCCGTGTCGGGGATCGCGCGTCCGAGCCGGGCCGAGTCGGTCGACGCGGCCCGGACGCTGGTCGTGTTATCGAGCGCGATGACGCGAGCCATGCAACCCGGGGCGACGCAGCCGCGGACCGCCGCGGTGGGGGCATAGCCATGCTGCGGTTCCATTGGCGGCTACCGACGGGTGGCGAACGAGCTCCGGCGTCGCGCGCACACCTCACGGCCGTGCGCCAGAGCGGGCTGCCCGACCTCGAGGCGCAGGTGCCGTTCGCCCTGGCGGCCGAGGCGTGCGGCATCGACTCGCTGCTGATCGACTTCGGCTGGTCCAAGCCCGATCCGATCCTGCTGGCCACCGCCCTGGGCCTCGCCACCGCGAAGGTGCGCCTCATCATCGCGCACCGCTCAGGGCTGATGGGGCCGGTGACCTTCGTGCAGCAGCTCAATACGCTTTCGGCGCTGATCGGCGATCGATTCTCACTCAACATCGTCGCCGGCCATTCGCCCGACGAGCAGCGCGGCTATGGCGACTTCCTCGGCCATGACGATCGCTACGCGCGCACCGACGAGTACCTCCTCATCTGCCGCGCGCTCTGGGCCGACGCCCGCGACGTGACGTTCGAGGGCAAACACTACCGCGTCGAACACGCGCGGTTGAACACGCCGTTCATTTCTACGCAGCGGGGCTTTCCAGAGACGTACATCGCGGGCAACTCGCCGCCCGCCCGCAGCCTGAGCCTCACCCGCGGCTCGTGCTGGATGCGCCTCGCCGACACGCCGGACCAGGTCGCCAGCGACGCGCAGCCGGTGCTCGCGGGCGGCGGCGAGGTCGGCCTGCGCATCCAGACGGTGGCGCGCCGCACGCACGCCGAGGCGGTCGAGGCGGCGCACGCGCTCGCGGCCGCCGCGGGGAAGGAGTTCGACGACCAGGGCGCCGAGCGCCGCTTCATCACGCGCAGCGATTCGGTCTCGATGCACGCCGCCGACGCGCTGGCCGACCGGGAGTGGCTGAGGCCGTGGCTGTGGACCGGCCTCATCCGCACGCACGGCGCCGCGGCCATGGCGCTCGTGGGTGATCCCGACGAGCTCGCATCGGCGCTCCTCGAGTACGGGCGCGCCGGTGTCTCGCAGTTCATCATCTCCGGCTGGCCGAAGCTCGAGGAGATGCAATTCTTTGGCGAGCACGTGTTGCCGCGCGTGCGCGCGCGCGAAGCGGCGGGTGAGGGCCGCTCGCCGCAGCACGGCGCGGGCGCGGGCGCGCGCCCCGCCGAGCGAACGACGGAGCCCGCCGGTCGTGGCCCGTCACCGCCCTGACCCAGTACAGGCCGCCCGCGAACATGCCCTCGCGTCTTGAAACTAGTCCGGATCGGCCTGCTTGTATCCGCAGTCGCCCAAGGACACCCATCTGCAGTACCGCCATGCGCGTTTATTCATCTCGAGCACATGCATGGGGGCTGCAGCCTGTTGTGGTCTTGACAAGTCAGCTCTACAAAGCCAGACTCTCGTACAAATGACTGGCAGTCTCTATCCCGCAGCTCGCCAGCAGTACGAGCGCGATGGTTTTGCCTTCCCCCTCACCATCCTCGACCCCGCCGAGGTCGCCACGTGCAAGCAGGCATTCGAGCAAGTCGAACCGCGGCTCGTGGCGGCTGGATCCAAGTCACCACATAAGCAGTGCCATCTGTGCTTCCGCTGGGCGTACGATCTGGCGACGCACCCTACCATCCTCGATCTGGTCGAGAGCCTGATCGGCCCCGATATCCTCATCCATAACAGCACCATATTCGCAAAACCGCCTCGCAATCCTGCATTCGTCTCGTGGCACCAGGACGCGTATTACTTCCTGGAGTCCGAGTCCAAGATGGTGGCGATCTGGATCGCGCTGACGCCAAGCACACCGGAGAGCGGGTGTATGCGCGCGATCGCTGGTTCACACAGGCGAGGGCGGTTGCCGCACGTGTCCCGCCCGCACCCCGACAACATGCTCGACTTCTCCGGACTGCACGCGGATCTCGAGATCAACGAGGCCGAGGCGGTCGATATCGTACTCCAGCCGGGCCAGATCTCGCTGCACCACGGCAATGTCCTTCACTCATCCAACCCGAACGACTCGGACGGGTGGCGTATCGGGTTCGCGGTCCGTTACATTACTCCTGACCTTCGGCTAAGCACTCCCCATTACGCGGCTGTGCTAGCACGGGGGCGAGATACCCTCGGCCATTACAAGCTGCTCGAGCAGGCCCCAACGGCAAACATCGAGAGCGGCGTCGCGAGTTACGTCGCGTATCGCGCATGGCACAACACGGTGCTTGCGCCTTTTGGCAGACGACGGCCGCAAGCAGAACACCCGGAGTGAAGGTCGCAGACGAGTCACGCTCTCGGCGCGCGGCGAATGATCGCCGAGACGCTCGTCGCGAACGCGTACCTTGCGAGACCGGTCACAGGTCGGGGCGCTCGACGAGGCGCGCGCGGGCGACCGTGAGGCCCTCGCCGCGCTCGTGGACGACGACGTCTTCGAGCTCGATCTCGAGGTCGGCGCTGTCGCTGGCCAGGCAGGACAGCCGAACGAGGAGGTCGACCACGGCCGGCAGATCGGCACCCTGAAGGTCGGTCAAGCCGACCCGCTCGAGGAGCTCGCCGGCCTCGACGTCCGATAGCGGCACCGGGGCGAGCGCGGTGCGGCCCGCGAACCCGACGTGGAGGAGCGGTCCGAACGTCGGATCGCAGCGGACGGCGACCTGGATACTCGACCCCGGGATGGGGCGCTCCGCGGTGGAGATGCCGTAGGCGCGCAGGACCGCGCTCGCCGGCCCCGTGGACAGCATCGCCGGGGGTGGCGCCGCGATGGCGGGCGCCCGCAGGCGCCGCTCGCGGACCGCGCGGTAGCGCACCATCGCGGCCAGGGCGCGGGCGCAGGCGGTCATGCTGGTGAACAGCGGATACCCGGCCTGGCTGAGCAGGCGCGTGGTCTCGGGGCTCGGCATCGTGTACGACCACATGACGATCGGCTTCGCGCTGGCCTTGGCGATGGCCGCCAGCTTGTCGAACTCCTTTTCGAACGAGGCGGTGAGCCGCGCCGAGACGATCATGATGACCGCGTCGACCGCGTCGGAGGCGGCGATGAGGCGGGCGAGCTCGCCGTAGCCCGACGTGAGGATCGCCTGCGCGGTGGCGTCGACCGGGTTCTGCGAGCTGCCGTAGGCGGGGATGATCTGGTCGAGCTGCGCGCGGGTCGGCGCGTCGAGGATCGGGAGGGTCAGCCCGGCGGAGACGCAGAGGTCGGCGAGCCAGCCGCCGCCGCCGCCCGAGGCGCTGCCGATGCCGACGCGGTTGCCGGCGGGCAGGCGCTCGCGGAGCAGCGAGAACGCACAGGCCAGGTCGACCATCTCGTCGAGATCGGCGGCCTCGATGATGCCGTGGCGGCGGAACATCGCCTGGTAGGCGGCGTGGTCGCCGGCCACCGCCCCGGTGTGCGACCGCGAGGCACGCGTGCCGGCCTCGCTCTGGCCGAGCTTGGCGACGATGATCGGCTTGCCGGCGGCGAGCGCCCGGGCCGCGACGCGCTCGAACGTGGCCGCGTGCTTGATACTCTCGACGACCAGCAGGAACACGTCGGTCGTGCCCTCGTCGAGCAGGTGGTCGACGATCTCGAAGGTCTCGAGGCACGCCTCGTTGCCGGTGGTGATGATGTAGCTGAACGGCAGCTCCTTGGGCCGGCCGCGGTCGAACAGGCCAAAGCCCATGCCGCCGCTCTGCGCGACGACGGCCACGTGGCCGCGGCTGCGCCACGGCGGTACGAGCGGCACCGAAAGGTTATCGACCGCAGGGCTGAACGTCGGGCACAGCGCCGCACGGGTGTTGGCATAGCCCTCGGCGTTGGGGCCGCACACGGTGAGGCCGTAGCGCGCGGCGATCGCGACGATGCGCGCCTGCAGCGCCTGGCCCGCGGGGCTGCCGGTCTCGGCGAACCCGGAGGCGAGGATCATCGCGGCCTTGACGCCGGCGGCGCCGCAGCGCTCGAGCTCGTCGGGGACGAACTCGGCCGGGATGATGAGGATCGCCAGATCGACCGGCTCGGGGATCGCGGCCACCGACGGGTAGGCTTTGAGGCCCTGGATCTCGGCGTGGCTGCGGCTCACCGGGTAGATGCGACCGGCGTAGGGATGGCCGAGCATCACCTTGAGCGTGCGGCCGCGGAAGATGTGCAGGTCGGGGGATGCACCGACGAGCGCGATGGTCCTGGGTGCCAGCAGCGCGGCGAGGTTGGCCGTCATCGCAGCCCCAGGCCGCGGGCGATGATGCCGCGCAGGATCTCGGTGGTGCCGCCCTGGATCGTGAGCTTGGGCGCCGCGAGCGTCGCGTAGTCGAGCAGCGTGTCGAAGGTCGACCGGTCGATCGTATCGCCATCGACGAACGCGGCGAGGTCGCGGGCCCGCGCCGGCAAGCTCTGCTGCCAGGTCGTGCCGACGTCCTTGACGATCGAGCCTTCGAGCGTCGGCTCCCTGCCGGCCTCGAGCATCCCGGCCACCGAGACCGACATCCGGCGCAGCGCGTGGAGCTGTGCGACCAGGCGGCCGACGCCCTCGAGGCTGCGCGCGTCGGAGCGCTGGCCGAGCACGCGAACCAGCTCGAACAACAGGAACGAGATCTCGAGGAACCGCTCGGGCCCGCTGCGCTCGTAGGCCAGCTCGCTGGTCGCCTGCCGCCACGCCAGGTCGATCTGGCCGAGCACGTGCTCGTCGGGGACGAACATGTCGTCGAACACCACCTCGTCGAACTCGCGGCGCCCGCTCATGTCGTGGATCGGGGTCACCGTGATGCCGGGGGCGCGCATGTCGACGAGGAACTGGGTGAGGCCATGGCGGCGGTCGGCCTCGGTTCGCGGCGAGGTGCGAAGCAGGCCGATCATGTAGTCGGCGCGGTGCGCGCCGGTGGTCCAGACCTTGGTGCCGGTCACGCGCCAGCCGCCCTCGCACTGGACCGCGCGGGCCTGGGCGGCGAACAGGTCGGATCCGGAGTTCGGCTCGCTCATGCCGATGCAGAAGCAGCACTCGCCGCGCGTGATGCGCGGCAGGATCTCGGCCTTGATCCGCTCGCTGCCGTAGCGGAGCAGCATCGGCCCGCTCTGCCGGTCGGCGGTGAAGTGCAGGCCCACCGGCGCGTTGGCGACCCGGAACTCCTCGGTGACGACGTAACGCTCGAGGAAGCTCCGCTCGCCGCCGCCGTAGCGCCGGGGCCAGGTCATGCCGATCCAGCCGCGCGCCCCGACCTTCCGGCTGAACTCGGGGTGATAGACCGCCGAGGTCACGCCGCGCCGCGGATCGAACGTACCGGCCGTGATCTCGTCGTGGAGGAAGTCGCGCACCTCACGGCGCAGCGCCTGGGCCGCCTCGGGCAAGCGCACCTGATCGAAGTGAATGGGCTCGGCCATCAGCATGACTCCCCTCCTTCCTCAGCGTGAAGCGATGATGGGCCACAGGCCATCGGCGCCCCAATGAACGGTGTTTGTACCCAGGCGAACGGCCCAGGCGCTCTCGGTCCCGAAGTCGTCGCGCCAGGCCCACAGGCGCTGGGTGAACAGGTGCAGGGGATGCTCGGTCGAGAACCCGATCGCGCCGTGCACCTGGTGCGCGATCGCCGCGCCGGCCGCCGCGGCCTCGCCGACCCGGATCTTGGCGCTGGCGACCTCGAGCAACACGCCGTCCGGGTCATCGGGCGCCGCGTCCAGGGCATCGGCGGCCGATCCGGACGCGGCGAGCGCGACGGCCGTCTCGCCGGCGAGCCGCGCCAGCGCGTGCTGGATCACCTGGAACTTGCCGATCGGCCGATCGAACGCCTCGCGCTCCCCGACGTACGCCACCGATCGCGCGAGGATGGCTTGCAGCGCGCCGGCCATCTGACAGGCGCGTGCCACGGCCCCCATCGCCTCGAACCTGCCCGCGAGGTCGGCCGCGGCCGGTGCCAGCGCCGCCGGGGCGACGCCGTCGACGATCACGGTGTCGCGCGGCTCGCCGGCGAGGTTGTCGCGTGGGTCGACGGTGCACGCGGCCCGGTCGACGAGCGCGACGAACGCTTCGCCGGCCCGGCGCCGGCCGAGCACCACCAGCCGGTCGGCGTCGCGCGCAAACGGCACGGCGGCGACTCGCCCTGCCAACCGCCCGTCCGCGGCGAGCCCGATGCCGTCGCCGGTCACCGCGACCGGCGACAGCCTGCCGTCGGGCACGGCCAACCCGGCGGCGGCGAGCAGCCAGCCGGCGAGCAGCGTCTCCGCGAGCGGCACGTCGAGCGCGACCCCGCCGGCGAGCGTCAGGATCGCGAAGCCATCGGCGATGCTCGCGCCGGACCCGCCTGCCGTTTCGGGGACCCAGGCCCGCGTGAGCCCATGGCTCTCGAGCGCCTGCCAGGCAGCGGACTGCCCGTCACCGCCCCTACCGCGCCGCGTCTGCGGATCCGCGACGTCGTCGAAGATCCGCCTGGTGACCTCGAGGAGCAGCGGATCGGAGCGAGTCATGGCCTCGCATCGTATCCAACGCGCCTCCGGATGTCGTTCGTCGATCGCACGTACAGCCGTCTACGACCAGCTGATCTCCGGTGCTCTCCGCTCACCGGTCGTGCCCGACGCGTTCGATGGTGCCTACCGCGTGCGCGCCGCGGCGGCGACGTCGCGCAGGATGCCGTCGAGCTCGTCGCGCGAGAGGTAGCGCCCCGCCGCGACCACCGCCGCGATCGCCCGCGTGTTGGCGATGTCGTCGAGCGGATTTTTATCGAGCAGGACGAGGTCGGCGAGCTTGTTCGGCTCCACGGTCCCCAGATCCGCGAGGCGGCCGAGAAAGCGGGCCGGGTTGATCGTCGCGGTCTGCAAGGCCGCCAGCGGCGTGAACCCCGCGTCGACGAAGCGGCCGAGCTCGTGGTGCAGGCTGGGGCCGGGGATCACGTCGACCCCGGCCGGCGTGTCGGTCCCGGCGAGGAAGAGCACGCCGCGGTCGTGGAGCCGGCGCACGAGCTCGAGCTCGTGGGTGACGAAGCGCTGCCGCACGGCGAGCGGATCGGTGTCGAGGTCCTTCATGATCGACGCGGTGAACCGCGGCCAGCTCTTCTCGCGCCACGACAGCGGGGCGTACGGCCCGTCGGGATCGTGGCTGACGTCGATCGCGTCGACCAGCCACTGCCCGCGCTCCCAGAACAGCGTGGGGCACTGCCAGGTCTGCTGCGCGAGCAGGATCTTGGTCAGCGCCGCTTCCTTGCCGGCATCGTAGGTGTCGAGGAACCGGCCCGGGCCCTTGGGGCCCGCGAGCAGGGTGTCCTCGGCGGTCGAGCTGCCCTCGAAGATGCCGATCAGGTGCTCGAAGCTCTTCTGGCCGGCGTTGGCGGCCTCGGCCCCGCGCACCCCATCGGGCACGTGGCCGACGAACACCAGGCCGCGCTTCTTGCACTCATCGGCGATGGCGAAGTACGCCTCGCGCGGGACGTACGATTGAATCTTGATGAAGTCGACGCCTCGCTCGGCGAGCATCTGGACGGCGCGGCGGCCGTCTTCCGGTGTCGTGATCGCGATCGACGACGGAAACTGGGTCTTGGGCCCGTCGAGCATGGGCCCCGCGACCACCATCCGGGGGCCGAGCAGCTCGTGCCGGGCGATCGCCGCGCGCGCCGCGAGGATCGGCTCGAGCTCGCTGCCCATGTCGCGCACGCCGGTGATCCCGTTGGCGAGCAGCAGCGGCAGCGTGACCTCCTTGCCGCCGGGCACCCACGTGCCGAAGAACGTATGGATGTGCATGTCCCAGAGGCCGGGGATGAGGAACTTCCCCGCCGCGTCGATGGTGCGCGTCCCCGCCGGGAGCGCCGCGCCGCCCGCGGAGCTCCGCACCTCGATGATCCGGTCGTTGCGGATCGCGACCGTGCGGTCGGGCGAGAGGCTCCCGTCGCGGGGGTCGATCACCGTGACGTGGGTGATGACCAGGGTCGGGTCGCCCGACGTCGAGGCCGCTGATCGTTGCGCCGCGCCGCAGCCCAGCGCCGCGAGGAACACCAGGCCAGAGGATCGTCGCATGAAGGCCCCACGAGCCGGGAGCCAATGAGCCGGGATCATGATGTCTTCTATCACCAAGCCGCGGCGGCAGCCCAACGCGGCTTCATCGATCTGGCCTGCCGCGCTGCGGCCTGCCCGGCGCTGGTGCGCACGTCCCGGCCAGCCCGTGACGTCGTGGTGAATTACCCGGCTTTGCGCGAGGCTCGGGCGATCATGCGCCGGACGCTCGTCTTGGCGATGAACCAGGCGCGGCGGTAGAACTGGCGCAGGTACGCGGCCTGGATCAGGACGACGAGCCCGATCGCGATCGCGCGCAGCGGCTCGGTGCGGCGATACAAGCGCTCGACGTCGAACGCGAGGCCGGGATCGGGGGTATGGATGTCCTTATAGAAGATGTCGAACGCGAGCGTGACGCCGAGCTCGTTGAAGATCAGCGCGACGCCGATGCCGTAGGCGATGGCGATCAGCTTGCGGGCGAGTGGGCGGAACGTGAGGAGCGCCGCGGCGGCCGAGAAGAACAGGAGGGCAAAGCCGGTCATGTAGGCCGCACGCAGGACGCCGCGCGGGACGACGTCGAGGCGAAACGCCAGGTAGACGGTGAGCCGGACGACCACGAGGGTGAGGACGAACGACGCCAGCGTGAGGAAGGCTAGATCGCGGTGGCGGCTCACGACGAGCTCGCGCCAGACGCGCCGGATCGATCCGCGCTGGACGTGCACCGGCGTGGCGGCCGCCGGCGCGGCGACGTCATCGGTCAGCAGCACCGCGATCGCGCGGTCGGCGTCGACCAGGCGCTTGCCGAGCGTGCGCAGGAGCGCGACCGCGACCTCGGGCCGGCGCTCGCGGAGGCGATCGAAGTCGGCGTCGTGGATCACGAGGACCTCGACGTCGCCCGTCGCCATCACCGTCGCGGAGCGCAGCTCGCCGGTGAGCGACGCCATCTCGCCGAACGCGCTGCCGGGCGACAGCGTCAAGAGCACGCGCCGCGCCCCCCCGCGCGGCTCGACGATCACCTCGGCCTCGCCCCGCGTGAGGAGGAAGACGTCGGCGCCGGCTTCGAGCTCGCACACGATCCGATCGCCCGCGCGGTAGCGCGCCACGCGGGCGCGCGCGACCAGCTCTTCCAGCGTGTCGTCATCGAGCGGCGCGAGGAACTCGACCTTGCGCAGCAGGTCCAGCCGCGCCGCGCTCACCGCGTGCCCCGCAGCCCGAGCCACGCGCGGCGCACCAGGGCGCCCCAGAAGGTCCGGAAATACGTGAGCTGGAGCAGCACGGCCGCCGCCATGCCGGCCGCGATCACGGAGAGCTCCTGCGCGTACTCGGGGTCGAGCCGCCAGAACAGCGCGAACTCGTCGAACACCAGGCCCGCGCCGAGGCCGAACACGAACGCCAGCGCGCGCAGCACCCGGCGGCCCAGCGGACGCAGCGCGGCCAGGCCCGCGGCGCCGAGCAAGATGAGGCCGTAGTTGAAGTGGTGGACGTGCATCGGGTTCGGATCGGTGCCCTGCACCAGCGCGAACAGCCGACTCTCGAGGTGGTACTTGAGGATCAGGTGCACCACGAGGCGCGCGCCGCCGAGCGAGATCAGGAACCCCACGAGCATCCAGAACGGCGGCTCCGCGCCTTTCTCGACGACGAGCCGGCGAAACAGCCCGCGCGTCCCGCTCCGCACGACGCGCGCGCCGCGCCGGTACTGTGCCGCCTGGCGTTCCTCGACCGCGGCGCGGAGCTCGCGCTCCGGCAGCCTGGCGGCGTGCAGCTCGAGGAGCTGGCGCAGGAAGTCGTCGCGGATCGCGACCTCGCTGGCGAGCTCGCGCGCGAGCGGCAGCGCGATGGCGGGGAACTCGCCCAGGACGGCGGAAAACCCGGCCCGATCGAGGATCGCGAGCGTGGCCGGGGTATGGGCCACGACGGCGAACGGCAACGCCGCCTCGGTGATCAGCGAGGACGTGCCAAACCTGTCGCCCGTGGCCATCCGGGCATGCAACGTCGCGCCGTGCTCGCGGACCTCGATGTCGACCTCGCCGCGCACGACGACCACCAGCCGGGCGCCGCTCGCCTCGTCGCCATGGCGCTGACCGGCGGCGAGGCTCACGAGCTCGAAGCGACGCGCGATCCGTCCGATCTCGTCGAGCCGAAGCTGCTCGAAGATCGCCAGGTTCGCGAGCACCAGTTCGAGCTCCAGCATCGGCGCCATCCTACCTCGTGTCGTCGCGCCCCCTGCTCCCTGTGCCCGGGCCGACTAACGCGCGCTTGCTCACCGGCGCGGACTCACCTCGCCCACCGTCGCAGTCTTCGCGCATGCTCGTCGGAAATTCCCCGCCGTCGTCGCAAACCTCGACGGACAACCGGCCTGTCGCACCGCGGCCGTTCAGAGGTGCGACTATTGCTCCTAAATACCTACATGCAGGCAAACCACCGATAATAGATCTGTCCAGGCGTCAACCTCGTGCTCTTTATCTAGAGCGAGACTTAATCTTGACCCTACTCGCCCAGACGTAACGTGGCGCCGTCCCAAATTTGCACCAGGACTACACATGGATATTAACAGGTTCAAGAGAGCAGCCTCTGGTACGACAGTTGTTGCCGTTTGCCTCGCGACCTCGTGGGTCGTGGCGCAAGCGGTCCCATCCTCGCCCATGGATGCGTTGTTACTGACGCAACGTGAGGTGACCGTGACTGCCCTTGAAACGGCAATCGCGCGAGGTGACGACGGCATCGGGCCGTTACCAGGCTTTTACCTACCCAACGATGCCGATATGCAGGCAGACGATCCGTTGGTCCGGGCGCTATGGCAGCGCCTGAACAATGGTCCGATCTCGCAGCAGAGCGTCGTTCACCTCCTCGATGAAGCCAGCAAGCAGCGCCAGCGCGAGCAAGGCTACACCAGCGCGGCGCGGCAGCTCTCCAGCGCCCGATCCGCGCCGACCCCGGCGACCACGCTGCAGTGGCAACAGCTCGGCCCGCAAAGCGCGCTGTCGGAGTGGAACGGTAGCGAATACCCCGGCCTCGACGGTGGCCGCGTGGCCACGATCCGCACCGATCCGACCAACCCGAAGACGGTCTACATCGGGGCGATCGGCGGCGGCATCTGGAAGACCCCCGACATCACGGTGACGACGCCGGTCTGGACGCCGCTCACCAACAGCCTGGGCACGATGTTCATCGGCTCGTTCGACATCGATCCCACCGACTCCAACGTGATCATCGCCGGCCTGGGCGACTTCTGGGAAGGCAACCCCGGCGGCGTGATGGTGAAGACGACCGACGGTGGAGCGACCTGGGGAGCGCCCCAGACGCTCAGCGTGACGCTCAATGGCACGCCGATCCACGCGGTCAACCTCCGCACCGTCAGGATCGATCCGAACAACCACAACAACATCCTGGCAGCCTCCGACGTGGGCTTGTTCCGGTCCACCGATGGCGGCGCGACGTTCCTGCCGATCGATCTGCCCAACACCACGCCCTACGGGACCGACCTCGAGGGCACCTTCAGCATCATCTACACGGGGACGACCGCCGGGCAGTCCACCTTCATGGTGAGCGGCAACTACGCGTGTCCTGGGACGTACCCGCCGTCGTTCAACCAGCCGACGACCGGGTTCTTCGTCGCGACGTGCCCTGGGCTTACGACCGGCAACCTGGGTGACATCTGGACCAGCACCGACAGCGGTGCGACCTGGACCTCGGCGCGCGTGGCGGGATTGCTGCCGACGCCGACCAACGGCGAGATGGGCCGGATCAACCTGACCGCGGTGCCGGGGACCCCGGCGGCCAGCGGTGCCGTGGTGTATGGCCTCGGCGGAAACCAGACCGGCGGGGCAACCGTGGCGGTGATCAAGAGCACCAACGGCGGCGCTGCATGGAGCTTCGTCGCCCAGGGCGCCAGCACGGCCCCCACCAACCCCACGCCCGGGGCCACCGGAGCGGACTGCTTGACGATGGATATCGGCCACGGACAGAGCCAGTACGACCTGGCGATCGCCGTCGACCCGGGCAACCCCAACAACGTCATGATCGGCGGCAACCTGTGCGGCGCGCGCTCGAACGACGGCGGCGCGACCTGGCAGATGGCCTCGGACTGGCTCGCGTTCGGCGGCGCCGAAGGCGACCTGCCGTACGTGCACGCCGACTGGCACAACGCCCTCGTGACCACGGTCAACGGTCAACCCGTCGCGCTCGCCAGCAGCGACGGCGGCATCTTCGCCTCGTTCGACCTGTTCGCCGCCGCCCGCGGCGCGGACGTGCAGTGGTTCAACGCCAACGTAGGCCTCGACACCCACCTCCCCTACTCCGTCGGATCCGGTGATCCGGTGTTCGGCACGGCGCAGTTCGTGCTGACCGGCTTGCAGGACAACGGCACGCGGTTCCGGGTCAGCCAGACGGAAGCGTACCTGTCGAACTTCCCGAAGGCCTGGAACCAGATCCAGGGCGGCGACGGCTTCGGTGCCGCCGTCGCGAGTGACTCCAAGGGAACCAACATCACGACCTGGGGCGTCGCCAACGGTGGGCGGCGGTTCTGCCGCCCGCAGGCCGGCATCGAGTGCTCGCGTGCCACCCGCGTCATCAACGGCGCCGAGGTCCGCGCGTGGTACCCGGCGAACCCGGCGCTGCCGCCGGGTGATGCCAACGGCGGCTTCGCGGTGCGCTACGCGCCGCTCTACGATGACGCCGGCAGCGTGATCACCAACTCGAACTTCAACCTGTGGAAGATCTCGACGGTGCCCGGCAACGTCGCCAACATCACGCGCCTGACCACCTCGCCGCCGCCTCCGGCGCAGGGCGGCTACGTCGGGTGCGGCTCGACGGCCGTGCGCAGCATCCGCGCGGCCGGCCCGCAGGCCTCGCCGTTCACCTACACGATCGGCGGCAAGCCGTCGCGCGTGTATGGCCTGCCGCTCAGCGGCGGCTGCTTCGCGGTCGTGACCGATTCGGGCGACCCGACCGGCGTCGTCACGGTCACCGCGGCGAACGCGATCCCGCAGTTCGGTACCCTGCAGGTCCAGAACACCGCCTCGATGGCGTTCCCGCGCGACCCGACCCACCTCGGCGGTACGGACATCACGAAGACCTACGTCGTGACGAGCGTTGGCGACTTCTTCGTCGACACCGCCGTGCCGGCTGCGAACCCGGCCGTGCCGATCTCGACGGCCGCCGGTCACGTGTTCAAGACCAACGACGGCGGCACGACGTGGACGCCGCTCCACGGCAACGGGACGGGCTTCGATCTCCCGAACGTGCGGGTCTACGTGATCCGGTTCGATCCCACCGATCCCACCGACCAGACGCTGTACGCGGGAACGGACCTCGGGTTCTTCCGTTCGACCGACCTCGGACAGACGTGGGTACGCTACGGCGACAACCTGCCCCAGGTGCGCGTCCAGGATATGTTCATCTCGCAGAACGGCTCGCTCATCCGCGCCGCCATGTACGGCCGAGGAATCTGGGAGCTCTACCCTCGATCCGACGGAGCCAGCGGCGCGGTCGGCAAGGGCGACTTCGACAAGAACGGGGTCATCGACTTCCGGGACCTCGCCAACCTCACCAACCGCCTGACGGTGACCGCCAATCCGGCCACGGAATTCCCTCTGTACGACTCGGAGATGAACCTCACCGAAACAGGTGCCAGTACCACATTGGATGATAACGACTTGACTGCACTCCTCGCCAAGTTCGGAGGTGCACCATGAACCGGCTCGTTCTGACTGCCCTCATCGCCTCTACCGTGGTTGCCTGTGGCGACAACGGCAATAACAACAACAATAACAATAATAACAGCAAGGTCGAGATCACCCTGTTCGTGGCCGCGCCGGACACCATCGACGCGGGCGGAATGACCCAGCTGGTGTTCGCCGTGGCCCCGCCAGGGACGTCCGCCAACATCAACGGGGTGGGCGACGTCACCGGACGGACCCAGGTCATGGTGATGCCCGCCGCGACCACCACCTACCAGCTGACGGCGACCGACGGAAAGACCTCCGCGAACGGCTCCGTCACCGTGACGGTCAAGCCGGTGGTGCCGCCCACGCCGCCTGTCCTCGGCCTGGCCTACACCAACCCGACGTCGGGTCGGGTGCGCCTGGTCCTCAACGCGACGAAATCGACACCGCAGGTCGTCCAGCTCGACATGGTCGCCAACGAGCGGCTCGAGGTTTCCTCGTTCTTCGGCGGCGGGCCCGGCTCGTTCGCCTCGGGCATGAACCTGCCGCTCGACACGACCAGGGTCGACGCCGACACGACGTTGTTCGCCACCGGCGACGCGCTGGTCACCGGCCCCGTGGCCACGCCGATCGCCCCCATCGGGATCGGCCGCATCGGCGCCGATCACGTCCTCTACACAGGTGTCTCGCGAAAGCGCGTCGCGGGCCCGGTCTTCACGCAGGAGACCGAGGTCAAGGCCGGCCAGGTGTTCTACTCGGTACGGCTGAAGCTGTTGGCGACCGCCACGGCCGGCACCGTGTTCGACGGCGCGCAGCCCGCGTCGCTGTTCCGCGCCGCGATCCGCGACCAGTATGGCGATGACTTCGTGAACCAGGGCGAGTTCGGCATCGGCAAGCTCGAAGTCAAGTAGGCTACGGGCAGCGCCCTGCGGCGCCTTTGCGGTGGACCTCCCGGGTCGCGACGACCCTGGACCCACCGCTTTTGTTTTGCGACGCACTCGCGTGCCTTGAGCGGTTGGTCGCGGAACTCGCGAACACGCGCTCACGACCCAGGTCTCGCCGCGCGTTGCCGCCCGCGCGCCTGCTGGTCTTGTGCTGTTGCGGAGCTCGCGGAGATCGCGGACACGCGCGCTTGCGGACGCGGGTCTGGGCTCGTCGCTCGTCTGTTGACCACCGTATCGTGATGACCGGCAGTGCCATCCCCACGACTGGCCGACGCCCGATCCACCCGGTGCACGGACGGATTGGGTCCCTACGATCTCAGTTGGTTACCGGGTCGCAGGGCGGTTTTCGCCAATTCTTCGCCACCTCGGCGGGGTTCGCCGGGGGAGGCGAAGAATTTGGCGCGGCGCTGGGCACACGCGCGCGGTCCAGGACCCGCACCGCATCGCGCGCCACGTGCGGCGCGAGGTGGGAGTAGATCATGGTGGTCACGATCGACGCGTGGCCGAGCAGCTCTTGGATGACCTTGAGCGGCACACCGCGCATCGCCAGGTGCGAGGCGAACGAATGGCGCAGGACGTGCCACCCGATCGCTCGCAGCCCGGCGCGCTTGAGCTCCCGCTTGAGCGGCCATCCCAGGAGCCCCGCCGTGAGGTAGTTCCCCGCGGCATCGCAGAACACGAGCGGTCCGCGCTCGTGCCGGTGCGCTCGCAACGCCTCGATCACGTCGTCGCCGAGCGGGATCTCGCGCGGCTTGCCCGACTTGGGAAGCCCGAGATGTCCCATGACGAAGTTCTGTCGCACGTTGATCCGCCCCGCGGACAGATCCACGTCGACCCAGCGCAGCCCGAGCAGCTCCCCCATGCGCATACCGGTGCGCAGCGCTACCAGGATCATGGTGCGCCACTCCCCCTCCGCTGCCGCGACCAAGCGATCGGCTTCATCGAAGTCCAGGAAGTCAAACTCCGCCGGCGGGACCTTGATCCAGGTAACAATAGCCGGATTCGCGCCATCAGCCAGCGTGGCCATGGCTATCGAAATCCCAACAACCTGATGGTCGTGCTCTATCACGCCTCCTGGAGGTAGCCCGAGGAGGCATCACCCAAATGCGCGAAGAGGGGAACTTCTTGGCGCGGCGCCAGGTCTGAAAGTGCCGCGTCAGCGTTTGATACAACCGGCCCGTGCTGCTCTGACCGCAAGGAGCCTGAACCGGCGGCGAACCGGCTGACGCTGCTCTGCCTGATGCGGGTGGGGTGGGCGGGCCGCCGACGATGGTGGTCGGGATCAGCCTGGTCGCCCTGGCGCTGCGCCGCAAGCGCCGGTGATCGGGGCCCCTCGGGGGCACCCAGTCGAAAGAGACACCGTCCCCATCAAGTCAGCGTAATTGTTGCTTGTGCGCGCTCTGGAACGAGACAAAAGAGACACCGTCCCCGGCGGTCTAGGGCAGCGCGCCCTGGGCCACCCAGTCGTAGAGCACCTGGAAGTCCTTCGGGTTCATGTCGAAGTAGGTGGGCGCGTTGGTCCAGTCGGCCATGTTGGTGCTGATCGTCGTCGATGGCATCCGGCGGTCGCCGTAATCCGAGTCGTAGCGCGCCTTCGAGTCGCTGCCGTACCAGCCCAGGCCGAGCGCCGAGGTCCCAAGCGCCTCGTCGGGACGCGTCCGCAGCAAGAGCTCCGACAACGCGGGTGCACCCGGCTCGACCAGGAACTCGGCGGCCGTGATATCGCGAATGCAGCGTGCGCGCCGCACAGGGTCATCGGGATACATGGCCTTGCAGTCTTCGGTCTTCTCGGCGATGGCGAAGTTGTCGTTGACAATGTGATCCTGCGTGTCCAGCCGGTAGCGCGAGGCGTCGAATGGCCCGGCGGGGTTGTGGCAGCGCGTGGTGCAGGCCGCGCTCAGGATCGGCGCGACGTCGCACGCGTAGGACACACGGGCATGGGTCTCGGGAGCGCCGACACCGGGAGGAACGGTTCCCGCGGTACCATCCGGCAACAGGACAGCCGCGCCGGCGTAGCGCTGATCTTCGACGCCGGCGACGACCATGACGGGATCGGTGGGCGGCTTCGGTAGCGTCACCAGCACGGTGCCGTCGATGGCGGACACGAAGGCGCCCTGGATGAGTGAGCCGCGGGCGCCATCGGTCATGAGGCCGTTCTGGCGACCATCGTCGGCAGGGACGAGGCCGGAAGCTACACCGCCGAGCGTTGCCGGCAGCAGGAGGCGGCGGCTCCTGCGGTCGATCGCCGCCGCGAAGGCGTCGAGTTCGTGGAGCTGTCCCCCGACGAGCGTGTAGAGCCAGAGGTCGGTGCGAATCGGGGTGATCCCGTCGTGGGTCGTGATGCGAAGGATGGAACTCCCCGCGGTACCGCTTCCAGATTGATTGCCGAGATACTCCAGACTGACGTCGAGCGCCGCCTCGCGCAGTTGCTGGATCGCGCCGGGGTCGCCGCAGGCATTGGCGTCGACAATCGCGACATCCATTGCATCATCTTTGCCGCAGCCGGCAACCGCGATAGGGAAAAATAGGAGAGACGCAGGCCAGACTGGAAGGCGCCTCAGAGCATGTCGCAGCATCCGGATCTCCTCGATGACAAGACAGAAGGCGACCATATATATATATTCATAGAGCGTGGTGCATCGATCGCGCCCTTAACGAGAAGATATGCTCACTCGGCGCCCGATTCCGTGACACGGCTTCACCGAACTCACCGAGGGCCCCCCAGCACAGATCGAGGCTGTGCGAGAGATCCGGAGAGAGATCCGTACCCAGGTTAGTTTCGTTGTGGCGTCCGCCTGATTGGCGTCCGGTTCCGGGCGGACATGTCTGCACTCCGGACAGACCGTGGCTCGCGCGGGCTTGGAATTAACCCCGGTGGGATCTTCCCCCGGTGGGATCTTCCCTGGTGGGATCTTCCCCCGATGATCCCGACTCCCTCGTGGCCCCAGGATCGTCCGGGTTTCAGCGCATAGCTCTCGTTCGATCCCGCCGGTCGGGTCGCCCCCGAGCACGCCATCGATCGGCAGGAACACCAGGCTATTCGCGGTCCGGGCGAGCAAGCGGCTCGGGGGCTTGGTCTCGGGGCGCGATCACGACGTGGGAAGCGATCCGGCGAGCCCTCGGGTCTGTTGCCCGGGATCGCCGCCGGCTGGGCCGCGAAACGGGTCGGGAATCGGGTAAGACTCTCGGCGTGGCTCTCGCCGCCACGTCGAGGTACCCATGCTCCCAGCTTCCACGCTCCGCCGGATCACCGGCCTCGCTATCTTGCTGCTCCCTGCGCTGGCCCCGGCGGCTCCGCCCGAGAAGGGGCAAACCTTCCAGGCGCCCGGCGCGACGGGCGCGACGCTTTATGTCGAGGTCCTGGGCAACGCCGCCGGCACACCTCTGCTCGTGGTCAACGGCGGCCCGGGCTTCGACCACACCTACGAGCACGCCGCCGTGCCGGGGGCGACCTCGGCGTGGGAGACGCTGGCCAAGGGGCGCCGCGTGGTGTTCTACGATCAGCGCGGCAACGGCCGCTCGGGCGCGCTCAAGGCCGGTCAGACATGCACGCTAGCCGATCAGATCGACGACCTGGAGGCCGTGCGCGCGCACCTCGGCGCCGACAAGATCGATCTGCTGGGCCACTCGTGGGGCGGCTTCCTGGTCATGGCCTACGCCGCGCGCCACCCCGAGCATATCCGTCACCTCATCACCGTCGACTCGGCGGCGCCCAAGTGGGGCGACACGGTGTTCCTGTTCAAGGACATCTTTCCCGAGGGCCAGGAGCGCGCCGATAGCTTTGCGTTCGCCGATGCGCTCGGTGACAAGGCCGCCAGCGACGCCGGGATTCGCGAGTACCTGCGCTGGCTGTTCTACTCGCCCGAGAAGCGCGATGCGTTCATCGCCCAGATCAGCCCCGGAGTCTTCACCAAGTCCGTCAACGAAGCCGTCGAGCACGATGTCCAGCGCTTCGATCTCAACCCCGAGCTCGCCAAGTTCAAGTTCCCGGCGCTGGTGATCACCGGCCGATACGATATCAACGTCGCGCCCTCGGTCGCGTACAAGATGCACAAGGCCATTGCCGGCTCGCAGTTCGTGGTGTTCGAGAAGAGCGGCCACCTGCCGTTCTATGAGGAGCCGGACGCCTTCGTTCACACGATGGAGACGTTCCTGGGCCCCAGCCGGTGAGCGGGGCCGAGGTCGCGCGGACCACGTGGTCGCGGGTGCCTACGGCCACGGCATTATTTGCGAGATCGCACCCCACCGTTGGTCGCCGCGTCATTGCTTCGCGGCGAACACTTGCCGTAGCCTGGCCGCATGAGCGTGCTGCTGGATCTGGTCTCCGCCCTCTCCTCGGGCGCCGTCGAGGTCATCGACCTGACCGCGCCGTTGTCCGCACAGACGCCGATCCTGAACCTCCCGGAGCCGCTGGGCCAGACCGCGCGGTTCGGCCTCCAGGAGATCAGCCGCTACAACGAAGCCGGCCCGGCCTGGTACTGGAACAACTTCACGACCGGCGAGCACACCGGCACGCACCTCGATGCGCCGATCCACTGGATCACCGGCAAGAACGGCGCGGACGTCTCCCAGCTGCCCGCGCGGCGCTTGATCGCCCCGGCGGTGGTCCTCGACTTCGCCGCTCGCAGCGCCGCGAACCCCAACTTCCTGCTCGAGAAGCAGCACGTCCTCGCCTGGCAGGACGAGCACGGCCCCCTGCCGAAGGACGGCTGGCTCCTGTACCGCACGGGGTGGGACGCCCACTCGCGCGACGAGGCGGCGTTCTTGAACGGCGGCAACACCCCCGGGATCTCCACCGACTGTGCGCAGTGGCTCGCCGAGACGGCCCCCGTGCAGGGCGTCGGCGTCGAGACGGTCGGCACCGATGCCGGTGCGGCCCACTCGTTTTCGCCCGCCTTCCCGTGTCACTCGTTCCTGCTCGGTCACGACAAGTACGGGCTGACCCAGCTGCAGAACCTGGCCCTGCTGCCGCCGGTCGGCGCGGTGTTGTTCGTCGGACCGTTGCCGATCGTCGGCGGATCCGGCAGCCCGTGCCGCGCGCTCGCGCTCGTTGAACGGCGATGAACGTCGCCGAGGCGGTCGGCCGCGGCCTCGTCGCGCACGGCATCAGCCACGTGTTCGGCGTCGTCGGCAGCGGTAACTTCCATGTCACCAACGCGATGATCGCCGCGGGTGCCCGGTTCGTCGCCGCCGCGCACGAGGGCGGCGCCGCCAGCATGGCCGACGGCTACGCCCGGGTCTCCGGCCGGCTGACCGCGCTCTCGGTGCATCAGGGGCCCGGCGTCACCAACGCGCTCACCGGGATCGTCGAGGCGGCCAAGAGCCGCACCCCCATGGTGGTGCTCGCCCCCGAGGCGACCAATGCCCGGTCGAACTTCTACATCGACCTCGCCGGCATGGCCGCCTCGATCGGCGCGGGCTTTCACCGCGTGGCGCCCGATCGCGTGGCGGCGGACATCGCCGAGGTATGCCGGAGCGCCGTCGCCGGCGCCGGGCAGACCGTGGTGCTCGCCCTCCCGCTCGACGTGCAGTCGGCACCCGCCATCGATGCCGGACACCTCGCGGTGGTCGCGGACCGGATCGCGGTGCCCCCGGTTCCCGAGATCGGCCGCCTGGTCGACGCGCTCGCCGCCGCCCGTCGCCCGGTGTTCATCGCCGGCCGGGGCGCGACCCGCGACGCCGCCGGGGCGCGCGCGCAGCTCACCGCGCTCGCCGATCGCACGGGCGCCCTGCTCGCCGTGTCGGCCGCCGCCAAGGGCTTGTTCGCCGGTGATCCCTGGTACCTCGACGTGTCGGGCGGGTTCGCCACGCCGCTCGCGGCCGAGCTCATCTCCGAGGCCGACCTCATCGTCGCCTGGGGCAGCACCCTCAACATGTGGACCACGCGCCACGGCCGGCTGATCGCCCCGGGGACCACCGTGGTCCAGGTCGACCTGAACCCCGCCGCGCTCGGCGCCAACCCCCGCGTCACCCTCGCGATCTGCGGTGAGCTCACCGGCGTCGCGCGCGCCTGCGGTGAGGCGCTCGCGCGGCGCGGCGCACCAGGGCCGGGATGGCGCACGCCCGAGCTCGGCGCCCGCATCGCCGCCGAGGGTCGCTGGCGCGACGTCCCGTACGCCGACGAGACCGGCGCCGGCCGCGTCGATCCGCGCACGCTCAGCATCGCGCTCGATGACCTGTTGCCGGCGCAGCGCACCGTGGTGATCGACTCGGGCAACTTCATGGGTTACCCGTCGATGTTCCTGACCGTCCCGGACACCACCGGCTTCTGCTTCACCCAGGCGTACCAGTCGATCGGCCTGGGCCTGCCGAGCGCGCTCGGCGCCGCGATCGCCCGCCCCGACCGCCTGACCGTGGCCGCGCTCGGCGACGGTGGCTTCCTCATGTCGGTCGCCGAGCTGACCACCGCCGCGCGCCTCGGCCTGCCGCTCCTGATCGTCGTCTACAACGACGCCGCCTACGGCGCCGAGGTCCACCACTTCGGCCCCCACGGCCACCCGCTCGACACCGTGACCTTCCCGGACACCGATCTCGCCGCCATCGCCCGCGGCTTCGGCTGCACCGGCATGACCGTCCGCACTCCGGACGATCTCACCGCCGCCCGGGGCTGGCTCGCCGGCCCGCGCGATCGCCCGCTCGTCATCGATGCCAAGGTAGCTTCGTCGCACGCGTCGTGGTGGCTCGAAGAAGCGTTCCGCGGCCACTGACGCTCATGGCGGGTCATGGAGCCGTCACGGCGCGTCCGGATCTGCCATCGCTCTTATAGATTGTGTGTTCCAGATCTTCGCCATTGCGGGCGTTGTACCCAGATCGAATACCGAGGCCCACAGTACCGACATTAGCCTTGTGACCCGGATTGGATGATCTCCGAATTTGTACTCGTGGTCACGCGGCATGTTACAGCATTAAGGAAAAACAACACTTGAACTGTCGATCTGCACGGCCTAGCGTGCCGGCCGAAGGACTATCCTTCGGAGGTGCCCATGCGGATTTCAAGCCACAAGGCCATTCTGGTTGCAGCTGTGTTTTTCCTCGACTCCGGACTTGGCTCCGGGTTCGGCTCCAGAACCACCGTCGCCGACCCGTCGGGGAAGCCAGGTGGGGGCAAGGTCTCGCTCTCGAGCGCTCGACGATTCCGGACATCCAGGACGCCATGGATCACGGCAGGTTCACCTCGGCCGAGCTGACGGCTTTCTACCTGGAGCGAATCGCCCAGGTCGATCCCCAGGTGCATGCCGTGATCACGACGAGCCCGACGGCGTTGATCGAGGCCGTGTTCAGCGATATCCGGCGTCAGACCAACCAGTTGCACGGGCCGATGGATGGCATCCCGGTCCTGCTCAAAGACAACGTCGATACCGAGGTCATGCCCGCCACGGCCGGCTCGCAGGCGCTGCTGCAGGCGCAACACCGCGACGCCTTCCTGGTCGGCCGGCTGCGCGCGGCCGGTGCGGTCGTGCTGGGTAAGACGAACCTTTCGGAGTGGGCCAATTTCCGCTCTTTCCTGTCGTCGAGCGGGTGGAGCGGTGTCGGAGGCTTGACCAACAATCCCTACGTGCTTGATCGCAACCCCTGCGGATCGAGCAGCGGCTCGGGTGCGGGGATCTCGGCGAACCTGGCGGTGGTCGCGATCGGCACGGAGACCGACGGCTCCGTCGTCTGCCCGTCGGGTGCCAATGGAATCGTCGGCATCAAGCCGACCCTTGGCCTGATCAGCCGCAGCGGCGTCGTACCGATCTCGGCCGAGCAGGACACGGCCGGTGCGATGGCGCGCCACGTGACCGACGCGGCGATCCTGCTCTCCGTCGTGGCGGCCGTCGACCCGGACGATCCGGCCACCCTGGCGAGCGCCGGCCACATCGCCCCCGACTACACGGCGTTCCTCGACAAGCACGCGCTACGCGGCAAGCGGATCGGCGTCTGGCGGGATGTCACCGGCGGCAGCAGCCCCGAGACCGACGCGGTGTTCGATCAGTTCATCCAGACCCTGCAGCGCGTGGGCGCCACCCCGGTCGAGGTCAGCCTGCCGTTCCAGGACATCGTCGGAAATAACGAGTTCCCGGCGCTGCTCAACGAGTTCAAGCACGACATCAATGCCTATCTCACCAAGACTCCCGGCCAGCACCCGGCCGATCTCGCGGGCCTCATCGACTTCAACAACCAGCACGCCGCGACCGAGCTGCCGTTCTTCGACCAGAACATCTTCGACCTCTCGCAGGCGCTCACCGGCTCGCTCGCCGATCCGGACTACCAGGCCCAGCGCGCCGCGGCCACCGACGCCGCCCGCCGCAGCATCGACGAGACGATGGCCAGCCTCCACCTGGACGCGATCGCGGCGCCGACCAACAGCCCCGCCTGGGTGACCACGCTGGGCCAAGGCGACGCGTTCCTGTTCGGCTCGTCGGGTCCGGCCGCCGTCGGCGGGTACCCCAACATCTCGGTCCCGATGGGCTTCGTCGGCGAGCTGCCGGTCGGCGTCTCGCTGTTCGCCGGGCGCTTCGACGAGCCGAAGCTCATCTCGCTGGCCTTTGCGTTCGAGCAAGCCACCCACGTGCGCCGGCCGCCGCAGTTCCTGCCGACGCTTCCTCCGGCCGCCAGCAAGCCGACGTCGCCCCGGCCCGCGGCCTCGCTCACCAGGGTCCCCGCCCACCTGTTCTAGCCACCGGGCCAGCCGGCCCCGCGCCGCGGCCATCGCCGATCATCGACGGCGAGCGCCGCGCGCCGCGCGTCAGGTCGCCGTGACCGCGCGGACGGCCGCCCGCATCGCCTCGGGATCGGAGGCGGCGAACCGGCGGCCGTGGCCGGGCAGCACGTGCGTGAAGCGAACGTCGGCGAGCTTCGCGATCGACTTGAGCTGCTCGGGCCACGAGTACCAGCACACCTCGGGGCCGGCCTCGAGGCCGGTCTGGTCGGCGGTGGCCCACAGGTGATCGCCGGTGAACAAGATGTCGCGGTGGAGCAGCGCGATCGACCCGCGCGTGTGGCCGGGCACGTGGATCAGGCGCAGATCGTCGGCCAGATCGGTATCGCCGTCGATGATCCGCTCGCAGCCGAGCGTCGAGGTACGGACGTCGGCGCGGTGGATCACGCGCTCGCACCCGAACCGCTCGCGGAACTTCGCGTGATCGGCGATGTCGTCCCGGTGGGTGAGCACCAGGATGCGGACGCCGCCGAGCTCGGCGATCCGGTCGACGAGGACCTTGGCGAACCGCGGCGAATCGACGAGGACGTTGCCGGCCGGCCGGCGGATCAGGTAGCTCGACGCGCCGTACGACGCGTCGCTGGCATAGCCGCAGAAGAGCACGTTGCCGACGACCGGCTCCGGAAAGGCGCGGGCCGCGGCGCGCGCGTCGTGCTTGGTGCGCGTGCCGATCGAGCTCGTCGGGCAGGTCACCAGCGCCATCAGCGCGCGATGCTCCTCACCACGCGCCGGCTGCCGCGCGACGAACGACTGCCCCCTGCGCTCGCTGCGCGCGAACACGTCCGGCGCGATCTGGCGGCACAGATCGCAATCGATACACGAGCGATCGACGAAGAACTCCCCACCCACGTTGTCTTCGATGGCCTCGGCCTTACGTGCCATATCCCCAGTATGGACACAACTTGCGGTCCATGCTCGGTCAGACGTAGCACCGTTCGCGGCAGCGACGTCGTGAGGCGCTCCGGGCGTCGGCTCGCCGGTTGCGCCTCCCTCCAGGACCCTGAGAACCGCGGCTCGTCTTACAGCTGCTTACACCGGCTCGGCCACCACCAATGCATGCGATCCCATACGTGTTTCCCTCATCCTCGTCGTCCAGGAGCGTTGCATTGAACGTCGCCCGCTCTCGAACACACCACGTCGATCAATCACGACGTACCAACGTCAGCGTCAAATAGTCATCGAAATCGACGAAGGTGTCGACCGGTCCGCCCACTTCGGGGAATGGATCATCTCCCGCGATGAACGATCGCCCGGAGCGCGTGCCGGGCACAGGTCACGGCATGGATCCGGAGAAGATCACCCCCGCCACGTGATCCGAGATCAGCGGCGCGAGCGCCACGGTTTCCTGGTGCCTGCCCTGAGCACGGCCCAGCCAGTACAGCGTCGCGCCGGCCGCGACCAGCACCGTGCCACCAACGAACCCGGCGATCGCGATCGCATTGGCGCGATTCCCCGCATCGACCTTCGCCGGATCGTAGGGAAAGCCCGGCCGCGACAGCTCGCTGGACAGCGAATGCGCGTGCAGCCCGAACCCCACGCCGAGGCCCAGCCCCACCACCCCGACGGCACCCGCCGCCATGCCGGACAGCCGCAGGTTACGCCCCGGCGCTTGCTCGGCCCGCTCCTTTGCGTCCGCCGCGTCCGCCGCGTGCTGCTGCTCGGCCACGCGGGCCGCCTCGCGTTCCTGGGCGCGTTGCGCCTCGTTCGCTTCGTTCGCCTTGCGCACCTCATCGGCCTTGCGCGCCTCGTCCGCCTTGCGGGCCGCGTCCGCCTTGCGCGCCTCATCGGCCTTGCGCGCTTCGTCCACCTTGCGCGCCTCGTCGGCGACGATGTCGCGCGCCGTCTGGGCTTGCGCGCCGTTCGGGTCCTCCTCGAGGTACTTCGCATACAGCGCGAGCGCCTTGTCGAGGCGCCCCGCGAGCCGGTGCGCCTGCGCCATGTTGAACAGCAGCACCGGGTGCGGCACCAGCTGGTACGCCTTCGAGTAAAAGACGATCGCGGTGTCGTAGTCGCCGCTGTTCTGCGCCGCGAGGCCGGCATCGACGTACTGCTTGGCCACCTTGGCCTTGGCTGGGTCGACGGCGGGCGCCGGCTCGGCATACCCACGAACCGGGGCGACCGCCGTCATGATCGAACCGAGCAGCACCAAACGTAGGACCACGCGCATGATTCTCCTCAATCCCCAAACGGGTTCACGCTCTGATCGCGATTCCTGGGCGGATGGGCCGCGGCCGGCCGTACCAGCTTGAGGTGCTCGCTCACCGCGTGGTCGGCGTGGACCACCACGGTCTTGTCCGCGTAGCCCGCCATGCGAATCACCAGCGTCACGTCCCCATCGCGCCGCGGCAGCGTGCCGTGAAAGGGCGTCTTGCCGAGCACCGTGCCGGCGCGCAGGACCTGGGCGCCGGCGGGGACGCTATCGACGGATACGTCGACGGTGGCCGGCGTCGGTTCGTGCCCCGTAGCCGGCTCGGCACGCGGACGCGGCGGCGGGGTGGTCGGTGCTGGCCCGGGCTGGGGCCTCGCCAGCTCGATGTGGGACGGACGCGGCGGCGCAGGCTCAGCCTTCGGAGGCGGCGCAGGCTCGGCTTTCGGAGGCGGCGCAGGCTCGGCTTTCGGAGGCGGCGCAGGCTCGGTCGAAGGAGCCGGGGCAGCCTGAGGAACGGGCGCCGGTGATCGCGCCGGAGCCGCGGGTTCGCCGCCGGGCGGCACCTCGGTCGCGGGGACCGGCGCGGGCTCGGCAGCCATGGCGGCACCGCCCGTGGGCGCAGGCTCCCGCGATGCGGCCGGTGCGGCCGGTGTGGCGTGCGCGATCGACGCGTACGACGTCACCTTCGTCGCCCCGCTGTCACTGCCCCGCAAGGCCACGGCCGTGACCACGATGGCCACTGTCATCGTCGCTGCTGCCACCGCCGCGATCCGGATCACCCGGCGCCGGCGCCGGGCCGCGAAGCTCGAGATCGGTCCGCTCGTGCTCGCGGCCCCGGACAGCGTCGTGACGGACGGCGAGGTGATCATCGGCTGCGACCCGCTCGTGGCCCCAATCGCCGTGGGCGGCCGTTCGGCGCCGATCGCATCGATCGCGCGGATCAGCGCCTCGGCGTTCGGCAAGCGCTGCGATGGCGACTTCGCGAGCAGGCACCGGATCAGCTCCTCGACCGCGTGCGGAACCGCGATGGACAGCGACGCCAGCGCCGGTACGGCCACGTGGATGTGGGCCGCGAGGACGTCCCCCGTCCCTTCGCCGACGAACGGTGGGCGGCCGCTGCACAGCTCGAACATGATGCAGCCGAGCGCGTACAGATCCGCACGGTGATCCACCGAGACCCCACGACACTGCTCGGGCGCCATGTAGGTCGGGGTTCCCATGACGGCGCCGGTCTTCGTCACGTTCACCGTCGATGACGATTCCCCCGCGAGCTTGGCGATGCCGAAGTCGAGGAGCTTGATCCGCTCGCCCCCCGGCACCTCCGGATCGAGGACCATGAAGATGTTGTCGGGCTTGAGATCGCGATGGACGATGCCCTTGGCGTGCGCCGCGGCCAGCGCACCGGCGATCTGCCGTGCGACCGTCAAGACGGCTTGCCAGGGAAGCCGCGCCCGCGCCGACCGCCGCGACAGTGTCTCGCCTTCGAGGTGCTCCATGACGATGAAGGCCGCGCCCTCGGGGGTCCACCCGAAGTCATAGATCTCGATGATCCCCGGGTGACGGATCGCGGTGGCCGCGCGCGCTTCGTTGAAGAAGCGCATCACGATATCCTGCTTCTGCGACAGCTCCGGCAGGAGGACCTTGATCGCCGCGGGCCGGCCGAGCAACGAATGCTCCCCCGCGTACACGGCGCCCATGCCGCCCCGACCGATCAGGCCAGTGACGCGGTACTGGCCGATCGTGGCCCCTTTCATCTGAAAGGGATACTACCGCAGTAACCCCTCGCAACCCAACGGATGATGGTGACCTGCGTAGCGAGGGAGCGAGAGATCGACCAGCTCACCGGCACCTCACCCAGCCGACCACGCCGATCGACACACGCCTCGCGTCATGACCCCGTGCGCGCCTGCATCAGCGCCGCGATCGCGCCGTATGCCTCGGACCAGGCCACGTTGAGCTCTGGCGTCCACGCGGAGCCGGCGACCTCCGCGAGGGTGGCGAGCAACGAGGCCCCGACCCAGCCGTACATCTCGGGTTTCACGCCGTAGCCGACGTGCTTGGCCCCGAGCGCGCCGAGCGTATCCTGAAGCCACGGGGCGTCCTCGAGGTGATCGAGCACGGCGACCAGGGCGCCGGTCAGCATCTCGGCCTGTTTCGCTCGACGATCCGCTGGAAACATGGCCAGCGTCTCGGGGTAGCGCTCGAACAGGATCTCGTAGAACCGCGTGACGAACGTGGGGTTGGCGGTGGCGACGACGTCGAAACTTGCGCGTAACAGACCGACATTGAGAGCCATGGAGACCTCCACGATCACGATCGCTCATGCCGGGCCGATCCGGCGAGACCGTCGCGCTCAAGCTGGGTTGATCACCACGATCTTCTCGCTCCGCCACCTTGACCAAATTTCCGTTATAACGGATCCAGAGCCACATGAAGCCATCGCTCGCGGCATCACCGGCTCGCTCCTTGGCTCGACGTGTCCGACGAGAAGGAGCTCGCGGCCCGCATCTTCCTGAGGCCGTTCGCGACCGGCGGCCCGCTCGTCCAGCAGCTCGGCATCGGCGGCGCCGCCACCTACGGCAGCAAGACCGGCACCCTCGCCTCCCCCGACGTCGCGCTGTTCAAGACCCAGGGCCAGACCACCTTCTTCAGCTACCAGGCCGGCACCACGGCCACGGACACCGTGTTCGCCGCCGGCCCGCACTGGCGCGCCACCGCGCAGGGCCACTACTACGCAGGTCCGCTCCACGGTGAGCAGCCTCTCTCCTTGACTCTTGATCCTTGAACCATTGATGTTCTCGCTCACTCTCGAAGTTCAGATGGGCAAGCAAACTTGTCTTCGCTCCCGACGATGGCAGAGTGCGCTTCAAGTTTCTCTGCGCCGGAATCCAGACCGCCGCCGGCGCTCATGAGATGAGTGGAGAACAGGCGGTCACAGTGAGAGCCTCAGGAGGGATCGAACATGGCCACCGTCACCAACTACGGTCTGTTTCACGCGTCCTACGATATCGGCTCGGGCTTGGCCGGGGCCGTCCACTGCCACGCCTCGCTCGCCGTCGACACGGTGCACCGGACGGTGACCGGCATCTGCCGTATCACGCAGGCCGTTCACCCACCTCTCTCCATTACCTCCCACCTACATGGCACGTTCAACGTCATGACCGTCATGCCGCACAACGTCCACATCGGGGTGACGCTGACCGGCTTCCCGCAGGTCCACCTCCCACCAGGTGTGATGCATATGGCCAATGTCCACCTCTTCATGGTGCTCGGCCATGACTGGAAGTCCGGAACGGGCGACTGCAGTTACTTCCATGATCATGCGTGGCACAAGCTCACCAACGTGCCCGTCAAGCTGGTGGCCGGTGGTCCCCACGTACCCGGGGTCGCGCAGCCGCTGTACGGCAAGGCGCTACAGGAGGCGGCCGCATCCGGCGACCTCGCGCAGATGAAGCTGCTCGAAGCCCAGGCGGAGCGCGAGGTCGGCCAGAACCCGAGCCTGCAGCCCGGGCTCGACGCGCTGCGCGCCGAGATCACCAAGCTCGCCGGGCATTAGTCGGGCGGTAGCGCATCCATGATCCGGCGGCCGGTGTCCGGTGGGCGCCGGCCGCGGGATCGATGACATAACTTCATTCACGCGAGGTCGTATGGACCGGGACAACCGCTTACGAAGCGAATCCGATTTTCGTGATTTCATACCGGTCCACGTCGTGTGGGAGATCACGCTGGCGTGTGATCTGAAGTGTATCCATTGCGGATCGCGCGCGGGCGCGCGCCGCGAGCGCGAGCTCTCGACGGCGGAGTGCTTCGACGTCATCGACCGCCTGGCTCGGATGGGCACCCGAGAGATCACGCTGATCGGAGGAGAAGCGTACCTACGCGCTGACTGGACGGCGCTGGTCCGCCGGATTCGCGATCACGGGATCTTATGTTATATTCAAACCGGCGGCCGCAACCTCACCAGCCGCCGACTCGCCGAGGCGCGCGAGGCCGGGCTGTGCGGCGTGGGCGTCTCCGTCGACGGGCTGCGTGACCTGCACGACGAACTGCGCGGCGTGCCCGGCTCGTTCGATCGCGCGCTCGACAGCCTTCGCCGCGCGCACGCCATGGGATTTGCGACCAGCGTCAATACCCAGATCGGCGCGCGCACCATGCGGGACCTGCCCGAGCTCATGCACACGCTCATCGACGCGGGCGCCACCCGCTGGCAGGTCCAGTTGACGGTGGCCATGGGCAACGCCGTGGAGCATGCCGAGGAGCTGCTCCAGCCCTATCAGCTCCTCGAGTTGATGCCGATCCTCGCCGAGCTCTACGTCGAGGGCCTGGGGCGCAACATGCTCATGACGGTGGGCAACAACATCGGCTATTTCGGCCCGTTCGAGCACCTGTGGCGCGGCTTCGGAGACGAGCGGATCCACTTCGGTGGCTGCAGCGCGGGCCAGACCACGATGGGCCTCGAGGCCGACGGCGCCGTCAAGGGCTGCCCTTCGCTGGCGACCCAGGGCTACACCGGCGGCAACGTACGCGATCGACCGCTCGAGGAGATCTGGGACACCGCGCCCGAGATCCACTTCGCGCGGCTGCGCTCCGAGAAGGATCTGTGGGGGTTCTGCGCGACCTGCTATTATGCCGACGTCTGTCGCGCCGGCTGCACCTGGACCGCCGACTCCCTCTTCGGGCGAGGTGGCAACAACCCCTATTGTCACTACCGGGCGCGCCAGCTGGAGTCGCGTGGCCTCCGGGAGCGCGTGCTCAAGAAGAGCCCTGCGCCGCCGCTGCCGTTCGCCATCGGCGAGTTCGAGCTGGTGCTGGAGCCCATTCCGGGCCGCGCGGTCTCGGACCCGCCGCCGGAGGTGACGTATCAGCCTGCCGAGCGGCTGGTGCCTGTGAATCGCCTGGTGAGAGGCCGGCCAAGCCCGCCACGCGGTGAGGGCCGGGTTGCCCCGCAGCTGGCGCTCTGCCGAGGCTGCCATGAGTACATCTACCCTCACGAAACTGTTTGCCCGCACTGCGGAGCGCAGATCGCCGAGGCGGAGCTGCACTACCAGGAAGCTGCTCGCCGCCGAGCCCAGGTCATGACCGATCTCCGCGTGTTGCTCGACGAGATTCAGGCCGCACGCCCGCCGGGGTGATGCAGGCCCCTAGTTCGCCGGCGGGGCGCTACAGGCGAGCGCGGGCATCGCCGCGATCCACGCGTGGAGGAGCTCGGCGCCACGGCCGTGGGTCAGCGATCGGCCCAGGAGCGGCATCATCGCCCCGACCTCCGTGGTGTCGGTGCGAAAGTACAAGATCGAGCTATCCGGATCGCCGGGGACGATATCGAACGTCAGGCCGCCGTTGCCAGCACCCGCGCTGCCCGGACGCTTGCACACGCCGAGGTGAAACGCGTCGGTGCTGTCGTGGTTCAAGAACAGCTGCGAGGTCATGCCCTGCACGCCGTGCGGGTTGTGACAATGCGCGCAGTTGATATCGAGATAGCTGCGGGCCGCCGCCTCGATCTCGGGCGATGACAGCGCACCGACGCCGCCCGCCTCGATCGGCCGGAAGTCGTAGGCCGCGGGGATCGTGGCCGCCGCCGGTGCGCCGGTCAACATGCCGAGTTCGGTGAGCCGATCGATCTGGTTGCGCACACCCACCTTGCCACCGTAGTCGTAGCTGCGATTCAGGTGGCGCGCCTTGACCCCGATGAGGACGAGATCGATCGGCGCGTCCGGGGCGTCTTGCTCGGCATGGCAGTTCTGGCACTCGTTGCGTTGCGGGACCAGGTAATTCGCGGTCTGCGCCGCACCGGTGGCATCGAGGAACGAGATCGCGCGAACCTCCCCGGCCGGCGACAGCACCGCGTCGTGCTGGTCGGCGTCCCAGATGTACGGCAGCGGATGCCAGCCATCAGTGTGGCGGACGAGCAGGCGCGTCTCGATCAGCGTGAGGTGCTCGCTCGGCGCCCGGAAGTCCGCCGGGTAGTAGAAGGTCTTGACGAGGGCCGCGCCGACCGGAAGGTCGAACGGCTGTTCCGGATCGAAGCTCGCGGTCGCGCCCGCTGGAATGTAGATCGCGCGTTGCTTGAGCGCGTAGTCCGAGAACAAGGCCGTGTTCACGTCGTACGGCACGACCCGATCGTTCCACGCAAACCCGGTCGCGGGATCCCAGGTGAACAGGTTGTACGCCGACAACCGCTCCGGGGGCGTCGCCTCGAGATCCACGTTGACCGGGCCGGAGGGGCCGGGCGCCACGGTGCTGCCGTCGGCGCCCCCGCCGCCGCCTCCACAGGCAGACGGCAGCACGCAAGCAACGACGAGCAGCAGTACAACCTGTGACTTCGCCATCGCGGCACCTATGGCAGGACGACGTCGGCGACCGGACCACCGGCGAGCGCGGTGCAGTCGAACGGCGCGAACGGCGCCGCCGGGCGGAAGAACGGGACCAGCGACGTCGCCGACTGGAGCGCGAGCGCCATGCTCGCGAACGTGCCGCCGGTGTTGCCGCCGATGCACATGTGGTTGACGTTGGTGTTCTTCGCGGCGTCGGTCGAGTCGAACCCCGGCTCGCCGATCGCGTCGTAGAGGATGTTGTCGACCGGCTGCCCGTTGTAGGCGAGCAGCAACAACGCGCCGATGTGGAGCGGATCGAACGCGTCAGGCATGGTGCCGGAGCCGGCGTGCTTGTTGTTGGCGACGACGATGTTCTCGGCGCGGAAGTTCATGATCGTGCCGGGCGCGGCGCCCGGAAGCAACCCGAGATCGGCATACGTGCCGCTGAGCATGGCCGTCGGCAAGGTCCACTTCGTCACGTCCGGCTCGAGCGCGAGCCCGCTGATCAGCGCGATGTCGCCGGTGTTGTTGCCCTCGTACGTATTGCCGGTGATCTCGACGCGGCGCGACGCCATCGCGAACGTGCCGGTGCCGGACGGGATGCCGGCGACCGTGCCCCCGGACGCGAAGTTCACGTGGTTGTTGTTGCGAATGAAGTTGTCGCGCAGTCGCACATCGCGGCCGACGATCGGATTGCCCGGCAGATCGAACACGACGATGCCACCGGTGTTGTCTTCCGCGGTATTACCGTAGACGTCGGCATATTCGGTATTCTCGATCTCGAGCCCCGCGACGTTGCCGGTCACCGTGTTGTTGCGGACGATCACGTGCTGGCACTGGCCGACGTAGAGCCCGGCGTCCGAGGCGTTCTCGGCGCGGCTGCTCTCGACCAGCACGTTCTGCGACTTCACCGGATAGATGCCGTAGGCGCCGTTGCTCGAGCTCGACGGCATGGTCCACGTCGCTCGGATCGCCCGGAACACGACGCCCTTGCTCGCCTCGACCCGGATCCCGTCCTTGGACGCGTCCCGCACGGTGAGGTCCTGGATGAGGAAGTCGTCACCGATCGCATCGACGCCGTTGCCCTGTGTGGTCGTGGCCCCGAAGTCGAGCGTCGTCTGATCGATCCCCTGGCCGATCAGGTGCGCGCCGGTCGTCCGCAGCGTGAGCTGATCGGTCATCGCGAACGTGCCGAGGCCGAGCACGATCGTCGTGCCGGCGTCGATCGAGTTGGCCACGGTGAGGAGGCCCGCCGTGTCGCCGCCGTGGACCTCCACGCAGTGGGTCGTGGTGACCGCGGTGCAATCCGTGGTGGGGAAGTTGGACGGTGCGACATTGTCGCCACATCCGGTGATGAATCCTGCGCCAAGTACGAATATCGTGAGTCGACCGACCGGCATGGAAAACCCTCTGGTGGGCCACACGGATCGGCTCAGACGAGCCGGTCCGTGAGCGCTCCCTGGCGTGTAGCACACGGATGCACGAATGAAATGAGATGAGATGCAACGAACTCCCGGAGCCCCAGGTAGGACCGCACGCCGGAACTCCCGGCCGTCCTGGTCGACCGGCCTGGGTACGTAGTACTACGCGTCCCCCGCACAGCGGAACCCGACGAGCACGTAGCGCGCGGTCCTGGTGCGCTTGTCCCAGAACGCGCCGCGGCCGATCCCGGCGAACTGCTCCCACGCCGAGCCCTTGATCACCGCCTGGTCGCCGTCACCCGGCGTCGCGGTCCATTGAAACACGTTGCCCGCCATGTCGAGCACGCCGTAGGGGCTTGCGCCGGTCGTGTAGGTGCCAACCGGCGTGGTATCGCCGGGCCCCTGGAGCGCGCTGTTGAGCTTGTCGGGCTCGTACACGTTGCCCCACGGATACGACATGCCGCCCTCGCCACGCGCGGCCTTCTCGAACTCCTCCGCCGTCGGCAGCCGCCGCGTCACGCCGCGCAGCCCGCCGCGCCACGCACAGTACCGGCCGGCGTCGCTCCACGACACCAGGACGACGGGGTGGTCCTCGCGGCCGTTCGGCGGCCGGCCGTCGCCCCACACGAACCGCGCGGTGGCGATCGCGAAGTCCTGCGAAAATCCCTGCGCCCGCCACCCGGCCTTGTCGATCGAAGGCACGGCGACGGGTTCGGACGCAGCGAACTCGGCGAACTGCGCCTGGGTCACCGGCATCAGATCGATGCGGAACCCCGGCAGCGTCGCGACGTGGCGATCGGCCTCCCGATCGAACCACCCCTGGGCCCGCGCGTCATCCTGACCGGACGTGCGGAAGTGGTCGTCGTAGGCGGCGGCGCGCTCCTCGGGCGTCGAGCCCGCGACGTAGCGGCCCGCCGGGATCACGATCATGCGGTCGTCGGCCGCGAGCGAGAGCTGCGCGCGCGCGACGCGCGCGGTGGTGGCTTGCTGCGCCGCCGTCGGCGCTGCCGAGCATGCGGCCAGGACGATCACGAGGTGCCTCACGGCGTGGCCTCGCGCGCTTGTTCGATCGCTCGGGTCATGATGCGTGCCAGCTCGGGAAGGTACTCCGGATTGCCATGCAACGCCGTGGCATCGAGCGGGGTGGCGGTCACCGCGGGGGTCAAGCGCACGATCGGTCCGACGCGATCTTCGAGGATCCGCGCGACCGGCGGTGCGTCGCGGAGGTCGATATGAATGATCGACGAAAACACCACCTTGCCCTCGGCGCCGCGCAGCACCGAGGTCGCGAACACGAAGCGCCCGTCGCGCGACCACACCGGGCCGCTCTCGTCGGTGAGCGGCAGATCGACCAGCGGCGTGATCGCGCCGGTGGCGCGCACCAGCAGCCAGAGCTCGGAGTCGGGCTTGCCGTCGTGGAGCTGCGGGCGCGCGAACACCAGCCGCGAGCCATCGGGGGACAGCGCGGGGGACGAATCCGCCGGGCCGCTGGTCAGCGCGCGGATCGTCCCATCGGGGGCGCGCTCCTCGAGGTGGGTCTCGATGGTGTGGTGCGCCTCGTCGGGCACGACCCTGGCGTAGATGATCGTCCCGTCGGCCGTGACCGCCGGGGTGACGGCATGCCCCGCGCCGTGGGTGAGCCGCGTCAGCTCGCCGGGCTGACCAGCGTGCATCGCGAGCCGCCACAGCTCGAAGCTGCCACCCTCGCGCGTCGACGCGAACACGACCGCGCTGCCGCCGGGCGCCCACACCGGGTACGCGTCGATCGCCGGGCCATCGGTGAGCCGGCGCGGCGGCATCGCGATGCCACGCGGGACGATCCACAAGCTCGTCTGGTCGAGCGTGCGGCCCCGGCTCGACGCAAACACGATCCACGCGCCGTCCGGAGACACCGCCGGGTGGGTATCGCGCACCATCGTGGCCGCCGGCGCCACGACCTCGAATTGCCGGTCGCCGTGCTCGTCGATCGCCACCAGGCGCGCCCCCTCGGGCCCTCGCTCGGACGCGACGATCGCGATCCGATCCCGCGGCGGCGGATGCGCCACCGGCCGCGCGCCGCAGGCGACGAGCGCGATCCAGGCCCAAGGCCAGCACCTGTCCCGGAGCATCGAGCGCGGCGGCACCGCGCGACAGTCTACTGCTTGGGCGCGGCAGGCGCAGGCGTGTCGGCCTTGGGCGCCTCGGCCGGCGCGGCGGCCGGCGCGGCCGGATCCGGCTTGGGAGCCGGGGCCGCGTGCTTCTTCGTCAGGTTCGACATGTTCATGTCCTTCGTGACGTCCTTCCGCTCGGGCGAGACCCCGAAGTACACCCCGATCGCGAAGACCGTGATGACCACGGCACCGCCCAGGCTGATCAGCCACGCCTGCGAGTTCGACATCGAGCCACGGCGCTCATACGTGGCGAACGAGGCTTCCTTGTCGGGCGTCCAGGACGTGACGAGCGGGCGATTCGAGAACACCGCGCCGACGGCCATCAGGATGCCCATGCCGAACAACGTCAAGATCGAGACCGTCAGGATGATGAAGACGAGGATCGCGGCGACAAAATCCATGCTGGTCGTTGCTGTGCTCATGATGGGGATCCTCCCAGTGCTCGATCTCTAAGGGGAATCGGGTCGCGTTGCAATTGTCGGATAGTTTTGCTGTCTCGTGCGTTGGAAACGAGACCCATCCCTCGACAGGGCTTGATCGGCGGTATGACACCACCCATCGCGATGCGTTCCGGATTTGTGCACGACCTGGCAAGCCTGGCAGCCTGCTCAATGATTCTCATCGGTTGCGGGACGAGAACCGAGGCAGACACAGGCGCAAGGCTGACCACACCCGCGGTCGATCGGGTACCCGATCGGCACGAGGTTCCCGCGCCCCCAGCCGTGCCCGCCGCACCTGCCCCCGAGACCTGCCTGGGGGTCACCGACAAGGGCATCTGGCCGGATCTCGACGACAAGGTCCAGCTCTCGCTGCCCGCCGGCGTCACCGCCGACCAGGTCAGCGCGTGGCTCGACGACAAGCACCACGTGCTCGTGCTGTCGATCGACGGCGCCCCGCGCAAGGTGTACCCGCTCGGCGGACCCGCCAGGCTCGCGGTCGGAGAGCGCACGCTGGAGCTCCGGCCCGGTGATCGCGCCGAGCTGGCCAGGCTCGTGGTCGCCGACCGCCTCACCACCGGCACGTCCCCGAGCGATCGCGACGACGACGGGATCCCCGATCCGCTCGACCTCTTGATCGGCGCCAAGAAGACCGTCGTCAACGCCGATGCCTACACGCCCCAGGCCGAGGAGTACATCTCGCTTCCGTACCCCATGGGCGACGTGCCGCGCACGATCGGCGTGTGCACCGACGTGATCATCCGCGCGGTCCGCAACGCCGGGATCGACATCCAGAAGGAGCTCCACGAGGACATCCGGCGCGCCCCCGCGGCGTACCCGATGGTGAAGGGCGCCGGCGATCCGAGCATCGATCAGCGCCGGGTCGGCACCCTCCTGCCCTACTTCAAGCGCCACTGGGAGCTCCACACCGCCAAGCTCGACGATCCCGGCGACCCGCTGCGGCCCGGCGACATCATCCTCATGGACACGTTTCCGAGCCGCCCCGGCCCCGACCATATCGGCATCCTGTCGGATCGGCTCGACGACCAGGGCCTGCCGCTGGTGATCAACAACTGGACCGACGGCACCGTGACGGCGGAGATGGATCTGCTCACCTTCGTGCCCGTCCTGTACCGGTTTCGCCTCCCGTCGTAGCCCCTGAGGTAATGTTGCGCACATGACGGCTCGCCGCCTGCTCTCCTTCCTGAGCGTTACCTTGTTCGCTTCGGGGACCGTCGTGGTCGCCCAGCCGCAGCCCGCGCCCAAGAAGGCGCCGGCCAAGGGTGGTGCCAAGGACACCAAGAAGACGCCGGCCGCGCCTGCCAAGGACCCGGGCACGCCGGCCAAGGCCGGGAGCGCCGCGGGTTCGGCGGCGGGCGGAGGGGAAGGCTCGGCGGTCCAGATGACCGAAGATCCACCGCCGTCGGACGTCAACGGGGTCGACGAGAACCCGAATGCCCCGAGGTCGGCGATCGACAACGACTCCCCCGGCGTCACCACCGCGGCGCCGCCGAAGAGAACCGGCTATCCGATCGAGGTGGCCGCGCGGCCGATCACGCTGCCGCAGAACCTGTCGGAGGTCGCGCTCGCGCCGCACATGGTGGTCTCGCCGTACGCCAACGCGACGGCGCTGCGGGCGCGCTACGGCATCACGTCCAAGATCCAGCTCGGCCTGACCTACATGCTCGGCGGCATCTTCGATGATCCGTCGACCGTGGAGTCCAAGCGGGCGTTCCACCCGGGCAAGGCCGTCGGGCTCGACGTCACCGTGATGCTGCAAGACTGGATCGGCGTGCAGGTCGGCATCCCGGTGTACATCAGCCCGCTCGCCCTCTCGCTCACCCTCGGCGCGCCGATCAAGTTCACGTTCGGCGACAAGTTCGCGATCGGCGGGCTCGACGACTTCTTGAACATCCGGCTCAAGACGTTCGCGCCGACCTTCTACCAGGAGCTCCAGAACGCGACCAACGCCGCCAACAGCATGATCAACACGATCTCCTCGGCGGGCGAGCTCCGCGTCTCGCTCTACGGCGTGTACCAGTACCAGCCCAACTTCGCGATCATCGGCCGGTTCGGTGTGCAGGCGGAGGACTTCGCGACCGGCAAATCCGACGGCTGCGCCGGCGAGTGCCTCACCACCTTCATCTACGCCGGCTTCAGCTACAGCCCGCGCAGGTACCTCGACCTCGGCCTGTCGATCGGCTTCGACGACCTCGCCCACGGCGGATCGTTCGCGCCGGCCGGCTTCCTCGCGTTCCGCATCTGAGCGAACAGCGACCGGCGGTCTCCCCGGTGAGCGCCGCGCGCCGCCGAATCGCGACTCGATCTGCTCGATCGACGCTTGGCCCAGCAGGGCGGCGAATGGCGTCCCTCACGGAACCCGAAAATCTTGGCGAACGGTGATGCCGGCGGCGGCGTACAGCACGACGAGCTCCTTCCGTGGGTTGCGTTTCCGATCGATCGGTACGAGATCACCGTCGAGATCGCAGAACCACAAGTCCGTGGATCCAGCTGCCTTCAGGTCTCCGGCCTTGACCAAGACCGCCGCGAGGATCGCTTCGTCGAATGGCTTCAAGGTCGCCACTTGCGTGCGCAGGGCGATCGCGCGGTCAAGCATCCGGTCGTCGAGCGCGAACACGTCCACGCCTGTGAGCGCTCGGATGGCGTCGATGCGGGCGTCGAGCGCGGCCATGCCCGACGCCACACTCGCGATATAGGCGTTGAGGAACACGGTGGCCTCCGAGGCCGTCGCGGCGCTGACCTTGTCTTCAGCGACCGCCCAGCGCCGAAACTCTCTGAGCTCCTTACTCGCGGTCGGCTGGCACTTCTGTCGGATCGCGTTGCCTCCCTCTCGAAGAGAGACGGCGGGGACGTGAAGCACGAGGTCGCCCCGTGCGGCTCGATGCGCAAGAGCCTGGGCTTCGGGCGTAGCTCGATGCGCTGGCGCGCAAAGCTCAAAGACCCAGTTCGTCTCGACGAAAACGTGCTTCATCCAAGGCTGCCCGACGAGACGCGCCCGTCGGCAACTTCAGGCACGAGGTACCGCAGCACAGGGACGCGTGCCGCATCGTTCTTGGGAAGGGCCGAGGGCCACGCGATCGCGAGCCGATCCAACCACTCGCGCACCGCATCCTGCAAGATGTGCTCGTCCGTGGGCACCTGTTCAACGTCCAGCAGGTCTGCCGTCGAGAACTCCCCCACGAACTGTACCGTGGCATCCGTGTAGTCAGTGTACGTGTCTCGGTAGATGCGCGTTCGCTCGGGGGTCACAAGGAGCGCGATCGAACATCGCCGATCCAGCATGTACCGGCGCATCTGGGCCTCGGCGTCTGCGAGGTTGGCGATCGTCCGCTTGACCTCGGCTACGAGACGGACCTCCGGGACGTCGTGCGACAAGACGATGACATTGGCTTCGAACGCCACGGTGTCAGCATAGCACGAGCTCACATGGACGGGTCATCGTGTCCACCTGCCATCAGAATGACTGCTAACGACGCACGGCGAGCTACAGCATCACGGCGAGCTTGCAGGTGATGCTGCGGGCAGCAAGTTCGCGCCGAGCTCCTTCAGCTTCGCGAGCGCCTTCCGGCGGAGCGTCTCCTTGCCAGCCGTGCCGAGCTTCGTGTCGCGCGCCGCGCACGCGAGAACGTCTCGGTACGCCGCCACGGCATGATCGTGATGGTCGGCGCGCGCATACGTCTCGGCGACGTGGTCGTGCGCGCGCATCGAGCCAGGCCGCAGTGCGACGCCGAGGCGGAACACCAGGTGGCGTTCGCGACGTCGCCGCGCGAGCAACTGGTACGCGATTCCCTCGAAGCGTGCCTCCGCCCACGCCTGCTCGTCCGGCACCTTCGCGAGCGCGGCACGCCCGCAAGTAACTTGAATCAGGGCCAAAACTCTGGCCGCTCTAGGGCTCCCACTTCCAAAGCAGATGCGCTCGACGACGCTCCAATGACGGAATCCCGTGCACTTAGGATAGTTGATAGCGCATCGAGCGCAGTGGAGTGCAGCGGAACGCAGCGAGATGCAGCGGAACCGCTGCAGGACGTAGCGGATCCCGTCGCTGCGGAGCTCGAGGCCGCGCTGGCGCTGCGCCGGACCGGGGCCGACCCGAAGGCCCTGAGGCGCGCGCTACGCCGGATCGAGGAGCTGCTCGACGAGTAGACGGCCTGGCCCAGGCTCGCGCGGCGGCGCTGGCGGTGACCTGGGCGGCAGCTCGGGGGCTCGAGGTGCCAGGCACCTGGACCGAGTACGCCGCTCGGTGCTCGCTGGCGATGTCGCCCAGGAGCTCGGGCGGCTCGCCGAGACGGCTCGGAGGCGACGCGGCGACCTCGATCGCCCGGCGCGGTGTAGCGGTTCGCTGGTGCTACAGCGTGAGATAGCAGCTCGATCCGCTGGCTGCGACCGGGTCGGCGATTAGGCCATCCATCGGCCAACGAGCAGCGCTGGACCCGCCTTGCGCGCCACGTCTCGGAACGTCTCGACGATCGCCTCTGGAAACGACCGCGCAGCAACGAAGCGATCCAGCGCGCGGCGGAGAAACTCGTCCTCCACGCCCGCCTGCGACAGCACGTAGATGTCGTCGGGCACGAGTTCACCGTAGTGCACGTTCATGTCCGCCGTGGGCGTCTGGCCGAGCCCCAATCGCGACGGCGTATCCGGCAAACCCTGGCGGCGTTCGTAAGCCGGCGTGAGTTTGTCGATCCGCGTTGCGCGGACGCGATACAGGTTGATGTCGAGGCCTACACTCGCGACGGTCAGGCGGTTCTGCACGGTGGTCATCGCGACGACCGAGAGCGCCGGCAGGGGCACCCCGTTGCGCTGATACTCCTCGTACATCCGCTCGTTCGCCGCACGCAAGATCGCCGGCAGTCGGGACGGCGAGAACTGCTGCGAGAACGGCTGCTCGTGCCTTCGTACGCTGAGGTCGAGGTCGTCTGCCCTGTCTCCGCAGTTGCTGACGATGCGATATATGACCGCGTCCTCGAGCTCTCGGAGCTCTCGGGACGACCTCGTCCGCAGAGTACCTGCTACGACGTACGCCAGAATCTGGTCCGAAGCGTAGTAGCTCTGCGTGCGGTACGCTGGTGACTGGAGATTCAGGACGTAGGGCTCAAGTCGCGGTATCGTATCGTGAGAAGCGATCACAGTCGGCATGCGGCCGTCATTCTATCGCGGCGCTCTGACCGCGCCATCACGCTGCGCAGCGATCATCGCTGCGACGCTCCTCCGTTGCGGTCCGACTGCACCTGGCCGCCCGCACCAGGCTGGCAGCGCTGGCGTCACCAGTCCGGCTCGGAGCTCGCGGCTCGGGGCTCGCCCGCGACGTCGCCCAGGAGCTGCAGGAGCTCGGGGTGCTCGCGGTGGGCGGCGGCAACCTCGACCGCTGGCACTGGCGCGACCGTGGGCGTCTTGCTCGAGGTCCTGGCGCTCGACCGCGGCGCTTGTGCTGGACGTCGCCCAGGAGCTGCAGGAGCTCGGGGGGCTCGCGGTAAGCGGCGGCGATGGCGAGGCCGCGTTCAAAAGCGGTTGCGGCCGGCGCTCGGCGGCCGTGCTCGACCGCGGGGCTCGCCGAGCACCGGCGGGACCGTGGCGCGGCCGGGCGTGTGGCCGACCTCGACCCGGCCGGTGCTCGAGGTCCGCGCAGCGCTCGTGCTGGACGTCGCTCAGGAGCTGCAGGAGCTCGGGGTGCTCGCCGAGGGCTGGCGAGCCGGCGAACCACGTGCTCGAGGCGGACCGCGGCGCGGTGAGCTCGAACCGGACCAGCTCGGCGGCGGTGGGCTGCTCGCCGATCGCGGCGGCGCTGGCGACCAGCTCGAGGCGCTCGACCGCGGGGCTCGCCGAGCACCGGCGGGACCGTGGGGCGGGCGTGGCGCTCGCGTGCGCCGTGGCGCTCGCGTGCGCCGTGCTCGAGGTCCGCGCTGGCCGCATGCGGGGCAACCCGGGAGCCGGATCTCCGGCCGGTCGCGGTACTCCACGCCGAACCGAGCGAGTACATCCGTCACCCGGAGCGCGGCGCGAACCGTGTCCGCATCGAGCCGGCGGA
>Ga0308175_100000017_pt1 | contig 150200 bp, 131 predicted proteins | sample PhyCR1_3_FD_203893 | JGI IMG/M metagenome (GOLD analysis project Ga0308175, IMG submission 203893) | Soil microbial communities from UC Gill Tract Community Farm, Albany, California, United States - DLSLS.C.R1 | ecosystem: Environmental > Terrestrial > Soil > Agricultural land | place: USA...
CGTGTTGCCCTCGAGATGACTCGAAGCCCACGACAGATCGATCAGCAGCCGGTCGAGGATCTGTCGCGCATAGGTCCCCATCGGACGTTCCGGTCCTGGGGGCCGTCCGAGCACACGGAGGCGATCGCGGACGACGCTCGGCAGATATGCGTCGACGTTGGGGCGATAGGATTCGAGGAACGCCGCGTCGTAGCCAACAGGCGTACGCTCGGCGAGCGGCTTCGCGAGCGAGTCCCGCAGCCTCGCCGCGGCGGGCGAAGGCTCGAACACGGCGCGCGCCGCAACCAGATGGTATCGACGCTGGTTTCGAGCGCCCGTCGCGCGGAGCTGCCCCTGCTCGACGAGAGCAGCGAGCCGGCGCTGGGCGCTCCGGCGTGGGGCCTTCGTGGCTCCCACGATCTGCTCGATGGAACCACCCTCGGGATGCTTGGCGACCGCTGCCAGCACGGCCGCGTCGAGGGTCGTATCTGAAGGCCTCGCCATTGCGCCAATACTGCCGCACCGTAACCTATTGCGCCAGAATGTTCGTCTTGTTCGTCAAATAGTTACGGATGTTATGGCGCAACGAGTCCGATGCGCCAAAACTCGCTCTGCGAGGTCCGCCGATGGCTGCACACGCTTCCGGGGCACGTCTGCCGAGGCACCGACGATCGAGGCGCTCGATCCGGCGGTCCGTGCGGCAATCGCCGTGCCGTCCGAGCCTCCGAAAGTCGACGATTGACATAGGACTTAGTCCCACCTTAGATAGGACTAAGTCCCACGCACTTTCGTGGGAGTTCGAGGTTCCCCATGAGCGATTTCAAGCCGGGCCGGTGCCGTGAATGTGGCGAAGGAATGGTCCGTCCCCTCGCGAAGGCGGGCAGGAAGGCGCCGTACCGGAACATGCCCGCGCTTGCCGTGCCCAGCACGCTCGCCATCCTGACCTGCGACAAGTGCGGGAACGAGTGGATCGATCCCAAGACGGCCGAGGCGCTCGACGAGGCGCTCCAGGGCGTGTACGCGGACGAGCTGCACAAGCGGCTCGAGGCTGCGCTGGTGACCATCCTCGCAAGCGCAGACGTCTCACAGCGGCGTCTCGAGCAGGTTCTTGGCCTCTCGGCTGGGTACCTGTCACGCGTCCGCGCGAAGCGGGGTGATGCAAGCGCGCAGCTCGTGAGCGCGCTCGCGTTGATCGCGGAGGATCCCGAGCGCCGCATCAGCGCGCTCGACCACGTCTGGCAGCCCGAGACGTAGACACGCTCACGGCGGCTTGACCACGCCTGCCGGCGTTCGCATCGGATGCTCGGGCGGATGGAACGAGATCACCGCGACCGAGGCGCTCCGCGAGCTGGGGCGCTTCGAGGAAGCGGTGAGACTCCTCGCCCAGGACATCGATCCCCGGATGAAGCGGGCTGCCACGTTCATCCGGGATCTAGCCACGAAGGGGGACCCGCAGCTGAAGGAGTTCCCGTCCACGTAAGCCCGCTCTCCGCCGCACCTCGCGGCAGCACCTCGCGCACGAGGTTCACCGTCGCGTGCCAGGGTGACGAGGGCCAGCGCGGATGATCGTGACGCGCGCGCGATGGTCCGCCGCGGCGATGCCGGTGGTCGCCGCCAGCTCACCGAGTTCGGCCTCGAGGGCGTAGAGATCGACCGCCATGTCGCCGGTGAGGTGGGTGCGCGCGCCGGGCACGAACGACGCGGCCTCGAGCTGCGCGAAGCAGTGCGGCGGTGCGGCGGCCCCCAACGTAGCCGCCTCTGAAGCCACGCTCCAAGGAGCGCGCGAAGAGCGCATAGTGGTGCTTGGTGCGCCGGCGGCCATCCGGCAGGCGTTTTGGACAACAGGTGGACAACACGCCCGGCCGAAACGAACAACGCGGAGTCAGGCTTGGGGCCTAACTCCGCGTATTCTTTCAGTAGCGGGGGTAGGATTTGAACCTACGACCTTCGGGTTATGAGCCCGACGAGCTACCAGGCTGCTCCACCCCGCATCAAGTTGTCACGCGAAGGTTTCTAGCCCTCTCGCTGCAGCTCGTCAAGCCCCGTAGGTCGTTTCGCAGCAGCTGTAGGAGATGTGGGCTAGTACGATTCTTGTAGGGGTGCAGCAAATCGCGGTGCAGGGGGGCGCAAGCCAAGGTGCTGTCATCGCCCGAGAATGCTTGGGGGAGGCGTGGATGGATGGACGGGTGAAGTTGCGCAGCCATGGAGTTTGCTATTTTTGCTGTAAAAATCGGCCTTTGGTCCGGGCTGTGGGGATCTCGACCTCGAGCGCACGGGGAGATGCCGGGTGCGCGGTGCGGAGGCAGCGGCGGGTGCACGGATCGCTGCGGGCGGTTGTCGCCGAAGTGGCGAGCAGTGCTGATAGTATCGGCACGAACGTGAACGGCCGCGAGCTCGTGACCAGGACTGATTACATGGCTGCCCGAGCACGTGAGGACCGGTGGGCTCGCGGCAGATGACGATCAGGAGGCACAGCAAGCGATGACGCCGTCGGTGCACAGGGAGCCGGCATGATGCCGCTCACACAGCACCCGCTGCTCGCGCAGTTGTTGCGCAGGGTCGGCGCCAGTGAATTTGAAGCTCCGACGCCCGACGCCTGGCGGGAGCTGCTCAAGCTGCTGAGCCAGCTGTATTACGAGTCGGATCACGATCGCGACACGCTGGAGCGATCAATCGAGAACTCGTCGCGCGACATGCAGCAGCTGTATCAGGATCTCAAGCAGCGGACCGAGAACGAGCGCGTCGAGCAAGAGGCGATCATGCGCGCGACGCTCGACTCGGCGATCGAAGGCATCATGATCGTCGACAACAAGCGCCAGGTGATCGCCGTGAACAAGCGATTCGCCGAGATGACGCGCCTTCCGGAATCGGAGCTGAGGCAACGCGATCAGCGCGCGCTGGCGGCCGTGGCGGTCAAGTCCGTCAAGACGTCCGGCTCCTCCGTGCTAGTGCGGATCAATGGGATGCAGTCGACCGATGGCACGCTGCGCGACGAGATCGAGCTACTCGATGGTTCCGTGATCGACTGGGTCAGCGCGCCAGTCCGGACGCCGGACGGCACGCAGGTCGCCCGCGTCAGTTTCTTTCGCGACATCACCGCCGAGCGGCATGCGCACCAGCAGCTCGAACAGGCGCGCGAAGCCGCGGAGGCGGCGAGCAAGGCCAAGAGCTTGTTCCTTGCGAACATCTCGCACGAGCTACGGACGCCGCTGACCGCGGTGATCGGGCTGGCAGATCTGCTGCTGCTCGAGCGCGATCCGCTGGTCGATCGGCAGCGCGAGTACCTCGAGGGCATCGCGTCGAGCGGCCGGCACCTGCTCGCGCTCGTGAACGACGTGCTCGACCTCGCGAAGATCGAAGCGGGCAAGCAGGAGCTCAACCTCCGGTCGGTCGCGGTTCACGAGGTGATCGAGGAAGGGCTGACCGCGATCTCCCCGCTGGCGAATGCGCGTGGCGTGGCGCTCGAGCCGGCGACGCGCAACGAGGTGCCGACCGTGCGGGCGGATCGCGTCCGGCTGCGCCAGATTCTCTACAACCTGATCTCGAACGCGGTGAAGTTCACCGACCGCGGCGGCGTGGTTCGCGTTCGCGCGCACCTCAACGGCGACCGGGTGGCGATCGCCGTGATCGATACCGGCGTCGGGATCGCGGCGGCGGATCTGTCGCGGCTGTATCGCTCGTTCGAACAGCTCACGCTTCCATCGGGAGACCGTCCCGGTGGCACAGGCTTGGGGCTCGCACTCACCAAACGACTCGTCGAGATGCACGGTGGCACGATCGACGTCGAGAGCGAGCTGGGGGTCGGTACAACCTTCACCGTCAGGATTCCGGTGGGCTGATGGCACGCATCCTTGTCGTCGAAGATGATCTGTGGAGCCGCAGGCTCGTGTTCGAGCTGCTCGTGCTACGTGGCCACGACGTGCTATGCGCGGCGGGGGTCAGCGATGGCCGGGCCCAGCTCGATTCGGTGCGGTTCGACGCCGTGTTGCTCGACATCAACATCCCGGGCGGCGGCGGCGAGCTGCTGCTCCAGGAGATTCGCGAGTACAACACGGTGATCCCGGTCATCGCGTTCACCGCGTCGGCGATGGCGGGCGACCGCGAACGCTTCCTGGCCGAAGGCTTTACAGGCCACCTGAGCAAGCCCATCGACGTGAAGTCGTTTGGTGAGACCGTCGAGAGCTACTTGCGTCCGCCGGCATGACACGTGCTCAATATTTCCGGACGTACGAAAAAATTGAACATGAGGCGCCACGCAATCACGGCGGATGATGGCGTAAGCGGCTGATACGCCGTCGAGCTCACGGAGAGCAGCGCCCGACACTGTGGATGTGAGGGTCGCGACAGGGACCACGCTCGTCCACTGGAGTGGACGCCAATGTGGGCGATGTCCACTGGAGTGGACACCTGCAGGCATGAGCGCGTACCCGATCCGCCTCAGGATCAGCTCTTAGAGGCTTGGCACGCATCCAGCACTGCTGAAGCTCGTCACGCGGGGATGGGGGATGGGCGGCGGCGAGGGGGTGTCAGGTGCTGGCTGGATTCACGGAGGTTGGCGGTTGAGGTCGAGGAGTGGCCGTGGAGTTGCGTGAGGCGCTGGGTTGGCGAGGCAGGGGATGGGCCGGGGAGGGTTGGTCGGGGTAGCAGGTATCGGGATGGGGTTGGTCGGGTCGGATGGGAAAGGGTTGGGGTTGGGGGTACTTGAGGACGGTGAGTGGGGCTAGCTAGGACGTTGGATGGTTGGAGGCGGGTGGACGGCGCTGAAAACGGGGTTGGTCAGGTCGCGTGAGCTGGGGGGCCAAGGGGCTGGGGGCAGCTCACGCGACCTGTTTTTTTTTGGTAATTCGGTGCGAAGCGTTACGGCGCTGACAGCAACCGAGCAAGTGCGCAACATGAGACCGCACATGGGCGGCACCAGCAGCGCCCGCGCGGATCGCCGTTGTGTCTATGATGTCCATCGCCGATGACGATCCTCGTCCTCGACTTCGATGGCACGATGACCGACGCTGAAGCGGAGGGTCGTCCGTTTCGCGACGGCTACCTCGAAGATCTCTGCACGCTGGTCGGCCGGCCGGCCGGTGACCCGGAGGTCCTCACCATCGCCGAGGAGGTCGAGGCCGAGCTCACACGCGCGCCGGCCTCGCATCCGTTTCTGTGGATGGGACGCGCGGTCGCTCCCGCCGTGGTCGATCCGTACCTCCGCATGGTGCCGATCGCCCACCGTATCCTCGATCGGTTCGGCGTGATCCCGAGCGCGGCCGATCGGGGCCGGCTGCTCGGCGGGGTGCTCTACAAGTACAACTACGCCAAGACGCTCGGGCACCCGGTGTTCCGCGCCGGGGCCGGCGAGGTCCTGCAGGCGCTCGGCGGCAGGCAAGCGTGGATCGTCACGAACTCCGACACGCACGCGGTTGCCGGCAAGGTCGCCGCGCTCGATCGCGAGGTGCCCGGCGTCGCGTGGATGACGTCGCGGGTCCGCGGCTATGCACGGAAGTTCGATGTCGACGACGAGTGGACGGGCGCGCCCGCCACGCTCGCCCTGCCCGGCCTGGATCGCCCGGTGTTGCTCCGCCGCCGCAACTACCATGCGATCCTGCGGGCGATCCTCGACGACGCCGGCGCCGAGTTCGCGGACCTCGTGGTGGTCGGCGACATCTTCGAGCTCGATCTCGCGATGCCGCTGGCGCTCGGCGCCCGGGTCGGGCTCGTGTCGTCCGCTCGCACGCCGGCCTACGAGCACGCGTTCGTGGCCACGCATCCGCGCGGCCGCGTGATCGTGAACCTGCACGAGATCCCCGGCTTCGCGTTCGGTTGAGGCTCGGTTGCGCTCAGGGCGCCCGGGCCGCCCGGATCGCCCGGGTAGCGACGATCGCGCGGCTCGCGCCCTGCGGCTCCGGGATCGCGGACGTGCTGGCGTGGAGGAACATGCCGAGCAGCGCGACGGTTCGACCCGCGGTGCGCTGCGCGTGCTCGAGCTCGGCGCCGTCCAGGCCCATCGCGCGGGCGATATCGACGGAGGCGGCCACGCCGATCGCGCGGGTGAGCGCGTCGCGCAGGCACCGCCGCCGGCCGGGCGAGGCGTGGTCGTGCGCGATCGCGTCGGCGGTCAGGTGCATGGTGTCGGCGGCCGCGCCGCGTGCTCGCTCGGCCAGCCCCTCCGGCCAGGCCTCCGCGACCCGCTGGACGGCGGTCAGCGCGGTGCGCGCCGCGACGTAGGCCGCACAGCGATCGAGGCTCGTGAATTCAGACATGCGCGGGCACACAGCACGCGGCGCGCCGGGCCAACCACGCAATCTTCCGTGCCGCGCTGTCCGGTTCGTCCGCCTGCCGGACAGCAGGGTGGCAGGCCCGGACGCCAGGGCACAGCAGCCCCCATCCGAGGTGGCCGGGCGCGGCCCGCTCCCCGAGCGTACAACCAGCCGATTTTTCTTGAGATCGCAGGTCACACGCGAAGGGCTTGACCGTCGACGCAGTTCCCGCAACTGTGTCGGCGTGCCCGATCCCGACAAAGTCATCGTGTCTTGCGCCCTCACCGGCGCCGTGACGACCAAGAAGCACTGCCCGGCGATCCCGTACACGCCGGTCGAGATCGCCGAGGAAGCCCGGCGCGCCTACGAGGCCGGCGCGGCGATCGTGCACATCCACGCGCGCAACGACGACGGCTCGCCGTCGTGGTCGAAGGAGACCTTCGCGCGCATCATGGCGGAGACCAAGCAGCGCTGCCCGGTCCTGATCAACTGGTCGACCGGCGGCGCGGGGCCGATGTCCGAGCGGGTGAGCCACCTCGCGCTCCGGCCGCACATCGCGGCGCTCAACATGGGCTCGATGAACTACGCCAAGTGGAGCGAGCACAAGAAGCAGTTCGCGTTCAACTTCGTGTTCGCCAACTCGTTCGACGACATCCTCGCGTTCGCCAAGGCGATGAAGGAGCACGGCGCGAAGCCCGAGATGGAGTGCTTCGACGTCGGCCACACGAACTCGCACCGCGTGCTCGCCGATCTCGGCCTGATCGAGCCGCCGTTCCACTTCTCGTTCATCATGGGCGTGCTCGGCGGGATCCCGGCGACCGCGCGCCACCTGGCCTTTCAAGCCGAGCAGGTGCCGGCCGGCTCGCGCTGGAAGGTGATCGGCATCAGCCGCGAGCAATGGCCGCTCGCGATGGCGGCGCTCTCGCTCGGCGGCGACGTCCGGGTCGGCCTCGAGGACAACTTCTACCTGCCGAGCGGCGAGATGGCGAAGTCCAACGGCGAGCTCGTCGCGGCGGCGGTCGAGCTCGTCAGGCTGTCGGGCCGGAGCGTGGCCACGGTCGACGACGTCAAGCGCCTCCTGTGGCCGAGCGGAGGCAGCAATTGAGCTTCGAACGCGAGCTCGCCCGGGCGATCGAGCTGGCGCGGACCGCCGGCGCCGAGGTCCTGCGCATGCAGCGCGGCGAGCTGGCCGTCGAGATGAAGCCGGGTGACGAGCCGGTCACGATCGCCGATCGCCGCGCGTCGGAGCTGATCGTCGCGGGCCTCGCGGCGAGCTTCCCCGCCGATCCGATCATCTCCGAGGAGCTCGTGCCGGCGCCCGGCGCGCTGGGGGCGCCGCGGTTCTGGCTCGTCGATCCGATCGACGGCACGAAGGACTTCATCCGCGGCGAGGACGGCTACTCGGTGATGATCGGCATGGTGTGCGACGGCAAGCCGACCGTCGGGGTGGTGTACCAGCCGGTGATCGATCGCCTGTTCCACGGCACGCCGGACGGCGCGTGGATGACGATGCAGGGCCAGACCACGCCGCTGGCCGTATCGCCGGTCGACGCCGTGGCCGACATCCGGCTGGTCGCGTCGAAGTCCCACCGCAGCCCGGACATCGATCGCGTGAAGCAGGAGCTCGGCCTCGCGAACGAGCTCAACATCGGCTCGGTCGGCGTGAAGCTCTGCGTCATCGCGGCGGGCCAGCGTGATCTATACGTCAATCCGGCCACCAAGACGAAGGCCTGGGATACCTGTGCGCCGGAGGCGATCCTGGTACCGGCCGGTGGGCGGCTCAGTGATCTATCCGGCCAGCCGATCGACTACACGAAGGAGCTCGCGCATCGTCACGGACTGGTGGCCTCCAACGGCCGGGTCCACGACGCGGTCATCGCGAAGCTCGCACCGATGTTTGCGCACCTGGTATGACCTGGCATGATAGATCAATGCCCATGACCAGCGGCTCGCGAAAGGCAACGGCGCTATTGGCGTCATTCCTGGCCGCGAGCCCCGCCCTCGCCGAGCCCAAGGGGCCGAGCGAGAAGGACAAGCAATTTGCCAGCGAGCTCGTGAAGAAGGCGATCGCGAGGAGCCAGGCCGGCGATCACGCCGCCGCGATCGAGATCTACCTCCAGGCCTTCGCGCTGGTCCCCAACCCGCTCCTCCTGCCGAACATCGGCGCCGAGTTCCAGCAGAGCGGCAAGCCGCAAGAAGCGTTGCACTACTTCTGCATGTACCTGGAGAGAGATCCAGAAGGCACCAACGCAACGTTCGCGACGTCCAAGGCCAAGGCACTGCAGATCCAGCTCGGCAACAAGAACGTCGATGACGACGACGTCTGCGCGCCACCCAAGCCCCCCAAGAGGGTCAAGGAACCGAGGGAGCCAGTAAAGGAGCCGAGGGAATCGGTCAAGGAGCCGAGGGAGTCGGTCAAGGAGTCGAGGGAGCCGGTCAAGGATGCTTCGGCCAGGCAGCCGCTCGACGAAGACACGGCGTCGCCCGGCGTCGGCAGCAGCAGCAAGCTCAAGTATGTCGGCCTCGCGGTCGGCCTCGCGGGCCTCGGCGCGGTGATCATCGGCAGCTACGACGGGATCCAGGCCAAGAACATCAGCGACCAGCTCACCAATCACCCCCAGAACACGCCCTGGCCGGACAACGTCAAGGATCTCCAGCGGCGCGGCCAGGCCTACGAGAACCTCCAGATCGGCTTCCTCGTGGGCGGCGTTGCGCTCGCCACGACCGGCGTGATCTTGTACTTCGTCGGCCGCTCGGATGAATCGCCCAGGCGGTCGAGCGACAAGACCATGGTGAAGGTGGCACCGACGACGAACGGCTTCGCCGTGCTCGGTACGTTCTGACCGGATCGACCTCCGCTCGCGCCGCTGCTCGAGTTACGGCAACACGGTATCGAGCAAGAGCTTGACGTGCTCCGCGGGGATCGTCACGCGGACCTGTCCGGTGACATCGCCGGGCTGCTTCGAGAGCGCGTCGCTGTCCTGATCGTAGCGCGCCATCACGACGACGTCGCCGCTGAGCTCGGTGCCGGCGACCATCGCCTGGGCGTCGGTGAGCTCGAACGGCACGCCGCCGGTGGTCCAGCTCAGCTTGTCGACGGCGAGCGGCGGTCCCGACGGTGCGCCATCGGGGCCCGCACGCTTGACGATGAGGAACACGGCGGTGCCCGGCTTGACCCGATCCTTGGCGGGGGCGTCGATGGTGATCATGCCGGTCACCCGGTGGCTCGGGTCGAGCTTGCGATCCGGATCGGGCGCCGCGAGGCCGAGCTTGGTGACGTCGGTGCCGCCGCCGGCATGCGGGTTCTGCGACATGTCGAGGCCGGCGTGGGGGTCGCTCGGGTCGCCCCCCATGTCGAGGCCGGCGTGGGGGTTGCTCGGATCGCCCCCCATGCCATGAGGCGGAACCATGTGCGGCGCCTCGGGCAAGCTCGGTGCGGCCCCCGTCGAGGTTTGCCACTCGGTCGCCGGCGGCAAACCGTCCTGACTCTTCTTGTGGCAGCCTGCACCGGCGAGGACGCCGAACCCGCAGGCCGCCCATATGAGACACCGCATAGGGCCGTAGTGTAGCAGGGTCATACCCACCGCGCCGTCGTGGTGATGGTCGCAAGGACCTGCGGACCGGGGTACGGTTCGCCGATCCAGGCGTGATAGCGCGCCGCGGCGGGGCCGGGATCGATCATCCCCGCGATCTCGTAGCGCGTGGCGGGAGCGGCGCCGAGGCGCAGCGGCAGCCGGAGCAGCCGCCCGCGCCGGAACACCGCGAGCTCGACCTGGTCGCCCGGCTTCTGGGCGCCCGCGAGGCCCCGCAGCTCCGCCTCGCTGGTCACCCGGAAGCCGTCGAGCGCGATGATCTCGTCGCCGGGCGACAACCCGGCCGCGCACGCCGGCGAGTCATCGATCACCCCGGTGATCTTGTTGTTGCCGATCGTCGCGCCGAGCCACACCGCGCTGGCGCCATCGGCGACCTGCGCCGGATCCGCGGTGGCCCGCAGCTCGAGGCCGACGTGGCGCAGCTCCTCGGCGAGGTCCGGATCCTCGGTGCCCCGGATCTGGCGCTCGAACACATCGGCGAGCGAGAGCCCGCTGGCCTCCTCGAACACCGCCTGCAGGTGGTCGGGGTGCGGCTCACCGACCGCGCCGTAGCGCTGCCACAGGAAGCGCAGCACGTCATCGAGGCTGCGCGCCGCCTCGGTGCGCCGCCGGATCTGCAGATCGAGCGCGAACATCGCGAGCCCGCCTTTCAGGTAGTAGCTCACGGTCGTGTTGAGGTTCGACTCGTCGGGTTTGTACAGCTTGATCCACGCATCGAACGACGACGCCTCGAGGCTCTGGCGCTTGCGCCCCGGGGTCGCCATCAGGCGCGCCCAGTCGTCGAGCACCTTCTCGAAGAAGCTCCTGGCCGTGATCCGGCCGCTGGTACGCAGGGCGAACCGATCGTAGTGGCTGGTGAGGCCCTCCATCAGCCACAAACACGGCGTGTAGGCCTCGCGCGTGTAGTCGAAGTGGGTCAGCGGCGCGGGCGCGATCCGCTTGCCGTTCCAGGCATGGAACAGCTCGTGCGACAGGAGCTCGAGCAGCCCCTCGTAGTGCTTGCGCGACGCCGCGAAGTACGGGTGGTAGAGGTTGACGCTCGACGCGCGATGCTCGAGGCCGCCGTAGCCGTCGTGCGCCAGCATCAGCAGGAACGTGTAGTGCGAGAACGGCGCAGCCCCGAACCGGGCGATGTGATCGTCGACGATCGGCCCCAGATCGGCGGCGAGCCGCGCCTCGTCGAACACGCCGCCGGGCGCGCGGTCGCCCCAGATCGCGAGCCTGACCGGCAGCTTCGCAGGCACCGTGAACGTGCGCACGCCCCCCGCGTGGATCGGATGATCGTAGAGCTCGTCGATGTTCGCGGCGGTCATCCGCGGAGGCCCCCCGGGCACCATCGGCTCCCCGCCCGCGCCCCCCCACGCCATCGCCGTCGTCAGCGTCCAGCCCTCGGGGATCGCGAGCGCGAGCTCGACCGGCGCGGTGCGCAGGTGGGTCGGGTAGAGAAACGTCGCCGGGCCGTGCAGGAACGCGTGGTCGGCGTCGATGTGGTTCGTGCGGACCGTCAGATCGTGGCCGTACACGGCGTAGCGCACGCACAGCTCGCGGGCGCCGCCCGGCTCGATCGACCACGTCGACTTGTCGCGCTTGGCCACGGGGCGCGGCGCGCCGTCGTCGCCGACCACCGCGAGATCACGCACGAACCGGGCATAGTCGCGGATCAGGTAGCTGCCCGGGCACCACGCCGGCAGCGTGATCTCCACGGGGTCGTCCGCGACCGGGAACCGCAGCTCGACCTCGGCGAGGTGGCGGCGCGGCGCGGCGATCCGGACGACGTAGCGCAAGTACGACATGGGACGTTGCTAGCACAGCTGCTATCCTCGATGGCGTGTCCCGGGTGCTCGGCGCCGTGTTCGTGCTCTGGTCGGCAACTGCGTTTGCCGGCCCGCGCGGTCGCGTGGTCCGCGTGGAGCGCACCGACGCCGGCACGAAGGTCGCGCCGCGGCTGTGTGAAGTCCGCGGCGATGGCGGCACGTGCGTCGGCGAGCAGCCCACCACCGGCCAGACCGTGGTCCTGCTCGACGAGCAACACACCGTGGCCGAGGTCGAGGTCATCGAATCCGCCAGCCTCGTGTCGAGCTGCGCGAACCTGTGGACGGTGAAGACGCGCGCGATCCGCGGGATCGCGGCCGGCGGCGAGGGGATCGGCGTGATCGATCCGGGCCTCATCCCCAACCGCGCGCGGGTGCTCGACAAGAACCACATGCCGGCGAGCCCGAGCGGGCTGTCCGGCGACGAGGTCTGGCGGGCGATCGATCGCGACGGCGACGGCACCGCCGATATCCTCATCACGCGCTACAATTGCGATAGCGCCGGCAAGCCGGTGACCAACGGCGCCAACTACTGCATCGACATCTGGGCACGGATCGGCGTCAAGATGACGCGCACGACCCAGCTCAACCTCGCCCAGTGCAGTCCGTGATATTGACCGCCATGCCCAAGGATCGCGTGCCGTCTTGTCTTCCGTGAGCGACCGCCGTGCCCTGCTCGCCGCCGAGCGCGGCACGCTCTACAAGGAAGCCGAGACCCGGATCGCGCTGGTGTACCCGAGCCCGTACCGCGCGGCGATGTCGTCGCTCGGCTATCAGCAGATCTATCGCGTGCTCCACGCGATGCCCGGCGTCGCCGCCGATCGCGCGATGCTGCCCGACGAAGGTGCCCCGGGCGGCCTGTTCGTCACCCTCGAGGAAGCGCGCCCGGTCGGCGGCTATCCGATGCTGGCCTACTCGGTCGCCTACGAGCTCGAGATCGCCGGCGTGATCGATACGCTCGAGCGCGCGAGCATCCCGGTGCTCGCCGCCGACCGCGACGCCCGCCATCCGCTCGTCATCGCGGGCGGCCCGCTCACCTTCTCCAACCCCGCGCCGCTCGCCCCGTTCTTCGACGTCGTGATCCTCGGCGAAGGCGAGGAGCTGATCGCCGAGCTGGTGACCGTCGGGCGCGATCTCGGGTTCGACCGCGAGCGCGTGTGGGCCGCCCTCGCCGGCCGCCCCGGCTACTACCTGCCGCACCTCCACGGCGAGCGGGTGCCGCCGGTCGCCGCGGTGCACGACGATCTGCTCCCTGCCCGCTCGGTCATCGCGACCCCGAACACCGAGCTCGCCGACATGTTCCTCACCGAGGCCGCGCGCGGCTGCTCGCGCGGCTGCACCTACTGCGTGATGCGGCGCTCGACCAACAACGGCATGCGGATCGTCGCGCGCGACCGGATCATCGCCGGCATCCCCGCCGATGCCCGCCGGGTCGGCCTCGTCGGCGCGGCGGTCACCGATCACCCCGACATCGCCGGGATCGTGCGCGACGTCGTCGGCGCCGGCCGCGAGGTCGGCATCTCGAGCCTGCGCGCCGACAAGCTCGACGACGAGCTCGTCGGCCTGCTCGCCCGCGGCGGCTACCGCACGCTCACCGTCGCCGCCGACGGCGCCAGCGAGCGGATGCGGCGCATCGTCGAGCGATCGACGCAGGCCAAGCACCTCCTGCGCTCCGCCGAGCTCGCCGCGGCCCACCGCCTCCACACGCTCAAGATCTACATGATGCTCGGCGTCCCCGGCGAGACCGACGCCGACGTCGACGAGCTCGTCGCGTTCTCGAAGCAGCTCGCGGCGATCCACCCGCGCGTCGCCTACGGCCTGGCCCCCTTCGTCGCCAAGCGCAACACCCCGCTCGACGGCACGCCGTTCGCCGGCATCGACGTCGTCGAGGCGCGCCTCGCGCGGCTGCGCAAGGGCCTCTCGGCAGCCGGCCTCGGCGGCAAGGTCGCCGTGCGCCCGACCTCGGCGCGGTGGGCCTGGGTCGAGTACATGCTCGCGCAGGGCGAGTCCAGCGCCGGGCTCGCCGTGATGGACGCCCATCGCGCCGGCGGCAGCTTCGCCGCCTACAAGCAAGCCTTCGCCGCGCGCGGCGTGGTACCGACCGGCCCGCGCGCCCGCGTCCCGTCGAGCCTCGAGCTGATCGCGCTGCGCAAGCAGCGCCTCGCGGCGCCCACAGCGTGACCGATCAGCGCTGCAGCCGATCAACGGTAAACGATCAGGCTGCTTGAAACGGGATCGTGACTCTGTCTTCCTGGGCCGGCTCGGCCAGTGCCTTGAGACGAGACAACGTGGTCGTGCGGCCGGCAAGCTTGTCGTCGACCAGGAACCCCAGCAGCATGAACTCCGGCCAATCGACCTCTCGTTGACCATTCTCCCATCGGGAGACGGTCTCCGGGGCAACGTTGAAGACTCCGCGATCTCGGTAGCCTTCATCCCCTAACGCCTTCCGCATGAACTTGAAGGATTCCCCGCCCCTGAGCCCGCGCTTCACAAGCTCTGCCGCCCCCGGAGGTCTTGGTCCGTTTGCAGTACAGACCTTATAACGGTACATTGTGCAAATGAAGTCCGAGGCCACGTCGCCATCCAGGCGTATGCGCGGTGCCGCCTCGGTCTTCATCGATCACCTTCGTCAACGCGGCCGGGTCGCGTTTCCGCTCTCCGAGTTCGAGCGTGGCAGCGATCTCTCGCATCTCCCCGCGCGACGTCAGCTCGCGCGCGCCGGGCCGATCCCCGTCCTGAGCGTCGCGTCTTGAACACGGTACGACACAGGAGATCGTGTACTAACGATTGGCCCCGTCAATGCAGCGACGGCGATGGCATCCCGTACTCCTCGAGAGCCTCGCGAAGGCCGGGACTGTCGAGCGAGATCGGCTGTAGCCACAGCTCCTCGTGATCGCGGGTCCACCAGGTCGCGCTCGCGTACGGCTCGAGGTGATAGACGAACCGGCGGATGCGCACGTAGCGCGGCGCGGCACCGTCGAACGGATCGACCGCGAGCAGCTCGCGGATCGCCTTGTCGCCATCGAGCAGCTTCCAAACGACGTGCAGCACCCATGGATCGCGCAGCCGGTCATTCATGGCGGCGAACCAGATCAGCCAGTCGAGCCGCAGGTGATACGGCCCGAGCACGCACGGCCGGCGCGCCAGGTCACCCGGCTTGCACGGCAGCTCGTACGCGGCCCAGCGCGCCGTGGCCGGGTCGGGGTCGCGGGTCCCCTCGATCACGATCTCGTGACGCTCCATGCCCACCGAGCCGAACGCGCCGTAGGTGTTGACCAGCGCGAGCCGATCGTAGCTGCGGTTCATCGCCTGATGATGCGACGCGAGGTTCTCGATGACGTCGATGCTCTTGACCGCTACCAGGGCGGCGATGCAAGCGACGAAGATCCGGTGGCCGCGGAGCGGCGCACGCGACCTCGCGAGCTGTGCGATGAGCCAGCCACGCAGCCGGCCCGGCACGCAGCGCACCAGCAGATCATCGTCGAACAGCGCGAGCACCGGCACCAGCGTCAGCCAGTTGAGGAACGCGAGGTTGCCGCTCGCGATCAGCATGATCTGGAATGCGGCCATGCCGAAGCCCGCGACCAGTCGCAGCCGCCGCGGCCCGAACGCGAACCACGGCAGCACGACCTCGACGATGTGGTTCACCACGACGCCGGCCGCGTGTACGCCGTGCGGCAGGTAGTGAAACAGCGGCGACAGCGGATTGGGGATCGGCTGGGTCTCGAAGTGCGCATCGAGGCAGGTCAGATCGGTCCAGCACGCGTCGCCGCGCAGCTTGATGAGCCCCGCGCCCAGCATGATGCGGAACGCCAGCCACCGCATCAGCACGATCGCGGCAGCCGGCGGCGCCGGCGCGCGCAGTGGCCGCGGATCCCACGGGTGCACGAGGCACGCGGCGACCACCGTGGTCTCGAGCAGCTGGATCTCCCAGCCGAAGCCCCACCACAGCTGGCCGATCCGCTCGTACGAGCCATAGAGCAGCCACAGCGCCGCGAGCGACGGCAGGTTCGCGTAGCCCACCGCGAGCGCCGCGGCGAGCACGAGGCCGACGATCGCCCAGCCGTACAGCGCGGCATCGGATGCATCGAGCATGAACACGCTCGGGACGTCCCAGAACGTCCGCCCAGCCTCGTGCAGGCGGTCGACGTAGGTCGCCGCCGGGGTCAGCCCGTACTCGCCGAGCAGCGGCAGCCCCTGCAGCACGATCCCGAGGAACGCAAACAGGTACACGACGCCGAGCAGCCGCAGGATCAGCCAGCGCGTCAGCACGTAGCCGCGCGGCGGACCAAGCCACGCACGCAGCCGGTCGATCCCACGAGGGGCGATGCCTCCCGCCCCGCCGGCGCCGCCGTCGGGGTCCCCACCCCCGGTCGCCTCGCTACGCTCGTCGAGCGGCGTCGCGGCGCGGACATTCTCGACCTCGTCCATGCCGCCTACTGTAGCGAACCCGGCCGGGTACCCAAGGGCGGCTGGCAACGAGGCGAAGGCTCGATCGCGGCCATGCCTCGATGCGCCTCGTCGTTTATCCCTGAGTTTGCCAGGCTGCCACCGTCCACCATCGACCACGCACAGATCTTCTACCGCGCGCAGCGAACCCCGACGTTGTCATAACGGGCCGCCGGGATACCCGCGATGCGGTTGCCTGCCCGCAGGGAGACAGCGCCACGATCGAAGCTCCCACCGCGGACCGCTCGGTACGAGGCCGGCAGCAGGTCGGCGCAATCCGTGCACGGGGTCGCATAGCCAGCGTACCAGTCCAGCGCCCACTCAAACACGTTGCCTGCAAGGTCTGACTGCCCCCACCGCCCATCGCCCAAGGGCTTGGTCCCGACAGCCACCAGGTCGGTCCAGGCGCAACCGGCGCTCCCATCCCCTACGCAGGTCGTACCCTCCTCGTAGCTCGCGTGTGAGCCATCGAGTGGCGTCAATGATCCGGCCGGGGTCGACCAGGGATACGCCCGCTGTTGATCTCCACCCGCTGCCGCGTAGTTCCATTCCGCCTCGGTCGGTAAGTATCCGCCGTCCCATGCGCAGAACGCCATCGCCTCATACCACGTGAGGCAGTTCATGGGCCGATGCTCGTTCGCCGCCGGTATATCCGTCCAGGTCTGATAAGTCGAGTCGCACTTGACTGCCGCGACCAGCGCCATTGTATTCATCGCCAGGTTCGCGTTCCATGTCCCATCCCACCCGCTTCCCATGATCTTCGCGTGTGCCCCTGCGCCTGGCGCCGGGTGGCTCGCCTGTGTTCCCATGCCGGCATTCACGAACGCGCGAAACCGCCCGACCGTGACTTCATACTTGTCCAGCCGAAAGCTGCTCACTGTCGCTGGAGCGTTCGTGTCCCCGGAATCGCCATCACCGACCAGGTCATGGCTTCGATCATAGGATCCGCTCGGGACCTCGAGGCTCTCGCAGCAGCTAGCGCTGCCGTTGACACCGCAGATCATCGCCAGTTCAGCACAGCTGAGGAACTGTCGCGGCGGTCCGGCATCGCCGATCGGCGCATCGCTGCTCGCCGCGTCACTGGCTGTACCTCCGAGCTCCGGCAGATGCGGATAACCGCACGCGGCAAGCCCGACCACGCAGGCGAGCTCGTAGAACCATTCACGCATGGGCACGGATTGTTACCGATCCACGCCCCGTTTCAACCGTGTCTCGACCACAGAAGCAGTAGCGTTAGCCCAGCATCGGGTTCATTGGAAGTCCGATGCTGCGCTATGACCACATACCACACGCTTCCAGCACAAGATCCGGAGTATGCGACCGCGAGTAGCATCGGATGCATCTCCATCGCGATGCTGCGCACACTAACGCGTACGCACGCACACGAGCTGACGCATGTGGCCCAGGCGCTGCGCGGTACAACGGCTCCGACCGGAGACAGGCCGCGAGTGAGCCAGCCGGGTGAGCTGGCTGAACAAGAGGCAGACGCGGTCGCTGAACGCGTTGGCCAGGCTGCAGCATCAGCACGCCCGACTACCCGAAGCCCAGCGGAGCCGAGCTCACAGGACGACAGCTTCGACTACAAAACGGCACCGATGCTTCAGCCGCGCTTGGGCAGTGCGCTCACGATACAGCGGCATCCGAGGAGCGCGGCGCGATCCACAGCCCGTGCGCAGCAGCTCCCACCGGGTGACGTGGTCACCGCGATGCGAATCAGCGGCGCGAAGGTGCTGGTCACGTTTCTCCGAAGCGGCACGTTCGAGTACACGCTCCAGCACAATTCACTCGCCACGCGGGCGCAGCCCTATCATGGCACGGGCAAGGGAGCGGCACCGGGAGCGGACTTCGCGGTCATGGACGCGAGCGGGGCAATCGTCATCAGCTTCAGGGGGACCGAGAACGAGCCCGATCCGGCGACCTTCAAGTACGCCGATGCATTCCCGATCACCGTGGACGATGGGGCCCATGCTCCCGCGGCAGGCGGCGGCACCGCCGGCCCATCACAGCCAGCTCCCGACAACGGCCTGCCGACGATCCATGTGACCGATCCGAAACAGATCCAGGTTCTGAAGCAGCAGGGCCTGCTTGTTTCGAATCAGGCAGACCCGATCGCGGGCAAGCTGGGCCAGGGCGAGGCCCTCACGTTCGAGGAGGCGCTGACGCTGATCGACGCGCTCCATCGCGTCACCTCGCCAGACTCAAAGCCCGACGAGTGCAAGGACAGCTGGCTGCGATGGGCTCGGTTCCTCGAAAACAACAAGGACCGGATCTCCGGACGATCCAAGGCGAACGGCAACGGCAAGTCGATCGATGAGACGCAAGCCATCCTCGACGAATACAAGCAATTCGTCGGCGTGCAAGCCCCACCCACCACCACGCTCAAAGCCAAGATCGAGGAGGCCCGCACTCACGATCCGCAAGTTGCAAGAGCATGGAACAACCTGAGTCCGCAAGACAAGGCGCTGTGGAACGCCTACCTCGAGGACTACGGCTCGACGACCAGGACCTCGGCCGATCGGCGCACGGATCTGCACCCGACAGCCGACGACAAGATGTTCATGGCACTGAACATCTCGACGGAGTACATGCCGGAGGGGGCCGCGGCGCAGCTCAAGGTGCTGGTGAACGATCCGATCTTCTGGTCCAGCCTGATGGCAGGGCTCACGGCCTATCTGCTGCTGTGGGTGGCGCCAGAGCCGTTTTTTACCAAAGCGGCGGCCATCCTGACGACCCTCACGATCCTCTTGGTCTCCGGGTTCGCCGCATCGCAGATCATCGCCGTGGCGAGGGCCTACCTGCGTCTGCGCGATGCCTGCGAGACGGCTACGACCCTCGACGAGATCCGCGGCGCCGCCCGCGAGTTTGGCCACGCGATCGGTGCGGCGGGCGCCAACGTCCTGGTCACGCTCGCCCTGCTACTCGGCGGAAAGGCGCTGCCGGCGCGCCCGCCTGGCGGGCCGACATCCATGCTGCCCGAGCCCGTGCCCGCGCCTGCGGGTGGCCCCGGTCTTGTACCATCGCCGGTACCGGCTCCTGCCGCGGTCGTCGAGGCCACGGCCATTCCAGGGTACGCGATCGCGATCAGCCCGAGCGGGCAGATCGTGTACATGACGGCGAAGGCCGATCAAGCGGCGGGTGCCGGTGGGAGCGGCGGCAAGCCTGCACACGGCGAGCCTGCACAAGCTACGAAGCCGGAAATCGCTCCGGGCGAGCTACCTCCGGACAGCCCCGAGGCCGTGACCACGGAGGCAACTGACGCCACGAGTCAGGGGCCCCTCGCCAAGGGGACGGTCGAGCATCGAGCGGCGCGCTGGACGGAGTATCAGCAGCGTAGCGGCGCTTGGAGCTACGAACGGTGGCTGAACGTCTACAAAGCCAACATAACGCGGGCCGAGAGCGCCAGCGCCACCACCAGGGCATATCGCGACAAGCTCGGCTGGGGTGCCCTCGAAGTGACCGTGGACGCAGAAGGCGTACCGCGGCGGCTCGATATCGCGGATCGTGCAAGCTTCCGCGCGGTCGAGGTCAAGACCGGAGCCCAGTACGCCACGCAGGATAACCTCTGGCAGATCGTGCGCGACGAGATCTTGATCAAGAAGCGGGGCTGGAGCATACGATGGCACTTCGAGGGCACCGCGAGCCAGCCGCTCCAGGCCGCGCTAAAGGCTGCAGGCATTCCATTCGACTGAGAGGCACAATGGGCAAACAATTAAAAGAGATGAACTCTGAGGAGCAATTCCAGGACTGGCTAGCGCACATGGACGACGCACTCGAGGCATTCCTGGCGCGGCTGCCAGCAGAGGTCCGGGACCGCCTGGATGGGTCGCCCGAGTCGCTCGGCGTGCTCGAAGCCTGGCTCCTCGAACGATATCCGACCATGGACGCCATCCTTGAGGATGAGGAAGCATCCCATCTCGACGGCGCCGCACGCTACGTCGGGGAAGTATTTCGCACGGCGCTCGGCGGTCACTGGCGCCTTCGCCTGGATGATCCCAAGTATGCTTTCCATGGCATTCCCGAGCTATGGTTTCTCGAGAAGAAGGACACGCCTCTTGCTCCACCCGCGCTCGTGACGGCGTCCCTCGACCGGCGAACGGGCAAGTTCTTTTCACTGGTTTTTAACGGCAGCAAGGAACTCAACGAGCGCAACCGGCCGCAACACTGAACATACGATTGGACCATACGATGGCATGTTGAGGGTACCGCGAGCCAGCCGCTCCGGGCCGCACTGACGACCGCGGGCATCCCGTTCGACTGAGAGACGCGATGAGCAAGACATTCAAGAAGCACGATGAGCGACGGTGATCGTGGTGGCAGGGTCCGTTCCGCTGGGGGGGCAACACGAGGGTAGCCTCCGGGTTCAACAGGCCGGGACCGGCGTCCTTCGTCACAACGAAGCTACATAAAATCAGCTGGTTATCAGGGACGCCCGCACCGGTAGCGTCGTGGTGCTCCTGGTCTGCGGCCCGCCAGCTCGGCCGCGTGAGCGCCTGGCAGCCTGAAACTTGCTCCGTGCAGGAGCAGGCACGAGGGTAGCTGCATGAACGTGATCGACCTCGCAGACCGAACAGGTGGGATAGGGAAGTCCACACGCACGAACAGCAGCGCGTTAGCCTCGAAACGATGATCGAGGACAGCCACGACGCCGTGCCGCCGCCGGAGCTCCAGGCTGGCAGCACGATCGGCCTGACGATGGTCGATCGACCCAAGGCTCGCGCCGGGCGATCGAGTACGCCGCTCATCGCCGACCAGGCTGACGATGCGACCGAGCTTGACGCCAGTGTGCGACCGATCTCGGTGGCCGCGAGATCCTCGCTAGGAGGCAGCGAGACCTCGACGAGGATCTCGCCGCTCGACGCGCTCAAACGCGACGAGCTCATTCGCACGCAGAGCTTTTGTTACATGGGCATGGTCGTCGCGGCCGGCGGAGCGGTCGCGCTGCCGTTCTTGCCGGGCAACTACGTGCCGACGCGGATCTTCTTGTTCTCCCTGGTCATCGCGGTGATCGGGCTATTCTACTTGCTCCATCGCACCCGCACGCCCGCGACCTTTCACAATAGCTTTGGCGCTGCCGTCGGCTGGTTCATACCGGCGGTCGCGGTGAACAGCGCGGTGCCGTTCTTCGGACCGTTCTCGCCCGTCGCGATCCTGCTCGTGCTCGGTATCTACTTCATCGGGCTCGGCTCCAATCGCGCGCTCGCAACGGCGGTCTATCTCGCATGCGCCGCGACGCAAGCCATCACCGGCGGGCTGGTGATCGCCGGCATGGAAGATCCGGGGTTCGTGCACGCCGACAACCTGACGACCCACGTCCAGATCTTGTGTCAGGGCCTGGTGCAGATGATTCTTGCGGCGACGTTCTTCGTCGCCCGGGCATCGCGCAAGTCACAGCTCGTCGCGATCGGCGAGCTCGAGCGAGCGGTGCGCGCCGTCGCCCAGCGCGAAGCCCTGTTGCAGGAAGCCCGCGAAGAGCTCCAGCGCGCGCGTGGCAGCGGCCGGGGTCGCTTCACGGAGCATACGATCGGGCACTACCGGCTCGGCGACTTGATCGGGCGAGGCGCGATGGGCGAGGTCTACGAAGCAGTCGACACGCGGTCCAACGAGACCGTCGCGATCAAGATGCTGGCATCGGCGTCGCTCGGCAACGCCCACCACGTGCAGCGCTTCCTTCGCGAGCTCCGGACCGCGTCGATGCTCGACTCGCCGAACGTCGTGCGCGTGGTCGACGTCGGCGAGGAGCCGTTGCCGCACCTCGTGATGGAACGCTTGCACGGCCGCGATCTCGCCGCGATCCTGCGCGAGCGGGCGATGTCGCACGCGAAGATCGTCGATGTGATCCGACAGGTCGGCGCCGGAATCACCGTGGCGGGTGCCGCGGGTATCATCCATCGCGATCTCAAGCCGCAGAACGTGTTCCTCGCCGGGACGACGTGGAAGGTCCTCGACTTCGGCGTATCGCGCATCGCCGACACGGGCGACACCCTCACCGCCGGTCACGTCATCGGGACGCCGTCGTACATGGCTCCCGAACAGGCGCGCGGCCACGACGTCGATCACCGCTCGGATCTCTATTCGCTCGCGGCGATCGCTTATCGCGCGCTCACCGGGCACGCTCCGTTCTCGGGTGGCGAGCTCGCCGACCTGCTCTATCGCGTCGTGTATACCGCACCACGGCGTCCATCCTCGCTCGCCGCGCTGCATGACGACGTCGATCTCGTGCTCGCGATCGGCCTCGCGAAGCAGCCGGACGATCGGTTCGCGGATGCGGTCGAGCTCGCGGATGCGCTCGAACTGGCGCTCGCAGGTCAACTCGGTGACTCGTTGCGCGCGCGCGGTCGTACGCTCATGGCCGCCGTCGCCACCTAGCGAGCGAGCCCAGCCATCGAGTCGGCACGGGCGTGGCGTCCGCCGCACCGGCCTGCGGACGGGCCAGGTGATCAGCGCTGGACGATGGTGTTGACCGCCACCTGTAGCGCGGGCCGCGGCGCCCGGCCAGGCGTTTGCGGCTTGCCCGGAGCCGCCTTCGCTCGTACGGTTCCAGCTTCCACGAAGTGAGGCCAACCGATGACTGATCACGTGAGGCTCGAACACGTGAAGCGAATCCGGATCCACGCCGACGGACGTTCGATCGTCGATACGACGCGCGGCTACGTCGTGCATGAGGGCAGCCTACCGGCGCGTTACTATGTCCCGCGCGACGAGGTGCACGGCGAGCTGACCGACGGCCAGGGCGCCGCCAGCTGCCCGTGGAAGGGCCAGTGGAAGCACCTCGATCTCACCAGCGGCGGCGCGCGGATCGCCAACGCGGCGTGGACCTACTATGACACGACGCCGGTCTGCCATCCGATCAAGGACTTCGTCGCGTTCTATCCCGACAAGCTCGCGATCGAGATCGACTAGGCGCCGCGGACGATCGCCCGGTCAGCGCGACGGCGTCACGCGACCTGGAGCACGAGCTTGCCGTGGTTGTCGCCGGTGAACAGCTTCAGCAGCGCCCGGGGAAACTCGGCGAGGCCGTGGACGATGTCCTCGCGCGACCGCAGCTTGCCGCCCGCCATCCACTGCGCCATCTCGGCGACCGCGGCGGGGAACCGCGGCGTGTAGTCCATGACCACCATGCCGGTCATCGACGCGCGGTTGACCAGCAGCGAGAGGTAGTTCGACGGGCCCTTCACCGGCGTCGTGTTGTTGTACTGCGAGATCGCGCCGCAGATGATGATGCGCGCATGGAGGGCGAGCTGGGTGAGCGCGGCGTCGAGGATGTCGCCGCCGACGTTGTCGAAGAAGACATCGATGCCCTTGGGGCAGTGCTCGCGCAGCGAGGCCTTGACGTCGCCGGCCTTGTAGTCGATCGCGGCGTCGAACCCGATCTCGCTGAGGTAGCGGCACTTGTCGGCGCCGCCCGCGATGCCGACGACGTGGCAGCCATGGATCTTGGCGATCTGGCCGACGACGCTGCCCACCGCCCCCGCCGCGCCCGACACCACGACGGTGTTGCCGGCCACCGGCTTGCCGATATCGAGCAGGCCGAAGTACGCCGTGAGCCCGGGCATGCCGAGCGTGCCGAGCATGACCGGCAGCGGCGCGAGCTTGGGATCGACGAGCATGAGGCCCTCGCCGTTCGAGATCGTGTACTCCTGCAGGCCGAACAGGCCCGCCACCTGGGTGCCCACGGTGAACCGCGGGTGCTTCGACTCGATCACGCTGCCGATCGCCATCGCCCGCATCAGCTCGCCGATCGCGACCGGTCGGACATACGACTTGCCCTCGTTCATCCAGCCCCGCATCGCGGGATCGAGCGAGATGTACTGGACCTTCACCACGAACTCGCCGTCGCCCGGCTCGCGCAGGTCTTGCTCCTCGAACGCAAAGTCGGTCGACTTGGGCAGCCCGACGGGCCGCGCCGCGAGCGTGAAACGATGATTCTTGCGCATCATGCGCGGACGGTACCAGAACGCTCGGCGCTCGATCTGGCGGCAATGTAGGGAATGGACGGCGGACTGCGTACGAGGTCCACTTCGGCCAGGCGAAAATGCGGCTTCCGCTGCGCGCAACATGCCGGTGCACATGTACAGCCCAGCGCACCCTGATCAAACCCGGGTCTTGTATCGACGTGTGAGCGTGGTCCCTGCGACGTGATCGGCTCAGTCCCGATACGCGCCGAGCAGATCGTCACCGCACGCGTCGATCCGACCGAGCACGCGTCGGATCTGCCGCATGACGAAGATCAGGTCGGGGCCATCGACCAGCTTCAAGATCCGACCGAAGCGCTTGAGATCGTTCCTCGCCGTGACGACCAGGTCATCGTGATCACCCGCGTCACGCAGGAGCTCGAGGCAACTCTCCAGCGCCGCATTGCACTCCGGGATGAGCCCGATGGGTGGCTGGTCCCCGGCGGACGTCTCGAGCTGGGTCGCGGTGGCCTCGACCAGCGATGCCAGGTGTTCGATCGCCCGGCGCTCTGACCGTTGCGGGGTTCCAGATGGAGCGTTCCCGCTGGGTGCTGCGATCGACATGAACGCGTGGAGTTGTGGTGTGCTCACGGCCGTGAGGTGTGCATTTGCTATGCCCGCCGACCCGTCACACCTGCCCTGATCGCACCAACCCGATCCGGCTGTGTGAGAGGATGGGAGTTGTTTGGGCTTCGCGTACATGTACACGGTATGTGCGCGAGCAGAATGTCCGCCGAGCCGACAGCGCCAACGCCGAGACCTGGTCCGCCGCAAGATCTGCGGCGCGGGGCAGCGCAGGAACCGCGGTTCACGAGCAAAGCTGACGTACCCACCGGCGCAGATCAGCCGCGCCGAGCGGACGTCACCGTCGATCCTTCTGCCGTAGCCCGTACACCCGTGCCTTCGCCTGGAAGGTTCGCAGCGGCATCTTGATCAGCTCGGCGGCCGCGGTCTGATTGCCATTCGCCGCCGCCAGCGCCTGGCCCATGCGGGTGCGCTCGAGCTCGCGGATCTCGTCGTCGATCGGCACGAAGCCTCCGGACGGGGGAGGTAGCGGCAACGGGCCGCTGGGATCGTGGGCCATCGCCATCTCGGGGACCGAGCCGGAGTTCGTCCGGCCCTCGCCGCCGAAGCGCTCGATGAGGTGCCACGCCGCGACGGTCGGCTCCTCGTGCGCCGCGACGACGTACTCGAGGACGTTGCGCAGCTCGCGCACGTTGCCGGGCCACGCGTAATCGAGCAGGAGCTGCATCGCCTCGGCGGCGATCGCCATGGCGTCGCGCCCGGCGCGCCGGCACGCGTCGGTGACGAACCGCTGCGCGAGGATCGGGATCTCGCGGCGGCGATCGCGGAGCGGCGGCAGCCACACGGTCGCGCCGCCGAGCCGGAACAGCAGGTCCTGGCGGAACCGCCCGGCCTTGACCTCCTGCGCGAGATCGCGGTTCGTCGCGGCGATGATGCGCAGGTTGATCGCGTGCTCGCCCTGCCCGCCGACGCGCGTGATGCGCTTGGCCTCGAGGGCGCGCAGCAGCTTGGCCTGGATCGCGAGTGACAGCTCGGCGATCTCGTCGAAGAACACCGTGCCGCCGTCGCTCTGCTCGAGGATGCCGCTCTTCTGCGCGATCGCGCCCGTGAACGCGCCCTTCTCGTGCCCGAACAGCTCGCTCTCGGCGAGCGTCTCGGTCAGCGCCGCGCAGTTGACGGCGATCAGCGGGCGACCCGCGCGGGCCGACCAGCGATGCAGCACGGTCGCGGCCAGCTCCTTGCCGGTCCCGGTCTCGCCGCAGACCAGCACGGGGAGCTCGGTCTTCGCCAGGCGATCCAGCAGGGTCATGAGCCGCAGCATCGCGGGATCGGCGACGATCAGATCGGTGCCCTCGAGCGCGATCACGCGGTAGGTCTCGGCGGCGAGCGCGACCTCGCCCGGCCCGGCCCGATCGCGGGCGGCGCGGACCCCGACCAGCAGGATCTCGAAGTCGTTGCCGTCGGCCGGCGCGAGCGCCACCCCGCCGCACGCGCGCGGGGCCGCGGCGCGCAGGACCTCGAGGAGCCCGAGCGCGCGCTCGCGCGACGCGGTGATGTCGACCTCGGGCATGAGCACCAGGAGCTCGGCGCCGCCGAGCGCGACCGCGTCGATGCGGCGCAGCGCGGGCTCGACGACCCGCGCCAGCGCGATCGGATCGAACACGCGTGACGGCGCCTCGGGGTCGGAGGGCACGAGCGTGATCACGGCCAGCCCGAACGACCGGCGGTTGCGCGCGACGCGGTCGATCTCGTCCTCGACCCGCTGGCGAAACCCGTCGAGCCCGAGCATCTGCCGGCGCGGCCGCACGCGCGACGAGGAGTGAAACACCAGCGTGACGCTGAGGATCGTCACGACGTCGCCCGACAGCAGCGGGCGCGTGCCCACGATCTTCTCGCCGTTGACCTTGGTGCCGTTCTGGCTGCCGAGATCGGCGATCTCCGCCCGCCCGCCGAGCATCGAGATGCGCGCGTGTGCGCGCGACACCGAGTTGTCGAGCAGGCGCACCTGGGCGGTCTCGGCGCGCCCGATCACCACGACGCCGTCCAGGGGCAAGTGCACGGTGGTCGACGACGCGGCCTCGAACACGAGGAGGTAGGCGGTCACGACGCGCGGCTGGGTCGCGGGACCGAGCTGGGCGGTTGACCCCTCGTCGGGCGCGCCGGTGGAGTCGCTCCAGTCGTTCGGCTGATCGGGCATGATCCGGAGCGCGGGCGCGCCCACTCGATACTGACACGCCCGCGTGACGCTACGGGCAGGTGACGTGGACGATCATCACGTTATTGTCTTCACGACACTCACGCGCGACGCCGCTGCCCAGGCCGTCGTCATCGGCGACGACGGCGCCGTCGCCGGGCGCGCCGATCCACGTGCAGCTCACGGTCGTGCACGCGCCCGGCACGAGCTCCGTCGCGGTCTGGGCCTGGCAGCGCAGCCTGGACGGCGTGGTCGCCGCATAGACCGCGACCGGCAGCCCCGCGGCGACCGGCTCGCTGCCGCGGTTGCAGAGCTCGGCGCTGACGGTCGGCGTGCTCACGTCACACGTGACCTTGGCCTGCTTGATGGTGAGATCGGGACGGGCGAGCGGCATGGCGGGATCGCCGGGCGCGTTCTGGCGGAAGTTGTTGAGCCCGGTCTGGGTCCAGTTGCGCGACCACTGGCTCGTCCGCGGGACCTTGCCGGCCGGATCGATGTTCGTGACGCTGTAGGCGTGCTGGTTCCAGATCGCGCGGGCGCCGCCCCAGCGGTCGACGGTGTCGGCGAGCACGCGGACGCCGGCGGTCGCCGCCGCCGGATGGAACGCGCGGCATACCTTGCCGGCCGGCGCGGGGCCGGCGATCGGATCGCGGCAGGCATAGCCATCGCCGCAGTCCGCGTCCTGTGTGCAGCGGCACCGGCCGAGCGCGTCCCCGCGCTGATCGCGGCCGCACGGCGAACCGCTCGGGCAGTCCGTCTCGTCGACGCACGCCACGCCGTCGAAGATCGGATCGATCGCCGGGCACGTGATGGCGCAGTTGGTGTTCGACGTGGTGACGAGCTCGGCGTTCTCGTCGCCATCGGTGTCGGCGATCACCGGGTTCTCGTACCAGGTGCACGAGGTGCGGGCGCGCGACGCCAGCACGCCGCCGGTCAGGCCATCGTAGACGCGCGTGAAGCACTCGTCGCCGTACGCGACCTCGGGGCGGCCGTCGCCATCGAAGTCGAACGCCGCCGAGCCGGTGAGGTCCGACACGTCGCCCTGCGAGGGCCGCGCCCACAGCACGCCGTCGGTCGACAGCGACGCGCAGGTCGCCGGATCGAGCGTGCCGCGGCAGTCCGGATCGAGCACGTTGTACGCGGTCGCGCCGGCCACGCCGATCTCGAGCCGGCCGTCGCCATCGAAGTCGGCGATCACCGGCGGCCCGCCCTGCCCCGGCGGCCCATTGCCCCCCCGGAGGCTGGCCGAGAACACCTCGCGGCCGGTGACCGTGAACACGTGCACGACGCCCTGGTAGACCACCACGATCTCGGCGATGCCGTCGGTATGCGACCGATCGTCCTGACCGGTCTCGGGGAACGTCCCGAAATCACCGACCGCGACCTGGCCATTGGCCCCGGGCAGGTCGCGCTTCTTCGTCCAGTGCCGGCCCACCTTGTCCCAGGCGTAGAGCGCGGTGCCGGTGATGAGCTCGGGGACGCCGTCGCCATCGACGTCGGTGACGACCGGTATATAGCCGACCCCCGTGGAGTCGACCGCCGTCGCCAGCGACTCGTCGATCGCCACCCCGGTCTGGCCGTTGTACACCGCGCCGTAGAAGATGACCTCGGGCAGCCCGTCGTCATCGAGATCGTGGATCGACGGGCCCGCCCAGTCGCACAGGAGGTGGGCGATCGACGACGTGGTGTGCCACAGCTCGGACCAGCCCGCCGGCGTGCGCGTGAACGCGACCAGCCCGCCGGCGCTGGTTGCGGCGACGATCTCCGGCGTGGCGTCCGCGCCTCCGAGATCCGCGATCGCGACCGCGGCCGAACCGAGCACGCTGCGCGTCGCGATCGTCGCCTGCTGCGCGCACGTGCGGCCATCGATCACGCGGATCACCCCGAAGTAACCCGGATCGCTGCCGGTGCACGACTCGCGGGCGTGATCGGTGAAGTTGTAGGACGTGAACACGATCGATGGCCCTCCCTGGGCATCGAACGTCGCGACCATCGGCGTCGCCAGCACGTTGATGTGATCGGGAAACGGGTCACCCGCCGGCGGGCCGTCCCAGGCGCACTGCACGCCGGGAAAGAACACGCCGGGAGCCGGGGTGCCGTGGCAGCTTGAATCACTGGTGCCGCCCGGCCCAACTCCCCACGGCAGGCACTCCATCGTGGCGGTATTGCAGTACTGATCACCGGGGCAGCCCGCGTTCATCGGGCAGGCCGCCGGCGGCGCGAGGCAGGTCTCGTAGCGGCAGACGAGCCCGTCGTCACATGCCGGCGTGCACACCTCGCGATTGGCGCCTCCACCACCGCCACCGCACGCCGCAGCCAGCAGTGGATACGCGATGGCGAGGCCCCATCTCATGTGCGGAGGATCGTACTCATCGGCCTGGCCTCGCGATACCCGCCCCCGCGACGCAACGCGCGTGCGCTCGTCACAGCGTCATGGCGCAACAACGTTTCGATCAGGGCGCCTCACGCTCGCCGCGTCAGTTGCAGCCCTTGGCCAGCGGGTTGTCGAGGCACTCCTGGCTCAGGTGAACGCCCTTGGCGCGATTGGCCTTGTCGGCAGCAGCCTTCGCCGCGGCGATGCGCTGCTCCATGTCCCGCTTCTGCTGTTGCAGCGTCGCCAGGTTCGAAGCCGCCGACTTGCGATCCGCGTCGTTCTGCGCGGCCACCACCGCGTTGACGGCCGTGTTGACCCTCTTGTCGAGGTCGGCCAGGTCGTTCGATAGCTTCTCGACCTTGTCCTGGGCTTCCTTGGCCTCCTGGACCGCCTGATCGCGCGCCCGCTCGGCCTTCTCCTTGGCCTCGCGGTCGGCCGCGGACGATCCGATGAGGTGAACGGCGAAGATGCCCGCGGCGATGGTGCCGACGATGGCAAACCCGGTCACGACGAGCATCCAGGTCGGCCGCTTCTTGGCGACCTCGGCGCGGCGCAGCTCCATCTCTTGCTGGAGGCGCTGCTGCTCGAGGGCGGCCTGGACGCGTTGCCGCTCGGCTGCCTCGGCCGATTCGACCCGCATGCGCGCCTCACGCTCGGCGTTCTCGCGCGCTTGCTCGATCCGCAAGATCTCGTCGCGCTCCGCCCGGGCCTTGGCTTCCTCCGCCTCACGGCGCCGGCGCTCCGCTTCCTGGGCCGCTGCCGCGCGCGCCTCCTCGGCGCTTCGAACCGCGTGCTCCTCTTCCTGGACACGGTTCTCCTCGATCTGACGAAGCTCGCGCAGCGAGAACAACACGGAATTCTCACGCTTCTCGGTCTGTGCCATGGACGTCCTTCGTCGGGTGAGGCCTCTCCCGGACCTTCCATCTCTATCATGCAGGATCACGGGGGGCAACGAGCACGATTGTCCCGGCCACCCTGCTGGTATACACACACGCTGCCATGGGTTTCGTCGATCTCCATAGCCATGTGCTCTACGGCCTGGATGACGGCGCCCAGGATGAGGCGATGGCGCTCGCCATGCTCGACGGGCTGGCGACCCTGGGGGTCACCGAGCAGTGCGTCACACCTCACCAGAAGGTCGGCCAGTACCTGCCGAGCTGGGAGCGCATCGAGGCCACCCTCGCGGCGGTCGAGCGCATCCGGAAGCCCACGCACCCGACCTTGCGGCTCGGTGCCGAGAGCATGTGGGATGATGTGTTCATCAAGCGGCTTGCCAGCGACGAGGTACCCAGATACCGCGGTACCTCCGCGTTCCTGGTCGAGATTCCGCCGCCGCTCATGCCGCCGGGCATGGTCGATCAGCTGTTCAAGCTGCGCCTCAAGCGCATGGTGCCCGTCCTGGCCCACCCCGAGCGCTACCATGCGCTGTGGGACGATGACGAGCTGGCGGGCTCGCTGCGCCGGGTGTGCGCGTTTGTCGTAGATCTCGGCGCGGTCGCCGGGTTCCACGGCAAGCGTGAGACCAAGGCCGCGCGGCACCTGCTCGAGACCGGCCTGGCGTGCGGGGTCGCCACCGACGCGCACCAGGTCGGCGATCTGCAGCAGGCCGCCGCGGGGCTGTCGTGGATCGAGAAGAAGCTCGGGCACGCCGCGGTGGTGAGGTTGTTCGATCACGCGCCCCGCGCCATCCTTGCCGGTGAGTTACCCGACTGAGATGCGCCTCGCGATAAACCTCGTCCTCTCGCTCGGGATGCTCGCGCTGTGCACGTGGCTGGTGTGGCCAGACCACCAGGTGCGCGAGCAGCTGCGTATCGTGATCGAGGGGATGCGCTGGGCCGACGTCCAGCCGTACCTCGCCGCGTACCTCGGGCTGCAGATCCTCGTGCACCTGTGCCGCTCGCTGCGCTGGAACCATCTGCTCGCCCCGCTCGGCGTCAAGGTGCCGGCCGGCCCGCTGCTCGCGATCTCGTCGGTCGGCTTCATGGCGATCCTCGCGCTCCCGGCGCGGCTCGGCGAGTTCGTGCGGCCGGGGCTCCTGCGCAAGGCCGGGTACACGACTGCGTCCGCGGCGCTCGGCACCGTGGCGGTCGAGCGCATCGTCGACGGCCTCATCATCTCGCTGCTCGTGTTCGTGGCGTTCTTCGCGCACCAGGGGCCGGGCTCGCCGTGGTGGATGATGCCGGCGGCGTACGGCGCGCTCGGGTTGTTCGCCGCCGCGCTCGTGTTCCTCGTGTTCGCCATGCGGCGGCCGGAGCCGACCGTGCGGTTCTGCCTGTCGCTCACGCTGTTGCCGCGGCTCGCCCCCAGGATCGCCGCGCTGCTCGAGCACATGCTGCTCGACATGATCCGGGGGCTTGCGTCGCTCAGGGATCGTCGCAACCTGACGCTGTTCCTGATCTGGAGCGTCGCCTACTGGGGCGCCAACGGCGCCGGCGTGTGGGTGCTCGCGCGCGGGTTCGGCCTGCCGCTCTCGCCGGCGGGCGCGTACGCGACCATGGGCCTCGTGGGCATCGGCATCTCGCTGCCGAACTCGCCCGGCCTGGTCGGCCAGTTCGAGGCGCTCACCCTGGGCGGCCTGTCGCTCTACCTCGATCTCGGGGGCGAGCACACGGCGCTGTTCGCGTCGGCGCTGGCGTTCTCGATCGCCCAGCACCTCCTGCAGGTCGGCTGGTATGTCGCGATGGGCGCGCTCGGGCTCGCGACCCCGTGGGTGTCGTTCCATGATCTGTGGAGCGCGCGCAAGGTCGACCCCGACGACCGCAGCGGCGACGGCGAGCAGGACAAGAAATTGGCGTCCGAGCCGCGGAGCACCGACGATCCGGTGCATGCGCCAGATCGATCGTAGCGCCGGGCTCCGCGCCGGGGCGTGCACACAGCTCCGCCGCGGCCTCGTGACGCTCGCCGTGGCCGTTGCGGCGGTCGCCGCGCTCGCCGCGCCCGCCGCGGCGCGCTCGGAAAAGACGCTCGCGTATCCTCGCGACCAGGTGTGGCCCACCGCCGTGCGGTTCCTGGTGGTCGACGAGCACGTCAAGGTCACCGAGAAGGACGCCGAGGCCGGCTATGTCCTGTTCGACCTGCGCGACGACGGCAAGACGTTCCGCGGCTCGCTCGAGGTGATGACCGTCGTGCGCGACGGCCGAACATTGGTTCGCTTCGTGCTGCAGATCGAGGATCGGCCGAGCTGGCTCGAGATCGCGATGCTCGCGCGGCTCGAGACCAAGCTGCGCGCGGAGCTCGGCTCCCCCTCACCGCCGCCCTCCCCAAAGCCCGATCCCGACCCGCCCAGGAGGGACGCCCCGAAGCCAGACGGGCCCACGCCTGACGAGCCGAAGCAAGACGGCCCGCCGGTGTCACCGACGCCTTGACGAGACCACGTGGCCGACGTCAACGCGCAGCGCAGCGGCGCGGGCTGGGCTACGGCGCGAGATGGATTCCCAGGCCGGGTGGATCGGGCGTCGGCGCGTCGTGGGGATGGCACCGCCGGTCATCGCGATACGGTGGTCAACAGACGAGCGACGAGCCCAGACCCGCGTCCGCAAGCGCGCGTGTTCGCGGTCTCCCGAACGGCCGCTCCAGGGACCGCGGCCGGCGGTTTCCTTGCTACGCTGCGCGGCGATGGCGATCATCGATCTGCGAAGCGATACCGTGACCCGGCCGACCGCCGCGATGCGCAAGGCGATGGCCGAGGCCGAGGTCGGCGACGACGTGTTCAATGACGATCCCACCGTGCACGCGCTCCAGGATCGGGTCGCGCAGCTGTTCGGCACCGAGGCGGCGCTGTTCGTGCCGACCGGCACGATGGCCAACCAGATCGCGCTGCGCGCCCACACGCAGCCCGGCGACGAGATCATCCTCGGCAGGGACGCGCATTGCTGGCGCAGCGAAGCCGGCGCGCTCGCCGCGCTGTCGGGCCTGCAGACCAACCTCACGGCGGACTACACGTTCACCGCGGCCGACGTGCGCGCGGCCTACAAGACCGGCGACGATCCGCACCTGTCGCTGACCCGCGTCGTCGCGATCGAGAACACCCACAACGCGGCGGGCGGGATCTGCTGGGATCGCCGCCAGCTCACCGAGGTGATCGGAGCGGCGCACGGCCTGGGCCTCGCGGTCCACCTCGACGGCGCGCGGATCTGGAACGCCGCGGTCGCCGGCAACACGACCGAGCTCGAGCTCGTGCGCGGGTTCGACTCGATCAGCGCGTGCCTGTCCAAGGGCCTGGGCGCGCCCGTCGGCTCCATGATCGCCGGGCGCCGCGACTTCATTCGCCGGTGCTTGAAGCTGCGCAAGATGTACGGCGGCGGCATGCGCCAGGCCGGCATCCTCGCGGCCGCGGGGCTCTACGCGATCGACCATCACCGCGCGCGGCTGCGCGAGGACCACGCCAACGCCCGCTCCCTGGCCGAGCAGCTCGCCGGCGCGATGAACGTGCGGGTCGACCCGGCGCGGGTCCAGACCAACATCGTGATGATCGAGCTCGATCACGGATCCCCCGCGGCGGTGATCGAGCGGGCGCGCGAAGCCGGCGTGCTGCTCGGAGGCGCGGGCGCGCACCGGATCCGCGCCGTCACCCACCTCGATGTCGACCGCGTGGCGATCCGGCGCGCGGCCGAGACCATCGCCGCGGCCGCCGCGTCGCTCTGACGATCGAAGCGCCGGGCGCGGACGACATCGTGGACCTCCGATCACCCCGCCGCGCGAGCCGTGCCGTCCCCGGCGCGATCTTCGCCGTCCACGTCGCCGCCACGCTCGCGGGCCTGGGGGGCATCGCCGCGCTCGCCGCCTGCTCGGCGCCCGCCACGTTGCCCGAGCTCCAGCTCGCCGAGCAGCGCGCCGATGCCGGGGATGTCGAGGGGGCGCTCACGGCGTATCGCGCCGCCCAGGGCACGTGCCGGGCGCTGCGACCGCCGCGCCGGGCGACGGCCGCGTGCTCCGACGCGCTGCTCGGCGAGGCCGAGGTCCTCGAGCATGCCGGCCGCACCGCGCCCGCGATCCAGACCTACCTCGCGATCCCGGCGCGCGCCGCCGGCGATCCCTACACCGCGGCGACGGCGGTGTACCGCGCGGGCATGCTGCTCCTGCGTGACCACCAGATCACGGCGGCGTGGACCCAGCTGTGGCGGGTGGTGACCGACTACCCCGACGAGCCGATCGCCGGTGATGCGCTGCGCGCGATCCTGACCGACGGCCGGCGCCGCGACGCGCGGGCGCTCGCCGGCGAGCTGGGCAAGCTGCTCACGCCGCTCGCCGAGACCCAGATCGCCGACAACCTCCTGTGGTCGCTGGCCGATCTCAACGAGCACGAGCTGGGCAACCTGCCGGCGGCGCGCGCGCTCTACGATCGCATCCCGGTCGATACGCCGGCGAGCGGCCTGCGCGACGACGCGCGCTGGCACGCGGCGCGGATCTCGCGGCTGCTCCACGATCCGGCCGGGGCGGTCCAGCGGCTGCGCGCCCTGCTCGCGACCCGCGAGGTCGCGTTCGGTGCCGGCTCGTACTTCTCGATCTGGCTCGATGATGCCCAGCTCGAGCTCGGCAAGATCCTGCGCGACGATCTCGGCGACCTGCCCGGCGCGGCCGCCGCGTTTCGCCAGCTGCCCAAGGACTATCCGGCGTCGATCCTGCGAGACGACGCGCTGTACGAGCTCGCGGTCACGCTCGAGCGCATGCACGATCACGCGGGCGCGTGCGCGGCGCTCGCCCGGCTCGCCCGCGAGTTCGCCGACTCGAAGTACCTCGCGCGCGGCCGGGAGCTCGGCTGCCCGTGACGCCCCCCGCGCTGCGCCTCCAGGACGTCCACAAGCGCTACGGCCCGCGCGACGTGCTCGCCGGGATCTCGCTCGACGTCGCCGCGGGCAGGAGGCTCGGCGTGATCGGCCCCGCCGCCTCGGGCAAGACCGTGCTCGCCAAGCTGGCCTGCGGGCTCGAGGCGCCGGACCGCGGCGTGATCGAGGTGCTGGGCCACGACGTCGCCGGCAAGCGCGAGGCCGAGCTCGGCGCCCTGCGCCAGCGGATCGGGATGCTGTTCCAGAACCCCGCGCTGTTCGACTTCCTGTCGGTCGCCGGCAACGTCGCGTTCCCGCTCGAGCAGCGCGGCGGGATGGAGCCCTCCGCGATCGCCGCGCGGGTCGCCGAGCGCCTGCGCGCCGTCGGGCTCGCCGGCAGCGAGCACAAGCTCACCGCCGAGCTGTCCGGCGGCATGAAGAAGCGCGTCGGGATCGCGCGCGCGACCGTCGCCGACGCCGAGCTCGTGATCTACGACGAGCCGACCGCCGGGCTCGATCCGGTCACGACGCAGAAGATCTACGATCTGCTCACCGCCGATCAGGCCCGCACCGGCGCCAGCGTGCTCGCGATCTCGTCGGACGTGGTGGCGCTCGCGAAGTTCGTCGACGAGATCGCCTTCCTGTATCGCGGGCACATCATCTACCGCGGACCGGCCGCCACGATCGCCGACGCGCCCGATCCGATCGTCCGCCAGTTCGTCCGCGGCGAGCTCGACGGCCCGCTCGACGACGGCGGCGGCGGGCGCTGAGCCCGCCCGCGCGCTACGGACCTCGCCGGTTCCCCATCCGCCAGTTGATGCCGAGCGTGACCGTGTCCACGTTGGTCTTGTAGCTGCCCGGGAGGGCGTCCATCCCCGTGGCGGTCACGGTGTCGAAGAACGCGTGCTGGTAGGCGCCCTCCACGCTCAGGTTGTGCGTGACGTGGAACGCGGCCCCGACCGAGGGCGCCCAGACGCTGGCGTCGGTGAGCGAGGGCGACAGCGTGTCGGTGGGCTGATCCGAGATGCTGCGCAGGAGGCCGGCGCGCAGGGTCAGCCGGGGCAGGAACGGCAGCCTCTTCCACTCGCCGCCGACGCGGATCACGTGGGAGTTGGTGTAGTTGCGCGGCACGGTCACGGTGAAGCCATCGCTGCCGACGAACTTGTCTTCCTTGTAATCGCTCCAGTGCTCGAAGCTGTACGCCGCCATGATCGTGAGGTTCGGCATCACCTGGTAGGCCGCGCCGGCGAACACCACGTCGGGGATGAGCAGGTTCTCGGTGACGTCTTGATCGTGGAGCATCGGCTGGAACGCCGGCGGCGCCTCGGTGAAGTGGACGTGCCCCGAGAGCCCGATGTTGGCCACGTGCGAGTAGGTGACGCCGATGCTGAGCGGCATGTTCGGGACCCGGAGCTCGGCCGCGACCCCGAAACTGTTGGCCCCGCCGGACATCGCCAGACCCGCATCGCCGTAGTGGTCGAGGTAGTTGAGCGACTGGTGGAGCTCCTCGGTCGCCTGGAACCGGACGTAGCTGGCGCCGAGCTTCAGGAACGGCAGCACCTGCACGGCGGCGCCGGCAGCGATCGCGAGCACCTTCTGGTCGACCGACTGGATCGACTCCTGCCCTGCCCAGCCCCCCGGCCACTTGAGCAGGCCCCCGGCGGGCGCGCCCAGGCCGACGCCGATGCCCCAGGCGTGGTCCGGCGCCAGCTTGGCGCCGTACGAGATCGCCACGGACGGCGGCATGCTGGCTCCGGACAGCGATGCCGTGCCCAGCGATGGATCCGACCACTCGGTCCGGTTGTTCAGGTACTCACCGGCGACGCCGATGTCGAGCCCGTCCTGTCCGGCGAGCGCGGCGGTGTTGAGCGAGACCGCGGAGGCGCCGCTCTCGTCGGCGACCCCGGCCTGCGCCACGGCGAGCGCGCGCGGGTCCGAGCTCGGGATCAAGTAGCCACCGGCGGACGCTACCGCGGGCGCCAGGATCGTTGCAGTGATGATCAAAGTGCGCATGGGAGTCCCGTCTACTGGTGTTGAACGCTGGGAGGGAGGGTGTCTTTCGTCACGAACTTCGCCACGTCGTTCTGGGCATTCAACGTCAGCGACGGACTCACGAAGTCGAGCAGGAAGCCATGCTCCACGGTGGACGCCGTGCAGGAGCCGAACGTGGCCGGGTCGAACGGCGCGGTGACGAACAGCTGGAACGTGCCCGTGGCGCCGGGCGCGAACAGGCTCGGCGGCAGCGGCGCGGTGGGGATATTGCTCGCCCACACAAAGCCGAACGGGTTGGGCACGACGCCATCGCAGTTGGCCATCTGGGTCAAGATCTTCTTGGGCGCCTGCGGGACGCTGCCGTTGGGGTTGCCGCCGAGCGGAGGCAGGAGGTTCGGCAGCGTGTTGGCCGTCAGGTGACCGGCGAAGTTGACCGGGTCCGCCGGGTCGAGGACGGTCTTGGCGACCACGAGGAACTGCAGGAACGCCGCGGTGCCGCGCTGGATGCCGACCTCCGCCAGGAGCTGATCGACCGCCGGCTTGAACGCCGGTGAGGTGGTGAAGATGTCGACGACCGAGCCGCCGCCGACGTTGAGCGCGGCCTTGGAGATCCGCGGGTTGGTCGCCACGTCCATCGTGCCGTGGATCGCGCCCAGCGACTGGCCCGAGTAGTAGATGGTCGCCGGATCGATGATCACGCCGCGGGCGACCATGTGATCGAACACCGAGTGGCCCGTCGGAGGCGCGCCGCTCGGAGCGAACGCCAGCGCGCGGATGAGCTGGGACTCGTCGATCAGATCCTGGCGGAACGTGTCCCGGGTCCGGAAGAAGTTGGCGCTCAGCAGGTAGGGAAGGCTGCCGGACACCGCCGGGATGCCGTCGGTGTTGCCCGCCGCCCCCGGGGTCACCGGGCTCTTGACGAACCCGGCCGCGCCGCACGTGCCCGGCGGGTGCAGGTCGCCCTGCGCGCCGGCCGGCAGCACGGTGGTACACGCCGCGCCGCCGTTACAGCCGCTGGCGGCGCCCGAGGTGCCGGACACGCAGAACGACCGATCGCCGTGCATCGCGGCGTCGATCGCCACGGTGACCATGCCGGCGGCCGCGAACGTGTCGGCGATCAGCAGCATGTCGGCTCGGCCCCGCCCCAGGCCGTGCCGGAACACCATCAGCGGCGCGCACTTGCCGAACGCCGCCAGCGGCCCGGCGCAGGCTGGTACGTTCGCGTTGGTCGCCTTGGGCGTCGCGATCAGCACGTGGATCGGCGTGGCGGCCGCCTTGGTCGGATCGGGGTTGAAGGCGCCGGTCGCCGGATCGATCAGGTTGAACGTCGTGATGTCGGTCTCGAGGATCTCGTCGATGTTCGACGACGGCACCGCCGAGATGACGCCGAACTTGCTGAACGACGCCGCCGCGCTTCCCGCCGACACCGTGCCCGGCAACGCGGTCGCCGCCGGCGTGGTGTAGGGCAGCGCCGCGAGCTGGACGCCCTGGCTCAGGATCGTCTGGGTGTGGAAGGTGTACGCGATCGAGATCTTGGCCCGCGTCGTCCCCGCGGCGCTCAGCTTGTCGAGCAGCGGCTTCAGCTTGCCGCGCATGTCCTCGAGCGACGCCGCGGTGGCGTCGTCGAGGCCCGGCACCGTGGCGTGGCCGCCGGCGGTGATCGGGTTGAAGAACTTGAGGAGCTTCGCCGCCGACCCCGAGCCGAGCGGTATGCCGGCCTTGTCGAGGATCGCGTTGGTCATCACGACGGCGTAGTCGGTGTTGTCCTTGAGCGGCTTGGTCCGGAACACGGACGTCGGATCCCCGGCGGTCGCCCCGGCGGGCTGGATCGCGATCACCGGCGACAGCGCCGTCGCCGCGCCGGTGCACGTCCCGTTGGCCTGCGCGGCGGACGTGAACTCGCACGGCTCGAAGATCAGCGTGTTCGGATCGACCTGGACCGGGTTGTTCTTGTCGGTCAGGTCCCACAGCTGCAGCGAGTCTTTCGTGATGGTGCCCGCCCGGACCAGATCCGACGTCGGCCCGAGGATCGCGCCGGTGGTGGAGAACCCGTCGAGCGCGAGGAACCCGGCCGCCGCGGGGCTGGGGCAATGACCGCTCGCGTCGAGCGATGAACCGGCCAGGGTGCACGCCGCGAGCGCCGACAGCTTGCCGGTGCCGAGATCGCGGAGCAAGTCGATCGGGAGCGGCGCCTGACCGGTCGCGGGATTGATGACCACGTTGGTCACCAAAGGGCCGATCTGGAACGTGGTCGCGATCGCCAGCTCCTGGTGCGGGAACTTGCGGTCGGCGGCCGGGAACGCCGAGAGGTCGTAGAGCCGGCGCACCGCGTCGAGCTGCATGCCCTGTTCGAGGGCTTTGGCGGTGGTGCCGAACTGCGCCTTCAGGAGCCCGAGGTTCGCCGGGTCCATCAGGTTGACGTCCTGCGCCAGCAGGTCGAACACCTGCGACGGGCTGACCGCGGTGCCATCCTTGGTCTTCACCCCATCGGGTCCGCCGCGCACGACCAGCACGTACGAGCCCGGAGGCCACGGTGCATGGCCCTGGTTGTGGATCGTCAGCGTGGCCTTGGTGCCATCGCTGGACGGAACGTAGTCCGCGTCCGTCAGCGGATCGAGCGGCATCTCGCTCTGGACGCCGTCGGCGGTGCGCAGCACGAAGAAGTTCGCGCTCGTGAAGCTGGTGAAGTCGAGCGCCGGCGGGGTCTGGGTGATCTTGTGGCTGGCGTCGAAGTTGGTCTGGGTGAAGTCGATCGTGATCGAGACTTCCTGGTCGTTGGGGAATTGCCCCCCGAACGCCGGCGCGTTGGGCGCAGCGTAGTTGCTGAAGCCGTACAGGAGGTCGGCCTCCGCACACGCGGGGGTCGCGGTGGTCTGATCCACCGTCGCCGGACACACGCCGTTGACCGGGTTCAAGAACACCAGGTCGTTGGGCAGCGGGATCTGGCTGGTCGTCGGATCGAACACCGCCGTGACGACCGTGGACGGCGGGGTGAATGGTAGGCTGGGGGTGCAGGCGCCCAGGGCCAGCGCCAGCATGGCGGCGGCCGGGACACCGGCCGGGACAGCAGTCGATCGACTCCAACGCATGGCTCTCTCCACGATAAGGGTGGTCATGGCGCTCAAGGTGCCTTGGCCTGGAAGATCTCGGCGGACACGGCAACGGCGTTGATCTGGTCGCCGACCGCATAGTCGAAGTAGCTGTTCTTGACCCACTGGCCGAGCAGGTCCGGGCCGGGGCCCACCGCCGGGCCGTCGCGCTCCGGACCGGGCAGCTGCATCCGCACCTTCGGGTTGGTGGGATCCATGAGCGAGATGTGGCGAACGTTGCCACCGGAGCCGTACGCGAAGTCGAGCCCGCTCCCGCTGAGCGACGGGCTACCCACGTCGACGGTGAACACCCCACCCGGGCGCGCGTAGGGCCCCGGCTGGTAGTTGGTGGTCACGAGCGCCAGGAGGCTCACCGGCCGGATCGTGTGCACGCGCCCCCAGGTCCAGCTGCTCGGACTCGAGCCGACCAGGGCGCTGAGCGTGTCGTAGGCCTGGACCAGCGCGGTGGCGACCTGCGCGCCGCACGTCTTGACGGCCACCGTCTTGCCCGTGGCGTCGACGTCATTGCAGAAGGTCGTGGCCCCGGCGGGGGTGGTCGGATCGAGCATGAACAGGAGCGCCTTGACCGCCGCCAGCCCGTTGATGCCCTGCTTGGCGACGGCCAGATCGTCGGCGAACACGTTGTTGACGAGCGTGCGGAGGAACTCGTGGAACAGGAAGCAGCCCGACGAGTTCTGGACCACGGTCGGGTTGGGGTCGGCCGGTCCCTTGGGGCTGGTCCCGATCACGCCCGAGGGGCAGTCCCAGCCGTTGGTCGCCCACTGCGCCAGCACGGCCTTGGCAGCGGCCAGCTCCGGCGGGGCGCCACCGGCCGGCAGCGCCGCGATGATCGGCGCGAACGCCATGCCGGGCCGCGACACGTGATCGGCCTGGATCGACTCCATGTCGTCGAGCGAGACGTTGCCGTGCGCGGCGAGCGCGGCCTCGATCCGCTGCTCGATCCGCGAGGCGCGGAAGCCGCTCGAGTCGTCCCAGTCAAAGCTCACGTAGGGCGGATGCGCGAGGGGGTTATTGTCATCGGACACGCCGATCGGATCGGCGTTGGCCGTGAACAGGTAGCCCTTGGCGGGATCCTTGCCCTGGGGCAGCAGGTTGTCCGGGGTCCAGCACGACGCCGGGGCGCCTGCCGGGTCCGCGCAGTTGCTGATGCCGTCGCCCCACTCCGCGCTGCCGTCGCCGGGGACCGGGAACCACGGCGGGATCAGCTTGTTCGGCGCGGTCTGGGTGGCGTCGGCGAACTTGCGCAGCGGCACCAGCGCGTGGGGATCGTAGGCGATGTGCCCCTGGTCGTCGGCCATGACGAAGTTCTGGGCGCCCGTGGCGTAGTTCTTGAGCGCGGCGATCGCCCCGTCGACGTCCACGGCCGTGTTGAGCTCGTAGAACGCCTTCAGGTCCTGCGTGTTGGGCTCGTGACCGGTCCAGCGGAAGCTGACCGCCTTGCCGGCGCCGTCGGGCGCCTGGATGAGCGGCCCGTGGTGCGGAACGACGATCACCAGATCTTGATTCGTTCCCAGGAGGTTCAGGGCCTTGGCGTCCTGGAGGCCGCTCGGACCTGGACCTGTGCGGACCAGGTAGGTCTGGGGCGAGACGACCGTCGCGACCGGAGCGCCCTTGAACAGCACACACGGGGTGCTGCTCGGGCAGTTCGCCTGCGGCAAGAACTGCTCGAGGTAGACGTCGGTCACGTCGTAGCCGACGACGGTCACGCCCCAGCCCACGTGCTCGCCGCGCCCCACGAGCGCCCCCGGGATCCCGGGGAACGAGCCGCCGTTCAGCTTCAGGTGATCGGCCGGGTTCGTCGACGTCAGCACCGCGAGGTGAAACAGCGGCGGATACTGCAGCGACAGGTGCGGATCGTTGGCGACCATCGAGACGTGCGTGGCCGACTTGCCCCCCGAGACCACCCAGTTGTTGGAGCCGACGGAGGCGTCCGCCGGCCGTACCCGCTCGCGCAGCACCGCGGTCTTGGCCGCCGTCGCGCTCAGCACCCCCCGCCACTTCGACATGTCGAACGGAAGCGCGCGCCTCGCCGGCAGGACCGCGGCGTGCGACGCGGTCGCCCCCACCGGGGCGTGGGTCGCCGTGGGCGACAGCGTGTGGGCTTGCTCCGTCGTCGGTGCGGCCGCGCGAATCCAGGCCGCCATCTTGCCCGGGTCGTCATGCGGCGCGCCGGGACCGTAGGTCAGCGCGAACGTGCCGTTGGCCGTCTCGGGCGTCAGGTTCTCGGACAGCTGGAACTGCTGCAGCCGCGCCAACGCGAGCGTGTCCTGGTCGCTCCAGTCCGCGATGTCCGCGGCCGTGAGCGGGAACGGCAGCTGGGCGTACTCACCGGGCAGCGGCCCCTTCGAGGCCCTCAGCTGGGCGAGGTACGCGTTGACCCCGCCCGTGAACGCGTCGAGCAGCGCCTTCATGGTCGGATCGGTCGCCTTCAGCAACTCGCCCTCGATGCGCTTGCCGTCCCGGGTCGTGAAGATCGTCCGGAACTGAATGTCCTGGGACAGGCCATCGGGGCCGACCAGCTCGGACACCTTGCCGCGCGCCACGTGGCGCAGGAAGTCCATCGGGAACAGGCGGTCGCGCGCCTGCAGATAGCCCTGCGCGGCCAGACAGTCGGCCGCCGCGGCGCACTGGATGTGCGGGACGTCTTGCGCGTCGTACAGCACCGTGACCGGCGCGGTCAGCCCGGGGATCGCCTGGGTCGGCGGGGTCGATTGGATCTGCACGGTGGCCGTGAGCGTGCCGGCCGTGGCCGTCAAGCTCCCCATCGCCGCGTTCATCGGCGGCGCGTAGGTGACATGAAGGCCCTTGGTGTTCGACAGCGTGCCGCCGGTGACGCTCCAGGTCACCTCGTCCGTGCTGTTGACCAGCACCGCGGAGAACACCGTTGGCTGGGTGATCGGGGACGACAGCGCCGCCGGCGTGATGGTCAGCGATGGTGCGCTACCCGACGACGTGTCCCCGCATCCACCGACCAACGCTTCGAAAACCCAAGCTACCGCGACAAGCGACAATGAGCGCATCAATGACTCCCAGGCGAACGAGGTCTGATTTTTGGTCCACCGTCACTACAGGCGACGGCAGATCGATAGGTGGTACGAGCCCTGTTTCCCGGTACAAGGCAGGTCATGCTTACCAAAGGAACGCGGCTCTTGTCGCGCTCGGTGTCGGCGAAACCACGGCGGGGCGAGCCTCGTCGATGACGCAGCACGACGACGGGTAGCGTCGCCCGTGACAAACCGTGACCGGGACCGCGAGCGGAGGCGCTCGCCGAGGTTTGCCAGCTGCAGCTCGTCCCCGGGGATGGAAATCTCGATCAGCCGCGGCCGGCGTGACCGCCACCACGGTATCCTCGGACGTGGTCGCGCGCGCGCCTTCCCTCGACGTGACTTCCACTCAGAGCCAGGACCGGCTCCGCTATCGCGGACGGACCCGGCGGGTCGCGTGCGCCCGGGGCAACGCTCCGTTCCCCGCGGGTGGCAGCTCGCGATGACGCAGGACGCGCCGCCGCGGGGCGTGATCGCGGGCGTCGGCGCCAGAGCGCTGCAGCTCGCACAGGAAGTCGGCGGGATCGTCCTGCTCACCGGCGAGGTGCTGCGCGCGCTCGTGCCGCCGCGGATCGATGCGCGCGAGCTGTGGAGAAACCTCTACAAGATGGGCAATCGCTCGGTGCCGATCGTCGTCCTGACCGCGCTGTTCGCGGGCGGCCTGATGACGCTGCAGTCCGGCCCGTTCGTCAAGCAGTACGGGGCGACCGCGCTCGCCGGCTGGGGCGCCGGCTATGCGGTGCTGCGCGAGATCGGGCCGATCCTGATCGCCCTCATGTTCTCCGGGCGCGTCGGCGCGAACAACACCGCCGAGCTGTCGACCATGACCGTGACCGAGCAGCTCGACGGCCTGCGCGCGCTCGCGATCGATCCGGTGCGCTTCCTGGTCGTGCCGCGCGTGGTCGCGATGATGGTGACCCTGGTCGCGCTGACCGTGATCGGCGATCTGGTCGCGCTGCTCGGCGCGGCGCTCGTCGCCCGCACGCTGCTCGACATCGAGTGGTCGACGATGTTTCACAGCTTCGCCGACAACCTGCGGCCGTTCGACTTCCTGCACGGCATCTACAAGGCGATCGCGTTCGGCGCGGCGATCGCGACGTCGTCGTGCTACTTCGGCGTCACCGTGCGCGGCGGGGCGGTCGGCGTCGGCCGCGCGGTCAACGACGCCGTCGTCGCGGCGGCGGTCTCGATCATGCTGCTCGACTTCTTCCTCACCTACCTCACCGGCTGACCCGCGATGCCCACCCCCGAGCTGCCACGCGCGCGCTGGCTCCACCAGCGGATCGAGGGTGCCGGCACCGCCGTCGTCGCGGCGGGTCGCGCCGCCGTCGAGCTGTGGCGGGTCTACGTCAGCACCTGGGCGGGCATCGTGCGCGGCGTGGCGCGGCGCCGCGCCCCCGGCCGGCCGCGAGGCGAGCTGCGCCGCCAGCTCCACGCGATCGGCAACCGCTCGCTGGTGTTCATCATCGTCACGCTGGGCTTCATCGGCATGGTGATGACGTACGAGGCCTGCCTCCAGCTGGCGCGCATCACCGGCGACTTCTCGCAGCTCGGCAGCCAGTTCCTCCGGCTCATCGTCTCGGACTTCGGGCCGACGCTCACCGCGCTCATGCTCGCGACCCGGGTCGGCGCCGGCATCGCCGCCGAGATCGGCTCGATGAAGGTGACCGAGCAGATCGACGCGCTCCGCATGAGCGGCGTCCTGCCGATCGACTACCTGATCGTGCCGCGGTTCACGGCGTCGCTCGTGATGACGCTCATGCTCAGCGTGGTCGGCGGCCTCGTGATGTACACCGCCGGCGGGCTGACCGCGAAGTACTCGTTCGGCGTCAACCCCGGCGTGTTCTTCGATGCGTCGCAGATCCGCGGCCGCCACGTGATCCTGCTGATCGTGAAGGCGGTGTCGTACGGCGCGGCGATCCCGGTCGTCGCCGGGTTCTGCGGCCTGCGCGCGCGCGGCAGCTCGGAGGGCGTCGGCTGGGCGACCACCGCGGCGGTGATCGGCGGCTCGTTCGCCGTGATCATCCTCGACTTCGTGATCTCGGCGGCGGCGCTGCTCCTGACCGGCGGCGATCTGTGATGGCGTTCATCGAGTGGAAGGCCGTCACCAAGGCGTTCGCCGGCAACCCGGTGCTGCGCGGCATGAGCCTCGCGGTCGACCGGGGCGAGGTGATGTTCATCATCGGCACCTCGGGCGTCGGCAAGTCGGTGACGATCAAGCACCTGATCGGCCTCCTGCGCATCGACGCCGGCGAGATCTGGTTCGACGGCCAGCGCGTCGATCAGCTGCCCGAGCGCGCGCTCGCGCCGCTGCGCCAGCGGATCGGCATGGTGTTCCAGAGCTCGACGCTGTTCGATTCGATGACGCTCGCCGAGAACGTCGCGCTGCCGCTCCGCAAGCACCAGCGGATGCCCTGGGCGGCGGCGCTCGAGGAGGCCAGGCACCGGCTCGCGCAGGTCTACATGGCCGAGCACGCCGAGCGCTACCCCGCCGAGCTGTCCGACGGCATGCGCAAGCGCGGCGCGATCGCCCGCACCCTCGCGCTCGGCCCCGAGGTCGTGCTGTTCGACGAGCCGACCACCGGCCTCGATCCGGTCAACGCGCGCCGGATCGATCGGCTGATCCGCGAGCTCGCCGGAAGCCTCGGCGTCACCGCGATCGTGGTCTCGCACGATCCATCGTCGATCTTCGGCACCGCCGATCGGGTCGCGTTCCTCTACCAGGGCGTCGTGCACGTCGTCGCCACGCCCGACCAGCTCCGCGCGTCGTCCGATCCGATCGTCCAGCAGTTCATCGGCGGCCGGTCGTCGGGCCCGATGGAGACCCCCGGCTTCTGACGTCGCCGGCCTCCACGACGCCCACCGGCGCGCACCGACGCTCAGTCGTGCGGGCGCGCGATGATCTTCCAGGGCTGGCGCTTCAGGATCTTGCCGAGGTCCTTGGCGTCCTCGGGGAACTCCGGATCTTGCATCAGCCGGCCGAGCGAGCCCTCACCGCTGGCGATCCGCGCGCCGAGCTCGTCGAGCATGGCGACCAGCGGATCGATCTTGTCGAGCACGGCGCGCACCGCCGCGATCGTCTGTGCGGCGCGGGCGATCGGATCTGTGCCGGCGAGGTGACCTTGCACGCGCTCGAGGTTCGCGGCGACCGCGGCGGTCCTGGGGCCCAGCACGTCGATCGCCGCGCGAACCTGGGCGATCGCCTGGCGCGCGTCCGCGACCATCGCGCGGAGCTGGCCGAGGCCGGCGTCGCCGCCGAGCGACGTCTCGTAGGTCTGCCGGGCCGCCGCCACCAGCGCGCGGGTCTCGGTCGACAGCGCACCGAGCCCGCCCGGCGCGCCGGGGTCGTTCGCGAGCCGGTCGAGCTGGTCGCGCAGCTCGCCGACCTGGGTCCGCAAGGCGACGAGCTCGGGCTTGACGGTGTCGACGAACCGCTTGTAGATCGTCATGTTCGTCCACGCGTGCTGGAGGACGTTGTCGAGGCTCGGCGGATCGATCCCGCGCAGCTCCTCGCCGTCGGCAATCGCGGGGCCCGGAGCGCCGGCCGGAGGCGCGACCTCGAGGTACTTGTCGGCCAGGGGGCCGCGCGACGAGACGAAGATCTCGGCGCGCGCGGGCACCTTCCAGGCGCTGCCTTCGTCGACCGCGACGGTCACCGCGACGCCGACCTCGCCGCCGAGCAAGGCGCTGGCCCCATGTAGCACCGGGACGATGGCCTCGATCCGGCCGACCGGCTGGCCCGCCACGACGAGCGCGGCGTGCTCGTGCAGCCCGGCGCTGTGCCGGAACATCACGCGGATCCGGGTCGGCGTCCCGAGCGCGATCCGGCCGAGCAGGAACACGAAGCCCGCGGTCGCCGCGGCCATGACCAGGAGCACGATCGCCCCGACGCGCCGCGCGAGCCGTTCGTCCTGTGCGAGCAGGCTCACGCTACTCCTTCCACAGGAACTTCCAGGGATTGCGCTTGAGATCGCGGATCATCTCGCGGATGTCGCTGTACAGCTCGTCGCGCGCCAGGAGCGCGCCGATGGTGCCCTTGCCCGCGCGTAGATCGGTCACGGCGCCGTTGGCGTTGTCGAGCAGCGTGCCGGCCCGCCCCGCCGCGGTGGCCGCGTTGTCGATCACCCGATCGACGCCGCCGAGCCGCTGCTCGGTGATGAGGCCGGTGACCCGGGTGGCGTCGGTCATGAACGCCGAGGCCGGCGGCGTCAGCGTCTGGAGCGACGACCTCGCGGTGACCAGCGCGGCATCGGCGCTGGCGACCAGGTTCGCCACCGGCCGGCCATCGCCGAGCCCGGCGTTGAGCTTGGTCAGCGTGGTCTTGCCCTCCCTGGCCAGCGCCGTCGCCCCACCGATCAGGTCGCCGAGCTGGCCGTGGTTATCGACCAGGAACTGGTTGACCTCGGCCACCGCGCTGGCGCCGTTGGCCAGGAGGTGCTTGATCGCGTCGCGATCGTCGTGCAGCACGTTCGATACGCCGTCGAGCACCTCGTAGAGCCGCGCGACGACCAGATCGGTGCGCGGTGGATCGTGGACGAAGTGGTCATCGTGGACGATCGTGTCCGGCTGGATCGGCGGGTGGTCCCAGTCCTTGCCCGGCACGATCTCGAGGTACTGCTCGCCTAACACGCCGGCGGTGTTGATGAAGAACTCGGCATCGCCACGGATCGAGTCGCGGGCGCGGTCCTCGACCCACGCGGTCACCCGGACCTGCACGCGCTTGCCGATCGCCGGATCCTCCCGGCCGCCGAACAGCTCGACGGCCTTCACCTTGCCGACCTTGATCCCGGACAGCTTGACCGGGGCTCCCGGCTGGAGGCTCCCGACGTAGTCGTAGTCGACGTGGATCACGAACCCGGAGCGCAGCGAGAAGTTGCCCAGGACGAAGAGAAAGCCAACGAGGATCGCGCTCGACACCAGGATCAGGAGCCCGACCTTGAACTCGAGGCCACGTTCGCGCATGCCTCGAGCGTAGCTGATCCCCCAACGCTCTCCCACTCAGGGCCCAGGCGCGGCCGCCAGACCCGCGTCGCCTGCAAGCGTGTGCGCGCTGGCCAGGAGCCGCGCGTAGCGCGATCTCGTGGCAGAAGGCGGAGTGAGATGGCGGTGTCGGGTAAGCTGACCGCAGGCGAGGTCGATCACGGTCGCGTGGCGAACCCCGGCAGCGCGGGACGCGAGGCGGTATCGTCCGGCCCATGCGGAGAACCCTCTGGCCCGTGGTCGCGCTCATCGCCCTGACATCGTGTGGAGGCGACAACGGCCCCACGCCGGCCCCTTTCGGGCTCGACAAGCGCCCTTCCAACCCGACCTGCGTGGCCCAGCAGCGACCGGTGCTCGACACCAACGTGACGCTGGCTCGGCAATGGGCCGGGATCGCATTCAATCAGCCCCTCTACCTGACCCAGGCGCCGGGCGACAACACCACGTGGTACGTCGTCGAGCGCCTGGGCAAGGTTCGCGCGTTCCCGGCCACCGCGACCACCGCCGCGGATACGCATGACTTCATCAACATCACCAGCACCGTGAACGCCACCGGCGAGGGCGGCCTGCTCGGCCTGGCCTTCCACCCGCAATGGCCCACCAAGCGCGAAGCGTACCTGTCGTTCACGCGCCTCCCGGTGGCCGGGGATCCGGGGCCGGTCTGCCCCAAGCAGATGGTGAACGAGCTCGAATCGATCGTCGCGCGTTACCAGAGCACCGACAACGGCCTGACGCTCAACGTGGGCACCGACGAGATCCTCAAGGTCGGCCAGCCGTTCACCAACCACAAGGGCGGCGACATCCAGTTCGGCCCCGACGGCTACCTGTACCTCGGCCTGGGCGACGGCGGCTCGGGGGACGACCCGTGCGGCTCGGGCCAGAACCTCAACACGTTCCTCGGCAAGATGCTGCGCTTCGACATCAATGCCCCCGCGGGCATGTACAAGATCCCCACCGACAACCCGTTCTCCGGGATGTCCGGCGTCAAGCAGGAGATCTGGACCTACGGCCACCGAAACCCGTGGCGCTGGAGCTTCGACAAGGCGTCCGGTGACCTGTGGGTCGGGGACGTCGGGCAAAACACCTGGGAAGAGATCGATCGCGTCGTCAAGGGCGGCAACTACGGCTGGAACACCTGCGAAGGCTTTCACCAGCGCGGCAGCACCACGGCGCTGTGCAACACGCCCGGCCTCCTCGATCCGATCGTGGAGCATCCGCGCAACGAGGCGCAATCGATCACCGGTGGCTACGTCTACCGCGGCACCGCGATGCCGAGCCTCGTGGGCACGTACATCTACGGCGATTACATCACCGGCAACATCTGGGCGCTGACCTACGACGCCGGCAACAAGCCGACGCCCAAGGTGATCGCCACCGTCGCCGGCAGCACGCTGGTGTCGTTCGGGCAGGGCAACGACGGCGAGATCTACACGGTGCAGATCAGCGGCATCATCTCCAAGCTGGTGCCCAAGGCGGCCCCGCCGCCCGATACCTTTCCGCAGCTCCTGTCGGCCACCGGCTGCGTCGATCCGAAGGACCCGACCAGGCCGGCGTCCGGACTGATCCCGTACGATGTCAACTCGCCGCTGTGGTCCGACGGCGCCGAGAAGGAGCGCTTCTTCGCGATCCCGGATGGCGCCACGATCACGATCAACGCCGATCAGGACTGGGACCTGCCGATCGGCTCGGTCGCCATGAAGACGTTCTCGGTGGGCGGCAAGCGGGTCGAGACCCGCCTGTTCATGCACCACGACGACGGCGGCTGGGCCGGATACACCTACGAATGGAACGATGACGGCAAGGACGCGACGCTCTTGCCGGCCGGCAAGACGAAGGCGCTCAGCGCCACCGCCTCGTGGGCGTATCCGAGCCGCAACCAGTGCCTCGAGTGCCACTCCGCGGCGACCGGCGGCACGATCGGCCTCGAGACCGCGCAGCTCAACGGCGACGCGGTGTACACGTCGACCAACCGGCTGTCCAACCAGCTCGCGACCCTCGATCACATCGGGATGTTCTCGGCCCCGCTGGCCGACAAGCCGGCCAACCTCCCGCGGCTGTCGGATCCGGCAGGCAAGGATCCGCTGGACGCGCGGGCGCGCAGCTACCTGCACGCCAACTGCTCGCACTGCCACCGCCCGATGGGCACCGGACAGGGCACGATCGATCTGCGCTACGCCACGTCGCTCGCGGACACCATGACCTGCAACGCGGACAATACCCAGGGGACGGTGAACAGCGCGACCAAGCTCCTCCTGCCGGGCGCGCCAGACATGAGCGTCCTGTCGCAGCGCCTGCACGCCACCGACTCCAAGCGGATGCCGCCGGTGGCCGTGAGCGTCACCGATCCGCTCGGCACCATGGTCATCGACGACTGGATCAGCTCGCTGACCACCTGTCAGTGACGCTGGTACCGCGCTCCCGCGGACTGCCAGAGCGCCAACGAAAACGGCCCCACGTGGGGCCGTGGTTGAAACGTCAGGGCGCGCCGGCTATTGCCAGCCGCCACCGCCTTGCGGCGGGTAGCCACCGCCTTGCGGCGGGTAGCCACCGCCTTGCGGCGGGTAACCTCCGCCTTGCGGCGGGTAGCCACCGCCTTGCGGCGGGTAACCTCCGCCCGGTGGGTAACCTCCGCCACCCGGTGGCTGGTTCCGCTTGTCGAACATCGCCTTCGCCTCCTCGTACGCAGCCGGCGACGCCATCATCAACACACCGAAGTACGCGAGGATCGGCAGGAGGCCATGGCCGAGCGTCAGCAGCGAGCCGATCAGCACGTGACCATGGATGATGCCGACCAGCGCGATCAGGATCTGCTGGACCGGCAGCCACGCGATCAAGGCCGCGGCGATCAGCGGTCCGAACGCATCCACCGTCTGCAGCGCCGGCGGCAGCTTCGTCGGCGGCACCACGAACACGATGCAGAACACGCCCAGCGTCTGGATCAAGAATGACAGCAGGGCGGCGATGATCGCGATGATCGGCAGGTGCCCCAGCACGCCAAACAGATGCAGGCTATTGAGCCAGCCAGGGATCAGGCACGCGCCACCGACCGCGATCACGATGCGCGCGATCTGATCCTGCGGCTGCGCGATGCGCGCCAGCAGCCCGAACACGAGCAACGAGTAGCCGATGATGTAGAGGCTGGAGAACCCATACAGCATGGCGTTGATCGTCTCGAAGCTCGCCAGCGACGCCCCGTTGGCGACGGCGGTTGCCATCGCGATCACGATCGATCCGAAGCCCATGTGCGAGATGAAGATGCCGGCGTAGGCGACGCCGAACGGAATCCATTGCAGGACCACCGGCGGCACCTTCGCGCGCATGTCCTGCGGCGCTGCCGTGAGCAGAAGGTACGCACCGCCGGAGATGATCGGCCACAGGAAGAACTCGAAGCCCCCGCCCGACCACGCGAACACGAGCGGGCTGACCGAGAACGGCACGACGATCGACGCGATCAGCGCGACGCCAGCGAGGAACAGGATCTTCTTCTGAAGCGCCGGATCGCGTAGCCGCGCGACCGGAATGCCGAGGATCGTGCCCGGCGCCGACTGCGGCAGCTTGCTCAGCAGGTCGTTGTGGTGCGGCTGCGCATCCTGCGGTGACGGAGCAAACGGATTGGTCGCCTGCGGGTAGACGCCCTGCTGCGGATAGCCCGGTTGTTGCGGCTGGCCATACGGGTTCTGCTGTTGCGGCTGGCCGTACGGGTTCGCCTGCTGCGGCTGGCCGTACGGGTTTTGCGCCTGCGGCTGGCCGTACGGATTCGCTGCTGGTTGCTGCGGCTGGCCGTACGGGTTCGCCGCTTGCTGCGGCTGGCCGTACGGGTTCGCCGGTTGCTGCGGCTGACCGTAGGGATTTTGCTGCTGCGGCTGGCCGTACGGATTTTGCTGCTGCGGCTGCGGCTGACCGTACGGGTTCGACTGCTGCGGCTGCTGGGGCATGCCCGGCTGCTGTGGCTGCCCGTACGGATTTTGCTGCTGCGGCTGGCCGTACGGGTTCGCCGGTTGCTGCGGCTGGCCGTAGGGGTTTTGCTGCTGCGGCTGGCCGTAGGGATTTTGCTGCTGCGGCTGGCCGTACGGATTTTGCTGCTGCGGCGGCTGCTGCGGCTGTTGGGGGGGGTACCCCGGCTGCTGTGGTTGCGGAAACCCTGGTTGTTGCGCCGGCGGGAAGCCCCCCTGCGCGGGCGGGCTGGGGCGCTGCGGCTGACCGGGTTGTGGGGCACCGGGGCGCGGCTGCTGGCCAGGGATGACGGGCGCGGCGTAGCCAAACATGGTCTTGGCGGGCGCCTGCCCACCCGGTGCACCCGCCTGCATCGGTGGCATCGGTCGGCCGCACGTGCCGCACGCTGGTGCATTCGTCACCACCGCTGCGCCGCAGTACGGGCATGGCCTAGTTGGAGTCGCCATCAGGGATCCCCTATCCTTTCCAGGCAGAACGGTATCGCACGCCGAGCAGCCTCCGCAACCGAGTGGCGTGTTATGTGTGGTACGTGGCGCGACGGCTTCCCGGACACGACGCCGTCCGCGGCGACGCAATCGAGGTACGGATCGCCGACACGTCCGTGCGGGCCTTCCCCGACGAGAGCATCGCGGCGGCCGCGATCGCCAGCGGGACCCGCGTGCTCGCGCGATCGCTCAAGTACCACCGGCCGCGGACGTTCTTCTGCTTCGAGGGCCACTGCAGCGGCTGCCTGGTGCGGCTGTCCGGCGTGCCGAACCTGCGCGCCTGCCAGGCGGCGTGCACCGCCGGTGCCGAGGTGGTGGGCCAGAACGCGTTCCCGTCCGCCGAGGTCGACCTCCTGGGCGCGGTCGACTTCTTGTTCTCGCGCGGGATGGATCACCACACGCTGATGACCGGCTCCTCGGTGCTCAACAAGCTCGCGAACAAGGTCGTGCGCCAGCTGTCGGGGCTGGGCAAGCTGCCCGCGCGCGCCGCGACCGAGCTGCCCGACGTCGCCCAGCGCACCGTCGACGTCTGCGTGATCGGGGGCGGCCCCGCCGGGCTGGCCGCGGCGGCCACGACCGCGCGCGCCGGTCGATCGACCATCCTCATCGACGATCAGCTGCGGCCCGGCGGCAGCCTGCGCACCGATCCGCGCACCGGCCGGAGCGCCGCCGAGGCCAGCTGGGCCCAGGCCACCGCCGCCGGCGTCGAGGTCCTCGCGCGCTCGACGGCGATCGGCTACTTCCCGGAGGACGACGGCGGGGTGCTCGCCGTGGCGGCGCCCGAGCGGCTGTACCGGATCCACGCGGCGTCGTGGATCTGGGCGACCGGCGGCTACCCGGTGAACCTGCCGTTTCCGGACAACGACCGCCCCGGCGTGCTCGCGGCGCGTGCCGTGGGCCGGCTGCTCGTCGATCACGGCATCCTCGGCGGCGACAAGATCTGCATCGTCGAGGTCCCCGAGATGGCGCCCGACGCCACGGCGCTGGCGTCCGCCCTGTACGACGCGGGCGCCGAGGTCGTGCGGATCGCGCTCGGCAACGCGACCGGCACGCGCGGCCGCAGCTGGGTGTCGGCGCTCGATACGGCGACCGGCAAGGTCGAGTGCGATCTCGTCGCCGTCGCCGCGATCCCGGCGCCGGCCTCCGAGGGGGCGCGCCAGCAGGGCTGCCGGGTCGTGCTCGATCCGGCGGCCGGTGGGTTTCGCGTCGTGGTCGACGAGCATGGCCGGGCAACGACGCCCGGGGTATGGGCGTGTGGGGACGTCACCGGCTATCTCGGGCCCGCCGCTGCGGCCGACGACGGCGCGCGGGTCGGCAAGAACGTCGTGAGCTCGACGTAGGTAACTTACCGGAAATCCACCGGGACCGCGTGCGCCGGCGCTACGCCAAAGTTCACGTCGACATCGAATGTCAACTCGCGCGGATTTGGATATCGTCTCATGGTGGCGGGAAAGATTGTCTTGTGCCGATGCGAGGACGTCACGCTCGCTGACCTCGAGCACAGCGTCTCGCGCGGCTATCGCGACATCGAAGAAGTCAAGCGTTACACGGGGTTCGGCACCGGACCTTGCCAGGGCAAGGAGTGCATGGCGGCGGTCGCGACCCAGCTGGCGACCCTGACCCAGCAGCCCGCCGAGGCCATCCCGCCGTTCACCTCGCGTCCGCCGCTCGCCCCGACGCCGTTGCGCTTGCTCGCGCGCGACCCAGCGGGGCATCGGTTCCCCGACGATCTCGACGACGCCACGGAGAGCGAGGCGAAGAAGTAGTGCAGCCGGTCATGGACGAGGAGGAGGACACCTCCCGCGCGGATGTCTCGGGCGAGATCCGGCTGCCCGCTACCCTCGAAGGCACCGGGCCCCTGCCCGCCTCCGCCGAGATCGTGATCGTCGGCGGCGGCGTGGTCGGGCTATCGATCGCCTACTCGCTCGCCAAGCGCGGGCTCACCGACGTGGTCGTCGTCGAGCGCGGCTACCTGGCCGAGGGGGCGTCGGGGCGCAACGGCGGCGGCGTCCGCCAGCAGTGGTCGACCGAGCTCAACATCCGGCTGATGCAGGAGTCCGTCGAGCTGTGCCGGCGGTTCGCGGTCGATCTGGGTGTGAACGTCTGGTTTCGCCAGGGCGGCTACCTGTTCCTGGCGCGCAGCGCCGCCGAGGTCGCGCGCCTCGAGAAGAACATCGCGATCCAGAACAAGTGCGGCGTCGAGACGCGGATGCTCGAGCCCCGCAAGGCGCTCGCGATCGTGCCCGAGCTCGATCTGACCGGCATCGTCGGCGCCGCCTACAACCCGACCGACGGCATCCTGTTTCCCTGGCCGTTCCTGTGGGGCTACGCGCGGCAAGCCGCGGCCCTCGGCGTGCGGATCTTCACGCAGACCCCGGTCAGCGGCCTCGAGCCCCGGCCGGCCGGCGGGTACGTCGTGCACACGACGCGCGGCCCGGTCTCCGCCAGGCGCGTGATCAACGCGACCGGCGCGTGGTCGCCCAAGCTCGGCCAGATGATCGGTGTCGAGATCCCGACCTTTCCGATCCGCCACGAGATCTGCTCGTCGGAGCCGCTCAAGCCGTTCCTCCGGCCGATGGTGAGCGAGCTGTCGAGCGGCCTGTACTGCAGCCAGTCGATGCGCGGCGAGATCGTCGGCGGCGTGACCATCCCCGGGCACGCCTCGACCTACAACATGGGCTCGACGCTCCAGTTCCTGGCGACCTACGCGCGCCGGCTGGTCCGCCTGATGCCGATCCTCGGCGACATCAAGATCCTGCGCCAGTGGGCCGGCCCCTACGATCAGTCGCCCGACGGCAACCCGGTCCTCGGCGCGGCGCCCGGCCACCCCGACTTCTTCCTCGCCTGTGGCTTCGTCGGCCACGGCTTCATGATGGCGCCGATCATCGGCAAGCTGTACGGCGAGTGGCTCACCGGCGGCGAGCCGCACGAGATCTTTTCGCGCTACACGCTCGCCCGCTTCCGTGACGGCAGCGCCGCCGGCCACGAAAAAGAAGACTTCAACATCGGGTAGCCAGGGCGGTCGGGTAACCTGGGGTGGATGGTGTCACCTGGGGGTCCGCTCCGGTTGGTTTGCTTCGAGCTGCGCGGGCAAGAGCTCGCGCTGCCGATCGCGGACGTGCGCGAGACGCTGCCGGTGCCGCCGATCACGCGCGTGTTCCTCGTGCCGGCGTGCCTGTCGGGGGTGTTCAGCCTGCGCGGCGACATCGTGCCGGTGATCGATCTCGGCGTCTTGCTCGGCCTCGCGGCGACCGCGGCTGGCGACGACAGCAAGATCGTCGTCGTCGATCACGCGGCGGGGGTCGCGGGGATCGTCGTCGACAAGCTGCGCGACCTGCGGACCATCGAGGGGCCGCTCGACCCGCCGCCCGGCAACCTCGCGCCCGAGATCGCAACCTTGCTGCTCGGGGTCGCCGCGACCCCGACGGGCAGCGTGCGCGTGCTCGATGCGCGCGCGATGCTCACCGCCGAACCGCTGCGCGCGCTCGCGCGAACCGACGTGGAAAGCAGGATGTCATGACCACCCGGAAGCTGCGCTTCCCGATGTTCTTCAAGTTCCTCGTGGGCTGCCTGACGCTCGCCGCGCTGCTCATCGTCGGCGGCGCGTTCGTGCTGCGGAACGAGACCCGGCTCAAGTCGCGCGGCAACTACTTGCAGAAGCAAGGCCGCCGGCTCGTCGGCTATACCGAGCGCGTCGGCCGCGACATGACCGGCACGCTCGAGCTGCTCGCGTCCGACGACGAGCTCCGCAAGGTGATGAGCCAGGCGGCCGACCCCGCGCCGGCCCAGGCCACGGCCGCGGCCGGCACCAGCGAGTCTGCCGCGACGCACGCCAAGGAGATGTACGACGCGCTATCGTCGAAGATGGGACTCAATCCCGACGTGTTCGCGCTATTTACGACCACGAACCGGCTCAAGTTCGCCGCGCCGCAGAAGGTGCTCGACGAGCAGGCGCTGCCCCAGCTCGCCGCGGTCGAGAAGGCGCGCGGCGGCAGCGTGTTCGCGCACCGCATCCAGGTCATCGACGGCGTGCCGTACCAGATGTCGGCGCTGCCGATCCGCGGCGACAAGGACCAGGTCGTCGGCGGGATCCTGATCGGGGTCAGGCTCCAGCGGCTGTTCGACGAGTTCGCCGATCAGAGCGACGATCAGGTCGAGACCCAGATCCGGCCGACGCTGATCGACGGCGTGACGATCCTCGCCTCGGCGTGGCCGCCCGACCGGCGCGCCGAGCTCGCGCGCGCGATGCAGCCGGACAAGTACGTCCACGTCACGGTCGGCGAGGACTCGCGCGACGTGATCCGGATGAAGGACGGCGACTACGACTTCTGGAGCGAGGACAGCTTCGAGGGCTACAAGGCGGGCGACGCCGGCGCGATCGGCCGGCTCGTCATCACGCGCAGCCGCGCGAGCCTGGTCGATCCGGCGTCCACCCTGCCGCGGCTCGAGATCCTCGTCGGCATCGCCGCGTCGGTCATCATCGCGCTGGGGATGGGGCTCCTGATCACGCGGCCGATCAAGCAGTTCGTCCGGCAGTCCCGCGACCTGCTCGAGGGCGAGACCGATCTCACCCAGCGCCTGGTGATCAGCTCGCACGACGAGACCGCGGATCTCGCCGAGAACATCAACCAGGTGTTCGCGCGGCTGCACCAGCTCGCGACCGGCGTGCAGTCGGCCGCGTTCCAGGTCGGGGCGTCGAGCGCCGAGATCAGCGCGGCGTCGCGCCAGATGCTCTCGGGCCTGAAGAACCAGACGCTCAAGATCGAGAGCTCGACGACCGCGGTCACCGAGCTGTCGGCGTCGATCCAGCAGGTCGCCGGCAACGCCGCGGAGGCGACCCAGGTCGCCGAGCAGTCGAGCTCGGCGGTGACGTCCGCGGTCGAGCGCATGGAGTCGATCCGCGCCGCGGTGGCCGACGCCGCGGACAAGATGCGCGAGCTCGGCGAGAGCAGCAAGCGGATCGGCAACATCGTCGAGGTGATCCGCCAGATCAGCGAGCAGACCTCGATGCTGGCGCTGAACGCGTCGATCGAGGCGGCGCACGCCGGCGAGCAGGGCCGCGGCTTCGCGGTGGTCGCCGACGAGGTCTCGTCGCTCGCGCGCCGGGTCGGCCAGTCCGCGAAGGACATCGAGACCTTGATCCAGACCGTCAAGGAGCAGACCCAGGCGGTCATGGCCTCGATGGAGGTCGGCACGCGCGAGGTCGCCAACGGCTCGCAGCTCGTCACCGGCACGCTGACCGGCCTGGGGCAGCTGATCAGCGTGGTCAAGGAGACCGCGGGCGCCGTGCACGAGCAAGCCGTGGTGTCCGACGACATCGCGCGCAACATGGACTCGGTGCGCCAGATCGCGACCGAGGTCCTGTCGGGCTCGGAAGAATCGGTCGTGCAGGCCGAGCGGCTGCACGAGCTCGCGTTCGAGCTCGAGGAGTCGATCGGCGGGTTCAACCTCGACGGCAACAAGCTCGCGACCACGAACCCGGCGCGGACCGCGGCCAAGCCGGCGCCCAACGGTGAGCCGGCGCAGCGCGCCCTGCCCAGCGGCAAGCCCAGGCCGGCGCGATCGGCGGCCGCCGAGGTGGATGGGTAGTGGCGCTCGCGCCGCAGACCATCGCCGCGATCGCCGCGCGGCTCGCCGAGCACGCGGGGCTCGAGCTCCCGGCGTGGGTCGTCGAGGCGCGCGCGACCGCGCGGATCGCCTTGCTCGCATGTTCGCCGAGCGAGTACGTCGCGCTGATCGACACCCCGCGCGGCGCGAGCGAGCTGTCCGAGCTGATCGAGGCCGTGCGGGTCGGCGAGAGCCGGCTGTTCCGCCACCGCTCCCAGATCGACGTGCTCACCGACGTCGTGGCGCCGGCGCTCCGCGCGCGCGGCCGGCGAGCGGTGCGGGTCTGGAGCGCGGGGTGCGCGGCCGGCGAGGAGCCGTACACGCTCGCGCTCGTGCTGTCGCGCGCCCTGCCCGAGTGCACGATCTCGATCCTCGCGACCGACGTCAGCGCCGACGCGCTCGCGCAGGCCCAGGCCGCGACGTACCCGCGCGCGGCGCTCCACCACGTGCCCGCCCGCTACCGCGACGGGTTCGTCGGCGACGGCGAGGTCGTGCGCCTGGCGCCGGAGATCGCCGCGCTCGTCAGGTTCGAGCGCGCGAACCTGCTCGACGGCGCGGCGCCGCGCGGCTGCGACGTCGTGTGGTGCCGCAACGTGCTCATCTACTTCACCGCCGACGCCCGCCGGCGCGTCATCGATCGGCTCGTCGGCGCGGTCGTCCCGGGCGGCTTCGTGTTCGTCGGTTACAGCGAGTCGCTGCGCGACGCCGCCGAGCTCGAGGGCCTGCGCGCGAACGACGCGGTGTACTACGTCCGGCGCGACCCCGACGCGACGCGGCGATCACGGCCGCCGACCCTGCCGCTGCCGGTGGCGCCGGGGCCGGTGCCCGTGGCGGCGAACGATCGGCGGTCCGGACCGATCGCCGTGCCCGACGATCGCACGCCGCCGCCGATCGTGTTCTCGCCCAGACCGCCGCCCGACGACACGCTCGCGCTGCGCGGCCGTCCGGTCGTCGCGAGCGTCACCGCCGAGCTGTCGGCGCGGTTCGCCCAGGCCGGGCTGCGCTCGCTGACGGTCGATCTCGACGGCGCGGACCTCCTCGACGACGATCTCGCGCCGGTGCTGCGCCGCGCGCGGGCCGCCGCACGCACCGCCGGGATCGCGCTCGCCTTGCGCGCGACGCGCCCCGGCGCCCGGCGCTGGCTCGCCCGCCATGGCATCGACGAGGAGGCGGCATGAGCGTTCGCGCGGGGCCGCGCCGGGATGCGTCTCGGCGCGTGAACGGCGGGCCATGACCGGCGCCACGCTGTGGGATCAGTTCGTGGCCAGCGCCGGCGCCGATACCGCCGCGCTCGCCGGCGCCACCGGCGATGCCACCCGGCTTGCCACGCTCGGCCACCTCGCGTTCCGCGTCGGCCTGTCGAGCCTCCTGCTCGGCGCCGAGGACGTCGGCCGGCTCGCGATCGCGATCGAGCAGGGCATCGATCATGCGGCGATCGACGCGCCGGTCGCCGCGGAGCTCGACGCGGCGATCGCGGCCCTCCGCGACGCGCTCGTCCAGCTCGCGAACGCCGACAAGTCGGGCGCGCGCGTCGAGAACCTCCCGCTCGAAGACCTCCGCCGTGCGCTCGAAGACCGCCGCCCCGCCACGCGGGTCGAGCCGGCGAGGTACGTCGCGTCCCCGCCCGCCGCGCCCGCCGCGCCCACCGCCGCCCCGGAGCGTGCGGGGCCCGCGCCCGCCGCCCCGGGCTTCACGTGGACGCCCGCGGTCGACGAGGACATGATCGAGCTGTTCTTCGACGAGGCGACCGAGCGCGTCGCGGCGCTCGCCGGCAAGTTGATCGAGATCGAGCGCCGGCCGCACGACGGCGAGCTCCTGCGCGACGTGTTTCGCGACCTCCACACCGTCAAGGGCAGCTCGGCGATGGTCGGGCTGGCGCCCGTCAACCAGCTGGCGCATGCCGCCGAGGATCTGGTCGGGCAGATCCGCGACTCCGGCCGCAACGTCGACGGACCGGTCGTCGACGCCCTGCTCACCGCGCTCGACGGGCTGCGCGACATGCTCGGCCAGGCGCGCGCGCGCCTCGTGATCAGCGTCGATCCCGGGCCGGCGATCGCGCGGCTGCGCAACCCGAACGGGCCCACGGCCGCGGCGCCGGCGAGCGCGGCGAGCGCGGCGAGCGCGGCGAGCGTGGCGAGCCCCGGCGCCTCCGGCGGCCGCGACACGGCGAGCGCCGGCGCGGCGAGCCGCGGGCCCGGAGCGTCGGCCGGCGAGGCCGCGCGCCAGACGATCCGCGTCGACTTCGACAAGCTCGATCGCCTGCTCAACCTCGTCGGCGAGCTCGTGCTCGGCCGCGATGGCCTGCGCGGCGCCGTCCAGGCGCTCGGCTCGATCACCACCGAGCTGGCGGCCGATCGCGGCGTGGCCCGCCGGGCCGCGCGGGCGTACGCGACGACCGGCTCCGGGGGCGTGCGCGGCTTCGATCACCTCGGCGACGAGCTGTCGCGCGTCGAACGCGTGCTCGCCGATGTCACGACCGATCTCGACCAGGGCACCGGCCGGCTCGACGCGATCTCGGCGGAGCTGCGCGATCAGGTCATGCGCCTCCGCATGGTCTCGGTCGCGGGGGTGTTCCGCAAGCACGTGCGCACCGTGCGCGATCTCGCCGCCAACCTCGGCAAGCGCGCGCGGCTCGAGCTCGACGGCGAGGACACCGAGCTCGACAAGCTCCTGGTCGAGGCGCTCGACGAGCCGCTCATGCACCTCGTGCGCAACGCCATCGATCACGGCATCGAGCCACCCGACGCGCGCGCCGCCGCCGGCAAGCCACCCGAGGGCGTGATCCGGATCGCCGCGGCGCACCGCGGCAACCAGGTCGAGATCCGGGTCAGCGACGACGGCCGCGGGCTCGATCCCGACAAGCTGCGCGACAAGGCGATCGAGCGCGGCCTGATCTCGCCGGCGGCCGCGGAGGCGATGGACGACCCCGCCGCGCGCGAGCTGATCTTCCGCGCCGGGTTCTCGACCGCCGCGACGGTCAGCGAGATCTCGGGCCGCGGCGTCGGCATGGACGTCGTGCGCCAGACGATCGTGACCCGGCTCAAGGGCACGATCGAGGTCGAGTCCACGAAAGGACGAGGAAGTGCGTTCGTGTTGAAGCTGCCGCTCACGCTCGCGATCATCCAGGTCATCATCGCTCGCGCCGGGGGCGAGACCTTCGCGATCCCGCTCGACGTGGTCAAGCGCGTGCTCGTGATCGATCCGCACGACATCGAGCTGATCGGCGATCGCGAGGTCTGCGTCGTGCGCGGCCACCACGTGCCGCTGATCCGGCTCGACACGATCCTCGAGCTCGACGGCGGCAACGACGGCATGCTCCAGCTCGTGCTCGTGGATCACGCCGGCCAGACCTATGCGCTGGTCTGCGATCACCTCGTCGGCAAGCGCGAGATCGTGATCAAGTCGCTCGGGCCGTTGCTCGCGAACGTGCCATGCACCGCCGGCGCGACCTTGCTCGCCGATCGCGTCGCGCTGATCCTCGACGTGCCGGCGATCATACGCCGCGCGCTCGATCGGCCGACCGCCGCGCGCCGGGCCGTGCGCGCCCACGCCGGCGCCGGCGGCGCGCAGATCCTCCTCGTCGAGGACTCCGACACCGTGCGCGAGTCGCTGCGCCGGCTGCTCACCGACGCCGGCTACCTGGTCACCGTCGCGATCGACGGCCAGCACGGCCTCGAGCTCGCCCGGAGCCGGCGGTTCGATCTGATCTCGACCGACGTGATGATGCCCAAGCTCGACGGCTACGAGCTCACCCGCGCGCTGCGCGCGACGCCGGACTACGCCGACACCCCGATCGTCATGGTCACCAGCATGGGCGAGCGGATCGATCGCGTGCGCGGGTTCGACGCGGGCGTCGACGAGTACATCACCAAGCCGCATGATCGCTCGATGCTGCTGCGGGTCGTGCGCAAGCTGCTCGGGCACGCCGCGCACGCCGAGGACGGTGACCCGGGCGAGCCACCGGGAGACGGCGCGCCGTGAACGTCGTCCTGGTCAGCGACGAGCCGGTGCTCGCCGCGCTCGCCCGGCGGCCGCTCGAGCCGCTCGGCGTCACGGTCACGGCGGTGGCCTCGGTCGCCGAGCTCGAGCGCCGGCTCCCCGAGCTCGCGCCCAACGCGGCGTTCCTGCCGCGCCGGCTGCCCGATCGCTCGCTCCCCGACGCCATCGCCGTGTTGCGCCGGGGGCCCACGCCGATCGCGGCGATCGTCGTCGGGCTCGCGCCCGCCGATCGGCTGATCGCGCGCGACGTCTCTGCCGACGGCTTCCTGCTCGTGCCGTTCTCCGACGCCGAGATCCTCGACGTGGTGGGCGCCACGACGCGCACCAGGAAGCTGATCCTGCTCGCCGACGATTCGCCGCTGATCCACCGCCACACCGTGCCGATCCTCGAGGACGACGGCTACGAGGTCCGCTCGGCCAGCGATGGCGCCGAGGCGGTCGAGCTCGCGCGCGCGATCACGCCCGATCTGGTGATCACCGATGTCGAGATGCCCCGGCTCGACGGCTACGGCGTGTGCAAGGCGCTCAAGGCCGACCCGGCGACCGCCCACGTGCCGGTCCTGATCTGCTCGTCGCTCGGTGAGGCGGCGGATCTCGAGCGCGGGTTCGACGCCGGCGCCGACGACTACCTCGTCAAGCCGGTGATCCCCGAGGAGCTGTCGACCCGCGTGCGCGCCCTCGTGCTGGGCTCGCTGCCGGCGTCGCGCGAGCGCATCCTCGTCGTCGACGATTCGCCGGCGCAGCGCCACTACGTGGCCGACTGCCTCGCGCGCCAGGGCTTCGAGGTCGTCACCGCCGACAACGGCAAGACGGCGCTCGAGCGCGCCCAGGCCGTGCGCCCCGCGCTGGTCGTCAGCGACTACGAGATGCCGGTGATGACCGGCTTCGAGCTCGTCCACGCGCTGCGCCGCGATCCCGAGCTGCGCCAGATCCCGGTGATCATGCTGACCGCGCGCGATTCCAGGCGCGACATGGCCCAGATGCGCGCGGCCGGCGCATCCGCGTACCTCGTCAAGCCGTTCTCGCAGGACAAGTGCATCGCGCTCGTCGAGCGCACCCTCGCGGAGCGCCGCCTGATCGCCTACAAGGAGGCCTCGGCGCTGTTCATCTCCGAAGGCGCGCGCGCCGCCGCCGAGGATCGCGCCGCGCGCGGCGAGGCCCTCGCGTTCCGCGCCGACGAGCGCACCGTCAGCATCATGTTCTCCGACCTCGTCGGCTTCACGCCGATGTCGGCGGCCCTGTCCCCCGCCGACCTGATCGCGCTGCTCAACGACTACTTCGACGTCATGTGCCCGATCGTCAAGCAGCACGCCGGCGACATCGACAAGTTCATCGGCGACGCGATCATGGCGGTGTTCGACGAGGTGCGCGGCAAGCCGCCGGCCGCGGTGCGCGCCGTGCGCGCCGGCCTCGCGATGCAGGCCGCCATGCCGTGGTTCAACCAGGGCCGCGCGATCCAGCTCGCGATGCGCATCGGCATCAACACCGGCCCGGTCGTCCGCGGTGATCTCGGCTCGCGCGTGGTGCGCCGCGACTACACCGTGATCGGCGACACCGTGAACCAGGCCAACCGCTACGAGAGCCGCTGCCCGCCGGGCGCCGTCCTGATCAGCGCGTCGACCCGGGTCCCGCTCGGCGAGCGCGCGCAGGTCAGCGAGGTCCCCGGGCTCACGCTCAAGGGCATCGCCGCCCCGGTCACCGGCTACCTCGTCGAATCACTCGCGGAGGACGCATGAACACCGGAACGCACCAGGCCCCCCGCAAGATCCGCGTCCTCATCGTCGACGACTCGCTGTTCATGCGCGCGGCGATCGCCAAGGCGCTGGCCGGCGGCCCGTTCGAGATCGTCGGCCAGGCCAAGGACGGCAACGACGCGCTCGCGCAGATCGGCAAGCTGCAACCCGACGTCGTCACGATGGACTTCAACATGCCGGGCATGACCGGCGCCGAGACCGTGCGGCTCGTCATGCAGCAGCGCCCGACCCCGGTCGTGATGTTCTCGGCGCACACCAGGCAGGGCGCCAAGGAGACGTTCGACGCGCTCGCCGCCGGCGCCGTCGACTTCTTGACCAAGCCCGCGGGCGAGGTGTCCGTCGATCTGACGAAGATCGCCGACGAGCTGGTCAAGAAGCTCGTCACCGCCGCGCAGTCGCGGCCGCGCGCCGCGAACCCACCACCGCCGAGTCGGCCGTCCGGGTCGTTCCCCGCGATGCGCTCGATGACGTCGCTCGCGGCGCAGAGCTCGCCCGGCCTCATGCCCCGGCTGTGCGTGATCGGCATCTCGACCGGCGGCCCCGCCGCGCTGTCCGAGCTGGTCCCCGCCCTCGCGCCCGACCTCAAGACCGCGGTCGTCATCGTGCAGCACATGCCCGCCGGGTTCACCGGCCCGTTCGCCGAGCGGCTCGATGCCCTGAGCCGGATCGACGTCCAGGAGGCCCGCGCCGGCGACCGTCCGATGCCCGGCTCGGTGATGATCGCCCCCGGCGATCGCCACCTCGAGTTCGACGACCGCGGCGTGGTCACGTTGACCGACGGCCCGCTGGTCAACGGCTGCCGCCCCGCCGCGGACGTCACGATGATCTCGGCGGCGCGCGTCTACGGCCGCCGGGCGTCCGCGATCGTCATGACCGGCATGGGCAAGGACGGCGCCGCCGGGGCCCTCGCGATCAAGCGCGCCGACGGCAAGACGCTCGCCCAGGACCAGGCGACCTCGGTGATCTACGGCATGCCCAAGGCCGCGATCGACGCCGGCGCGATCGACGAGGTCGCGGCGCTCGGCGACATCGCCTCCTGGCTCCGCTACCTCTGACGCCGCGCAGCGCCATGCTTCCGTGAGGTGCGTGAGGTGCGTGAGGTGCGCCAACTCGCCCGCCCAGGCTCGTACGGGTAACCCTGGGGTAGCCGCCATCAAGACTCGTTGCGAACCCGACCCGCCTGCAGGCATCCTGGTTGGGAGTGAGGAGGGGCGCAATCTCGACAGGACCGTGAAAGTGATGTCCATGAGCCGCCAGCTGCTAACCAGGTTGTTCGCACTGGTCCTATTGGTCACTCTTGTGCATTGCAAATCCACCGAGGGATCCGAGTACGACGAGGCGCTCGCGAGCCCCATGTTCACCGGGTCCTGGATCTACGACACCGGCACGCTGTGCACGGTGGGCGAGGTCACCATGCATTGCTGCCCGCCGGGGATGGCGATGATCGGCGCGCACGTCGGCGATAACGTCTTCAAGTGCGCGCAGCTGACGGAGCCTCATGGCGAACAACTCCTCGACCTCGAGACGTTCCGGAACGGCATGCACACCTGTCCCTCGGGATCGATCATGGTGGGCCTGCACGTGACCAACAACCAGTTCGCGTGCCAGCGCCCCGAGGCCGCGCATCCCCTCGGCCATGCAGACGGCACGCGCGGCACCCTGGACGGCTACCCGATGCATGTTTGTCCCCACGGGCACGCGATGAGCGGTATCCGGCTGACCGACAACGTCCTTGCGTGCGCTCCCTGAGCACGCGGAGCTACGGTGACCAGTGGCAGCCCATGCTGCGGTGGCAAACCATCGCGATATCCCCGCTGTATAGCCCAGCCAGGCAGAAAACTTGACAGGGCCACCGCCTGGCCGAGGATGACGCGATGGAAGCTGCCGAGAAGCTCACGCGCTGGATCTCCGAGCCCCTGACCTGGGCGGAGATTTGCGCCCGGTATCCCGACCAATGGGTATGCCTGGTCGAGATGGATAGCATCCATCCGGACCTCTTCGACTTTCGTACAGCGCGCGTCATCGGCCACGGCAGGCCACGTGGCGTGGCGGTCGATCAAGCGCTCGCCTGGCGGGCTGATTACGACCTGATCGGACATTACTTCACCGGGCGGGTCACTGTGCGACCTCCACGTCCATCCATCATCCTCGATGACGAGACACTCGACGCCTTTTTTGGTCATCGACGGTGACCTGATCATCGTCCGGCCCCGCGTGACCGGCCCGCGTGGAACGGCGAGCGGGCGGTTCGTGCTGGACACAGGGTCTGCCGTGACCACGATGACACACGAGATGGCCGATTTGATCGGCTATAGCGCTCGCGATGGCTACAAGCGCACGCGGGTACATACGGCGATCGGCGCGGAGTCCGGCTACGCCCTGCGCGTGGCCGAATTCACCGTGCTCGTCTTCACGATGCGGAACTTCTCGATCAACGTGTTCGACCTCGGCCACGACGACATCGATGGTCTCCTCGGGATGAACTTCCTGAGCGAGTTCAACTACGAAGTCCGATCGGCCGAACACCGCCTCCTCGTCGAGAAGATCGCCCCCTGAGTTGTGCTACACCTCCGGCCGTGGCGATCCTCGACGGCTACACGATCGGGTTCATCGGCGCGGGCAACATGGCCGAGGCGATGATCCGCGGCCTCGTGCGCGGCGGGCATGTCCCCGCCACCCGGATCACCGCCTCGGGGCCGCGCCGCGAGCGGCTCGACAAGCTGGCCGCGAGCTACGGCATCGCGATCACGCTCGACAACCGCGAGGTCGCCCGCAGCGCCGGCCTCGTCGTGCTGAGCATCAAGCCGCAGATCCTCGACAAGGTGCTGCGCGAGATCGGGGATCAGCTGACGCCCGGCGCGCTGGTCGTCTCGATCGCCGCGGGCGTCGATACTGAAGCGATCGAGAGCGCGATCACCGACGGCGTGCGCGTCGTGCGGGCGATGCCGAACACCCCCGCGCTGGTCGGTGCCGGCGCCACGGCGATCGCCGCCGGCAAGCACGCGAGCGAGGCCGATCTCGCGACCGCGAAGGCGCTGTTCGATGCGGTCGGCATCACGGTCGTGCTCGACGAGACCCACCTCGACGCCGTGACCGGCCTGTCGGGCTCGGGGCCCGCGTACATCTTCTTGATCCTCGAGGCCTTGTCCGACGCCGGCGTGAAGGTCGGCCTGTCGCGCCGGAGCGCGCAGCTGCTCGCCGCGCAGACCGTGCTGGGCTCGGCGAAGATGCTGCTCGAGACCGACGAGCACGTCGGGCGGCTCAAGGACATGGTCACGTCGCCGGGCGGCACCGCGATCGCCGGCCTCCACACCCTCGAGGAGGGCGGGCTGCGCACGACGCTGATCAACGCCGTCGAGACCGCGACCAAGCGCGCGCGTGAGCTCGGCCGCGGCGGAAAGTGATGGCAGTCACGGTAGACATCCTCGTGCAACCGCGGGCGTCTCGCGCCAAGATCGGCCCGATGCACGACGGCCGGATCAAGATCGCGGTGACGTCGCCGCCGGTCGACGGCGAGGCCAACGCCGCGGTGATCGAGCTGTTCGCCAAGCGGCTCGGCGTCCCGCGCGGCAGCATCGAGATCGTCGCGGGTGCGAGCTCGCGCCGGAAGACGCTCAGGATCGCGAACGTGACCTCGCAGCAGATCGCGGAGCTCGTCACGTGAGCTCTCCGCACCGCGCCAGGGCCGCGCTCGTGCTCGCCCTCACCCTCGCCCTCGCCCTCGCCTCGGGCGCGTGCACCGGCACGACCGGGACGGTCACCCTGGCGCTCACGACCGCGCCGGGGTCGACCGTGCTCGACGGCGTGGTGCGGCTCCGGCTGACGGTCACCAACCCGCGCCAGGTGGTCGAGGCCACGCGCACCGCGGCCGGCTTCGAGCTCGCGCTCGATCTCGACGCCAAGGGCGCGAGCGGCGCGCTGATCGTCGAGGGCCTCGACGCAGGAGGCACGCTCGTCGCGTGCGGGCAAGCGCCGCCGTTCCCGGTCGCCGCGATCAACGCGCACATCGTGGTCTACATGGCGCCGCCGCGCTCGGTGGCGCTGTCGCCGCGCTCGCTGCCGGCGCCGCGCAGCGAGGTCTCGGGCACCGCGCTGTCGTACGGCGTCGTGCTCGCCGGCGGCCGCGATGCCGGCGGTGCCCCCTCGACGGAGATCGCGATCTACAACGCCTACGATCACACGCTCGTCGACGGTATTACACTCCCCGCGGCGCGCACCGGCGTCGCGCTCGCCACCGGCACCGGCGGCGCCGTGTACCTGTTCGGCGGCTCGGGCCCGGATGGCAACCCGACCGGGACACTGTGGCGCTTCGATACCACGGTGTCGCCCAACGGGGCGTACACCACGATCACCGACCAGGCCGGCTTCGCGCGGGCGAACCAGCTGATCGTGCCGACCGGCCCCGAGCACTACCTGATCACCGGCACCCCGGCCCTCGGGCTCGATGTCGGTGCCCTCGCGGCGCGCACCGACATCGCGGCGCTTCCCGCGGTGGCCGCGGCCGTGGTCCCAGCCGATGGCGTGCCCGCCGCGATCTTTGCCGGCGCGCAGCTGGTACGGTTCCGCCAGGGCGCGTTCGATACCCTCGGCAGCGGGCGCAGCAACGCCACCGCCGCGGCCTTGCCCGACGGCCGGGTCGTGGTGATCGGTGGGGGCGCGCCGCTGTCACCCGACGCGCTCGTGATCGATGCCGCCACCGGCATCGTCACCGTGATCTCGAACGCGCTCGCCACCCCGCGATCGACCCCATCAGTGGCCGCGACGTCACGCCACCTCGTCATCGCCGGGGGAACCGACATGTCTGGTGCGCCGGTCGCGACCGCGGAGGTGCTCGACGCCCAGACCCTGGCGCCGGTCGCGGTGCTGCCGATCCTTGCGCGCACCGGAGCGTTCGCCATCGCGCTGCCGAACGATCAGGTGCTCCTCGCGGGTGGCACCCCGGCGGCCGGGGAGATCGAGCTGTTCACCCCCGATCCACCACCTCTCTAGCGCCGTTAAAGTCACCCTAAGGGTGTCGGGGTGCCGGTGGATAATGGTTAACTCACGCCGTGACGCTGTTGATCGTCGAGGACAATGCGACGCTTTCCGCATCTCTCGCGAAGGGCCTGACCGAGGATGGCTACCAGGTCGACACGGCGGACAGCGGCACCGCGGCGCTGCGCCGCCTCGATCGCCCGGACGTCGATGCCATCGTACTCGATCTCGGCTTGCCCGACATCGAAGGCATCGACCTGCTCGCGCAGCTGCGCGAGCGCGGGATCAACGCCCCCGTGCTGGTGCTCACCGCGCGCGATGCGGTGAGCTCGCGGGTCGCCGCGCTCGAGCAGGGCGCCGACGACTACCTCGTCAAGCCGTTCGAGTACGCCGAGCTGCTCGCGCGGATGCGCGCCCTGCTCCGCCGCGCCGCAGCGCCGCGCTGGGCCCCCCTGTCGTGCAACGGCCTCGTGCTCGATCCGACGGAGCTGGTGATCGCCATCGGGGCGGACAAGGTGCGGCTGTCGCCCCGCGAGCACGCGCTGCTCGCGCTGTTCCTGCGCCGCAAGGGCGAGCTGCTCCGGCGCGAGGACGTGCTGTTCCAGGTGTTCGGCTATAACTTCGAGCCCGGCACCAACCTGGTCAACGTCCACATCGCGAACCTGCGCAAGAAGCTGCGCGGCGGCCCGGTCGTCATCGAGGCGGTACGCGGCGTCGGCTACCGCCTGCGCCCGCGGGAGCCCGGGGATGCGTAGCATGCGGTCGCTGCGCGGCCGCGTGGCGGTGTGGATGTTCGCGGCGAGCTCGCTGTCGCTCCTGATCTTCGCGATCGCGACCTACATCGTCGTCCGGATCGAAGAGTCCATCGAGCGCGCGGATCAAGACGTGGCGATCGCCGAGGCGCGCCGGCAGGTGCTCACGCCGCTCGCGATCGCCGCGCCGATCGGGCTCGCGCTGTCGACCGCCGGCGCCCTGTGGCTCAGCCGGCGCGCCCTCGCGCCGGTCGATCGCGTGATCGCCGCGGCGCGCGAGATCACCGTCGAGAACCTCGACCGCCGGATCGACGTCCCCGCGCGCGATGACGAGCTGCGCACGCTGGTGAGCACGCTCAACGATCTGCTCGATCGCATCGAGCGCGGCCACCGCGCCCTGGCGATGTTCGCCGCCGATGCCTCGCACGAGCTCCGCACGCCGATCGCGGCGATCTGCAGCGAGCTCGAGGTCGCGCTGCGCCGGCCGCGGACCCCGGAGCAGTGGACGCAATCGGCGCAGACCTCGCTCGACGAGCTGCGCCGGCTCGCGCGCGTCATGGACTCGCTCTTGCGGTTCGCCCAGGCCGATGCCGCGCCCGGCGCCAGCACCGACGACGTCGAGCTCGCGGAGCTGGTCGACGATATCACCGCGATCCACGCGTCGGCCGCGCGCGCCGCCGGCGTCGAGCTGTCCGCCCGCTGCGCGACCGATGTCCACGTCCGCGGTGACGCCGACATGCTGAGCACCGCGATCTCGAACCTCGTCGTGAACGCGATCCGCTACACGCCGCGCGGCGGGACGATCACCGCCACCGTCGAGATCGCCGACGGCGCCGCGCACGTCCACGTCGACGACAACGGGCGCGGCCTGGCCCCCAGCGAGCTCGACGCGATCTTCACGCCGTTCGCCCGGGGGACGCAGGCCAAGAGCGCCGATGGCGCCGGCCTCGGCCTCGGCCTGCCGATCGCACGCCGGATCGCCGAGCGCCATGGCGGCACGATCGCCGCGAACAACCGCCCGACCGGCGGGGCCCGCTTCTCGCTACGTCTGCCGCTGCTTCGGCCCATTCCTCGGCCCATTCTCAGGAGCTCCTCATGATCCCTCACCTCGCCTTCGCGCTCGTCCTCATTGGCTGCGGCCCTTCGTCTGCCCCCGTCGCCCCCACCGCCCCCGTCGCCCCCACCCCCAGCGCGCCCGCGACCAGCTACGCGGCCAGCCCGCTCGCGCTCCCCGGCGCCGGCCCCGATGGCGTCTTCATGGACTACATCATCTTCAACCCGCGCACCAAGACGGTGTGGGCGCCCGCCGGCAACACGGCGGCCGTCGACGTCGTCGATACCACGAACCGCCACATCGCCCAGGTCACTGGCTTCCCGACCCAGGAGATGGAGCGCCGCGGCCGCAAGCGCACCGTGGGCCCCAGCTCGGCGACGCTCGGCGACGCCGGCACCGTCTACGTCGGCAACCGCGGAGATTCCTCGGTGTGCGCGGTCGACGAGGCCAAGCTCGCGCGCGGCACCTGCGGCAAGCTCGACGCGATGCCCGACGGCATCGCCTACGTCGCCAAGACCAGAGAGGTCTGGGTCACCACGCCGCGCGACAAGTCGATCCGCATCCTCGACGCCACGACGCTCGCCCAGAAGGCGCGGCTGCCGTTCGACGGCGCCCCCGAAGGCTTCGCGGTCGACGCGACGCGCAACCGGTTCTACACCAACCTCGAGGACAAGGACGTCACCCTCGCGATCGACCTCACCACGCACGCCACCGTGGCGACCTGGAAGTCCGCCTGCGGCGAGGACGGCCCGCACGGCATCCGGCTCGCCGAGAAGGAAGGCTTCCTCGTCCTCGCGTGCAGCACCAAGACCGAGACCCTCGACGTCGGCCACGACGGCGCCATCGTCGGCTCGATCGACACAGGCGACGGCGTCGACGACCTCGACTACGTCCCCGCGACCCACCTCGTCTACGTCGGCGCCGCCAAGGACGCCAAGCTCACCATCGCCTCGCTCGATGCCAAGGGCGCCCTCGGCTCGGTCGCCGTGGTGCCGACCAAGCAAGGCGCCCGCAACCCCGCCGCGGCCGCCGACGGCAGCGTCTACCTGCCGAACTCCCAGGGCGGCGAGCTCATCGTCGTGGCCCCGGTGCACTAGCTACCTCGGGGCGACGCGGACCGAGCAAGGCTACAACACGCTGTGAGCAAGTTATGCGTCAGCTCCACAGCGCGCTGATCGGTGCCGCGAACAAGCGTTCGCCGAATGGCACGGATACTTCGCCATCATAGACCACCAGCCCCAGCTTGAGCCGAGCACCGCAGGCACGGGCGAGCCGGCGCAGGCCGCCGAAGTCATGCTCGGTGACCGTCGCGGAGGCCTTGACCTCGATCCCGACCACCGCACCATCATCACGTTCCAGCACCAGGTCGACTTCGTACTGGTCCTTGTCGCGGTAATGGTGAACGGTCACCTCGCGATCCGTCCAGGTGATGAGCTTCGCGATCTCCGAGAACACGAAGGTTTCGACGAGCGTTCCGAGCGCTTCTCGGTCCGCAGACAGCCGTTCTGCCGTGAGGCCGCGGAGCGCGGCCAGGAGCCCTGCGTCCAGGAAGTGGAGCTTCGGGGTCTTGATCATGCGCTTGAGCCGGTTCATGAACCAGGGCTCGACCCGGCGTACGAGATAAACCTGTTCCAGGATCCCGAGGTAGCGCTGTGCGGTCTTCGCATCGAGGCCGAGTTGACCACCCAGCTCGGTGAAGTTGAGGAGCTGGCCGGAATGGTGGGTCAGCGCGCGCATCAGCCTCGGCATGTCATCGAGGCGAACGACCTCCGCGACATCACGGACGTCTCGAGCGATCACCGCCCGCGCATAGTCCCTCGCCCATTGCTGTCGCCGTGCTGGCGTTCGCGCGACCATCTCGGGATAGCCACCTGCGACGATAAGCTCGACAAGCTCCGGCCCAAGCACCAGGTCGCCCACCGAACCGAGCTTGCCGTTGAACGCGTGGTCGAGGAACCGTGGCTTCCGGCCACGCAACTCGGCATGGGCAAGGGGGAGCAAGGTGATCACCTCCATGCGACCTGCAAGGCTCTCGGACGCGCGAGGCAACGCGAGCAGATCTGCGGAACCAGTCAACAGGAAACGCCCCGGGCGTCGGTCCTGATCGACGGCCCGCTTGATCGCTCGCAGTAATTCGGGTGCACGTTGCACCTCGTCGATCGAAGCACGATCCAGCCCGCGTAGAAAACCGGCGGGGTCGGAGCGTGCCGAGGCGAGGACGGTGTCGTCATCCAGCGTGAGGTAAGAGCGATGCCCGCCGATCAACTGGTCCACGAGCGTGGTCTTGCCGCACTGGCGCGGCCCATTGAGGAGCACCACCGGTGTGTCGCGCAGCGCCTGGTGCACACGCGGAAGGACGAACCGTGGAAAGAACCTGTCGTCTCTGTTCGCCATGCGTGCACCGGAGCGGTCTCAGGAGACCATATCTCAGCTTCGTCCAATCCGGAACCTATCGTCGTCCAATCGGGATCCTACCGTCGTCCAATCGGGATCCAACCGTCGTCCAATCGGGAGCCGACCATCGTCCAATCGGGATCCTACCGTCGTCCAATCGGGATCCTACCGTCGTCCAATCGGGATCCGACCCTATCGGCTCGTTGGAAGACGGTAGGTCGTCGCGCGGGCGGGGGCTCGCGAGCTGGTCGAGCGTATGCGGCCCGAGCGACTCGATGACGACCGAGCCGTCGTCGAGGGCGACCGCCAGGCGATCCGGCGGGATCGAAGCGCCGCGGTGTGCGCCGTGGTCGATGACCGTAGCGACCGAGCTCGTCGTGGCATGAACGACCGCGCCGGTGCGCGTGACCGCCTGGACCCCGCCGGTGGCATCGAACGCGATCGCCTGGACGATGCCCGTCACCGTGCGGCGAACCGGCTGCGCCCGCCACCACGTGACGACGCCCTCCGCGCTGCCGGTGATCGCGGTCCGCTCACGCCCCGCGATCGCGATCACCGAGCCGTGGCCGTCGAGCTTGCCGAGCCGGACATGGCGCCGTCGCCCGCGGCCGGGTGGAGAGGATTGCCCAGCGTCCACATCGCGACCTCGCCCGCCGTATCGATCGAGGCGAGCCGCGTCCCATCCGTCGAGACGGCCATGCGATCGACCGGCGCGCCCGAGCCGTCGAGCACGCTCGCCGGCATCGCGTCGAGGTCCCACCGCCGCACGACCCCTTCGCCATCGGACGACAGGAGCACGCCGCCCATGAACGCGAGGTGCCGGATCCGCGCCGCGTGCCCGCGCAGCGTGAGGTGCCGCCCGGTCGTGCGGTCGACGACTTGCAGGAGCCCGTCGTCGCTCGCCGTGGCGATCCGCCGGCCATCCGCGGTGATCGCGATGGAGCGGACCTGCGCGCGATGCGTGGCCACGGTCTCGATCGTATCGCCTTCGACGCGGGTAGCGCTGCCGCTGACGCCGCCGAGCACCACCCAGGCGCCGCCGGTCGCGAAGATCGCCCGCTTGGTCGGCTGGCCGGTCATGACCGCGCGGTCGAGCACGAGCGCCTCGCCGCCCTGGTGCCACGTGTGCACGGTGCCGCTGGCATCGACCGCGACGACGCGATGGCCATCGGTCCACGCATCGGCGACATCGACGCCGAGCTGCGCCGTGACGCTCACGCCGGTATCGAGCCGCCATACCCACAGCGCGCCGAGGTGATCGCCTCCGACGATCGTGGTGCCGTCCGCCGAGACCGCGAGGGCCCCGACCGCCGCCGTCGAGCTCGCCAGCCGCCGGCCCGGCTCGCTGGCGTGCGGCCACAGCCACACGCCGCCGTGATCGTCGCTGGTCACGAGCCACGTGCCATCGGGCGCCCACGCCATGTGCTGGACGTCGCCGGCGTGGCCGGGGAGCTCGGCGAGAACCCGACCGTCGCGCGTGACGACGTGCAGCTGGGCATCGTCGGAGCCGACCGCGAGCTTGGTGCCATCGGGCGACGGCCGCACCAGGTGAACGCGGCCGTGCTTGGTGTGAAACACGACGCGTGGCTGGTAAGCCGGCGCCTCCCACAGGACGACGCGCCCGTCGTACGCGCCGGTCACGAAGTCGGCGCTGCCCGGCATCGGCTCGATCCAGTGGACCTCGTCGGTGTGACCGCGCAGCACGTGCGACGCGACGCCGCGCGACTGTCCACCGGCCGGTCTCGCCGTTCACCCGCCCGCGCCCAGTCGACCGGGACGGCGGCCACCCGAGCTGGCGAAGCCGACGTCCCGGTCATATATCTGGGCTTTTATCTGGGCGTCACGGCGGAAACGTGGACGATGCCGCCACCGTTTACACGTGAAGCCTCGGGCTCACGACCGGTACCACCCACGTGCGCCACGTGCGGTCGCACCGATCGAGGCCGGTCGGTTCACGGATCGAGATCGCAGCTCAGACCCGGCCGGTCAGCAGCAGCACCACGAGGATGACGACGATCAGCCCCGCAGGCGACCAGCTGCCGTAGCCATACCGAGGATATCCGTAGCCACCGCCCACGAGGGACAACAACAAGAGGACGAGAAGGAGTAAAAGCATGTCCGGAGAGACTGCAATTCCGGTTCCGGCGAATAACGGGAAGCCCGCACGTCACGCCTCGGCATCCACGCCCTGCCAAAGCCAGCCCGTACGCGATGATCGACGCCGGCCCACCTGCAGCTGGTGTGCGAATCCGCTCGGAGCTCCGGCGCGCGGCGCACAGCTCCCCCACCCCCTGCCGTTCGAGGCGGTGCCTTCATCAGAAATCCGCGGACGATCTCTGAGGTGCAGACCGGGCGCAGATTACACGGCAAACGTATTGCCCACGAACGTAGCGCCCACGAACATCACCGCGATGATCGACCTCGCTCGACACGTCCCGGATCTGCCGGATCTCATCGGTGATGCGGCTCCCGCGCACGCCCCGACGCGCACACCGGCGGCCGCCGGAGGGCAGCGATGAGCGGCGCCCTCCGCACCGTGTTCGTCACCGGCGCCAGCGCCGGCTTCGGGGTGGCGATCGCGCGCCGGTTCGTCGCCACGGGCGCGCGCGTGGTCGTGTGCGCACGGCGTGCCGACCGCCTCACCGCGCTGGCCGCCGAGCTCGGCCCCGCCGTGCATGCGATCGAGCTCGACGTGCGCGATCGCGCCTCCGTGGAGCGCGCGATCGGCGCCCTGCCCTCGGCGTTCGCCGAGATCGACGTCCTGGTCAACAACGCGGGGCTGGCCAAGGGCCTCGAGCCGGCGCAGCGCGCCGACCTCGACGACTGGGACCAGATGATCGATACCAACTGCAAGGGCCTGGTCTACACCACCCATGCGATCCTCCCCGGGATGGTCGCGCGCGGCCGCGGCCACGTGATCAACATCGGCTCGGTGGCCGGCAGCTATCCGTACCCCGGCGGCAACGTCTACGGCGCCACCAAGGCGTTCGTCCATCAGTTCAGCCTCAACCTGCGCAGCGATCTGCACGGCACCGGCGTCCGCGTCACCTGCGTCGAGCCCGGCCTGGCCGGCGGCACCGAGTTCTCCACCGTGCGGTTCAACGGCGACGAGGCCCGCGCACGCGCGGTCTACACCGGCGTGGACGCGCTCAGCGCCGACGACGTCGCGGAGGCGGTGCACTGGGCGGCCTCCGTCCCGGTCCACGTCAACGTGAACACGATCGAGATCATGGCCGTGGCGCAGAGCTTCGCGGCGTTCCAGATCCACCGCCGCCCCACCGGGTGAACACGTCACGGCGTGACGTCGCGCAGGAGCACGATCTTGCGTGATCCTCCCCCGCGCGACGCGACCGCTGTTCCGCGTTATCCGACGTGCCGGTCGAGCCAGCTCACCAGCGGCGCCATCGCCCTGGCGTGCTTGACCAACCAGTCGGCGAACCCGGGTTTGCCGATCAGGCCCGCCGGGATCTCGGGAAAGCCGCCGGTCAAGCCCTTCATCTTCAAGAACTCGGCGCGCGGATGATCGGCGTCGAAGCCCTTGGGCACCTTCTTGTAGTCGTCGTGACCGCCGACGACGTAGCCCGCCTTTCGGAGCTTGGCGACGAGCGGTTGCAGCGTCTCGCCCGGCTTGCCGGCCACCGCCTTGCGCCACTTCGCGAGTCTTGCGGCATCGAACTGGTAGCAGCCTACACCGACAAACTCCTCGTCGACACCGAGGTGCACGTAGAGCGCCGCGTTGCCGCCCTCGCCCACCGCCTTGCCCGCGACCGTGATCACCGCGCCGATATGCGTCTTGTACGGCGCCTTGTCCTTCGAGAACCGCACGTCGCGATAGATCCGCATGACCTTCGGCGCGCCCAGCGCGAGCGGCTTGTACGCGGGGGCGAGCTTCTGCGCGACGCTGGCCAGGAGCGCGGTCATCGGCGCCACCCACTCGGTCTCGTAGCGCTCCTTGTTCGCGACGAACCATTCCTTCGACATCTCCGCGGCAAGCTCGTGCCAGAACTGCATCGCGTTCTTCGCAAACCCCGTGAACCTGGCATCGCTGGCGGGCTTCGGCATGGCGCGCCTACGTTGGCCGGTTCCCTCGACCCGTTCAAGCCGTGCCCGCGAGATCCGCGGGGCGCCAACCCATCGCCGTCCCGCTCGGGGATTGGCCGCGGGATGGCGGCACGCGCCGCGATCGACTAGCTTGCTCACGTGTTATCGACGCGCCAGCTGCTGGTGCAGAACCGCGACTTCCGGCGGCTGTTCCTCGCCAGCGTCGTGTCGCTCGCCGGCGATTGGTTCTCGTTCGTCGCCGTCGCGAGCCTGGTCACCGAGCTGACCGGCCGACCCGGCGCGCCTGCCTTCGTGTACGCGGCCACCGTGCTGCCCGTCTTCCTCGCATCGCCGATCGCCGGCACGATCGCCGATCGCTTCGATCGCAAGCGCACCCTCATCATTGCCGACCTCCTGCGCGTGCCGATCGCCCTGTTGCTCTGCCTCGCGGCGTGGTGGGGCTCGACGCCGCTCGCGATCGGCGCGGTCACCGCCCTCGCCGTCGGGGCCAGCTTCTCCGATCCGATCGCGAGCGCCGCGACCCCGAACCTGGTCGGTCCCGACGAGCTCGCGTCGGCGCAGTCGCTCATGGGCGCCGTGTGGGGCTCGATGCTCATGGTCGGCGCCGGGATCGGCGGCATCGTCGCCGAGGTGTTCGGCCGCCAGACCGCGTTCACGATCGACGCCGCCTCGTTCCTGGTCTCCGCGTGGCTGATCGGCGGCATCCGCCGCCCGATGCAGCAGCCGCGGGCCGGCACCCGCGCCTCGGGCTCGGTGCGCGAGGCGCTCGGCTACATCCGCCGTAACCCGATCGTCCTGCGCTTCGTGTTCGCCAAGGTCGGCGGCAGCTCGGCCAACGGCATCGTCGGCCTGCTGCCCACCTTCGCGCTCCGGCGGTTCGCCGGCACCAACATCGCTACCGGCCTGTTGTTCGCCGCCCGCGGCCTCGGCGCCATGATCGGCCCGATCCTCGCACGCGGCGCCGTCGGGATGACGCCGGCTCGCCGCGCCATCGTGATCATCTGCGGCGTCTCCACGTTGACCTACTGCAGCGTCTACGCGGTGTTTCCGCTCAACCACGTATTCGCCGTCGCGATGATCCTCGTCGCCCTCGCGCACCTGGGCGGCGGCGCGCAATGGACATTCTCCACCTACGGCCTCCAGCGCGAGACGCCCGATCAATTTCGCGGCCGGGTCCTCTCGCTCGATTACGGCCTCGCCACCCTCGCGATCGGCGCCTCCGCGGTCGCCGCCGGCCTGCTCGCCGATGCCTACGGCGAAGCCGCCGCGACCTGGTGGCTCACCGCGATCGGCGGCGCCTACGGCATCGCGTGGCTCCTCTGGAGCCTCACCGCGGTAGCGCGCCACGGCGACAAGCAGTAGCCCTCGCTCAGGCCCGCGCGGCCCACTGATGCGCCGAGCCACGGTGAAGCGCGGCGTAGATCCGATCGCGGAGCGCGTTGGCCTCCGCGGCGGTGAGCGTGCGCTCGAGATCGCGCAGCACGACGCGTACCAGCAGGTTCTTCTGCCCGGCCGAGAGCCCGATGCGCGCCCGCGCGGCTGCCGGCAAGGCGTCGTACGCGGTCTCGGTCACCACGTCGACGCTCTCCACAGCCGTTGCGCGATCACCCAGCGCGGCACGCACGCGATCGCCGAGATCCTCGGCGGTGTCACCTGCATCGACGGCGATCGACAGATCGCGCGACGCCGCCGGCATCACCGAGACCGCACGATACGGCGCCAGATCCTGCATCTGCTCGGCGATCCGCGGATCGCGCGCCCGCAGGAGCCGGATATCGGGGATGTCCTTGCGCAGCATGACCAGCCGATCGAGCCCGAGCCCCATCGCGAGCCCGGTCGTCGTCGCGGCCTCGAGGCCCGCATCGGCGAGCACGCGCGGCGCGGCCAGCCCGCACTCGCCGATCTCGAGCCAGTCATGGCCCGCGGTGGCGGCATCGATCTGCAGGCCGCGCTCGGTATACGGATGCACCACAGGCGTCGCGCGCCACCGCCAGCCCGGCAACGCGGCTTCGGCGACGAGCCCGATCATCGCCCGCAGCTCCTCGTCGCCCAGCGCGGCCCCGCCGCGGCGAACCCGCCAGAGATCGACCTGGTGCGGCTCGCCCACGTGATGGCGGTCAATGCAGTCGCGGCGATAGACCAGCCCGGGCCCGACGATGATCACGTCGCGCCACGCCGGGTCGCGCGCAAGCTCATCGAGCGCCGGAGGAATCACCGCCGAGGTCTGCGTGCGTAACAGGACGCCTGGACCGATCCACCGCGTGTAGCGCGCGTCGCGGGCGACACCTTCGTCCGGGTAGTAAAGCCGATCGTAGTTGTCGCGCGCGGTGACGACCGGCGATGCACGCACCACGCGGACGGCCGCGCCCCACGCGGCAGCGAGCGCGCCGACGATGGCGTCGCAGAGGAGCTGCATGGCGTGCGCGCCTTGCGACGGATCGGTGAGATCGCGGACCGCAAGCGCGGACCGCAGCTGTTCGAGTTCGATGTACATGGCAAACCTCGGAAATCGGAAATCAGCGGCTGGGAGAAGGACACGAGTCCCCCGGACCGACCCCGAGCGAGGTGCGAGCTACGTCGACAGAAGCGTCAGCGGCCCGCGCCAGACCCGAGCTGGGTCCGGGGGCCAATAAATCGACGCGACACGACGTGCATGGCTCATCGATAGCAACCCACGACCGATGACGCAAGATGAAATCTGATCACGCGGCTGCGAAGCCAGCTTGCCTCGCCCAGCCAGCTACTCGCGACTCTCGCCGATGTCCTTCGGGGCGTGGGTTTCGGCGGCGTGACCTTCGGCGGGGACCTGGCACGCTCCCATGCCATCCTCTATTCGCTCGCCTTCCGGCCGGATAACGTCCGACCTATTCGCGAGTCGCTCGTCCATGCAAAGGGCTTCTCCTTCACGCTCAACGATGGCGATGGTGGCGTGGCCGGCGCTCACCAGTACAACAAGAAGGAACTCCAAGGACTGCTGGAGCAACTGGCGATAAGTTGATGATGGGGCGGCGCCTGCCTGGGCCGCTCGTAGTGGTATGACCGCGGGAGAGACGAGAGGCTGGCCGCGTTGACAGGCCAGACCAGATCTGGTCTACTTGTAAGTGCTCATGATCTTGAAGAATATTTCAGAGGCCAAGGCTGAGCTGTCGGCTCTCATCGATGCCGTCAGCAAGGGAGAAGAAGTTTTGATCGGCAAGGCCGGGGTGCCGGTGGCGAAGCTCGTCCGCTACACGGGCGTCTCGACAAAGCGCGTGCCGGGGGCGTTGAAGGGGCGGATCGTGATCCACGAGGGCTTCGATGAGCTGCCCGCAGACATTGCGGCGGCGTTCGGCATGGAGCCGTGAGGATCCTGCTCGACACGCACTTTCTCCTGTGGTGGTTGGCTGATGATCCAGCACTTGGTGACCGGGGCCGTGAGCTGATCTCGACGCCCGAGAATCTGATCTTTTTCAGCGCGGCCAGCGTCTGGGAAATGCGAATCAAACAAGGAATTGGCAAGCTCGATCTGCCCGAGGAGTTCGCCGACGTGCTCGCCGGTCAGGCGTTCGAACCTCTGGCTGTCACCATCGAGCACGCCCACGCGCTGCACGGTCTCCCGCTTCTGCATCGCGATCCCTTTGACCGTCTACTCATCGCCCAAGCGCGAGCCGAACGGTTGACGCTCTTGACCCGCGACCACGTCATCGGCCAGTACGACGTGACCACGTTGCTGGCGTAGCGCTCCGCCCAGCGTGACGACAGGCCCGACGGGCGGCGCTCACGGACGCGGCGCAGCCGGCGCATCAGGACCAGCAGCGCCGGGGCCAGCAGCCGCCAGCGGAAACACCATCTCGACCTGGGCCAGCTCGTGCGGCACCGCGCCGAGGTTGGCCGCGAGTTCGTGGCCGAGGCGCTCGGGCACGATCGGGCCTAACGCGAGCGAGCTCCCAATAGTATCGGTGAATGCATGGACATCGCCGCATGTCCAGCCGGCTCATCGTCGTACGGAGGGCTGTGTGAAGGCCCAAGCAATATCCAGTGCTGCGTGCCCAATACTCGGTAATCGACTCGTCGAGCGCACGTCCACAGAGACGTCGATGTCAATGTGCCCAGGCTACACCGACATGCTCAACGCATGAACAACCGGTACGAGCGAGCGCGTACCATCTCATAGATTTGCGTTACTTCTTGACCGGAAACCCGCGCTTCTTGAGCAGCGCCGTGACGTCCGGATCGCGGCCGCGGAACTGGCGATAAGCCTCGGCGCGATCGGTGGAGTTGCCGGGCGCCAGGATGAACTTGCGCAGCTTGCCGGCGACGGTCGGATCGAAGACGTCGCCGGCTTCTGCGAACGCCTCGCGGGTGTCGGCGTCCATCACCTCGGACCACAGGTAGCTGTAGTAACCGGCGGAGTAGGCGTCGCTGGAGAACAGGTGATTGAACTGCGGCAGGCGGTGGCGCATCGCGACCTGCTTCGGCGCGCCGATGCGCTCGAGGGTCTCGCGCTCGAAGGTCTCGGGGTCGATCACGCCGTCGGGCCTGGTGTGCAGCTCCATGTCGACGATCGCCGACGACAGGTACGCCACCGTCTCGTAGCCCTGGTTGAACTTGGCCGAGCGGGTGACCTTGTCGACCAGCGCCTGCGGCATCGGCTTGCCGGTCTTGTAGTGCCTGGCGAACTTGTCGAGGATCGGCCGGGTCAGGACCCACTGCTCGTGGACCTGCGACGGATACTCGACGAAGTCGCGCGGCGTGCCGCCGAGGCCGGGGTAGTTCACGTCGGAGAGCAGCCCGTGCAGCGAGTGGCCGAACTCGTGGAACAGGGTGCGCGCGTCGTCGAGCGAGATCAGCACCGGCTCGCCGGGCGCGCCCGCCACGAAGTTGTTGTTGTTGGAGGTGATCGGCGTCCGCACGGTGCCGGTGAACGTCTCGTGGCCGCGATAGCCCATGGTCCACGCCCCCGAGCGCTTGCCCTTGCGCGCGAAGTAGTCGCCGTAGAACAGGCCGACGTGCGCGCCGGTCGCCTTGTCCTTGACCTCCCACACGCGCACCTTCGGCTCGAACACCGGCACCGTCCCGGTGATCTCGGTGAACGTGAGGCCGTAGAGCCGCTCGGCCATCCACTGCGACGCCGCGATCATGTTGTTCAGCTCGAAGTACGGCTTGAGCTCGTTCTGATCGACATCGTATTTTGCTTTACGCACCTTCTCCGCGTAATAGAGATAGTCCCACGGCTCGAACGGCAGCTTCAGGCCATCGCGCCTGGCGAGCTTCTCCATGTCGGCGACCTCCTCACCGACGCGCGCGACGGCGGCCGGCCACACCCGCATCATCAGCTCCTTCGCCTTGGCGGGATCGCGGGCCATCGTGTCGGACATGCGCCAGTGCGCGTGCGACGCGTACCCGAGCAGCTGCGCGCGATCGGCCCGCAGCTTGACGATCCGCGCGAACGTCTTGTGGGTGTCGTTCTCGCCGCCGTTGTCGCCCCGGCTCTTGAACGCCTTCCACACCCGCTCGCGCAGGTCGCGCCGCGACGACGCCTCGAGGAACGGATCCACGCTCGACCGCGTGTTCACCACCGCCCACTTGCCGTCGAGCTTGCGCTCGGTCGCCGCGGCCGCGTACGTCGCCTTGAGCGAAGGCGACAGCCCGCCCAGGTCTTTGTCGCCGAGCACGATCCAGGTGTTCTCGTCGGCGAGCACCTTCTTGCTGAACTCGGCGTACAGGGTCGCGAGCTCCTCGTTGATCTTGCCGACCTTCGCCTTGTCCGCCGCGGACAGCTTGGCCCCCGCCTTGACGAACCGGTCGTAGCGCAGCTCGACCAGGCGGCGCTTTTCGAGGTCGAGCTGCTCGCGCGCCGCGTAGACCGCCGTCACGCGCGCAAACAGCTTGTCGTTGAACGTGATCTTGTCGCGCGCGGCGGCCATCTTCGGCGACCACTCCTTCTCCACCGCCTGGACCTCGGGCGTGCTGAGGTTGCCGTTCAGGATCGCGAACAAGGTCTCGGCGCGGCCCTCGTGGCGGCCGGTGTTCTCGAGCGGCACGAAGGTGTTCGCGAACGTCGCCGGCTCCGGGTCCTCGGCGATCACGTCGATCTCGGCGAGCGTGAGCGCGAGGCCGACCTGGAACGCCCTGGGGAACGCCTCCACCTTCAGCTTGTCCCACGGCGGAACGCCGCCGTAGGGGCCGGTCCATGCCGCGAGGAACGGATCCTGATCGGCGAGCGCCGTGAGCCGCGCGACCTCGGCGATCGCGGCGTCGCGCGGCGACACGGGCTTGGGCGGCGGTGGCTCCGGCGCGGCGGTCACGGGCTTATCGTCGCCTGCCGGCGGCGGCGTGGGCGGAGTCGGCTTCGGCGCTGAACCGCACGACATCATCAGGATCAGGGCGATCGCGGGTGGGGTCTTCACAGCCCGGGACTCTATCGAGTTGTCTGATCCGCGCCAACACGCGATGTGCGAGCACACATTCCGTCATCTGCCGCGCGGTCCGTGACGCGCCGGGCCTGGCCTGCGTCTAGCCGGTCGCGACCCAGGACCCGATGATCGCACCCTCGGCGACCGCGTCGGCGAGGTAGATCTTGGAGATCCGTCCCCGCGCGGCGTAGATGACGTCGGCCAGGCCGAGCGCCGCCGAGCTGCTGATCCCGAGGATGCGGATCGCCCGCGACGGCCGCGCCTCGAACGCCCCGGCGATCAGCGCGGCGCCGACGGCCGCGATCAGCCCGCCGATCGTGCGCACGAGCCAGGTGTCGACCTTGGGCCCGGTCACCGCCTCGAAGCTAGGCAGATGGATGACCGGCCATAGCCCGGTGGTCACGAAGAAGATGCCCTGAACGAGCGGAATCGGTCGTGGCGTCATGGTCATCAGGCCTCCATGAGGAGGGTGAGCAAGCGGCGTTCCAGGACCTGGCGCGGCGCGCGACCTTCCCGCTCATCGCAGGGTGTAGAGGAACGCCGCGATATCTCGCGCGTCGTCGTCGCTGACGGCCATCTCGGGCATCACGGTCCCGGGCTCGATGGCCTGGGGATGGCGGATCCACGCGATCAGCTGATCCGGCGTGTTCGCGACGCGTCCCGCCAGGTAGAGGCGCAAACCCAGGCCCTGAAGCGACGGGCCAACTGGGCTGGTCGCGGCGGCGACCCCGGGGATCACGTGGCACGTCCCGCAGCCGTAGTGCCGGATCGCGCGCGGCCCGCGGGCCGGATCCCCGCCGGTGAGCGCACGCGCGGTCGAGCCGTCTGGGCCGCATCCGGTGAGCGCGAGGGCGCAGGTGAGCACGCGCAGAACCCACGTCATGGCGTATCCCCCTCGCCGCGCGGCGCGCCGGTCGGCTCCCGGGCATCGCGCCCGACCAGGCCGGGGTACGCCGAGCGGCCGGCGAGCCGGGCGGACTGGCCGAGCCACGCGACGAAGATCGCCAGCCCGACGGTCATCATCAGGAGGCCCGCGGGCACCCACATGAGCAGGCCCGCGCGCGCCTGATCGTCGACCGGATCGATCCCCCAGCGCAGCGTCGGGCCGGCGTGCGCGTACAGCGCGTGATCGCCCAGCGACAGCACCGCGCCGAGCAGCCCCGAGTACAGCATCGTGAAGAACACGAACGCGACGCCGACGCCGTACCCGGCGCGGCCGTAGCGGCCGTACAGGAGCGCCCACCAGAACAGGAGCGCCGTGACGAAGAACATGAGGTGCTGGAGCGCGTGGATCCGCTCGTCGGCGAGAGCGGCGTCGAACAAGGCCGGGACGTGCCAGGCGAGCCGGGTCACCGCGTGGAGCCCCAGCACGAGCCAGGGAGCAGACACCGCGCGCCAGATCCGCGTCGGTCGGGTGGCGCGCAGCGCTCGGATCCGCGCGCCGCGGGGCAGCGCCCACACCAGCGGAACGATCGGGCGCCCGAGCACCACGAGCGGGGCCGCGACGAGCATCAGCAGCTCGTGCTGGACCATGTGCGCCGAGAACAGCACGTCGCTCGCGCGGTCGATCGGCGAGATCAACGCGATCGCGATGACGACGATGCCGGCGCCGTACGCCGCCGCGCGCCACGGCGCGAGCCCATGGCCCACGCCGGCCTCGCACCATAGCCGCCGCACGCCCCGCGTGTAGAGCGCCGAACAGGCGGCGAGCCCGGCGAGCACGAGCGGATCCCAGGTCCACCACGTGATCCACTCCGCGAGGTCCGGAACGTGAGGCGTGCCGGGGTGGCTCACGGCTCGGCTCCCGGCGAGAGCAGGACGAGCGGCAGCGTCAGCCCGACGACGAGCACGATCGACAGCACCGACAGCCCGAGACCGCTCATGGCGAGGAACCGCGCGCGCTGGACGCCAGCGTCGGCCGGCGGCCCGTCGCGCAAGGTCTGGCTCCGATAGAGCCGGTCGAGCGCGAGCGCGCCGGCGGTGATCGAGATCGCCAGCGCGGCGATGTCGACCATGTAGAGCCCTGCGACCCGGCCGACTTCGTGGGCGCCGGGCGCGATCATCCAGCTCGTGACGTGGGCGCAAAACCACGCCAGCGGACCGGCGACGACCGCGAACCAGTCGCGCGTCATCACAGCAGCACCTCGAGGAAGACCACCGCCCAGGCGAGCGCGGCGCCTGCGATCACGAAGTACCACAGCGGCGTCGAAACCTCGATGTCGGCGCGGTGCTTGTCCTCGACCGGGCCGATCCACAGGACCGCGAGGTAGAGCAGGTTCTCGCCGATGCCGGTCACGGCGTGCAGCCACTGCAGGCCGAGCAGCGCCCACACGACCGAGCCATAGGCGTGGGAGTCCCAGCGCATCGGCAAGAGGTGGAGCTCGGTCCAGCGCAGCACGGCCGCGATGATCCCGAGCCCGGTGGCGAGCGCCAGCTGGCGGCGCATCCGCGGCACGTCGCCGGCGATCGCCGCGCGCCCCGACGCGTAGGTCGGCACCGCGCTGACCAGCCAGACGACGAGCTCGGCGGTCGCGATCCACGCGATCCCGCGCGGCACGACCACCGGCGGAAACGGCGTGGTGCGATCGCGGATGTAGAAGTACGTCACCGCGAGCAGGACGAGCATTGTGCCCTCGATCGCGTCCAGGAGGATCACCGCCCACCACAGGGGATCGCGCGAGCCGAACGCGTGGGCCGGCAGCGCCGCGACGTCGATCACCCGGCGCTTCATGGCGCCGCCTCGAGCCGCTCCTCGCGATACGGCGGCCGGGGCCAGAACCACACGACGAGCGCGATCACGATCAGGGCGCCGCCGATCGGCACGGCCCACGGCGTGAAGATCGATCCGATGAACGTCACGCCGGTCGCGAGCGCGGCGCCGAGCGGCGCGAGCGTCACGTTGGCCAGCTCGGTGCGATGATCCGGCGCGGCGTCGACCAGCGTGGTGACGAGGAGCTCGGGGCGATCGGCGCGCACGCCGTACACCACCGGCTGGTCCGGCGGGCTGGTCCACGCCGGGTAGCGATCGCACACCGTCGGCAGGTCCCGGAAGTTGTAGGCCGGCGGCGGTGACGAGGTCGTCCACTCGAGCCCGTCGGCGCGCCACGGATCGGGTCCGGCGATCGCGCCGCGCCGCCACGCGACCACGGCGTTGACCAGCGTGAGCGCGACGCCCAGGCCGAGCACCACCGCGCCCACCGTCGCGACCAGGTTGAGCGGGCCCCAGCCGGTCGCCTCGTCGTACGTGTACACGCGGCGCGGCATGCCGTCGAGCCCCAGCTGGTGCATCGGGAAGAACGTCAGGTGGAACCCGGCGAACACGAGCGCGCAGCTGAGCTTGCCGGCGCGCTCATCGAGCATCCGGCCGGTGAGCTTGGGAAACCAGTAGTACACCGCGCCGAGCAGCGGAAACACCGCCCCGCCGATCAGGACGTAGTGCAGGTGGGCCACGATGAAGAACGTGTCGTGGACCTGCAGGTCGAGCGGCACCGAGGCGATCATCACGCCGGTCAACCCGCCGATCAGGAACGTGACGAAGAACGCGACCACGTAGAGCATCGGCGTCGCGAGCCGGACGCGGCCGCGCCACACCGTCGCGATCCACAGGAACATCTGGACGCCGGTCGGGATCACGATCAGGAGGCTCGCCGCGGTGAAGAAGCTCTGGCCGAGCTGCGGCAACCCGGTGGCGAACATGTGGTGGACCCACACGCCGAACCCGATGAACGCCGTGGCGACCGTCGCCAGGACCAGCGCCGTGTAGCCGACGAGCTGGGTGCGCGCGAACGGCGCCAGGATCGACGACACGAACCCCAGGGCCGGGAGGAAGATGATGTAGACCTCGGGGTGGGCGAAGTACCAGAACAGGTGCTGCCAGAGCAGCGGATCGCCGCCCTCGGCCGCGTTGAAGAAGTGGGTCGCGATCAGCCGGTCGGACGCGAGCTGGCCGCTCGACAGCATCACCGCGGGCATCGCGAACACGACCATCACGCTGGTGACCAGGGTGGCCCACACGAACATCGGCATGCGGTGCAGCGCCATGCCCGGCGCGCGGTGCTTGAGGGTCGTGACGATCAGGTTGACCGCCACGGCGAGCGCCGACAGCTCGGTGAACGTGATCATCTGCGCCCAGACGTCCATGCGCTTGCCGGTGCCGTACTCGGGCCCCGCGAGCGGCACGTACGCGAACCAGCCGGCGTCGGGACCGGTGTCGGTCAGGAGGCCCACCCACAGGAACACCCCGCCGATCAGGTAGACCCAGTAGCCGTACGCGTTGAGGCGCGGGAACGCGACGTTGCGGGTCCCGAGCATCAGCGGCACGAGGTACACGCCGAACCCCTGCATCACCGGCACCGCGAACAGGAACATCATCGTCGAGCCGTGGGTCGTGAAGATCTGATCGTAGCGATCGGGCCCGACGAGCTCGCGGTTTGGCGCCGCCAGCTGCAGCCGCATGATCAGCGCGAGCACCCCGCCGAGCAGGAAGAACCCGAACGCCGTGGCGATGTAGCGCCGGCCGATCGCCTTGTGGTCGACGTCGCCGAGCCAGCCCCGGAGGCCGCGCGGCCGGGTCCACGCGCACGCCAGCTCCGCGGTGAGATCCGGTAGCTCGAGCTCGCGCTCGACGGCCGCGCTCATCGCAGGCCCTCGAGGTACGCGAGCAGCGCGTGCAGATCCGCCGGCGCGAGGCTGGTCGCCGGCATGTGGGCGCCCGGCTTGACGCTCTGCGGATCGAGGATCCACCCGGCGAGGTTGCCGATCGTGTTGGGCAGCGCGCCGGCCGCGAGCGTCCCGCGCGACGCCGCGTGCGTGAGGTCCGGCCCGAGCCGGCCGCCGGCCGTGGTGCCGGCGATCGCGTGGCACAGCACGCACGGCGATCCGGTGAACACGGCCAGCCCGCGCGCGGCCTCGGCATCGCGCGGCGACGCCGCGGGCTCCCGCTGGTGGGCGAGCCACGCCGCGAACACGTCCGGCGGATCGGCGTGGATCGCGATCGCCATCCGGGCGTGCTCGAGCCCGCAGAACTCGGCGCACTGGCCGGCGTACTCGCCGGGCTCGTCGATCCGGATCCAGGTCCGGTTGATCCGGCCGGGGATCAGGTCCTTCTTGCCGTGGATGCTCGGGACCCAGAAGCTGTGGATCACGTCGGCGGAGGTGAGCTCGAGGTGGACCGTGCGGCCGACCGGGACGTGGAGCTCGTTCGCGGTCGTCGCGCTCTGGCCCGGGTCGTCGTGCTCGTACTCGATCTGCCACCACCACTGGCGTCCGGTCACGCGGACATGGAGCGCGCCGGCGTCGTCCTCGAGCGCCGCGAGCGCGCGGCCGCTGCGGATGCTCGCGACCAGGAGGGCGAGCAGCGTGCCCACGGTGACGATACCCGCCGCGGCCACGCCGCGGATCATGCGCCGGTCGGACGCGGGATCGGTGGCCAGCGGATCGCCGTCACCGTCGCGCCGCTGCTCCCGCACCGCGCGGATCGTCGCCACCGCGAAGCACGCGACCACGAGCACGAACACGGCGATCGAGATCCACAGGAACACGTCCCACAGCCCGACGATCGTCGCCGCCTGCGGCCCCGCGGGATCGAGGACCGAGACCCGGGGCGCGGTCACGGCCGCACCCTGCCCGGCCGCGGCAGCCCGCCGTGTGACAGCGTGGCCGCGGGCGTGAGATCGATGTGCTCGTCGCGGGCCTGCACGGCGTCGCCGCGGACCAGCCCGCCGAGCGAGCGGACGTAGGCGACGAGCTGCGCCAGCTGCGCGGGCGCGATCTTGCCGCGATACGACGGCATCCCGCGCGGCCGCCCGGCGATGATCGACGTCGCCACCTCGAACGGCGCGCTCCCGTAGATCCACGCCTCGTCCATCAACGCCGGGCCGATCGCGCCGCCGCCGTGGGCGTGACAGCCGACGCAGTTGAACCAGGCGTAGAGCTGCTTGCCCTCGCTGACCGCCTGCGCGGTCTCGGTATAGCCCGGCATCGCCGCGTCGAGCGGCGCGCCCTCGATCGGCGGCCCGCCGGGCACGAGCGATGATCCCGGCGGCGCGCTGGCCGGCCGGGCGTTCGGGCCCGGCTCGGTGAACGTCCGGCGCTCGCGCTCGCACGCGAACAGGCCCAGGACCAGGATCGCGACGCGGCCGCCCGTGCGTCCGGTCACCGCGCGACCTCCACGGGGCCGGGGCTCGCCACCCGCGGCACGCCCCAGGCGTCGAGGATGCGCTCGATCTCGGCGTGCCGCCGGGCCAGCGCGTGATCGAGCTCGGCCGCGAGCCCGGCGTCGGCGCGGCGCACGCCGGCGGCGATGTCGAACGCCATCGCGAGCCCCGCGTCGGCCGCCTCGTCGACCGGGGTCACCACGAGCGGCGTCGCGCCTGGCCGCGCGGACCCACCGGCGAGCGGGCCCCACACGAGCGCGACGTCGATCCGGCCGTCGACCACCGCGCGCACCACCTCGGCCGCCGGGCTGCGCCGGGCGTAGTCGCCATAGACGGTGTAGCCGACGACGTTGTCGATGATGCCGCGCCGGGCGAGCGCGTGTACCGGCGGCGTGTTCGTGCCGTTGTCGCCGACCAGCTGGACCCCGATCTTCCAGCGGCGCAGCCGCGGATCGTCCAGCGAGTGCACCGCGAGCGCGCGATCGGCGCGACTCACGAACGCATAGGCAGAGCGGTAATACGGCGCGGTCGTCCGCACGCTGCCCAGCCCGACGGGTACGCCGATCACCACATCGCATGACTCGGCCGCGAGCGTGTTGCGAACGAACCCGCGGCGCTGCGCCCACCATGTATAGGAAACCGTGGCGCCGAGCTCGCGGGCGAGCACCTCGGCAATCTGGTTCTCGAACCCGGGAGTGCGCTGGCTCGAGAATGGCAGATTGTTGGGATCGGCGCAGATCCGGAGTGTCCGGCCCGGCCGCGCGTCCGCATGAAGCGTCAGCAGCAGAATCGTCATGATGCTGTATCGCGCGGCGATCGTGCTGGTCATTGCAGGCGCGCCACCTGCATGTCGCGCGCCGCATGCTAGCAATCACCACCCGCCGAGATCCGGTTCGATCTCCGAGCGCGCCTGACACGATGCGCTCACCGACACGTGCGCCACACGCAATGATCGGATCGGCGATCGCCGGGAGTCATCCCGGGCGCATGGTCCGCCGCAGCCACGCCGGAGGCTCGCCGTGGCGCGTCGCGATCTCGTCTTGATCGCCGGGCTGGCCGTGGCGGCCGGCTGCCACGACGATACGCGCGGCCAGACCGCCGCCGGCCGGTCGTCGCTCGAGGCGGGCGGCCGGCTGGTCATGACGAGCGATGGCGATGATGGCCAGTGGACGATGGCCGCGAAGGACTTCGCGAACACGCGCTACACGACGCTCGACCAGATCACCCCTGACAACGTGACCCGGCTCGCCGTCGCGTGGACCTACGACACCGGGTCGACCAACGGCCACGAAGGCGCGCCCCTGGTGGTCGGCTCGACGATGTACGTCGTGACCCCGTTCCCCAACCGCCTGGTCGCGCTCGATCTGAGGCGCCATGGCGCCGTGCTCTGGGAATACGCGCCGCAGCACGACGAGGCGGCGCGCGGCGTGGCGTGCTGCGACACCGTCAACCGCGGCGCCGTGTTCGCGGACGGCAAGCTCTACTTCGCGACGCTCGACGGCCACGCGATCGCGGTCGACGCGGCGACCGGGCGCGGGCTGTTCGACACCAGGCTGGGCGACATCAACCAGGGCGAGACCATCACGATGGCGCCGATCGTCGCGGGCGGCAAGCTCCTGGTCGGCGACGCCGGCGGCGAGTTCGGCGTCCGCGGCTGGCTCGCCGCCGTCGATGCCACGACGGGCGCGATCGCGTGGCGGGCGTACTCCACCGGCTCGGACGCCGACTGCCTGATCGGCCCGGCATTCCATCCGTTCTACGCCTCCGATCGCGGCAAGGACCTCGGCATCGCGACCTGGCCGCCCGACAAGTGGCGCAACGGCGGCGGCACGGTGTGGGGCTGGCTGTCGTACGACCCCGCGCTCGACCTCGTCTATCACGGCACCGCCAATCCGGGCCCGTGGAACGCCGACATGCGCCCCGGCGACAACAAGTGGACGGCCGGGATCTTCGCGCGCAAGCCCCGGACCGGCGAGGCCGTCTGGTTCTATCAGTGGTCGCCGCACGATCTGTGGGATCACGACGGCGTCAACGAGTCGATCTTGCTCGATCTCGAGCAAGGCCAGGGCGAGGGGGCGACGCGCCGCAAGGTCCTCGTGCACCCCGAGCGCAACGGCTATGTCTACGTCCTGGATCGCACCACGGGCGAGGTGCTGTCCGCCGATCCCTACGTGCACATCACCACCTCGACCGGGGTCGATCTGAAGACCGGCCGGCTCCAGCCCAACCCGGAGAAGGAGCCCAGGCCCGGTCGCGTGACCCGCGACGCGTGCCCGTTCGCCCCGGGGGCCAAGGACTGGGAGCCGAGCGCGTTCTCGCCCCGGACCGGCCTGCTCTATCTGCCGCACATCACGATGTGCATGGACGAGGAGTACACCGAGACCGGCTACATCGCGGGCACGCCGTTCGTCGGCGCGAACGTGCGGTACTACGGGATGGGGAAGCAGCGCGGGGCGTTCACCGCGTGGGATCCGATCGCCCGCAAGGCGGCGTGGAGCATCCCGGAGGAGTTTCCGGTGTGGAGCGGCGCGCTCGCGACCGGCGGCGGCCTCGTGTTCTACGGAACGATGGAGGGCGTGTTCAAGGCGGTCGACGCCACGACCGGGCGCCTGGCCTGGAGCGCCAGCCTGCCGTCGGGCGTGATCGGTCAGCCGATCAGCTATCGCGGGCCCGACGGCAAGCAATACGTCGCCGTGTTCTCCGGGGTCGGAGGCTGGGCCGGCGCGATCGTCGCCCTCGGGCTGGATCCGCGCGATCTCTCCGCGGCAAACGGGTGGGGCAACGCGATGGGAGATCTGTCATCGCGTACGCAGAGAGGTGGCCGGCTCTACGTGTTTGCCCTGCCCGATGCCGATCATCGCTGACAGCCATGGCTACACGTGCGGCTGCGCGCACCGCGCGCTCGTGGCACACGCGGCGGCGGGCCGCCTGGTCCGGAGCGACGCTCGGAGAGGTTACCGCGAGGTCGCTGCGGCACGGACCGCGCAAGGGTACCCCCCGAAGCAATGCTCGATCTGAGTTGGATCACCGAAACGTTCGCGATCGGGGGAAGCTTTTCGCCGACCGAGACCCAGGCCCTTGCGTGCGAGCACGGCGTATCGGCCGTCGTCGATCTCCGCGGTGAGGCTCACGACGACGCGCAGCTGCTCGCCAAGCACGCGATCGATTTCTTGCACTTGCCCACGATCGATCTCGCGGCGATCAGCCCACCGAGGCTGCATCACGGCATCGGGTTTGTCACCCATCACCTGTCCAGCGGACGGCGCGTCCTGGTGCACTGCGCACACGGGATCGGCCGCTCCGCCTTGCTGGGGCTGTGCGTCCTGGTCGAGCACGGGTACACGCCGATCGACGCGCTCGCCCTCGCCAAGGAGCGGCGCCGCCGCATCTCGCCGAGCCCCGCCCAGTACGAGGCGTGGGTTGCGTGGCTGGCGGCGCGGCGGGTCGAGCGCAGCGCGACCTGGCGGATCCCCGGCTTCGACGAGTTCAAGGCGATCGCCTATCGCCGCGCCCCGTGATGCTGGTGTTCGGCGATCGGGTGCGCGTGCGGGACCCGCGTGAGGCCGCCGGCGAGCTCGCGACCCGGCTTCCGGAGATCGAGCGGATGGAGCCCGGGCTCGCGCGCCACGCCGCGCTGGTCGGCGCCTTTCTCGAGGCCGGCGAGCTCGTGCAAGGCCTGACCGATCGCGCGTCCGAGACCATCGATGCCCGCACCGCGGTCGGCGAGGCCGGCATGCGGCTGCTCGTCACGATCGCCGATGCGATCGACGCGTCGTGGTCGAGCGCCGGTACCTACGCGGCAGGTCCCGCCACCGCCGCGCTGGCCGCGCTGGCCGCGCTCCGGTTGCCCGATACCATCGAGGCGCGCCGGGCCGAGGGCTATGCGTTCTACGCCGTCTACCCCGAGGCGTACCTGGCCGCCGCGCGCGCCGCGCCGCCCGGCCCCCGGCGCGTGATCGGGATCCGCAGCATCGGGGCCGGGCTGGCCGCCCTGGTGGCGACCGCGACCGGTGCCCCGCTGCCCGCGACCGTGCGCCCGCGCGGCGATCCGCTTCACCGCAGCCTCGACGTCGCGCCGGCGCTGATCGCGGAGTGGGTCGCTGCCGGCGCGGCGCGGGTGGCGATCGTCGACGAAGGCCCGGGGCTGTCCGGCAGCTCGTTCGGCGCGGTGGCCGATCGGCTCGAGGACGCGGGGGTGCCCATCGAGCACATCGAATGCTTCCCGAGCCACCGCGGCGAGCTCGGACCGGCGGCGAGCGCGCGGCACCGGGAGCGCTGGCGCCGCCTGGCGCGTCACGTGGTCGATGTCGATGCGCTGCTGCTCCGCGACGGCACGCTCGCGCGCTGGATCGCGAGCCTCGTCGGGCCGCTGGTCCAGCCGCTGGAGGACCTCTCGGCGGGACGCTGGCGCGCGAAGCACTTTCGATCGAGCGCCGAATGGCCGGCCTGCGTGGTGTCCCAGGAGCGCCGAAAGCTGCTCGCGCACGCCCGCAGCGGCACATGGCTGGCGCGGTTCGTCGGGCTCGGCCGGGATGGGGAGCGCGCGCTCGCCCGCGCGCGGGTGCTGCACCGCGCTGGTTTCACGCCGGAGGTCGCCGGGCTGTGCCACGGCTTCCTCGTGGAGCGCTGGATCGCGGCCACGCCGCTCGCCACCGCGCGCCTCGATCGCACACACCGCCGCCGCATGATCGAGCGCGTCGGGCGCTACCTCGGGTTTCGCGCGCGTACGCTCGGCGCGGGCCCGGAGCACGGCGCGGCGCTCGATCGCCTCGCGGAGATGGTCCGGCGCAACGCCACGCTGGCCCTCGGCGCGCCACCGATCGTGCGCGGATCGCCGGCGGCGCTCGCCCCACGCGTCCACCGGGTCGAGATCGATGGCCGGCTGCACGCGTGGGAGTGGCTGGAATGCGATGACGGCACGCTCGTCAAGGCCGACGCGCTCGATCACCACGCCGCGCACGATCTGATCGGCTGCCAGGACATCACGTGGGACCTCGCCGGTGCCGCCGTGGAGCTCGAGCTGTCCGGGGCCGAGCAGCAGCGCCTGGCGGCGATCACCGGCGAGACCGGGGGCCGCGCGGTCGATCCCGAGCTCCTGGCGTTCGCACGGCCGTGTTACCTCGCGTTCCAGCTCGGCCGCCATGCGCTCGCCGCGGCCACCGGTGGCGACGAGGCCACCCGGCTCCAGGCCGCCGCGGAGCGCTACGCCGGGCAGCTCCGGGCGATCTGATCACTCGGGCGGCGCGGCCACCGCGATCTCGTGGCGGCCGGTGGTCGAGCGTGACGAGAGGCGAGCACGGAAGTACGCGATCGTCTGCGCGATCCCCTCGGCCGCGGAGACCCGCGGGCTCCAGTCGAGCAGGCGGAGCGCCTTGGAGATATCCGGGCGCCGGCGCGTCGGATCGTCCGACGGCAACGGCCGGTGATCGATCACCGAGGTCGATCCGGCGAGCTCGCGCACCAGCTCGGCGATCTGCCGCACGGTCATCTCCTCCGGATTGCCGAGGTTGACCGGCCCGGGGTCGCGCGGGCACGCCATGAGCCGGACCAGCCCATCGATCAGATCGGCGTGGAAGCACAGCGAGCGGGTCTGCGATCCGTCGCCGTAGATCGTGAGCGGCTCGTTACGCAGCGCCTGCGTCACGAAGTTCGAGATGACCCGGCCGTCGTCCTCGCGCATCCGCGGACCGTACGTATTGAAGATCCGCGCGATCCGGATGTCGACCCCGTAGCGCGCGGCGTAGGCCGCGGCGAACGCCTCGCCGCAGCGCTTGCCCTCGTCGTAGCACGCCCGCTTGCCGATCGGGTTGACGTTCCCCCAGTAGTCCTCGCGCTGCGGATGGAGCTCGGGCTCGCCGTAGATCTCGCTCGTCGAGGCGAGCAACACCCGCGCGCCCGTGACGCGCGCGAGCTCGAGGACGTTCATCGTCCCGAGCACGGCCGTCTTGAGGGTCCGCACGGGATTGCGCTGGTAATGAGGTGGCGAGGCGGGGCACGCGAGGTGGTAGATCTCATCCACGTCGACCTCGTAGCGGTCGACCACATCGTGCCGCACGAGCTCGAACCGATGGGCATGTGCGCCCATCCGCAGCTGAGAGACATTCTCCGGATTTCCGGTATAGAAGTTATCGAGGCAAATCACGTGATGAGCATTTGCCACCAATCGCGTACAAAGATGCGATCCAAGGAAGCCTGCGCCGCCGGTGATTAGAACTCGTCGCATGGCCTCGCAGCCATGCAGGGAGCAGACCGGATTCGCAAGGTAAGTACAATGCACGTACCTCCGATGGAGTTTGCCGAAAAACGGGATTTGCCACGTGCGCTGGATGCACAACGCGCTCTGTCATGACACTCCCGATACTCGATTCGATGAGAAACGGCGTAATCGAGCGGATCGCGACGTGCAAGGCGCGGGTCACCATGCTCATGCAACGCGTGCTGATCACGGGCGGTGCCGGCTTCGTCGGGTCGCACCTCGCCGACGAACTCCTCAGGTCCGGCTACGCCGTGCGCGTGCTGGATTGTTTGCTGCCCCAGGTCCACGGCCCGGAGCGCCGGCGACCATCGTACCTCGATCCGGAGGTCGAGCTCGCGCAGGGCGATGTCCGCGATCCCGAGGCCGTCCGTCGCGCGCTCCACGGCGTGGATGCCGTGTACCACCTCGCGGCGCGGGTCGGCGTCGGGCAAAGCATGTACGAGGTCGCCGAGTACAGCAGCGTCAACAGCTTTGGGACATCGACGCTGCTTGAAGCTTTGATCGATAATCCCGTACAGAAGCTCATCGTCGCGTCGAGCATGAGCGTCTATGGAGAGGGGCTCTACCGCGACCGCCAGGAGCACACCTACGAGCACGTCCAGCGCACTCCGGAGCAGCTGGTGCGCGGCGACTGGGAGCCGCACGACGCGGACGGCGGCGAGCTCGTCCCCGTGCCAACTCCCGAGACCAAGTCACCTACCCTGACCTCGGTCTACGCGCTCTCCAAGTACTACCAGGAGTGCATGTGCATGCTGGTAGGAGCGGCCTATCACATCCCCACCGTCGCGCTGCGGTTCTTCAACGTGTATGGCCCCAGGCAGGCACTGTCGAATCCGTATACCGGCGTGCTGGCGATCTTCGCCACCCGCCTGCTCAACGGCAACCCACCGCTGATCTTCGAGGACGGCGGCCAGCGCCGTGACTTCGTGCACGTCCGCGACGTCGCCGCGGGGTGCCGGCTCGCGCTCGAGGTCGACGGTGCGACGGGCGGCGTGTTCAACCTCGCGAGCGGTGAGGCGCTGGCGATCCGGGAGATCGCCGTGCGAACGGCCCAGGCGCTGGGCACGTCGATCGAGCCGCAGCTCACCGGCCAGCATCGGATCGGCGACATCCGGCACTGCCTGGCCGATATCGGCCTCGCGCGCCGCGTGCTCGGCTACAAGCCCAGGATCGACCTCGCCACGGGCCTCGGGGAGTTCGCCGGCTGGTTGTCGACCCAGACCGCGATCGATCGCGTCGAGGACATGCGTGCCGAGCTGGCCCGGCGAGGGCTGGCGCGATGATGGCGGGCCATGATCGTCCGGTGCTGATCACCGGCGGGGCCGGGTTCATCGGCGCCAACCTCGCCGACCACCTGGCCCACCGCGGCCACACCGTGCGCGTGCTCGACGACTTATCGCGCAGCGGCGTCGACCGCAACCTCGCGTGGCTGCGCGCCCAGCACGGCGAGCTGATCGATGCCCGGATCGCGGACGTGCGCGATCCCGGCGCGGTGCGCGCCGCGGTCCACCAGGTCGCGGCGGTGTTTCACTTCGCGGGTCAGACCGCGGTGACGACGAGCCTTCGCGAGCCGCGCCACGACTTCTCGGTGAACGCCGGAGGCACGATCGAGCTGCTCGAGGCGGTCCGGCGCATGCCCGAGCCTGCGCCGGTCGTGTTCACGTCGACCAACAAGGTATACGGGTGCCTGTCCGATCTGGCGCTGCGGATCGAAGGTTCGCGGTGGCGCCCCGCCGACGACGAGATCGCCGCCCGCGGGATCGGCGAGCGTCGTGGACTCGCGTTCCGCACGCCGTATGGCTGTTCGAAGGGCGCCGCCGACCAGTACGTCCTCGACTACGCCCACAGCTTCCAGCTGCCCGCGGTCGTGTTCCGGATGAGCTGCATCTACGGCCCGCGCCAGCGCGGGACCGAAGATCAGGGCTGGGTCGCCCACTTCCTGCTCCGGGCGATCGACGGCGCGCCGATCACCATCTACGGGGATGGCCGCCAGGTTCGGGATGTCCTGTTCGTCAGGGACCTGATCCATGCGCTCGTCCATGCCTGGACCCAGATCGAGGTGGTCCGCGGCCATGCGTACAACATCGGCGGAGGTCCCTCGAACACCCTGAGCCCGGGGGAGCTGATCGACATGATCGGGCAGCTGCGGGGGCGCAGGCCGGAGGTCCGGTTCGAGCCCTGGCGCGAAGGCGACCAGCGGTACTACGTGTCCGATACCCGCGCGTTCGCCGCCGCCACCGGATGGCAGCCGCGGATCGGTGCGCACGCCGGGGTCGAGGTGCTCCACGGTTGGCTGCTCGAGGGCGGCGCCGGCCCCGAGCAGCGCGAGGTGAGCCGAGGTGAGCCATGACCAGCCCGATCCCCCGGCGGATGCGCGCGGCGGTGATCACCGCGCCGCGAACCTGCGAGCTCCACACCGTCGAGACCCCGGCGCCGGCGGCCGACCAGGTGCTGATCCAGATCGAGGGCTCGGGCGTCTGCGGCTCGAACCTGCCGCGCTGGGAGGGCCGGCCGTGGTTTCAGTACCCCACCCTCCCCGGCAACCCCGGGCACGAGGGCTGGGGCCGCGTGGTCGCGATCGGCGGCGACGTCGAGCAGATCGCGCTCGGCGACCGCGTCGCCTTCCTGTCCGAGCGCGCGTTCGCCGAGTACGACGTCGCCGGCGAGAGCTCGGCGCTGGTCCTCCCCGCGAGCCTCGATCGCGACGACGTGCCGGGCGAGGCGCTCGGCTGCGCGATGAACATCTTCCGGCGCAGCGCGATCGAACGCGGTCACACCGTCGCGCTGATCGGGATCGGCTTCCTCGGGGCGTTGCTCGCCCAGCTCGCGGCGCGCGCCGGCGCGCGCACGATCGCGATCTCGCGGCGCGCGTATTCGCTCGCGCTCGCGCGCCAGGCCGGCGCCGCCGAGACCATCGAGCTCGGCGGCGACGACGTCGCGATCGTCCGGCGGGTCAACGAGCTCACCGGCGGCGCCGGGTGCGATCGCGTGATCGAGCTGGTCGGCTTGCAGCGGCCGCTCGAGCTCGCCGGCAAGCTGTGCGCGATCCGCGGCCGCCTGGTGATCGCGGGGTTTCATCAGGATGGTCCACGCCAGATCGACATGCTGCTGTGGAACTGGCGCGGCCTCGACGTGATCAACGCCCACGAGCGCGACCCGGCGGTGTACCTCGCCGGGATCGCGGGCGCGATCGACGCGATGACGTCCGGGTGGCTCACCCCGGCGCCGCTCTACACCCACCGCGTGCCGCTCGCCCGCGCCGGCGAGGCCTTCGAGCTCCTGCGCACCCGCCCCGAGGGCTTCGTCAAGGCGCTGGTGACGCCGTGACCGCGCGGCCACGCCTCGGCTTCCTCGGCGTCGGCTGGATCGGCCGGCACCGCCTGGAGGCCATCGAGCGCCACGGCGCGGCGGACATCGTCGCGATCGCCGATCCGTCGCGCGAGCGGCGCAAGGCCGCGCTGGCGATCGCCCCCACCGCCACCGGCTGCGAGCACCTGGGCCAGCTCCTCGCGCAGCCGCTCGATGGCATCGTCATCGCGACCCCGAGCGGCCTGCACGCCGACCACTGCCTCGCGGCGTTGGCCCGCGGATGTGCCGTGTTCTGCCAGAAGCCGCTCGGCCGCAACGCCGCGGAGACCGCGCGGATCGTGGCCGCCGCGCGCGGCGCGAACTGCCTGCTCGGCGTCGATCTGTCGTACCGCCGGACCACCGCGATCCAGCGGATCCGCGAGGTCTTGCGCGGCGGCGGCATCGGCCGGGTGTTCGCCGCCGACCTCGTGTTCCACAACGCCTACGGCCCCGACGCCGCGTGGTTCTACGACAAGGCGGTGTCCGGCGGCGGCTGCGTGATCGATCTGGGCATCCACCTGGTCGATCTCGCGCTCTGGCTGCTCGACTTCCCGGCGGTCGCGGTGGTCGCGAGCCAGCTGTACGGCCGCGGCGAGCCGCTGGGCGCCCGCCCCCCCCACGTCGAGGACTACGCGGCGGTGCAGCTCCGGCTCGCCGGCGGCGTCGCCGTGCGGCTCGCGTGCTCGTGGCGGATCTCGGCCGGGCGCGACGCGGTGATCGAGGCCAGCTTCTACGGCACCGGCGGCGGGCTCGCGATGAAGAACGTCGAGGGCTCGTTCTACGACTTCACCGCCGAACGCTATCGCGGGACCGCGGGCGAGCGGCTCGCGTCGCCGCCCGACGACTGGAGCGGGCGCGCCGCGATCGACTGGACCGAGCGGCTCGCGACCGGCGCCGGCTTCGATCCCGAGGCCGAACGCTTCGTGGACGTCGCCGCCGTGCTCGACGCGATCTACGATGCCGGCCGCGCCGGCGACACCGGCCACGGGGTGATCCGATGACCCGCGTCCTCATGACGGCCGACACCATCGGGGGCGTGTGGACCTACGCGTGCGAGCTGGTCGCCGCGCTCGCCGCGCACGGGGTCGAGGTCACGCTCGCCGCCATGGGGGGCGCCCTGTCGCCGGCCCAGGCGCACCGCGCCGCGGCGCTCCCCAACCTCGACGTCGTCGAGAGCCGGTTCGCCCTCGAGTGGATGCCGGAGCCGTGGCACGACGTCGACGCCGCGGGTCACTGGCTGCTCGACCTCGCCGCGCAAGTCGCCCCCGAGGTCGTGCACATCAACGGCTACGCCCACGCGGCGCTGCCGTTCGCGGCGCCCGTCGTGGTGGTCGCGCACTCGTGCGTCTGGACGTGGATGCGCGCGGTCCACCACCGCGATCCGGGCCCGGCGTGGATCGAGTACGGCCGCCGCGTCACGGCCGGGCTCGCCGCCGCCGACATCGTGGTCGCGCCGACCGCGGCGCTCCTGCGCGGCATCGTCTCGGCCTACGGCGTGAGCCTGCGCAGCCGCGTGATCCCGAATGCATGCGCCGCCTCGGCGTGGCTCCCCGGCACGAAGGTCCCGATCATCCTGTCGGCGGGGCGGCTGTGGGACGAGGCCAAGGGCCTCGCCGACCTCGTGGCCTGCGCGCCGCGCGTCGCGTGGCCGATCGTCGTCGCGGGGCCTACCGCGGCCCCCGGGGAGCCCGAGGCCGCACGTCCACCGGGCGTCCACCTGCTGGGGAACCTCGCGGCGAACCAGCTCGCGGCCTGGATGGCGCACGCCTCGATCTATGCGTTGCCGGCGCGCTACGAGCCGTTCGGCCTGTCGGTGCTGGAGGCCGCGCTCGCCGGGTGCACCCTCGTGATCGGCGATGTCCCGACGCTGCGCGAGGTGTGGGGAGATGCGGCGATCTTCGTGCCGCCCGGCGATCCGGACGCGCTCGGCTTCACGCTGAACACGCTGATCCGCGATCCCCTGGCGCGTGGGGCAACCGCCGCGCGATCGCGGGCGCGCGCGCTCTGGTTCAACCCGGCGCGGATGGCCGCCGCCTACCACACGCTCTACCACGAGGTGATCGCGCACCGGAGGCAGTCGCAGGGCCGCCAGGAGGCTTCCGCGTGAAGCTCGTCGGGTTCTATCACTCGCTGATCTCGGACTGGAACCACGGCAACGCCCACTTCCTGCGCGGCGTGGCCGGCGAGCTCATCGCCCGCGGCCACCAGGTCCGCGTGTTCGAACCCCAGGACGCGTGGAGCGTGGCGAACCTCGTGCGCGATCAGGGCGACGGCGCGATCGCCGCGTTCCACGCCGCGTATCCTCATTTCCGCCACGCCGGCCCGCTCGGCCAGCCGGTGAGCGAGCGCTACGGAGCCGAGCTCGATCTCGATCACGCGCTCGACGGAGCCGACGCCGTGCTCGTGCACGAGTGGAACGCCCCGGAGCTGGTCGCGCGGATCGGCCGCCACCGGGCCCGCGGCGGGCGCTACGCCCTGCTGTTCCACGACACCCACCATCGCGCGGTCACCGCGCCCGCCGAGCTCGCGCGCTACGACCTCTCCGGCTACGACGGTGTCCTCGCGTTCGGCGACGTGCTCCGCGACCTGTATCGCATGCGGCGATGGGCCGCGCGCGCGTGGACCTGGCACGAGGCGGCCGACACGCGCGTGTTCGGCCCGCGCCCGGCGATCGCGCGCGACCGGGATCTGGTGTGGATCGGCAACTGGGGCGACGGCGAGCGGAGCGCCGAGCTCCACGCGATGCTCATCGAGCCGGCCCTGGCGCTGGGCCTGCGCACCCAGGTCTACGGGGTCCGCTATCCGGACGCCGTCTGCCGCGCGCTCGCCGGCGCCGGGATCGACTATGCCGGCTGGCTCGCCAACTTCCACGTGCCCGAGGTGTTCGCGCGCCACCGGGTCACGGTGCACGTGCCGCGGCGCCCGTACGCCGATCTGCTCCCCGGCATCCCCACGATCCGGATGTTCGAGGCGCTCGCGTGCGGGATCCCGCTGATCTCGACGCCGTGGCGCGACGACGAGGCGCTGTTCACGGCCGGCGAGGACTACCTGGTCGCGAGCGATCCGGCAGAGATGCGCCGCCTGTTGCGCGCGGTCATCCACGATCGCGCGCTCGCCGCCGAGCTCGCGCGGCACGGCCGGCAGACCATCCTCGCGCGCCACACCTGCGCGCATCGCGTCGACGAGCTGTTCACCATCCTCACCGAGCTCGGCGTCCCCGCCGCGGGCCCGAGCCCCAAGGAGCTGTCGTGACGGGAATGACCATCGCGTTCTTTGGCTCGAGCCTGGTCTCGGCGTACTGGAACGGCGCCGCGACGTACTATCGCGGCATCATCCGCGCGCTCGCGGACCGCGGCCACCGCATCACGTTCTTCGAGCCGGACGCGTTCGAGCGCCAGCAGCACCGCGATCTCGACGATCCGCCGTGGGCCGAGGTCGTGATCTACCCCCCGACCGTCACGACCATCGAGGCCGTGCTCGAGCGCAGCCGGGGCGCCGACCTCCTCGTCAAGGCGAGCGGCGTCGGCATCCACGACGCGCTGCTCGAGCGGCTCGTGCTCGAGGTCGCGGGCCCGCGCACGCTGGTCGCGTTCTGGGACGTCGACGCACCGGCCACGCTCGATCGGGTCCTCCACGATCCGGTCGATCCATTCCGGGCCGTCATCCCGCGCTACGACGTGGTGTTCACCTACGGGGGAGGCGCGCCGGTGGCCCTTGCCTACCAGCGGCTCGGCGCGCGGCGCTGCGCGCCGATCTACAATGCCCTCGATCCGACGACGCATCACGGCGTGACGCCGGATCCGCGGTTCGCCGCGACCCTCGGCTTCCTCGGCAATCGCCTGCCCGATCGCGAGCGCCGCGTCGGCGAGTTCCTGTTCCAGGCCGCGCGCCGGCTGCCGGACCACCGGTTCTTGCTCGGCGGCGCGGGCTGGCACGACCACCGGATGCCCGACAACGTGACGTACCTCGGGCACGTGCTGACGACCGATCACAACGCGTTCAACGTGACGCCGCTCGCGATCCTCAACATCAGCCGTGACTCGATGGCGGCCTACGGGTTCTCCCCCGCGACCCGCGTGTTCGAGGCCGCCGGGGCGGGCGCGTGCGTGATCACCGACGCCTGGATCGGGATCGAGCAGTTCCTCGAGCCCGGCCGCGAGATCCTCGTCGCGCGTGACGGCGGCGAGGTCGCGCGCCTGGCGACGGAGCTCACGCCCGGCCGGGCCCACGCGATCGGCGCGCGCGCGCAGGTCCGCCTGCTCGGCGAGCACACCTACGCGCATCGCGCGCTCGACGTCGAGGCCGCGCTCGGCGACTTGCCGCGCCGGCTCGCCGCGCCGGCTCCCGCGCAGGCGCACGCCGATCGGCCGCTCCGCATCGTGATCCTCGGCCTGTCGATCACGTCGTCGTGGGGCAACGGCCACGCGACCACGTATCGCAGCCTGCTCCGCGCGCTCGCCGCGCGGGGCCACGACGTGACGTTCCTCGAGCGCGACGTCCCGTGGTACGCGCCCCACCGCGACCTCGAGGCCGCCCCGTACGCCCGGATCGCGCTGTACGCGGATCTCGACGAGCTGCGCCGGCGGTTCACGGCCGCGGTGCGCGACGCCGACCTCGTGATCGTGGGCTCGTTCGTCCCCGATGGGATCGAGGTCGGCGCGTGGGTGACCGCGACCGCGCGCGGCGTGACGGCGTTCTACGACCTCGACACGCCGGTGACGCTGGCCCAGCTCGCGGCCGGCACCTGCGCGTACCTGTCGCGCGACCAGATCCCGCGCTACGCGCTGTACCTGTCGTTCACCGGCGGCCCCACGCTGGCCAGGCTCGAGCTCGAGCTCGGCGCACACCGCGCCGTGCCGCTGTACTGCGCGGTCGATCCTGCCGTGTACGGCCCCGAGCTGCGGCCGGCGCGCTGGCACCTCGGCTACATGGGGACCTACTGCGACGATCGCCAGGCCGCGCTGCAAGAGCTATTGATCGAACCCGCCCGCCGCGAGCCCGATCTCAGGTTTGCGTGCGTCGGCCCGCAGTACCCGGCCTCGATCGAGTGGGGGCCGAACATCGAGCGGCTCGACCACCTGGCGCCCGATCGCCACCGGACGTTCTACAACGAGCTGGCGTTCACCTTGAACGTCACGCGGCAGTCCATGCGCGCCACCGGCTGGTCGCCGAGCGTGCGGCTGTTCGAGGCGGCCGCGTGCGGCGTTCCGATCATCAGCGATACCTGGGACGGGCTCGACACGCTGTTCGAACCCGACCACGAGATCCTGATCGCGCGCGACGGCGACGACGTGCTGCGCTACCTGCGCGACCTCGGCGACGGCGAGCGCCGGGCGATCGGCGCGCGGGCCTGCGCGCGCGTCCGGAGCTCGCACACCGCGGCCCATCGCGCGGCCGACCTGGAGCGCTACGTGCAGGAGCTCGCGTGATGGCCGCGGCGAGCTCCCGCGAGCTCGAGCGCCGCATCCACGCGCTCGGCCCGTGGTTCCACAACCTCGTGCTCGACGGCATCCCGACCGCACCCGACCACTTCCTCGGTGATTACCCCGCACAGAAGTTCCAGCGGTTTGCCCCGATGCTGCCGGCCGATCTCACCGGCAAGACCGTGCTCGACGTCGGCTGCAACGCCGGGTTCTACGCGTTCGAGATGAAGCGGCGCGGCGCGGCCCACGTCGTCGGGATCGATCCGGATGCGCGCTACCTGGCGCAGGCCCGGCTCGCGGCGGAGGTGCTCGGCCACGACGTCGAGCTGCGCCAGCTCGACTGCTATCGCCTCGGCGAGCTCGGCGCGCGCTTCGATCTGGTGATCTTCATGGGCGTGCTCTATCACCTGCGCCACCCGCTGCTCGCGCTCGATCTGCTGTACGACCACGCCGTCGCCGATCGCCTGCTGTTTCAGAGCATGCTGCGCGGCCCCTCGGACATCGCTGCGATCGAGCCCGACTACCCGTTCCACGAGACGGCGATCTTCGAGCGCCCGGGCTACCCCGCGATGTACTTCGTCGAGCAAGCCTACGCCGGCGACCGGACGAACTGGTGGATCCCGAACCGCGCGGCCATCGAGGCCATGCTGCGCAGCGCCGGGTTCGCCGTCGAGGCCCGCGCCGACGAGGAGGTCTACCTGTGCCGCCGCGCGGAGCGGCGCGCGGCGGAATCGGAGGCGACGCGATGATCGAAGCCGCGATGATCTGGAACGAGCCCAACAACAAGTCGCACTGGGACTTCCAGCTCGATCCCGGGTGGAGCCAGTTCGCCCGGATGGCGCGCCTCGCGGGCGAGGCGATCCACGCCGAGCACCCGAGCTTGACGCGCGTGCTCGGTGGGATCTCTCCGATCGATCCGAGCTTCATCCTGAACATGCAAGCCCAGGGCGTGCTCGACCACGTCGACGCCGTCGCGGTGCATGGCTTCCCGCTCGACTGGAACCACTGGCCGCTCGAGCAATGGCCCGATCGGCTCGCCGAGATCCACGCGGTGACCCGGCTGCCGGTGTGGATCAGCGAGGTCGGGGTCTCGAGCTTCGGCGCCGACTGGGTGCAAGACCTCGGGCTCAGGCGCACCGTCGAGCTCTTGCGCGGGCGGGCGCCGCGGATCCACTGGTACAGCCTGCTCGATCTGCCCAGGGCGTGGCCGGCGACCACCCGCCACCGCGAGGCCGAGGGCTCGTCGTACTACCGGCACTTCTACATGGGCGTCATCCGCGAGGACGGGACGGCCAAGCCGGCCGCGCGCGCGCTCGCCGAGGTCACCCCGGAGATCGGCGTCTGCCAGTGGTTCCACTTCGAGGATCACCGGCTCGACGATGCCGTGCGCTGGCTCGAGCAGATGCACGTGAGGCACCTGCGCACGGGGCTGTCGTGGTCCGACTATGCGCGGCCGGGTCGCGCGGCCTGGTTCGATCGCCAGATGAAGGCGCTCGAGCGGTTCGACGTGACCCTCACGCTGTGCTTCACCCCCGAGGCCAGCGGGATCGAGCCGCACCACACCAGCCCGCCGCGCCACCCCGAAGAGTTCGCGGCGTTCTGCGCCGAGATGGTGCGCCGCTACGCCCGGTGATCGCGATGCGAGAGGCGCGCGAGCTCGGCATGGACGATCTGCGGCATGCGCAGCGCGGCCAGCTCGCGCCGGGCGCGCGCGGACATGCGCGCCAGCGTGTACGCAACCTTCGCCGCGGTCTGCGCCGCGCCGAAATACGCGAGGTAGCCGGGGCTGTTGAACGAGAAGAACGACAGCGCGTCGGCGTCGTTGATCGCGCGGCTCGCGGGCGTGTCGTCCACGCGCTCGTGCGCGGCGACGAGCGCGGCGACCTCGCCGGCGAGCAGGCCCCCCACCCCCGCGCGCCCCAGCAGCGTGCGCGCGATCCGCGCTCCGGCGCGCGCGTGGGCGTCCTTGAACGCCTGGTAGTCCGCCGCGAGGTGCTCGATCCGCGCGTCGGGTTCGCTCGCGAGCCGCTCGATGTCGTGAAGCAGCACGGCGAGCTGGATCGCGCGGGGCGCCCGAGGATCCAGCCGCAGCGACCACTGCCACGCATCGAGCGCGTGGTCGAGGTCGGCGCGGACCAGGGGCCTCCCGAGATCGTGGAGCGCGCGATGCTCGTCGAGCACGCGATCGAACCACGCGCCGGACGTCGCGCGATTGCGGCGGGGCGCGAGGCGCTGCCCCCGCGTCAGAACCTCCCGGACGAGCGCGGGTGCTTCGCCGGCGGACGCGGCCACGCGCAACGGCTCGCCGCGTGCAACGAGCTCGTCGAGATGACGATCGAATGCCCAGAAGTCGAACTGGTCGTCGCGCCACGCGGCCGCGGCGAGCGCGTCCGCCGGGGCGTGCTCCGCGTTCCGGACGGTCACGCCGGCAACCGCGTCGCCGAGCGAGGCCGAGAGCGAGGCCAGATCGAGCTCACCGGTGACGTGGAGTTCGAGGCGCAGCGACATCTCCTGGTGATACCCGAGCGGCGCGGGAGCGCCCGCAAGGAGGCAGTGATGCGTATCGTGATTTTCGGACGGGCGGCCGGCTCCGCGATCTTCGCGAGCGCCGAGCGCCGAACGCCGCGCGCGATCGGAGCCTGGCCGTGACCTGGGGCATCGTCCCCGCCGCCGGGATCGGCAGCCGGATCCAGCCACTGGCGTGCTCCAAGGAGCTCTTGCCGGTGGGCAGCCGGGAGGCCGGCGGCGGCGAGCGCCCTCGCGCGGTCTGCGAATACCTGATCGAGCGCATGATCCGCGGCGGCGCGACCAAGATCTGCATCGTCATCTCACCGACGAAGTCCGACATCATCGAGTACTTCGCCCGCGTGCTCGGCGGGACGTGCTTCGCGTACGTGGTGCAGGAGGAGCCGGGCGGGTTGTGCGACGCGATCTTTCAGGCGCTGCCGCTGGTCGCGCCGGACGAGCCGGTGCTGATCGGCTTGCCGGACACGATCTGGTTTCCCGAGGACGCGCTCGCCTACCTGCCCGACGACCGGTTGTCGTTTCTGTGCTTTCCGGTGGAGGAACCGCAATACCTGGATGCCGTGCTGAGCGATCCGTCCGGCCGGATCTCGGAGATCCAGGTCAAGCACCCGGCGCCGAGCAGCCACTGGGCGTGGGGCGCGTTCAAGCTGCCGGCGCGCCTCCTGGCCGAGCTCCACGCGCTGTGGTGCGAGCCCGGACGCAACGATACGTATATCGGGACGCTGATCAATGCGTGGCTCGCGCGCGGTGGGACCGCGTTCGCCGCGCGCACGGGCACAGACTACATCGATGTCGGAACCCTGCACGGCTGGCGCGCCGCGGTTCGCCTGCTCGACGGCCGCGCCGGCGACGCCGCGCGCCCACCCGCCCGGGGCGGCTCCGGAAAGCTCCCATGAAGCTCACCCACGCATGCCGCGGGGTCCCTGCGGCGCCCATCCGTGAATAGCGATTCGCACTCCGCGATCGCTTGCGTTTCTCTCTCTATGAACAGGAGGAAATACCATGTCTCTTCGGCGTACCTTGTTGTGTTTACTCATCGTCTCTTCGGCCAGCGCGCTCGACTGTCATCGCAATCGAGACGCCTCCGAAGGCAGCGGCGTGAACAACGCGCGCGGGGGCTCGGATACCGGTTATACCGGTACCGGGACCTACGACAGCGGAGCGGCCGGCGCACCGTATGGCTCCAACGCACCGGGGACGCCCGGCACGACCGGCAGCGGCGACACCGGCTCGCCGGGCAGCGCCGGCATGGTCAACGATGCGGGGATGAGCGATGCGGGGATGATGGACGCCGGGATCAGCGATGGCTCGACCGGCGGTGGCTACGATGCCGGCGCGGTCAGCGATGGCGGCTCACGCGGCCGGATCGGTCGCGATGGCGGTGGCTAGGAGCCGGGGTGGACCTTCGACAGATCCGCGAAGCGCTGGTTCACCTCCGCGCGCATCTCGCCGAGCTCGCGCAGGAGCGTCTCGATGTTGACCTCGTTCTTGAGGTTGACCTGAAAGTCGGTCTCCGCCTGCGCGCGATCCTTGGCCGACGAGCGGTTCTGGCTCATCACGATCAGCGGCCCCTGCAAGGCGACGAGGATCGCCAGCAGCAGGTTGAAGAACACGTAGGGGTACGAATCGAACTGCACGCCCACGATCCGAGCGTTGATCGCCATCCAGCCGAGCGTGAGCCCGAGCAGCACCAGGATGAACGCCCAGCTGCCGTTGAGCTCGGCGACCTTGTCGGCGAGCTTCTGGCTCCACGTCAGCTTGCTCTCGAGCTCGGCGACCACGTTCTTGGCGGCGCGCTGCGACAGCATCTCGTTGGTCGCGCGCAGGCGTCCCGCGAGCGTGCGGAGCAGCGTCATCGCGCCCTGCGGGCGCTGCGTGAGGTAGTTCGACAAGGTGTCGCGATCGAGCTCGAGCAGCATCGCGTCGGTGGTCGCGACCGCGCTCGCCGACCGCGGCTTGTCGTCGAATAGCGCGAGCTCGCCCAGGTACTCGCCGGTCGTGACATCCTTGAGCGAGATCCGCCGCGACGCCTCGCCCGGCAGGTAGATGTTCACGTGACCCTCGGCGACGATGAACATCGAGGTGCCGCGGTCGCCCAGCTGCATGACGATCTCGCCGGCCGCGAACCGGCGCTCGACGAGGTTCTGGGCTAGCACGCGGAGATCGTCGTCGGCCAGGTTCTCGAACATCGGGATCCTGGCAAGTAACTCGGAGTGGCTCATGTACCGTACCTTGTCGTGCTGGGTGGGTCGGGACCGGCGCTATCCTACGTCGGAGGGATGCCGCCGGCCACAAAGCGACCCGACCCGCGGCCACGCCGGCATCATGCACGACCTCGCAAGCTCCGGACGATGGCCGCCGGGGTGATCCGCTCGAAGCGCGCGAGCAGCCCGAGGTAGCTCACCACCACGACGACCGCGACGGCGACCGCGCGCACGGCCGGAGCATCGCCTGCCACCCCGCGCAGCGCCAGGCCGGCGGCCAGCGCCCCCACCGCGCACGCGGTCACGCCGCCGATCGCCTGGAGGTACGCGCCGGCGGGCACGGTCGCGCACGGCAAGGCCATCGCGAGCAAGACGCCGAAGGCGAGCGGATAGCCGGCCGCCCAGGCCCACGCGACCGCGACGAAGCCCTCGGCGGGGGCGGCCCGCGCGGCGACCACGAAGGCCGCCGGCAACACGAGCGTGGCGACCAGGTGATAGACGAGCACGCGGCGCGCCTCGCCGAGCCCCGCGAGCATCGCCGGCAGGATGAAGCCGAGCGTCCGGAGCGCGCCCACGAGGCAGAGCACGCGGGCCGCGGTCGCCGCGCCCGGCGGCAGCGGCGGATAGAGCAGCGCCAGCAGATCATCGGCCTCGATCGCGACGAATCCCAGAAACGCCGCGAGCACGATCAGGTTCTGCCGCGTGAACCGCATCAGGTGCCTCGCCACGGCGCGCCGATCGGCCGACAGCCGCACGAACGCCGGAAACGCGACCTCGGCGGTGACCATCGACAGGAGCCGCACGACGTCGAGCACGAGCTCGTAGGCGAGCCGGTAGGCGCCGACCGCGGCGCTGCCGAAGCACGCGCCGATCACGAGGTAGTCGGCGCTGGTGTACGCGAAGTACAGGAGCTCGCCTCCCGAGATCGCGGCGGTGAAGCGCGCAGCGCGGGCGGCGATCGCGCGCTGGAATGCCAGGCGCGGCCGCCACGGCTGGCAGAGCTGGACGCCGAGGGTCGTCACGACCGTGTTCGCGATCGGCCCGAGCGCAAAGCACCAGATCGCGAGCGCGGAGAAGCCGTGCGCGCCGAGCGCGGCGAGGCCCAGCTTGGTGGTGGTCTCGACGAAGCCCGCGATGGTCCGGATGACCGACAGCTCGCGGTACCGCAGCTCGCGCTTCATCAGGGCCTCGGGGACCATCGAGAGCTGCTGGACGACGAGCCGGCCGCCGTACGCGGCGAGCAAGCTGCCGACCACCGGATCCGGAAACCACGCGCCGATCCAGGATCGCGTGGCGGCGAGCGTGGCGAACACGGTCGTCGAGACCGCGATGCCGAGCCAGAAGATCGACGACAGCCCTCCGGCGCTCGGGTCGGCCTCGCGCACGACCGCGGCGCCGAGGCCCATCCCGCCCACACGATCGAGGATCGGAAACAGCGCGATCGCCAGCGTCGCGGCGCCGAAATCTGCCGTCGAGACCCACAGCCGCAGGCAGATCAGGGTCGACAGCACGTCGAGGACGCCGAGCACGACGCTCGCCATCGCGACCCACGCCGCGCTGCGGTCGACGCGGGCTTGCAGCTCGGTCACAAAACTACAATAGCGCCCGTCGCGTCAGGCGCCCGTCGCCTCGACCGCGAGCGGCGCTTCCTCGAGCGCCCCGCGCAGCCGGCGCGCCCCGCCTTCGTGCCACAAGCCCCACGAGCCGGTGACGAGGTGCAGGATCACCTGCGAGAGATAGATCAGAAAGACGTAGGCCGCCCCGGGTCCCGTCACGATCTCCGTCGGGCAATAGAACGTCATGCCCGCGTAGATCCCGGCCTGGAACACCCCGAGCAGGCCCGGTGGACCGGGGATCAGGATCGCGCACCCGAGCATGCCCATGAAGCCACAGGCCTCCGGAAACGTGATCGCCGAGCCATCGGCGTGGACGACGCCGCACCCCATCGCCAGGATCCACATGCCGAGCGCGTTCAGCCCCCAGTAGATCGTGGTCTCGGTGAGGAAGCCGAGCGCATCGCGGCCGCGGCTGAACACGTGCAGACCGTCCGCGAGCTTCTCGGCCAGACCGGCGAGCTTGTCGGCGAGCCTGGGCGACAGCTTGCCGATCACGAGGTGCGTGGCGCGGTGAGCCCACGCGCGCGCGAAGTAAAACACGGCGATCGTCACGAGCGCGACCGTGAAGAACCCGAGCATCACGAAGCCTCCCCTCCGCACCTGCGCGACCGAGATCGGGAGCCCGACGACCGTCTCGGGGAGCGGATGCACCGTGGGGACGAGCACCAGGACAAACGCGAGCACGATGCTGAGGAACACACCGTCGATCACGCGCTCGGCGATGATCGAGCTGGTCGCGGTCGTCATCGTGAGCACCGGCGCGCCGGGGCGGCGCTCTTCGGGCTTGGTGTACAGCATGTACGGACGCGCCAGCTCGCCGAGCCGGAACGGCAACAGCAAGATCGCCGCGAACCCGACGCACGACACGGCAAACAAGCGCCGCCTGGGGACCAGGACGATCGAGCGCAGCAAGAACCGCCAGCGCACGCTGCGGAACCAGGTCATCGCGAGCAGGATCGGGAAGTACAGCGCGAGCCCCCACCAGCGCACGCCGCCGAAGTCGCCGCTGTCCGGCACCAGCTTCAGGCCGCCCTTGTGCGCCGTGTAGATGACGCCCGCGGTGATCACGGCCGACGCGACGAGCTTCACGGCGTGACGCCGTACGAACCCGCGTCGAACAGGGGCAGCGTGCGTGGTCATGTACGGCGCGCTTCATAGCACGACCGGTCACGCCCGGCGCCGCCGAAGCGGGGAAACCCGTGGCAAGGAAGCGCGCGTCCCGCCGGAGCGTCTCGCAGATCACACGCTGTGTACCCGCGTGGACTGCGACGTGTGATCGCTACAACGTGAAGCCGGCCTTGACCGCGTCGTCCCGGAACATTTTCACCGTCTCGAGCGAGAACTGGCCGAGATCCTTGCCGGCGCTGGTCAGCTTGGCGAGCAGGTCATTGGTCATCGTGATGATGTCGCAGCCGACCGCCTCGGCGTGAAACACGTTGAGCAGCTCGCGCGGGCTCGCCCAGATCAGCTCGACCGCCGGCGACATGTGGACGAGCGCGAGCGCCGCGGCCATGTGCGGCATCGGATCGCGCCCGGTGTCGGCGATCCGTCCGGCGAACACCGAGACATAGGCCGGCGTGCTCGGCGCGAGGTGCGCCATCACGTCGCGCACCTGCTCGAGGGTGAACACCGCGGTGACGTTGAGCTTGATGCCCGCGCCCGACAGCTGCTTGACCAGCTCGTACGAGGGCTGACCACGGGTGTTGGTCACCGGGATCTTGACGTAGACATTCTTGCCCCAGCTCGCGATCTCGCGCGCCTGGCGAGCCATCTCGGCAAACTCGTCGGAGAACACCTCGAACGAGATCGGCCGGTCCGGGATCGCATCGAGCACCTCGCGGGCGAACGCGCGGTAGTCGGTCACCCCGGCCTTGCGCATCAGCGTCGGGTTCGTGGTGAACCCCTGGATCCACGGGCGCTCGTACATCTCGAGCATCCCCTGCTTGTCCGCGCCGTCCGCGAACAGCTTGATCTTCAGCTTGGGAATCATGGCGTTGCTCCGGCGAGAATCCAGGCGGCCGCCTCCGCCAGCGAGGTCACCCTCCGATCGAACGCCTGCGGTTGGCGCTCGCGGTACTGGTAGTCGACGAACACCGTGCGGCAGCCCGCGGCCGCGCCGGCCTCGATGTCGCGCCAGCGATCCCCCACCATGAAGCTGGCGGTGAGATCGACGCGCCAGTCGCGCGCCGCCTCGAGCAGGAGCCCGGGGGCAGGCTTGCGGCACGCACAGCGGTCGCCGTCGTCGTGCTCGCAGCAGTAGATCGCGTCGAGGGGCAGCGCCGCGCGCAGCCGCGCGTGGATCGCCTCGATCGCCTCGCGGGTCTGGGTGCCCCGCGCGACGTCGGGCTGGTTGGTGACGACGAGCAGCACGAACCCGCCGCGCGCAAGCTCGGCGAGCGCGCCCGGCACGCCGGGGAGGATCGCGAGCTCCTCGGGCCGCGCCGGCGGATACGGCCGCCCATCGCGGACGACCGCGGCGTTGAGCACGCCGTCGCGATCGAGGAACACGGCGCGCGCGCTCACTTCGCCGTCGATTCCCACTTGGTCTCGGCGCGCTTGAGCGCCGGGTGCGACACGAGCAGGTGCCAGATCACGGCCTGGAACGCCTCGGCGTGCGGCGTGACGTTGGCGTCGTTGACGGTCGGCACGAGCACGCAGGCGTCCGCGACCTGCCGGGTGTAGCCGCCGTCGCGGCCGACGACCCCGACGACGCTCGCGCCGACCTCGCGCGCGAGCCTCAGCGCCGAGACCAGGTTCGGGCTGATATTCTTCTCGAGGTTGCCGCCGCCGACCGAGAACACGACCACGCCGTCGTCCTTGCGCAGCCGGCTGCCCCGCAGCCACTCGACGAACACGCTCGCCCAGCCCTCGTCGTTGGTGCGGGCGGTCAGCTCGGACACGTTGTCGGTCGGCGCGTAGGCCTCGAAGCCGGCGATCTTGCGGAAGTCGTTGACCGCATGCGAGCAGTTGGCGGCGCTGCCGCCGACGCCGAGGAAGAACAGCCGGCCGCCGCGCGCGCGCACCGCGGCGAGGATCTCGACCACGCGCTCGACGGCGTCGTGATCGATGAGATCGATGATCCGCTTGGCTTCCTCGAGGTGCTGGCGTGCATAGCTCATGGGCGTCCCTTTGCGGCGAGCAGGAGCCGGGTCTCCTCGAGCCCGGCCGGCGAGCCGATCTCGTAGAACCGCTCGGTGACCTCGTACCCCGCGAGCTGATCGCGCGCAAGCAGGTGCTGATACACCGTGGCGAGATCGAGGCGCCCATCGGCCGGATACCCCGCGAGCGCCTCGGCCTTGAACGCGCCGAGGCCGTAGTCGATATGTGTCATGGCCGCCGACCGGAAGGTCTTGTCGTAGCACACGATGCGACCGTCGCGGTAGACGACATTGCTCGCGTCGTACTGGCCATCGTTCTTGAATACCGTCATGAGGCCGAGCTTGCCCTTGTGCGCGAAGCCACGAATGACATCGGCGTAGTCACAGGTCAGGTACGAGTCGCCGTACAGCACGAGGAACTGATCGCCGAGCAGCGGCAGCGCCTGCCGCAGCGCGCCGCCGGTGCCCAGCAGCTTGCCGCCGTCGTGGGCGTAGGCGATCTCGACGCCGAGCTCGCGGCCATCGCCGAGCGCGGCCTCGATCTGCTCGCCGAGGTGCGCGATGCACAGCACGACGCGCCGGATCCCCCGCGCGCGTAGCAGCTCCAGCTGGTGGACGACGAACGGCTTGCCGGCGACGTCGATGAGCGCCTTGGGGATCGTCTGGCTGATCGGCCCGAGCCGCGTCGCGAGGCCCCCCGCCAGGATCGCCACCGGCAAGGTCATGACCCGACGACCCGCGTGCCCTCGAACTCGAACCGGAACCGGACCTCCTGCAGGCCGGCCGTGGTCATCGCGGCGCGCAGCTTGCGGCGGTCGTTCGCGTAGAACAGCAGGAAGCCGCCGCCGCCCGCGCCGACGAGCTTGCCGCCGATCGCGCCGTTCTGGCGGCCGAGCTCGTACCACTGGTCGATCTGCGGGTTGGTCATCCCGCTCGAGCGCTTGCGCTTGTGCTCCCAGTGCTCGTGCATGATCTCGCCGAACAGCTCGGGCGTCCCGGCCTCGAGCGACCTGCGGCTCCGCACCCCGAGCTCCTTGACGTAGTGGAGGTTGTCGACCATCGCGACGTCGGCCCGCTTGGTCCGCGTGTCCTGGTCCGCCAGGATCTCGCTCGCGCTGCGCGAGAACCCGGTGAAGAACAGCAGGAGGTTATCCTCGAGCGCGTGCAGCGTCGACTGGCTCACGTTGAGCGGCTGGGCGTGGACCGTGCCGTCCTTCCGGAAGTCGAAGCAGGTGATCCCGCCGTACGCCGCGATGTACTGGTCCTGCTTGCCGACCGAGCGGCCGAGGCGGTTGATCTCGAGCTCGCAGGCGAGCCGGGCGATGTCCTCGGGGGGCAGCAGGCGGCGCTCGAAGCTGTACAGCGCCTTGAGCAGCGCCGTGGTGAAGCTGCCCGACGAGCCGAGCCCGGTGCCGGCCGGAATGTCCGCGAGCGTCGTGATCTCGTGCTGGGGGGCGTCGATCCCCATCATCGTGAACGCTTCACGGACGATCGGGTGCTCGATGTCGGCCACGGCATCGACGTGCTCGATCTTCGAGTACTTGAGATAGATCCCGGCGACGAACGGCCGGAGCACGGTGACCCAGACGTACTTGTCGATCGCCGCGGCGATCAGGAAGCCACCGTGCTCGCGATAATACGACGGCAGATCGGTGCCACCGCCGCCGAGGGAGATCCGCAAGGGACTACGGGTGATGAGCATGACCTGACTTGTCGTAAATACGTTGCACGACGCGGAGCGCGGCGAGCGCGTCGCGCAGGTTCGGCGAGGGCGAGCGATGCAGGCGAATGTCCTCGAGGAACGCCGCCAGCTCGACGCGCCACGAGTCGTCGGCCATCGGGTACTCCCAGGCCGTGGTCTCGGGCGGGCCCATCTCCGGCAGCATCCGGTACCACGTCAGGCGCTCGGTGCCGTAGCTGCCGCCGAGGCCGTCGATCTGGAGCTTGCCGTCGCGCCCGTAGATCTCCATCGAGAACGTGTTCTTCCACTCGGTCGCGCTGGCGTGCAACCAGGCGACCTGCTGCTTCGCGGTGCGCAGCATCAGGAACGCGTTATCGTCGACCGGCATGTCCCAGAAGCAGGTCTGCGCCGTGCCGTCGACATCGGGGAACTCGCCGAGGAACCAGCGCGCGAGATCGATCAGGTGCACCCCCTGGTCGATCAGCTCGCCGCCGCCGGACAGCCGCGCGTCGGCGCGCCACTCCTTCTCGTAGCCGAGCCGGCCGCCGTGGCCGTAGCGGGCGCGCAGGAACATCAGCTCGCCGAGCACGCCCTGATCGACGAGCTCGCGGGCCTTGCGGAAGGCGCGGTGGCAGCGATGGTTGAACCCGACGCGGACCAGCGCGTTGCGCCGCTCGGCCTCGGCGACCACGGGCTCGAGCTCGGTCGCGCTGCGCGCCGCCGGCTTCTCGACCAGCACGTGCTTGCCCTGCTGGATCGCGGCGAGCGTGATCTCCGCGAGCGCGTCATGCGGCGTCGCGACCACGACGAGGGCAACGTCAGCCGCGTCGACGACCGATCGCCAGTCCGCCGACGCGCGCGCCCCGGACCTGCCGGCGAGGCCGCGGGCCCGCTCGACGTCCTTGTCCGCGCAGGCGACCAGCGTGGCCGAGCTGCCCAGCGACTCGGCGCGCTTCCGGCCGATCAGGCCGCAACCGATGATGCCGACGTTCATTTGTGCTCACCGTCCCAGGGCTTGCCGCGATCCGCGGGGATGATCCTGCGCAGCGTGTAGATGTCCGACCCGACGAGCTCGTCGCGGTGGGACGGCAGGTCACGCCACGGATCCCACACCGCGGCGATCAGCCGGCCGGTGATGCCATCCGTATCGTGCGTCGCGAGGAACACCGCCAGCGCCGCGGCGTTCTCGAGGGACGCGCCGCCGGACTCCTTCTGCTTGATCAGGCGCTTGTAGAGATCATCGCCGACCGTCTGGGCGCCGGCCGCGAGGATCTCGTCGAGCATCTTCGTGTTGAGGGCGCCGGGCGCGACGCAGTTGACGTCGATCTTGTGCGGCGCGAGCTCGTGCGCGAGCGTCTCGGCGAACCGGACCACGGCCGCCTTCGAGGCCGCATAGGCACTGACCCGCGGCATCGGCGCCGTCGCGCCGCCACCGGATAGCTGGATGATCTTGCCGTAGCCGCGGCGCTTCAGGTGCGGGACGATCGCCCGGCACAGCAGCACCGAGCCGAACAGGTTGATCTCGATCGCCTGGACCCAGGCATTCCAGTCGTTGTCCTCGACCACCCCTTTCGGGCCGTAGATGCCCGCGTTGTTGACCAGGATGTCGAGCTGCGGAAACGCCGCGATCGCCTCGTCGACCACCCGCGCGACCTGCTCGGGCTTCGAGACATCGCACGCCAGCGCGATGATCTGCTGCCCGGCCGCCGCGAGCGGCGCGAGCTCGGCCCGCGCCTGATCGAGCACGGCCTTGTCGCGCGCGCAGATCGCGACGCTGGCCCCGGCGCGCAGGTACGCCGCCGCGATCTCGCGCCCGAGCCCCTGGCTCGCCCCGGTGATCAGCGCCGCGCGGCCCCAGAGCGGCGTGCCCGGCATGGGTGGCATGGGCGGCACGGCCGTCACGACCGCGCCTCCAGCAGCCACGGACTATCCTTCAGGTAGTTCAACGTCGTGAGGATCCCGTCGCGGATCGAGCGCGTCGGGGTCCACCCCAGGGATCGGATCCGCGTGCAGTCGAGCAGGATGAACGGGCTATCGCCCACCCAGCCGCGCTCGCCGCCGCTGTACGTGCGCACGGGCGAGATCCCGAGCGCCTCGCACAGCGTATTGACCGAGTCGTTCACCTCGACGAACTCGTCGGTGCCCAGGTTGAAGATGTTGACCTTGGCGCCGGCTCGCTCGATCGCGACCAGCATCGCGTCGATACAATCCTGCACGTAGAGGTACGACTTGCGCTGCTTGCCGTTGCCGAGGATGTGCAGCGTGGTCGGATCGACGCGCAGGCGCCGGTAGAAATCGAACACGTGGCCGTGCGAGTAGCGCTCGCCGAGGATCGACACGAACCGGAAGATGAAGCCCTGCATCCCGAAGCCCTCGCAGAACGCCTGGATCAGCCCCTCGCCGGCAACCTTGGCGGCGGCGTAGAGCGACGTCTGGATCGGGAACGGCGCGTCCTCCGGCGTCGGGAACACCGCCGGCTCGCCGTACACCGAGCCGGTCGACGAGAACGCGATCTGCTTGATCCCGCTCACGCGCATGGCGTCGAGCACCCGGAACGTGCCGATCGTGTTCTGCTCCAGATCGCGGCTCGGGTGCTCCGTGCCAAACCGCACGTCGGCGTTGGCCGCCAGGTGAAACACGAAGTCGCACCCGCGCATCGCGGCCGTGAGCGCGGGCTGATCGAGGATGTCACCTCGCACGAACGAGAACCGCGGCGAGGTCCGCGCCACGTCGAGGAACCTGTCCTGACCGGTCGAGAGGTTGTCGTAGCCGACGACCTCGTGACCGTCGCGGAGCAAGCGATCGGCGAGGTTACTGCCGATGAACCCCGCGCAACCCGTTACGAAATACCGCATTGGCGCGGCGCCATCCTTGATCCAGTGCTGCTCCGTGGTCAACGGTCGTCCGTCGATTCCTTCGGCACGTTCGCCGGTGCGTTTGCCGGTGCGTTCGATCGCCGCGTGCGTGCGACATCCGCGATTGCGTCATCGCGATCGCCGGGCGCGTCGTGCGATCAGCGATTGCCAGATCGTTCCGGGAAACACCGGGGGCTACGCGCCTGGATGCCCGGCGTGTGATATCTGAGAGCCCATGCCCCGGCCGCGAACCGCCACCGACGAACCCCTGCGCTTCGAGCTCGCGCCGACCCCCGCCGTGCTGACGGCGCGTTCGCATAACCGCTTCGTGTTGTGCCCGGCGTGCCAGGCGGACAGCGCCGGCTACTTGTTCCACCAGGCGGGCGTGCGGTTCGTGCGCTGCACCAGCTGCGGCGCGGTGTACGTGAACCCTGGCCGCGAGCGTCCGCTCAACGACCTCGACATCGAGCGCACCCGGCCGTTCACCAACCCGCGCGACCGCGAGCTCATGGCCGGCGACTTCGAGCGCTTGCTCGAGCACCTCGCCGCGGATCACCAGCGCATCACCGGCAAGCCGCTGGCGCGCGCCGTGCTGCTCGGGCGCTACCTCAAGGAGTTTGCGACCGGCCCGATGGCCCGCCGCATCGACCTCGCGATCGCCGAGATCGACGACCCCGCGTTCGAGCGCCTCGCGATCGCCTCCGACATCGCGTGGGCCAAGCCGCTGCTCACGAAGGCGCCGGTGCCCCAGCTCGTGATCCTGCACGAGCTGCTCGAGAGCTGCAGCGACCCCGGGGCCGTGCTCGCGACGCTGACCGCGACGCTGCCGCCCTCGACCTTGTTCGTCGTGACCTACACCAACACCGCCTCGATGCCCGCGCGCCTGATGCGGCGCTACTGGTCGAGCTTCTTCAACTACAAGACCGCGTTCCTCAGCACCGGCAACCTCACCGCGCTGCTCGCCCGCTACGGCCTGGTGCTCAAGACCCAGTACCCGCTGCCGGTGACGCGGACCACCCAGTACATCGGCGAGAGCGCCGATCGCTCGCTGCCCGGGCTCGCCCGGCTCGCCCGCGCCACGCCGCTGCGCAATCTGGCGCTGCCGGTGCGCGCCGGCAACCGCGTCGCGGTGTTCGGGCCTCGCGCGGCCGGCGGGCACGACGCCAAGGAGAAGCTCTCGATCATCATGCCGGTGTTCAACGAGGCGCGCTACGCGGCGCAGGTGATCGACGCCGTGCTCGCCAAGCAGCTCAAGATCGATCGCGAGGTGATCATCGTCGAGAGCAACAGCACCGACGGCACGCGCGAGATCGTCCGGCGCTACGAAGGCCGGCCCGGCGTCCGCGTCGTCCTCGAAGACGAGCCGCGCGGCAAGGGCCACGCCGTGCGCACCGGCTTTGCGCACATGACGGGCTCGATCGTGCTGATCCAGGACGCGGACTTCGAGTACGACATCGACGACTACGACGCGCTGCTCGAGCCGCTGCTCCAGCACAAGACCATGTTCGTGCTCGGCTCGCGCAGCCTCGGGCTCGACGACTGGAAGGTCCGCAAGTACGACAAGACGCCGCTCCGCGGCCTCGCGTTCAACTTCGCGCAGATCCTGTTCGCCAAGACCTACAACCTGCTCTACCAGCAGCGGGTCACCGACGTACCCACCATGTTCAAGGTGTTTCGCGCCGAGTGCCTCGACGGGTTCGAGCTGCACAGCAACGGCTTCGAGCTCGACATCGAGCTCGCGTGCAAGCTCGTCCGCAACGGCCACGCGCCGATGGAGATCCCGGTGAACTACGTCGCGCGCGGCTTCGACGAGGGCAAGAAGGTCCGGTTCTGGCGCGACGCGATCCCGTGTTATGGCGCGTTCTTCCGGTACCGGTTCACGTAACGTGCGCGCGGCAGACGCCGATCGCTCGGTCGCCGACGCTACCGCGCTGGCGCTGGCGATCGTGGCCGTGCTCGGCGTCCTCTACGCGCTGCTCTCCCGGTTCGCGCTCGACGGCTTTCCCTATTCCGGCGACGAGTACAGCCTGTCGCTGCAGGGCGAGCTGTTCGGGCGCGGCCTGCTCAAGGCACCGGCGCCGGCGCATATCGAATGGCTCGGCGTCGACCACGTCGTCATCGACAGCTGGATCCGCTCGAAGTATCCCCCCGGGGCATCCGCGCTGCTCGGCATCGGCTACCACTACGGCGTCGCGTGGCTGGTCACGCCGCTCGAGGGCGTGGTCACGCTCCTGCTCGTCTGGCACGCGACCCGCCGCTCGCTCGGCCCCCGCCCGGCGTTGATCGCGCTCGTCGCGCTCGGCATCGCCCCGCTGTTCATGTTCCTGGCCGCGTCGTTCTACGCCCACACCGCCACGCTGATGTTCCTCGCGGTCGCGTTCGCCGCGCTGGGCGCCTGGACGCGCCGGCCGCGCGATCGCTGGCTCGTGCTCGCCGGCCTCGCGATCGGCTGCACGTTCCTGACCCGGCCGCTCGACGCGGTCCTGTTCGGCCTCGCGATGCTCGCGTTCCGCTCGCCGCGGGCGATCGTGATCACCGCCGCGAGCGCCCTGCCGTTCGTCGCGCTCAACTTCGCCTACCAGGCCACGCAGTTCGGCTCGCCGTTCCTCGACGGCTACCACGCGTACGAGCCGACGTTTCGCGCGCTCTACGGCGCCGACACCGCCGCCGCCTCGATCTCGCTCGCGCACCTCGTGAACCCCGTCCAGCTGTGGAACCACATCGATATCTATCGCGCGTTGATCGTCGACTGGACCGTGACCGGGACCGCGCTGGTCGCGCTGGTCGGCGCCTACACGATCGGCCGCGATCACGCGGCGCGGCCGATGCGCACGTTCTCGATCGTCCTCATCGCCGCGTTCGCCCTCGCGCTGTTGCCGACGATCTCGGATCCCGACGACGGCGCCCGCCCGCGCTACCTCTCGACCACGCTGATCCCGCTCGCGTTCCTCGCCGCCGCGGGGTTCGCGCCGGCCTGCGCCGCGATCACCTCGCGGTTCGGCCGCCGCGTGCGCACCATCACGATCGTCGCCGCCGTGACGTTCGCGCTCGCGCAGCTCGCCTCGTTCCTCCAGGACCGGACCCCGAAGATGTGGAAGCGCGAGGGCCTCTACAAGGCGGCCGCGACGCTTCCCGTCCGTGACGCCGTCGTCATCGTGCGCGCGCAGTACCCGTCGCGCTATGCGCGCAATGGCCCGTGGTTCGCCGGTGTGCTGTATCTCTCAACCCCGCCGGATACCACCACCGAACAGGTCCGTCGCGCCTTCCCGGACCGGCAAATCTGGGAAGCCCACGAGGGCGAGCCCTGGACCCTGGAGCGCGTACAATGATGTTTACACGGCCCCTGATCTCCATGTATCTACGCACAGATGCAGCCCGGGTCGGCCAGCGATGGGTCACGCATTTCCGATCTTGACCAGGCCGGCGCGCGGCGGGTGATTCACAATCTCCGTCCATGTGCCCGCGCGAGCGTGGAGCGCCGCCAGCGTAACCGATGTTGAGGCGACCTTACGCGACCGTCCTCCTGGGCCTGTGCATCGTGTTGCGCATTGGCTCGCTGGTTCGCCCGTGCCTGTCGGATGACGAAGCGACCTACGCGGTCGTCGCGCGCGACATGCTCGCCGGCCACGCGCTGTATCGCGACGTCGTCGATCACAAGCCGCCGGCGATCTACCTCGTCGGCGAGCTCACCCAGGCGATCGGCGGCCCGACCGGCGGGATGGTGCTCCTGCACGGCTTGCTGATCGCCGTCGTGTGGGCCACGGCCATGCTGCTGGCGGGCCTCGTGCGCCGGTTCGAGCCAGCGCTCCGCGCGCCCCCCACGACACGCGGCGCGGCCCCGGCCGCCGCTTCGACCGCCGACGAACGCGGCCCGGGGGTCGCCGCGCTGCTCTACATCGTCTTCACGACGACCTTGATCGACGTCGACTCGCTCGCCGCCAACTGCGAGCTGTTCATGATGCTGCCCCTGGTCGGCTCCATGGTGATCTTCCTCGGCGCCCGCGACCGGCTGCTCCACCACGCGGCGGCCGGCGCCCTGATCGGCGTGGGGATGCTGTTCAAGTACCAGGCCGGCATCCAGCTCCCGCTGCTCGCCCTCGCCCTCGTGATCGCGCAGCGCCGCACGCCGGTCCGCGCGCTGCTCGGCGTCGTTACCCTCGCGGCCGGCGTCGCGATCCCCGTGCTCGTCGCCATCACCTGGCTGTGGTCGTGCGGCGCGCTCCACGCGGCCTGGTTCTGGTTCCGGTTCAACTTCGCGTACATCAATACCGGCGCCAACGACTCGATGCTGCCGCGCATGGTGATCCGCGGCGGGTTCGTCGTGCTCGCCGCGCTGCCGCTCTATGCCATGGCGATCGCCGCGGTCGCGAGCCGTCGCTACCATCGCCCCGCCTTCCGCAAGCTGATGCTCGGGTGGGCCGCGGTGGGCCTCGCTGCCGTGGCGGTCGGTGGCCGGTTCTTCGGGCACTACTTCCACCAGGTGACCCCTGCCCTCGCGATCCTCGCCACCCCGGTCGCCCTCGAGCTCGGCAGGCGCCAGCCGCGCGTCTTCATGGCCTGCCTCGCGCTCCCCGCGAGCGTGTTCTTCGTGCTGTCCCTCGGGCACGACCGGCTGATGGCCGCGGCCGGTGAGCCCGATCCCGACTATCCGGCCGTCGTGGCCTGGCTCGACGATCACGCGCCGAGATCGAGCAACCTGTGCATCTGGGGCAACTCGCCGAACCTCTACTTCGACGCCAACCGCCCGCTCGGCTGCCGGTTCGTGTTCGCCAACTATCTCACTGGCCTGTCACCGGCGACCTCGACCCAGACCGATCCGGCGGTCGACTCGTCGGCGAACATCGTCCCCGAGGCCTGGGACATGCTGGAGATCGATCTGCAGAAGCGCAGCCCCCAGTTCATCGTCGACGCCTCGGCGGGCAATGTCGCCTTCTACGGCAAGTATCCGCCGTCGAAGTTCCCGCGGCTGTGGCGGATCCTCCAGTGCCGCTACGAGCCGGCCGCCACGGTGGCCGGCATGCGGATCTATCGCCGGCTCGCCATTCCCCGCTGCACCAGCGCCGCCCTCGAGCTGACCAGGCTGGCCAATCCAGAGGGCGCCGACCTCGAATCCGATGACTGACCGTCGAGGTTGCTAAGGTTCGTCGCTACATCGCCATCGCGTGGTCCCGGCGATTTGTCGCGGAGTGTGAGGCTCTGTTCCGCGAGAGGGATCGCCTCTCGATATTTGCCTTCGTTGTACAATTTCTCCACGAGCTTATCGAGACGAGTTGCTTCATCGGCTGCCTCTCGAGCACTCCGCGTCGACAGCGGCTGTGTGCCGCTACGAGGTACGCAGCCGAGAGCAGCGCCAGCTGCAACCACGAGAATTGTCAGGGTGCTATGTGGGCAAGGAAACTACAACGAGACCAGGGTATCCTGCGATGGCGCGCCCGGTGGCACCGGTGACTGTCCGGATGAGATCGGGGAGGAGCTCTGATGGGAGATGACGAGAAGGCCACCAAGCCCACGCAAGACGATGACGCCTGGATCGAACGCGTCGTCAGCGTCGCGGGTAACCTCGGCTTCAACAAGATGCGCCTGCGGTGGAAGCTGATCCGCTGGCAGGAGCACCGGCGCAAGAAGGCGCGCCAGCGCGAGCAGCTGGTCACGCACGTCACCTATGCGCACAAGACCTGCCACCAGTGCGGCGCGGTCCAGGACAAGCACGAGGCCGTCTGCACGCGGTGCGGCGCGAAGCTCAGCTCGCGCGCTTCCAGGTGCTCGAGCGGATCGGCCTCGCGACCCCGGTGCCGCTCTCGATGTCGACGCTGCTCGCGGTCGCGATCCTGGTCGCCTACGGCCGCGTATGGTTCGCAAGCGGCGGCGGGTTGTCGGCGCCCCACGGCGCCCTGCTCATCGGCTTCGGCGGGCGCTGGCCACCGCTCATCTCCGAGGAGCCCTGGCGCCTCGTCACTGCGATGTTCCTCCACGCGGGCCTCTGGCACCTCGGGTTCAACATCCTCGCGATCGCCACCGTCGGTCCACGGATCGAGGAGAGCTACGGCCGCACGACCATGCTCGGCATCTTCATCGTCACCGGCCTGCTCGCGAACCTCGCGACGCTGCAGGTTGGCGAGCTCGGCGTTGGCGTCGGGGCGTCCGGCGGCGTGATGGGCCTGATCGGCGCCGCGGCCGCCTCCGGTCACCGCGCGGGCACCAGCCACGGCCGCGCCCAGCGCGACGCCATGCTCCAGTGGTGCGCGTACACCTTCGTCTTCGGCTTCGCGGTGGGTGCCGACAACTGGGCGCACCTGTTCGGTCTCGTCACCGGCGCCGCGTTTGGCCTCGCGGTCAGGCCCGAAACCTGGAAGCGCCGCTCGCTGATCCCGGTGCGCGCGGTCGTCGGCTTCGTGGGCCTGGTCGCCACGCTCGGCGCGGTGGCGATCATCATCACCCGCACGCCAAAACTTCCCGAGGAGCCCCACGAAGACTCCAGCACCTCGATGGACGAGCGCGCCGTCATGAACAGCTACATCGAGATCTGCACCAAGCTGTATGCGGGCGATACCAAGGGTGCGCTCGCGTCGGCCACCCAGACCATGGCCGCGTTCGGCGACGGCTCGCGCGGCGCGGTTCGTGAGCAGTTCGTCGTCGAGATTTGCGACTCGATGCAACAGCAGCGCGATGACTGCAAGGCCGGTGCTGCCGGGCCTGATCCGGCGAGCGCCGAGGACGACCACGAGATGTGCAGGATGTACCAGGCGATCTTCGATCGGCTGCCGGTGCACGCCTACAAGCGTCGCCCTGCAACCACCGATGCCCCCGCCGGCTCCGCCCCATGACGGAGCTCATCATCGTGTTTCGAACATTGAATGAACGAGAGCCACACCTTTCTCCGCGGCAGGAGCCAGCATGATCGACCTGTACAGCCAGCAATATCTGCTAGACCCGTTTCCGTTCTACCGGAAGCTGCGGACCGAAGCACCGATTGCCCCGGCGCTGATACCGCAGACGTTTCTGGTCTCACGCTATGATGATGTGGTCGCGGTCCTCAAGCAGCCGGCGGTGTTCTCTTCGACCCCCGGGGTGAATCGCCGGGTCACGCTGATCGGCTCCTCGTTTGTCACCAAGGACGCACCGGAGCATACGCGGCTACGCGGCATGGTCAGCCGCAACTTCGCGCCGCGCGTCATCGAGCTCCTGGCGCCGCGCGTGCGGGCGGTGAGCAACCAGCTGATCGACGCCATCATCGCCGGCGGCCGCCGCGAGATGGACCTCATCGCCGACTTCGCGCTGCCGCTGCCGCTGACCATCATCGCGGATCTGCTGGGCGTCGATCCGGAGCACAATCAGGATTTCCATCGCTGGAGCGACATCCTCCTGGCCTCGTCCGACACACCCCCCACGGTGCCGGACGAGGATGTGCAAAAGGCCGTCGCGGAGTTCAGCGAATATTTCCGCCGGCACTACCGCGAGCGCATCGCCTCGCCCGGCAACGACCTGATCAGCCAGCTCACGCGCGCCGGGATCGACGAACAGCCGATGGCGACCGAGGACATGCTGGCCTACGTGGCGCTGCTGCTCATCGCCGGCAACGAGACCACCGCCAACCTGCTCGGCAATACGTTCGCCGCCCTCACCGACTGTCCGGACCAGCTCGCCAAGGTGCAGGCGCAACCGGAGCTGGCCCCGCGGCTGGTCGAGGAGTCGCTGCGCTTCAACGGGCCGGCGCCCGTCGTGTTCCGGCGCACCCTCGCGGAGACCCAGCTGGCCGGGATGACCATCCCGGAGAATCACCGGCTCATCCTCCTCCTGGCGTCCGCCAACCGCGATGACGCCCAGTTTCCGGACCCCGATCGCTTCGACGTCGAGCGCGACGCCTCGCGGCACGTCGCCTTCGCCCAGGGTCCGCACTTCTGCCTGGGAGCCCCGCTGGCCCGGCTCGAAGGCAGCGTCGCGCTCGACGTCCTGCTGTCGCGCCTCACCGACTTTCGCCGCCTGAACGAGGCGGTGAAGTGGCGGCAAACCCCGCTGGTCCGCGGCCCCGCCACCTTGCCGCTCGCGTTTCAGCTTCGGAACTGAACAGGCTCTCACGCCATGGCGATGAACGCTACGGCACCGCCGGGCACGCCGGCTCGGTAGTTCACGATGAACGTGATCGCCTTCCTGTCGACCACCACACCGAAGCCGGGTAGGTCTTCGGCCCGCTACTCGCCGGTCCACAGCGACGCGAGCGCCAGGGTACGGGCGTTCTCGGGGACGCTCTCGAGAAAGCTCTTCTTGTAGTCGGGATCCAAGATCCGGTCCCCGACCTCGAGGAGCCACGCGCGCCCCGCGCGAATCGCCGCGCACGCGGCGACGTGATCGCCGGCGGCCGCGAGCGCCTCGGCATGGGCAAGGCGGACGAAGGAGGTGCGGAAGAACCCGCAACTCCCCATGACGCCGCACCGGGCGATGGCGTCTTCGGCGATGGTGAGCGCTTCGGCGACCCGCCCCTGCGCCAGGCGGACAAAGCACAAGGTGCTCAAGACGCCCGGAACGTCGTGGGGCGCGATGCTCGCGAGGATCGCGAGGCCAGCCTGGATCTCGCGGTCGGCAGCGGCGAGGTCCCGTTTGCGCCGGAGCACCTCTGCGAGCACCCAGTGCCCTCGGCCCTCTTCCATGAGGACGTGGCGCGATTGCCCAAAATGGCTCAGGCGCTCTGCCGCACGCTGGGCTTCGTCGAGCATGTCGCGGTCGGCGTGCAACCACGCCTGGCAAAACAACCAGATGGAGGCGATGGTCCCCAGCTCATCGTCCCCTGGTGTACCGCTGCTCAGCACCTGGTCTGCCTCCGCAAGCGCGCCGAGGTACCAGAGGTTCCTGCCATGACATCCCCGCGCCAGCCTGAGGAGAGTCGTGTGGTCGAGATCCTCGCAGAGGCGCACCGCGGCACGCGCGTGCTCGAGGCCGCTCCACGGATCGTCCTTGACGAACGAGTCCCGCACGGCCCTCTCGATGCGCCAGAGGACCGCCGCGAGCGTGCGTTGGGCGCGGGCGGGGCCAATGACCTCGCAGAACCTCTCCACCAGGGCCATCATCTCGTTCGATTCCTCGATCCGCCCGAGGACGTCGAGCACGAACACCCCGGTGTTGACCGCCAGGACCAGGGCATTGACGGCCTCCGGGGCAGGTACGACCTCTCGGAAGCTCTGGAGCGTCGCCAGGAGGTCATCGATGTTGCCTCGCTGCAAGGTCCCCAGGATCTTCGAGGCGGCCCCCCGGGCCCAGGCGATGGAGCCTCGCTTGGCCAGGCGCATGACCTCGTCGGCATACCCGAGCGCTGCGCCCGCCTTCTGGAGGTCATACACCGAGCGCTCGCAGAGCAGGCCCAGGAGGCTCGCCCGGACCTCGGCGGACACCCCGCACGCGAGGCCGAGGTGAACACGCGCCTCCGCGGAGGACAGATCGCCTGCCAGGCTCGCCTGCTCCGCGGCGTGCAGGTAATAGGTCCCGGCCTTGCCCCCCTCGCCACCGCGCTCGAAGTGCCCGGCCAGCACCATCGGGTTGGTCTCCCCGCGCTGCTCGAGCCACTCGCCCGCGAGGCGATGGCCGACCCGCCGGTCGTCGTCGGTCAGCATCGCGTAGGCCCCCTCGCGGAGCAGCGCGTGCCGGAACCTGAGCTCTCGTTCGCCGGGTAACCGGCTCTCTGGCCGCGCCGTCAACACCTCCTGCTCGACCAGCTTCGTGAGCCACTCGCCCACCATGGCCGGCGCCATGGCCTCGCCCAGCATGGCGGCCACCGCGCCCTCCCAGCACACCGCGCCGAACACGCTGGCGATGCGCAGCACCCGCCGCGCTTCGACCGGGAGCCGCCCGAGCCGCGCCTCGACCATGGCCAGGACCGTCTCTGGAAGCTCGCTGCCCTTGCCCTCCACCACCGCGCGGATCAACTCTTCCAGGTAGAACGCGTTGCCGTCGGCCTGCTTGACCAGCCGCTCGACTGTGTCGGGCCCCACATCATCACCGAGCACCTGCTTGACCAGCCGCTCGCCCGCCTTGCGGCCCAGCTCCTTGAGGCGGATCTGCTGGACGTTCGAGCGCTCCGTCCACAGCTTCGGAAACACCTCGTACACCTCGGGCCGCGCCGCGGCGAGCACCAACCACGGATGCTTGCTCCGCTCCCGCAACGCCACGTCGATGAACTGCACGGTCCCGAAATCGCCCCAGTGCAGATCCTCGAGCAAGAGTACGAGGGGTTGCACGGACGCCTCGGCCGCCAGGAAATCCATCCACGCCCTGCGCATCTGCTCGCCCATGAGCTGGGTATCCTGGCGCGCCGCGCAGAGCGCCGCACCACCCTCGTCGTCGTCGGAGAACGGCGTGCCGACCAGCTCGCCCAGAAACTCCGTCACCCGCCGCTGATCGCCTGCGGGCACGTGCTCTGCCACCCGCGCCCGGATCCGGTCGCGACGCTCCGCGAGCGAGTCCATCCCCACGATCCCGAGCGCGCCGCGCAGCGCCTGGGCGAGCAGGTCCAGCGTCGAGCCCGCACGCAGCGAGTCGCCGCGCCCCACCCAGAGCGAGAACTTCTGGCCGCGCTGCCGGATGCGGCGCAGGAACTCGGAGGCGAGCCGCGACTTGCCGATCCCGGCCGCCGCCGTCACCATCACGCCCCGAGCCTCGCCCTCTTCGATGCATTCATCGAGGATCGAGACCATCGCACCCAGCTCCCAGTCGCGCCCGACGCACGCGGTCGGCCGGCCCAGGAACAGCTTCGCCCCCTGCATCACCGGGTGCTCGCCGCACAGCACCGCCCCGGCGTCGCGCTCGCGCACGTCGAACCGCGTGTCGAGCAGGCCCGCGATCACCTCGTCGAGCATGATCGGCGGCGGGCCCTCCGCCGGCCTCTCCCCCTGCCGCAGGAGCCGCGCCGCCCGGCTGATCACGTCGTCTTCGGCCTGCCGCTTCCCCGGCTCGCCTCGGCCCACCGCGAGCGCCATCGGCCGGTCCGTCACGTGCGCGCGCAGCGCGAGCGCGCAGTGCGCCGCCTGCGCCGCCTGATCCGTCGCGATCTGCTTGCCGGCCTCGAGCATCACGACCAGCGACCCGTCGGCGAGCTGCTCCAGCTGGCCGCCGTACGGCTCGATCACCCGCCGCAGCGCCTCGTCGGGCGCCCTGCGTGCCGGATCGCCAGCCGGCGCCTCGTCGTCGGCCGCCCGCCCCACCAGCACCACCGACAGGAACCGCCGCTCTCCGGCGAGCCTCATCGAGGACGTCGCGCCGCTGCTCCGCGACGCGATGCTCGTGCCGTGCACCCGGGGTCCGAGTGCGGCGAGCGCCGCCGCCAGGCTCGCGCCATTGCTCGGCCGCTGCGCGGGATCCGTGGCCAGCATTTGCGCGACCAGCACATCCAGCTCCTCGGGCACGTCCGGCCACAACTCGCTCACGCGCGGGGCCTTGCTGAACAGGATCTTGCTCAGGAGGCCCGCGGTGCTCTCGGCCTCGAACGCGGGCGTCCCGGTCAAGCACTCGAACAGCACGCACCCCATCGCGAACACATCCGCGCGCGCGTCGATCGATCGGCCGTTGCGAGCCTGCTCCGGCGCCATGTACCCCGGCGTCCCGAGCATCGTCCCCGTGTTCGTCAGGTGCGTCTGCCCGCCTCGGTGCGAGATGCCGAAGTCGATCACCTTGACCTGCTGGACGCGGCAGTCGGGCAAGAACAGGTTGGTGGGCTTCAAGTCCCGGTGCACGATCCCGCGCGCATGCGCCACGCCGAGGGCCTCAGCGACCCGGGTCGCGAGCGTGACGGACTCGCCGATCGTGAGCGCCTCGCGCTCGAGGCGGGACCTGAGATCTTCCCCGTCGAGCCACTCGAGGACCAGGAACAGCTCGCCCGAGGGCAGCGCGCCGTGGGAGACGTAGCGGACGATGCCCGGGTGCGACAGCTCCGCGAGCAGCTCGGCCTCCCGCGCGAATCGCTCGCTGCGGTGGCCTCGATCCTCGGACAGCACCTTGATGGCCACCGGCTGACCCGTGGCGTGATCGCGCCCCCGGTAGACCTCTCCCATGCCTCCCGCGGCGATCCGCCGCTCGAGCTCGAACCGATTGCCTGGTAAGGGCCCGGGTCCCATTCGCCGCACTGTAACACCCATCACCACCCGGACCGCTCGGATCGTCCGAAGTGCGTCGCTGTACGGACGTCGCCGTTCGAGGATCTGCAGGCGGAGGTTGATCGCCTTGACCGATCCGACCGCATTCACCACTTGGTGTATGGCAGCGATGTCACCATACGGGATCGCGGGAATGGCCACCGAACTTGGCGAGAGTGTAATCGACGCCGAACTTCCAGTATTTGAGTATGCGGCTGAGGTCCCAGATCGTGAGGGTTTGCTCGGACGCCGAGACTACGTACTCGGCCGTCCGGGGTGACCGTCGAACGCGGGTCGCGTCAGCCCCATATAGGCGGATGCCGATCGGCCCAGGGCCGCGCCTTCTCCAGCTGCCCGGCGAGGCGGAACAGCGTCGCTTCGTCGCCGTAGCGGGCGGTGAACATCATCCCGATCGGCAGGCCGGTCCTGGATCGCGCGAGCGGCAGCGAGATCGCCGGCTGGCCGGTCATGTTGAACGGCGCGGTGAACGGAAAGCTCGCCGCGGTTCGATGATCGAACGTCTTGAGGTCGCCCGAGACGGGATCTAGCTCGTCGGTGAGCGGGGGCGGCGTGCCGAGCACCGGCGTGACGAAGACGTCGAGGTCGTCGAACTGCTCGAGGATCTGCCAGCACAGCGCACGCACCCGCTGCGCCGCGGCGAAGGCGTCGTCGCCGCTGACCAGCTTGCCGGCCTCGTAGTTGCGCCGCGCCAGCGGGCCGAGCTCGCCGTCGCCGGGTTCGCGTCCGACGCGTGCGATCACGCCCTTCATCTCGGCGGCGAAGTTGGCCGCCAGCATCGTCCGTCCGGCGAGGTACAGCGCGAGCCAGTCGACGCGGAGCGCGCGCGGCTGCACGTCATGGCCCAGCGCGGCCAGCATCTCGGCGGTCTCGCGCAGCGCATCTTCCACCTCGGCGTCGATCGGCCGGCCGGTGGGCGTCTGGCTGGACCAGGCGATGCGCAGCTTGCCGGGCGAGCGTTGCACGTCGTCGAGATACGGGCCGGCCTTGGGCGGCGGTGCATACGGGCTGGCGGGTTGCGGATAGCCGGTCGCATCGAGCATCGCGGCCGAGTCACGCACCGATCGGCAGACGATGTGGTCCACGACCAGGCCGCATCCTCGCCACAGCTCATCGGAGTCCCACGGATTGCGATCACGGGTGGGCTTGAGCCCGACGAGCCCGCAGCACGAGGCCGGGATGCGGATCGAGCCGAGGCCGTCGCTCCCGTGGGCCATCGGCACCATGCCCGATGCGACCGCAGCGGCCGCGCCGCCGGACGATCCGCCGGGCGTGTGCGCCACGTTCCAGGGGTTCTTGCACAGGCCGAGGCGCGCCGAGTGGGTGACGCCGGGAATGCCGAACTCGGGCGTGTTGGTCGTTCCCAGGAGGATCATGCCTGCGTCGCGATAGCGCTTGACGAGCACGCTGTCCTCGGCGGCCGGGCCGGTCTGCGCGAACAGGCTGCCCATGCTGCAGGGCCAGCCGGTGACGCGCCGCCCCAGATCCTTGATGAGGAACGGTACGCCCTTGAACGGGCCGTCTGGCAAAGCGCCGGCAGCCGCGCGGCGTGCCTCGTCGTACGCCTGGTACACCACCGCGTTGAGCGCGCCGTTGTGGCGCTCGATGCAGGCGATCGCCGCCTCGACCAGCTCGCCGGGCGAGGCTTCGCCGCGGGCCACGAGCGCGGCCAGCCCCAGGCCGTCATGACGGGCGTATTCGAACGAGCTCATCGGGATACTCCTTGTTGCATCGATCGGCCTGGACGTCGGCGTGGACGGGTTGTGGCGCGCATCTGATGACGGCCGGCGTTTGCAGTCAAGCGTTGCCGCGGCCTCCGTGGTGCAGCTCGCTCGCCTAGCTCACCTGATCTCGCTGAACTGTGACTTCAGCCGGCACTTCTCTCGAGGAATAGCCTCCCCTCTCCCGGACGGATCTCGCAATTGAAGTGGCGCAGGAAGGAGAGACCGATCAACCCGTGAATCCCCCACCCGTCTGGGAGATCGTGCGAGTGCATCTGGAAGTTGGAGAACTGGAAACCGAGACAGGCGAAGCGCTCGATATGGATCAGGTAGCCCTGCTCGTGACCAACGGCGGATCGCATCACCGTGATCTGGTCGCCTTCTCGCGGGTTGTAGCCGAGCTCGTCGAGCACTTCTGGAATCACGACGGTCTCGGCTGAGCCAGTGTCGAGCACGAAGTTGAGACGCGGACCTTCGCCACGGGGTCCCCAGATACGACCCGGCACGATGATAAGGTCACTGCTTGGATCGAAGTCTGTGACCTTCACGAGACGCCGAAGCGAGGCATCGGCCCCCGGATCCGCCCTGTGAAGAAGCAGCCCACGTTCTGGAATTCGCTGCAGGCTGCGCCAAGGTCAGCGGTCGCCTCGCGACGACCCTTGCGGTGTGCGAATACCATCGCGGTACCGAACGCAAAGTTGTGATCGTCGACCCAATCGGCATCGACGAGCACGACCCATTCGTCAGGAAACCGGACGCAGATCTCGCTCCAGGTAAAACGTTCGTCCGCTGGGACCAAGGATGGCGCGCTGTTCATGGTTCGGCCTCGCGAGATGACCAAGCCTCGCTTACATCGCGGGCTTGTCAAGTTTTTGGCGGCACTCGAGCATCGCTGCATGCCGAGATCTGCGCTACGCGATGAGTCACCTACCTGGGCGCCTCGATCTCTCGTGGGCGGCTCCATCCCGCGGGCTAACCGCGCACGGTAGCCGCCATGGGGCGAGCACGCGTGCGCGGTGGTTCATGATGAACCGCCGAAAAGCTCGATCTCGCCAAGGAGGTACGCCGCGTACGTGTTGCTGGCTCAGACCACGCCGACCAGCTACCTGCTCAACCTCCACCGCTTGCGCCAAGGCTCATCTACATCTCCTGCCCATCACGACGTCCGGATCTTATGGGCAGGGCGCGCCAGACGCCAGCGGGCGCCTTGGCCCGAGTCGGCCGGCTGCGGACCACGCGTTGGAGCAGATCCCCCCAAGATGGCAGGCGGCTCGCAATATCGGCGCAGCACCGATACGCTCGCGAACCCAAGCCGGCATCCTGTAAACGAGCCGGCGGGTGTCTGGGGAAAGAGCAGACCTACAGTCGCAGTTCAGCATGGCGCGACATGTCGACGATCCTCGAGAGAAAACCTGGCCAGCGCGTTTGGGACGCTCAACTGTACAATCGTCAGCCATGGCATGCGACATGGCTGCCCTTCCTTGGTTGTCATCCGCGGAAGGCGGGTAGCTCACGTGTTGCACGCTGAACTGCACGGTAAAGTCGCTCCCGACGCCGACGACATCGCACGGCGCGAGGACGTACTCACGTCCACAGTTTTTGGGACTCTGTTCATCGCGGACGCCTGGGGCGTCCTGCTCGAGTGGCTCAAGCTAGCAAAGCCAATTGGGGGCGCTCGTGCGCTGGTTCCGCCTACGATCACATCGCCACGTACGTACTGGTTCTGGCCGCGATTGATGGGCGCCACGGAGCCCGATGTGTTGCTCCGTGCGGGCGAGATGCTCGTGCTCATCGAAGCCAAGTATCTGTCCGGGAAGAGCGGTACCGGCGTGGCGGCTGTCATCCCGCAGTCGGGACTCGAGGAGGTGACAGACCAACTCGTGCGCGAATGGAATGCCTGCTCGCGGAGCGCAGACATGCAAGGGTATCCAAATGACCTGCGCGAGGCAATTAAGTCGTGTGCGCGCGTTCTCGTGTACCTCGTGCGCCGCAGCAGTTTAGCGAAAGCGATTCGCGCCGTGAGGGATTCGGCCAACCTGGTGGATGACGCCAGCATGCACATCCTCACCTGGGAGGATCTCGACGACGTTCTTGCCAGTCAGGGCACGCGTTGGGCCAAGGAGCTGCGCGCTTACCTCCATCGTCGTGGGGTCGCCGCCTTTCGAGGTTTTCGTTGCGATGTTCCGCAGAGCCCGGTCGGGAAGCTCTCTGGATGGAGCTTCAACATACTACCGACGACGCTGCACATGCGCGCGGTCTTCTCGACCTCGCAACTATCGTTGCTCAAGGGTTTCGCTTCACGCTCGCCACGCGTAGGACGCCCAACGTATCCGGCCGCATGGGCGCGCATCATGCCCCCCGCCGCCATCGACCACCTCAGATCCCTTGCTGCCTGGGCACCAACCTTCTCATTCCAGGAGAACGCACATGACTGACCTCACCCGAGAAGAGTTTCGAGCAGCTGTCGCGGACGCGGTCAACGGTCTCCTGAACGTGTACCGCGAGGTCGACGCAATGTTACGAGAATTTGGTACTGCGCTCGCTAGTGACGAGCCACGGTTCAAGATGCTGGGCAAGAAACTTGTACCGACCGCCAGCAGCAGGAATCCCGACGCACGGTACCTGAGAGCCTATCACGCTGCAGTCTTCACACCGTCCGACGCATCGGAAGAGGACGAAGAGGACGAAGAGGACGATGAGGAGGGCGAAGAGGAAGACGACGGCGTGACGCAGAAGACAAAGAACGTGCTCACGATCGAGACAGGTTCAGGCATCCTTCTCGCTCGCGCTGCCATCCACGACCGCAGCACAACGGGTTTTGAGCCGAACCTGGTCGTGGCAGCCCTGACTCGATGTCGCGTGGCCCCCGACGTGCCATCAGGAACGTTACTCAAAGTTTCTAGGTCTCGGTTAAGAAAGATCGTCCGCGCCATGGACGCCTTCCGCTGGTTCTCCGGCAAGTCGGTGAACACGCTGGACACCCGAGTCCCCGTCCAGATCGTTGGCCCACACAAGAACAAGCACATGCTGTTCTTTGACGTGCCCAAGGAACCGGAGCGCCATCCGCTCTTCAACGTCACGCCAGACACGATCCAGGCGATCGCTCATAGGGTCCGAGAATCATGGAGCGCGTCCATCAGCGGAGGTGCTCCATGACCGCACGTCGGCCTGGATGCGGCGGCGACTAATTTCGGCGACGAGAGGATCGTTTTGGCCCGTGGCGATCGCGTAGATATGTGGAGGATAGGGGGATCGAACCCCTGGCCCTCGGCTTGCAAAGCCGATGCTCTCCCGCTGAGCTAATCCCCCGGGTGGCGACTCTGGTAACGCGCCAGAGGGCGCGTCGTCAAGGATGATGACCTCGATGTAGGCAGGTTGCTGACTGGCCGGCGGGTTGGCGCCTGGAGGTTCCGGTCGGCTAGTCGGACTTCGAGGACGCGGACCGGACTGCCTCCTCGAGCCCGCCGGGAGCGGAAGCCTCGTCGAGGACGATGTCCACCAGGTCCTCCTGGGGGCGCTCGAGCGGCCGCTCCAGCTGCTTGCGGGGGAACAGCGGCGGCGGGTACATCGCACGGGCCGAGGCCGACGCCTGGCCCCAGATCAGGAACATGATGCTCCAGATGGTCGGCATGCCGAAGCAGATCTCGGGGTAGCGCATGGCGAAGCCGCAGGCGTAGCCCACCGACAAGAGGATCAGGAGGATGACGCTGACCAGCTTGTTCTTGGTCATGCCGACCTTGGGCATCGGCAGGCGCGAGGCCATCAGGTAGCCGAGGACGACGACGGCGATCGGGAAGTACTTCCAGATGACCGCGGGGGTCTGCAGCGCTTCGCCGAACAGCTTCGGACCGCCGAACGTCGGCACGCCCGGGTCGTACTTGAAGAGGAGCAGCATCCAGATCGCGAGCAGGCCACCGGCCAGGGTGGTCGGGAAGCCGAAGAACATCTTGGTCGGGACCTGGTCGTCGCTGAGGACGTTGTAGCGGGCGAGCCGGAACACGGCGCACAGCATGTAGCCGCCGCACGCGACGAACAGGAGGGTGTGCGTGGTGCTGTCGCGGTCGGCGTACGGCAGGTCCGTCCGGCTCGACAGGTAGGTGAGCACGAGGAACGCAGGCGAGATGCCGAAGTTGAGGAAGTCGGCGAACGAGTCGAGCTGCATGCCGAGCTCGCTCGTGCCCTTGACGGCGCGCGCGACGATGCCGTCGAGCCGATCGGTGAGGACGGCGTAGATGATCAGCCACCCGGCGAGCGGGTAGTTGCCGTTGTGGGTCGACCACAGGGAGACCAGGCCGAAGATCATCGACGACAGCGTGATGACGTTCGGGGCGAGGTAGCGCAGGAACCGCGTGGATGCCATCAGTCTCGCCGCTTGTGTGCGTGGTCCATGAGCCTTCCGTAGAGTCGTGGGCCCAGGCTCTCGGTCATCATGCCCTCGACGGTCCGGGCGATCTCGGCCTGCGGATCGCCCTCACGATACACGAACTTGATCGCCATCCCGGCCTCCTCACCGGCTGTTTCATCGATGATACGCTGGACCTCGCCGTGGATGGTCAGCGGGTCCTCGCGGCCGGGGACGAACAGCTTGAACAGGAATTCCGTGCCCACCGGGAGCGGTCTGGTTGTCTTGATGAATGTTCCGCCCCGCGAGATGTTCTTGGTGTAGTCGGCGAAGAACGTGTTGAGCCGCTTGTATTCGACCTTGAGCTCGATCGGACTGCGACCGTCGATCCGACGTTCGCGATCGGGGTCATCGGCCACGCGCTACCATAGCAGGATCGCCCGATGAGCGTTGGCCTGGTGCGCGCCGCAATCCGCCAGATGTGTGGGCGCTGGCGGCTGCGCATCTGGGCCGCGCTGGCGGTGGCGCTCGGCGTCGGGCTGGGGTCGGTGCCGCTGTTCGGGGTGCTCGGCTTCGAGCTGGCGACGGCGGCGGCGCTGTTCGCGGCGGTGATGGGGCTCGACGTCGGCAGCGCGCTCGCGCGCGAGCTGGCGCGGATGCCGGCGGGCGGGGCCCCGCGTGCCGCGTATGCCGGCGGGGTGATGGTGCGCTCGACGCTGGCCGCGTCGGGGCTCGCGGTGGCCGTGGCGGCGATCCCGGCCGTGATCGGCGCGATCCGCGGGATCTGGACGCCGACCTGCGACTGGTGGTTCGGGATCGAGGCGTACCTGGTGATGCCGGTGGTCACGGCGATCCTGGCCGGGGCGGTCGGTCATGCACTGGGGGTGGTCTCGGGGCCGCGGCGGTTCGTCGGTGCAGCGGTCGCGCAGCTGCCGCTGGTGTTCGTCGTGCTCGCGGCGCTGTGGCGGTTCTACAGCGAGCCGCCGGTGGTCAGCTACAACGCGATCCTCGGGTACTTTCCGGGCAACCTCTACGACGAGAACATCCAGCTGCGCTGGCCGCTGGTGTGGTCGCGGCTCGAGGATACGGCCTGGGTGGCGGCGCTGGTCGCCCTGGTCGCGTTCCGGCTCGACGTCCCGCGGCACCGCGTGGCGTTCCGGCTGGCGCGCCCGGCCGGCCGCCGGATCGCGGCGCTGGTGGTCGCGGCGGGCTGCCTGGCCGGCGCTGTCGTGCTGCACCGGCAGGCCGGGACGCTCGGGTATGCGGTCGGCGCCGATGACATGGCCGCCGTGCTCGACGGCCGGATCGAGACCGCGCACTTCATCATTCACTACGCCCATACCAAGGAGATCGACGCCGACATCGACCTGATCGCCCGCGACCACGAGTTTCGCTACGCCGAGGTGGTCGCCACGCTCGGGGCGGCCCCCGAGGGCAAGCTGCGCTCGTTCTACTTCGCGGATCGCGATCAGAAGGCGCGGTGGTTCGGCGCGCGCGACGTCGAGATGGCCAAGCCGTGGCGGCGCGAGATCTACCTCGACCACCGGCCGTACCCGCACCCCTCGCTGCGCCACGAGATCGCGCATGCGGTGGCGAGCGCGTTCGGCGATCCGCTGTTCGGCGTGGCAACGCGGCACGTGGTGTTCGCGAACCCGGGGCTGATCGAGGGGCTCGCGGTCGCGGTCGACTGGCCCAGCGGGTACGACCGGCCGACGCCGCACGAGGCGGTGCGCGCAATGCAGGGCATGGGGATCGAGCCGTCGATCGGCCAGATCCTGTCGCTGCAGTTCTTCTCGGTGTCGTCGGCGCGCGGCTACACGACGGCCGGGTCGTTCCTGAAGTTCCTGCTCGACCGCGATGGCCCCGAGAAGCTGCGGGCGCTGTATCACTCGGGCGGCGACTTCGCGGCGGCGTACGGCGCCCCGCGGTCCGAGCTGGAAGCGCAGTGGCGCACGATGATCGGCAAGATCGAGCTGCCCGCGGGATCGGTCGAGGCGCAGCGCGAGCGGTTCCGCGGCGGCGGCGTGTTCGCGCGGCCCTGCCCGCATGCGATCGCGGCGTGGCGCGCGCGCGCGGGGCAAGCACTGGGCCGAGGGGATCGCAAGGCTGCGGTCGATCTGGTGCGCCACGTGTGCGACGAGGACCCCGAGGAGCCGCGCCACCGTATGGAGCTCGGCGACATGCTCGTCATCGGCGACCCGGCCGAGCACCAGGAGGCCGCGGAGATCTGGAATGCGCTCGCGCGCGATACCGAGAACGTGACGTCGACCTTGCGGGTCGAGGTGCTCGAGCGGCTGGCCCGCGACGCCGCCGCCCGCGGCGATCGTGCGATGGTCGAGGCGCGGATCAAGGAAGCCTCGGCGCTGCCGATCGACTCGAACGAGCGCCGCCAGCTCGACGCCGAGGTGTTCGCGCTCGCGCACCAGGGCCCAGCCGCCGAGGCGCTCTACGCCTACTTCTTCGTGCCGACGCCGATCCCCAACGCGACGATCGCGCTGTGGGCGGTGGGCGCCGAGCCCGAGCTGGGGTTCGCGCACTACCTGCTCGGCCTGCAGCGCGCCCGGCTGGGGCTATGGGCGGACGCCGCCGGCGAGCTCGACCACGCGCTCGCGCTGGGCCTGCCGAGCGCCTTGTTCGTCCGCAACGCCGCCCGCCAGCTCGCGCTCGCCGGCTACCGCAGCCACGACCTGGCGCGCGTCGGCAAGGCCATCGCCACGCTGTCGGGCCCCGACATGACGACGCCCGATCGGCTGCTCGCCCAGGACTGGCAAGCACGCCTGGCGTTCGACGCACCCGTCACGCACTGAGGCGTACGCAAATGCATCGCCGAGCCGATGATGACCGCGCGACGCGACGCGCGGGGGGGTGAATGGACCGGCTCTGCCGGGCCAGAGGGGGCGGGCAGGCCCCCTCTAAAATGATCGCCACGCCGCAGCCCGGCGGACCGCCTACATGCCGCTGAGGAACAGCCAGCGGTGGCCGTCCCACTCGAGGACGAGCTGGTTCTGATCGCGCTTGTCGGGGCGGATCGGGCGGCCCAGCGAGTTGGCGATCGTGAAGCTGGCGTCGACCAAGACATCGACGGCGGCCCGGCAGCCGGGCTGCAGGTTCGTGCACTGCTGGCGCACGTTGACGTAGCGCATCGAGTAGCGGATGTCGCTGGCCTTCTGCAGCCGGGTCAGGAGCACGTTGCGCAGGCCCTCGACGCCGTAGTCGTCGCTGCCGGACGGCGTGCCGCTGTCCTCCCAGTACTGCTTGTGCGCCATCAGCATCAGCGCATCGGCGTCGCCGCGTTCGACGGCGAGCCGGTACTCCTCGCAGGCGTCGAGCACGGACTTGTTGATGTCGGAGTACGGCACCTTCGTGCCGGGGACATAGGAAACCTGGTGCGCACATGCACCGAGCGAGACTATCGCCGCGATAAGGACGAGCCGTTTCATGTTCGCATCGCCGGGCATTGCAGGAGGTACGCCAGGCGCCGAGACGCTACAACAGCGAGCTAAGTTGGCCAAGCGCTGGGCCCCGCCATACGTCGCAGCGCGCCAGAAAGGCACGAAAGTCCTTCTCGGGGTTAGCGACCTTTGCCAAATAGACATCCGTGATCCGCGTGATGGTGAAGCGCATTGCGGCAGCCCGGACCTCGACCTGGACCGCCTCCCGGTCGGCGGCGGTGAGCGGGCGGACCCGCTGGTAGCCCTCGAGGAGCGCGGCGGCGAGGTCGAGGCGCAATGCCTCGTCCCAGCACCAGTCGTTGAGGCACACGGCGAGGTCGTAGGCCAGGCTGCCTCCCGAGGCCTGCTCGAAGTCGAGGATGGCGGCCAGGCGGCCGGCGTCCCACAGGACGTTGTCACGAAACAGGTCGCCGTGGATGATCCCCTGGGTCGCCCGCTCCCGGACCGGGCTGGCCGCGGAGGCGACCGCGAGCTCGTCGCCGAGGACGGCGATCGCCCGGGCGAGCTCCGGATCACGGCTCGCCGCGAACTGAGCGTGGCGCGCCACGAGGTGGGCGTGATCGTAGATGCTCGCACGGCGCCAGGCCGCCGGCAGCGCGAGCCCGGTGCGGTGGAACCCCGCGAGCGCGGCGCCGAACTCGCCGGCGACCTCGCGGGTGATCTCGCCGGCGCCGAGGTGGCGGCCGGCGCGCCATGGAAACACGCTCACCCACTTGCCGGTGGCCCCCAGCGGCGCGTACGGCCGGCCATCGCGCGCCGAGGCCGGCGGCGGGGTGACGACGCCGCCCTGGGCAAGCGCGGCGACCAGCTGGGCCTCCCACGCGACGTCGGCCAGCGACTTGCCTTCGTTGACCCGCACGAACCACCGGCCGCGCTCGGTCTCGACGGCGAAGTTCGAGTTGATCGTCCCGGCGGCGATCGCGCGCACGTGATGCACGGCGCCGAGCTCGAACACACCGGCGATCTCTGCGAGCTCGACCTCCCCTAGCCGCGTGAACAGCGCCACGCCCCAACGTACCAGGAAGCCGCTGGCTTGCGGTACGTTCCGGCGGTGGACGCTCGTGCGCGCGCGCAGCTCGTAGAGCGCCACCTCGATCTCGCGCGGCGGGCCGCCGCGATGATCCATCCGCGCGTGCGGGACCACGTCCCGTTCGACGAGCTCATGGCGCTCGCGGCCGCCGGGCTCGCCGAGGCCGCGAGCCGCTACGATCCCGCGCTCGGCGTGACGTTCCCGGCCTATGCGTGGTACCGCGTGAGCGGCTCGATCATCGACGGGCTGCGCCGAGCGACGCACCTGCCGCGCCGGAGGTGGGTCAAGCTCGTCGCGCTGCGCGCGGCCGGCGACTACCTCGAGAACCGTGCCGAGCGCGAGCGCGGCGCGGTCCAGCGCGGCACATCACCGGCGACCGGCGCGGACGCCCTCGCCCAGATCCAGCAGGCGATGTCCGCGATCCGGACCGTGTACATGACCTCGCTCGAGGCCAAGCGCGACCAGGGGTTCGACGCCGCCGGAGAGTCGCCCGCGCTGGCCGACCAGATCGACCTCACGCGCATGGCGGTCCGCCTGCGCAAGGCGATCGCGCGCCTGCCCGACAAGGAGCGCGCCCTCGTGGCCAAGTACTACTGGGAGGGCAAGAACCTGGCCGAGGCCGGGACCGAGCTCGGCATCTCGAAGTCGTGGGCGAGCCGGCTTCACGCGCAGGTCGTCGAGAAGCTGCGGGCGATCATCGATGCCAGCGTCGATGCCGGCGTCTGAAGCGACGGTGTGTCACCGCCCGGGCGTGGCGCGGCTCTTCATCCGCCGCTCGATGTCATCGGGGTCCTTCGGCACGGCGCGGGTCAACACCTCGGCGCCGGTCGGCGTGATGAGGATCTCGTCCTCGATGCGGACCCCGAACCCGCGCTGCGGCAGGTAGATGCCGGGCTCGATCGTGACCACGGCGCCCGCGGGCAGCGGTGCCTCGTAGTCGCCGGCGTCGTGCACCTCGAGCCCGACGAAGTGGCAGCAGCCATGAATGAAGGCATCGTGATAGCCGGCGTCGTCGACGACCTTGCGGACGGCCTCGTCGATCACCCGCATGGTCACGCCCGGCTTCGCCGCCGCGATGCCCGCCGCCTGCGCCCGGAGCACGAGGCCGTAGATCTCCCGCTGCTCGGGCGTGAACTTCCCGCCGACCGGATAGGTGCGGGTCACGTCGGTCGCGTAGTACTGCTCCTCGGCACCCGCGTCCACGACGACCAGCTCGCCGTCGTGCATCGTCCGGTCGTCCTTGGGGTAGTGGAGCACCGCCCCGTTGGGCCCCGCACCGATGATGGAGTCGTAGGCGACGTGCCGCGCCCCTGAATGCCGGAACGCGTCTTCGACCGCGTCCTTGAGCTCGAACTCGTGCATCCCGGGCGAAAGGACCTCGAGGATGCGGGCGTGCCCGGCGGCGGTGTGCTCGATGGCGCGGCGCATGAGCTTCAGCTCGTCGGGCTCCTTCACCTCGCGCATCCGGCCCAGCATCCCGTGCAGATCGTTGACCTTGCACCCGTACGAGCGGTCCAGGGCATCGGCGTAGGCCTGCATCACCTTCGGCTTGGGCCGGGGGGCAGGCACGAAGTCCCCCACGAAGTTCAGGCCGCCGTGCGCGCAGGCCGCGAGGAGCGCGCCGGGGAGCCTCGTCGTGCGCGCGATGCGCGCGAGCCCGCTGGCCGCCTCGAGCGCCTGCGACGGGATCATCACTCGCTCGCCGTCGATGCGCCCTTGCTCGACATCGAGCGGGCCGAGAAACAGCACCTCGGGATACGGGCCCGCCGGGTCGAGCAGCAACGCGGCCCCCGGCTCGTCGATGCCGGTCAGGTAGTAGAAGTCCATGCCTTCGCGGAGGCCCTCGAATCGCTCCTCGTTGACGACGAGCGTCGCGCCGGCCTTCATCTTGTCCATCACCGCCTTGCGGCGGCGCCGGTAGACCTCTGGCCCGAGCGCACCCGCCGGCCCGATCGTCCTTGGCTCCGGCGTCCCCGCGGGCGCCATGAGCTTGCCGACGGGGAGCACCCGGGGGACCTGTTGCTTCTGGGCGAAGGCATCCGGAGCGGCGAGGACCAGGAGCGTCGTCAGCACGGCAAGGCGCATGGCGGCCGAGCATGGCAGAGCCGGCATGGCCAGGACAGCCGATCGCTGGCCATTGGGGCCATTACCGCGTCGTCAGCCTGCCTGGGCGGCCGCCGCCGGAGCCGCGAGCGTGCCGTGCGCCTGGTAGCGCGCGAACAGCTGGCCCCAGGCCGTCGTCTGGCGCCACGCTTCGAACACGCGGCGGTCGCGCAGCGGCCAGCGGTAGTAGTCGTGGTAGGCCTCCGAGCCCATCACGAACAGGTTCACCAGCGGCGTGTGGAAGAACAGCTTCTGGAACCGCTTGAGCGGCCCGAACCACATCACGTCGCCGACCATCGACGCGCCGTTGTCGCCCACCGAGAACCCCCAGCGCTGATCGGCGAGCGCGGTATCGCCGACGATCTCGATGTCCTCGCGCCGCGCGTGGCCCAGGCCCGCCTCGTCGGCGAGCTTCATGTACGGGATCGCCAGCGGGTCGAAGCCCATCATCGACGCCGCGACCGCGTCGATCGCGACCTGATCCGCCGAGGCCAGCATCACGTCCTTCACCACCGGCCGCATCGTCCGCGGTCCCGGGCCGTCGCCCGCGGTCGTGCCGTCCATCACCGCGAACAGCCCGGCGTGGATCTCCTTCTGGATCGCGAGCAGATCGACCAGCGTCTCGTGGATCCAGCTGTGCGTGTAGTGCCGCCGCGTGTTGAGCAGCCCGCCGAACGCGTTCTTCATCGCCCCCGTCGTGGTCGTGTAGATGTGGCACTTCACGGTCGGCAGGTGGACGATGTTGGTGCCGTGGAAGGCATCGGGGATCTGGATGCCCTCGGGGAAGATCTCGTCGAGCACGCGCATCTTCGCGCGCGGCCGGTACACCGACCACGTCATGTCCTCGGGCTTGAAATTGTAGCGGACCGGGATCCCGTACTTCTTGAAGATCGGGACGTAGCCGTTCAGGTCTTCGCCCTTGAACGCGTCGGTCACGACGGTCTTGTTCTGGACGCACACCAGATCCGTCAGGCCGCGCGACGCCAGGCTGCGGATCGTGCCTTCGAGCTGCCACGGCGTCGTGTTCGCGCCGGGGAACGGGAAGTGCCACGAGATGTTGTCCTTGAGGATGGTCGTCGCGCCGGCCGCGAGCACGTGCTGGACCTCGGCCAGGGCGTGCAGGCGTTCGATATCATCCAGGACATGATCGGGGCGAACACGCAGGACACAGACCTTGGAGCGAGCCATCGCGCGGATCCTGACACGCGACGCGCGCCTCACCTAGCGACCCGACGTCGTTTGCGAGGCCGCCTGATCACTGCGACAACGGACTAGCAGCGGCCGGCGACGATCGCGAACAGCAGGATGAAGCCGACCAGGCCGGCGGCGACGCGCAGCACGATGCGGCGGCGACGCTCGAACGCCACGGGGTCGAACGCCGGCAACTCGACGACTGCCCACGGCCGCGCGCCACGATCGGCGGGAGCCTGGATCGGAGGCCGTCCAGCCTGCCACGGTGGCACCGCATACGGCGGGCTCGACGCGCCTGATACGGGGTGCGCGCCCGTCGCCGGCCTCGGCGATGCGGTCGGCTCGCTCGACGCGCCTGGTACGGGGTGCCCGCCCGTCACCGGCCTGAGCGATACGGTCGGCACGCTCGGCGTGGCATGCGAACCCGACACCCGCGGAGGCCGCAGGCGCGGCACGGCGTGCCGGTCGCTGCGCGATGTCTCCGGCAGGAGCGTCGGGGCGTACTCTTCGCCCAGCTCTTCCGCCCTCATGGTCGGGGCATCGAGGTCGTCGAGCAGCGGCGGCGCGCTCGTGACCGTTGGCAGCGGATCCGCCGCGAAGTCATCGAGGCTGGGGGCCCGGACGGCGTTGCCGGCGGCGCGAGGGTCATCCCCCGAGGGATCGATCATCAGGGCGACGTGCTCGGTCTTCTCGTCGTCGGCTTCGAGCTCGTCGTCGTCGTCGAGCTCGTCATCTTCGTCGATGGCATCGATCTCGATGAACTCGCTCTCGCTCACCGGCGCCGTCATGTCGCCGGCGTCGTGGAGGTGATCGGCCAGCGGCACGCCCATCGCGCGCGCTTCGCGCCACGCGGCGAGCTCGGGGGCAAACAGCTGGTTCATCGTGGCCGCCAGCGCATTCGACGACTGCTTGAGCTTGTGCTCGCGCGCCAGCTCGTCGAGATCGGTCACGAGCTGGTCCGCCGTCGCATAGCGCGCCCGCAGATCGTCGGCCAGGGCCCGCATCACGATGCGCTCGAGCTCAGGAGGGCAGTCGGGCCGAACCTCGCGCGGCGACCTCGCCGGCTGATTGATGATGAGCTGCAGCGTCGCGAGATCGTTCTCGCCGCGATACAACCGCTGGGTCGTCACCATCTCCCACAGCACGATGCCGAGCGAGAAGATGTCGCTCCGGCGATCGAGTGGCGCGCCCCTCGCCTGCTCCGGCGACATGTATGCGATCTTCCCCTTGAGCGCGCCGGTCCGCGTCTTCACCGTGCTCGCCGTGGTCTTCGCGACGCCGAAGTCCAGCAGCTTGGTCGCGCCGTCGTAGGTCACGATGATGTTCGATGGCGACACGTCGCGATGCACGATGCCCAGCAGTGAACCGCCCTCGCGCTGCTTCTCGTGCGCGAAGTGCAGCGCCGACGCCACGTGGCGTGTGATCTGGACCGCGTGTTCGATCGGAAACCGCTCCCCGGTGCGCCACGTCCGATGGAGGATGGAGCGCACATCCTGTCCGTGCAGGTACTCCATGGTGAAGAAGTAGCTGCCGTCGATCATCCCGATGTCGTAGACCTGCGCGATGTTGGGGTGATCGAGGCTCGCGGCGAGCTTGGCCTCCTCGAGGAACAGCTGCACGAAGCGATCCTTGCCGGCGTACTTCGGCAGGATCTTCTTCAGGACCACCAGCTTCTCGAATCCGGATGGGCCGCGCGTGCGAGCCAGAAAGATCTCGGCCATCCCGCCACGCGCAAGCTTGCGAACGACCTCGAACGACCCGAGCCGAGTCGTCTCCCTGCCACGCTCGGAAACAGCGTTGTCCACGGGCGCGCACTATAGCAACGGCCTCGCAGCAATACGCAGGTTTCACCCGCTGCAGATTGCGCGAGGCACGCTATGCGCCATTCGCGCACATGGCTGCACCTCTAGCCAAAAACTTGCGGCATGGATCCCCGGGTGTGAGGGTGCGCCATGGGCGAGACGCTGTTCAGCAGCAGTTACCAACCGAACCCGCAGAGCGCGCTCGATGTCCTCGCCTTCGTGCTGACCCCGATCGGCGCATTCGCCAGTGATCCCGATGAGCTCGAGGCTGTCGCCGAGATCCTGGGCGCGGCCAAGTGCGAGGCGATCGAGCGCTGGCAGTCGCTGCGCACTCGCTCGCGCCGCAGCTGACGCCGCCGGCGGTCGATCGAGGAGGCGATCGGTACGCCGGTCGACTTACTCGTCCGAATGGACGTACGTGAACTTGATCGACTCGACGTAGATATCGACCTTGACCTGCTTGATCTCCTCGGTCGTCGAGTCGGCCTTGTCGGGCTGAACGTTCAGGATGTCCACGTTCAGGAGATCCAGGGTGAACCTGACCCCGTTGTCAGGGCCGGAGTTGTCAAAGGTCTCGATCCGGGCGTTCATTCGCCCCGGGACCTCGCCGGTGATGATGCGCTTCTTGGCGTGATCGAACAGCGGCTGCGCGTCGGCTTCGGGCAGGTAGAACGAGACCTGCGGATAGTCGATCGCGCTCGGGATCTTGGCGACGGTGCGGCGGCCGCCGGACGCGTACTCGACGATGTTCTGCTTGACGGTGAACGAATCGATCTTCGTCACCCGCGCGGCGGGGGCGGAGAAGCCATCGAGGCTGAACTTGAAGTTGCACGCCTTCCAGCCCTTCTGGTTCCGATCGCCCTGCAGCTGCTGGATCTGCGCTCCCCCTCCCTTCTTGAACTCGATGTTCTCGACCCCGATGGAGATGTTCATGTACGTGGTATTCTTGTCGGTCGCGTCGAGCTTCGGGAACGTCAGCTCGGTGATCATCCCCTCGGTAAATTCCCGGCGGGCGCGCTCCTTGTAGTCGAAGTCGGCCGCGATGATCGCCCCGTTCTTGCGGGACGGCTTGCCCGAGAAGAACTCCTCGATCCACTTGAAGAATGGCTCGGACATCGCCATGCCGACCTGCAGCTTGATGTCCTCGAATTTTGGCTTGCCGAGCTGACGCCAGCGGTCGTACGTGCCGCCGTTCTGGTAGGTCATCACCTCGGCCTTGAGCCCGCCGCCTTCGATCGAGCGGAACATACCGAGCTTGTCGACGCCATCGAGCTCGAACATGAAGTGAGCTGCGGAATACGCTCGTGATTGCCCTGAATCGTTGGTCATCCGTCGGCCCTCGGGCGATAGTACATCGGGAGACGCGACCGCCAAGCTGGAACCAAGGCTGGAACCAGGGCTGAAACCAAGGCAGAACCCAAGGTAGAACCCAAGGTAGAAACGAGTCGCATCGTCGGAGCATGCTACGCTGGAGGCACACGATGCCTTCCTAGCGGGCAATCATTTCGTGGGCTTCCCGCGACCATGAGCGATCGCCAGACACCTAGCATAAGTGCTCGATCTCACGCGGGGATCTCTGTGGGTAAGCCTCGTTGGGGGTTCTGGAAAGGCCTCGTCACGGGAGTTGCGATCGAGGTCCCGTCACTCACGGCGACGGTCTGGGGCCTGGCCCAGCTCGGGGTGGGCAACCCCGAGGTTCCGGTCATGCGGATCATGCGACTTACCACGGTGTTTGCCGGGGTTGCCGCGCTGTTCACCGCCGGCGGGATCGGCCGGCTCGCCGCCTACGCCTCGGCCGATGGGGGACGGCGGCGGGCGATGTACGTCGCGGCTCGCGCCCACGCCGCGGCGAGCGTGGGCCTGGTCCTGATCGCGGCACTCCCGCACGGCCAGCTGCCCGGCCACTCCCTGGCCTGGCTCGCGTTTCCCGCCGGCGGGCTGGTCGCCGGCGCCGTGTGCGGGGTGCTGATCGGCCTGGTCTGTGGCGGCACGGCGCCGGTCGAGCTCGCCGATGTGTGGTCTCTCGCACGCCGGCCAAGTGAGGCATTGCGTAGCTGGCTCGACCCGCGCGAACTTGTACGACTAGGTGCCGCGGTTCGTCATCGCACGACGAACCTGTTCGAGGGCATGTTCGATCCTGCACCCCTACCGCCGTCCGCCCTGGACACCAAGCCGCCGACGGCTCCCGTCGCGCCTCCACCATCTCCCCCTACCCCCGAGTGAAGCCAACCGATCGCCTCGAGCTACGCACCCTGGCGTTCGCCCTCCTGGCCTCGCTGCTCCTGTGGAACCTGCCGTTCGGCGGCGTGCTGCTGTACCCGTTCAAGCTGCTCGCGACCTGGCTGCACGAGCTGTCGCACGGCCTGGCGATGATCGTGACCGGCGCCGGCTTCGATCACGTGCTGATCTATCGCGACACCAGCGGGCTGGCGTACGGCCGGAGCGAGCCCGGCGGGATCAGCCGGGCCGTGATCGCCGCGGCGGGCTACATGGGAACGCCGCTGTGGGGCGCCTTGCTGCTGGTCGTGACGCCGAATGCCCGGCTGTCCCGGTGGGCCCTGCTGCTGTTCGCCGCGCTGCTCATCGGCACCGCGCTCACGGTGATCGACCTGCCCAACGGTGACCCGTTCGGACCGTGGGCCATCGGGGCGATCGGCGCCGCGTGCGCCGCCGCCGCCCTGGTCGTGCCCGCGCGCTGGCGGCTCGCGATCGCCCACTTCATCGCGGCGCAGTCGTGCGTCAACTCGATCCTCGATATCCGCGTGCTGCTCCGCCCCTCGCAGGTGGTCGGGGGCCAGGTCGCCGGCGCCTCCGATGCACACAACATGGCGGCGGCGACGTTCGGCACGACCGCCACCTGGGCCGTGTGGACGTGGGCCATCATCTGGCTCCTGTGGTCGCTCGGCGTGCTCTACATCGCGCTGCGGCTCGGGGGGTCGCGCGCGCTCGCCCAGGTGATGCCGTTCGGGCGCGAGGCGGCCGATCCCCGCGGGGCCCGGCCGCCGATGCGATGGCCTTCCCCGCCTACGCGGGTCCGGTCGAGGCGATCACCGCTGCAAGGAACTCGGGCGCTGCGCTGGCCACGGTTTCGGGGGCCTGGATCGCCATGATCACCATCGTGTCGCCAAACGCCTTGCCGCACACGATGACGCGGATGCGCTGGTGATACTCCATCGCGTCGGGCTTCAGCGCGGCGGACAGCTCGAGGCCTTGCCAGCCGGCCGGTAGCGCGACGAGGGGCTCGCGGATCTCGGTCACCTCGCCGAGCTGGTCCTTGAAGCGGCGGTCCGCATCGGCGATCCAGGTCGCGACCTGCTGGTTCGGCTCGAGCCGCGGGTGGTGGGCGAGGGTCACGACGACGGCCAGGTCGGGCTCGAACACCTGGCCGGGGACCTCGGCCCAGCTCGGCGGGACGCTGATCGCCACCTCGCCGACGACCCGGCGTGCGGTCCCCCCGCGGCCGAGGCTGTCGGCGAGCGACGTGCGCACGATCTGGACCCCGGAGATCACCACGAGCACGCCGAACCCGAGGGCGATCGCGCGCGCGAGGTACCGGCCGGCGCCGGCCCACCGGGCGTGCGGTGACAGCACGAACCCCAGGAGCCCGCCCGCCACCAGGCCCGCGCCGTGCGCCCACTGGTCGATCATCGGGTCGAGGAAGCCGTAGCCGAGCATGCCGGCCGTGACGACGGCGAGCCGGACCCACATCCCGCGCATCCACGTCGATCGGAAGCGCTGGCGATGCCAGGTCGCCTCGACGAACACCGCGCCGAGCAGCCCGAACACGGCCCCGGACGCGCCCGCCGAGATGCTGCCC